>Ga0180437_10007653_pt1 | contig 13975 bp, 13 predicted proteins | sample SS_ome_4_FD_132410 | JGI IMG/M metagenome (GOLD analysis project Ga0180437, IMG submission 132410) | Hypersaline lake sediment archaeal communities from the Salton Sea, California, USA - SS_3_D_1 metaG | ecosystem: Environmental > Aquatic > Non-marine Saline and Alkaline > Hypersaline >...
GCTACGCTAGACACTATACGCTTTGCATTTAAATATAAAAATAAAAGAAGTAGAAAAAAATAAAAATTTATTTCTTTTTCTTTTTCTTAGCTGCTGGCTTTTTCTTCTTTGGCTTTAAGAAGTACCATAGCACGATCAATACGATGATTATTATTATAATAATTATCGCGGTTGTAGCGCCCATCTTCTTTTCTTCTGGAGCTTCAGCAACAGGTTCTGGTGCTGGCTCAGGAGCTGGCGCAGGTGCTGGTTCTTCGCCTTTTACTTCAGCTGCAGCTTCTTTCTTGATCTCTTCCAGTTCTTCAACTGTTTTTCCTCTTTTTTCAACATCTTCAACAGGGATTGTTTCTTCCCTTTCAGCGAGTTTTGGAAGAGGGCTCAACTCAATACAAGTCTTTTCTGCAATAGACTTACACAATTCCAAGTCTTCTTCTGTCCATGCAGGGTCGCATACTCTTGCGTGAGACAAGCATCTTCTGTGCGCAAGAATCAGATCTTCATCAGGATCGCCTTCTGCGTCACAATTCCTCTGAGCTGCAAAGATACCTACTTCTTCAGGATCACACTCTATCCTGTCCCTTTCGTAAGCTGCACTAACCATGACAGCACTGAATATTGCAAAGACCATGGTCAAAAGAAATAATATTGCAATCGTCTTTCTCATGTACATTCACCTCGATTTTTTGCTCATATATAGCTTGATTAAGATAATTGAATATGTTCTCAGATATAAATGTTGCGGTTTTTAAACGGGAGATTTCAACCCAAATCTATTTAAATCTGTTATAAAATCCAAGCTACTAACCCCGCTTAGTTTAGTGGCTAGAACGCTTGGCTGTAGATGAGCTGTTTGACTATGCCTTTTAGGGCAATGGATGAAAAACAGTCAGCCAGGAACCGAGAGATCCCCGGTTCGAGTCCGGGAGCGGGGATTTTTCTTTCATAACTTATGAATTTCTACGCTAGGTGCTATGCATAGCACGCTTCGCTTTATTAATCATAGTTTGTGTTTCCGAGTCTTTATTAATAGCCCAATACCTTTATCGCTACACTAGGTGCTATGCATATTGAAGCCATAGAAACTTTTATATATAAACTAAAGTTACAGAAGACAATATTCAAAAGGGGGTACACTAAAATGAATAAGAAGAATATACAGTATTTTATCGCGATTTTGACAGTACTATTGATGGCTGTTTCTGTGTTGAGCGGTTGCGGCAAGGACACGACAGGTACAGGCGGTGCTGTCTTTGACGGAGAGAAAGTCAAGGTAGAATTCTATGTTATGAGCCAGTGTCCGTATGGAACACAGGTTGAGGATGCGTTCGCACCTGTATTAGATACAATGGGCGACGCGATTGATTTCCACTTGGAGTTCATCGGCGACGAAGATGAATCCGGTTTTAGATCATTGCACGGCGAGCCAGAAGTTCTGGGAGACATGGTGCAGTTGTGCGCTTTTAATGTAGATCAAGAAAAAGCAATGGACATGATCGTGTGCATGAACAAGGAAGCGAGCGGCATACCTAATAACTGGGAATCGTGCGCAGTAAGTTCAGGCATTGATGTCGAGGCTGTGAGAACCTGTTACGAAGGCGAAGAAGGAGCAACTCTATTGAGGGAAAGCTTTGCAAGAGCAGAAGCTATCGGTGCGCAGGGAAGCCCGACAATGTTCTTTAATGGCCAGGAATATGCATCTGGAAGAGACAGTCTTTCTTTCCAGAGAGAAGTCTGCAAGTATGCAACAGCACATCCTGCATGTTCTGAAGTTCCTGAATGCGCGACAGACGTCGATTGTATGATGCAGACAGAGGATAAGGTAGGAACGTGCAACGAAGGAACGTGCGAGTTCACAGATCCTGTAGCAGTAGAACTGATCGTGGTCACTGACAGTGAATGCGGACAGCAGTGCGATCCTACAGCAGTCATTGAAACATCAAAGCAAATCTTCAGGGGAACATCTGAAAGGATTGTCGAGGTCGACAGCGACGAAGGAAAGCAATTGATCGAGGAATACGGGATAATAAAGATCCCTGCATTCATATTTGATTCTGCAGTCACAGAAACTTATGTCTGGGAGACCAATGAACAGATAAGGACTGCTTTCGAGCAGAAAGGCGACAGTTACAAACTTTTTGATGAAGCGACTGGCGCGACAAAGTTCGCAGACGAAGAAGTTGAGAAAGAATTCTTTGCAAAGGCAGGAATCACAATCGGCGACGGCAAACCGCAGATCGACTTCTATGTGATGAGTTATTGTCCTTATGGAAATGTCGCAGAGGAAGCAATCGAACCGGTATATCAAGAACTGAAAGATTTTGCAGAGTTCAATCCTAGATATGTCATCTACAGCGATTACCAAGGAGGCGGTTCTGATTTCTGTATTGACAATGGCAAATTATGCAGCATGCACGGTGTACAAGAGTTGAACCAGGGAATAAGAGAGTTGTGCGTGAATAAATTGTTCGGAACCGGAAAATGGTTCGAGTTCGCATTGGCAATGAATGACGCGTGCACTTACCAGAACGCTGACAGTTGCTGGGAAGATGTTGCAATCGAGCTAGGTCTTGATGCTGACGCAATCGCACAATGCGAGGAAGAGGACGCTGTAGATCTTGGACGAAGAGAAAAAGAACTGAATGACATCTTTGGAGTCAGTGGAAGCCCTACTGTGTTCATCGAAGGTCAAGAGTATGCAGGGTCAAGAAGTCCGCAAGGATATATGGAAGGTCTTTGTGCTGCTTTTGAAGAAGGCAAAGCACCGGCTGCATGTGATGAACTAGACAGTATGGAAAGCACAAGCGAAGCTCCGACAGGCGGATGCGGTTAATTTTTTATTTTTCTTTTTAATTAATTTTTATACTAAATTCTTTATTTTAAGCACAAATTACCAAAAACTATTTAAATGGCAAACCAATCTTCAGGAGAATGCCGAAAAAACCTTTCTAAGAGAAAATAAGCTGAAAAATTAGCTTATGCTCTAAAAAAGAGTTTATTTTGGCGGGAATCCGAAAACGGTGCCCTGGTAGTGTAGAGGCCTATCATACGAGGTTGTCGACCTTGTGACCCGGGTTCGAAAGGGCATTTTAGGCTTTTATTTGGCTTAAGACCACGAAAGTCCCGGCCAGGGCGTTTATTCCTGGGCCGGTAGCTCAGTCTGGTGGAGCACTCGACTTTTAATCGAGTGGTCGCGGGTTCAAATCCCGTCCGGCCCATCCATTCCCTAGGTGATAGGTAGAATCCAGCAAAAAACCAACCCAAAATGGCAAAAACTACACCTATAAAACATTCACTCGTGCCAAAACATTCCAAACTTGGAGAAAGAGCAATCAAAGAACTGCTCGAAAAATATAATATTTCTAAGGTGCAATTACCTAAAATTCTAAACACTGATCCTGCTTTAAAAGGACAGAGTGTAAAGGTCGGTGATGTTATAAAAATAGAGAGAGACAGCCTTACTGCTGGCAAGAGTGTTTATTATCGGGTTGTAATAGAAGCTGCAAAAGCTGTAGAAGTATCTAGTAATTGAGAGGCTTAAGAAAGAATGTCAAAGAAATTCCAAACATTGGTGAAATCTCATTTCACAAAAAGAAATTTCGTTAGTTCTGACATTGATTCTTACAACAATTTCATCAAGTTCGGCTTGCCGAAAATCATAACAGAGCTTGAAGACATCGAGCCTACGATAATTCCTCACGATATTGACGAGCTAAAGATAAAGTTTGAGAATATAAGGGTCGACAAGCCGATGATTGTCGAGGCTGACGGAAGCGAAAGAAAGATCCTTCCGAGAGAAGCAAGATTAAGAAATATAAGTTATGCAGCGACAGTGCATGTCGATGTTTCTACTCATATTAATGGGGTGCAGAGGGAAAGTTTCACTGCGAACATAGGAAGACTTCCTGTGATGCTGAAAAGCAATATCTGCCATTTAAAGAACATGAACAGGGAAGAACTGATTGAAGCTGGCGAAGATTCTAATGATCCTGGCGGATATTTTATTGTCAATGGGACAGAGAGAGTGTTGATTGATGTGGAGGATCTTGCGAGCAATAAGTTCTTTATTGAGAAACCTACTGTCGGAACGAGCGAGTACGTCGGCAAATTATTCTCGCAGAGAGGAAGTTACAGGATCCCTCATAAATTAGAAAAGCCAAAGGACGGAATTTTCTACTTGACTTTCACTAGAGTGCAAAAAATTCCATTGATAGTCATAATAAAAGCTCTCGGTCTTCTTAAGGATGAAGAGATCACGCACTTTGTCAGCAGCAAGGAAGATTATGAAGAGGTTCTTATCAATATATACAATTTCACAGACATAAAGAATGAAGAAGATGCGCTTGATTATATTGCAAAGAAATTGAAGAGCACAAAACCTAAAGAGATAAGGATACAAAGGATGAGAGAAACTTTAGACAAGTATTTGATGCCTCATCTTGGAATCACAAAGGAAGACCGGATCTATAAAGCTTATAATTTGTGCAAGATGATGAAGAAGTTCATCAGAGTGAGCAAGGGAGAGCTTCCATTGGATGATAAGGATCATTACGCAAACAAAAGACTGAAACTTAGCGGCGATCTTCTTGAAGATCTTTTCAGGACGAATCTTAAAAGCTTGGTCAAGGATCTGCTTTACAATTTCCAAAGAATAGTCAAGAGAGGAAAATTTCCTTCGATAAAGGTCATCATCAGGGACAAATTGATGACGAACAGCATCTACAGTGCAATGGCTACCGGCAACTGGGTCGGCGGAAGGAAAGGTATCAGCCAGAGGCTGCAAAGAATAAATAATCTTGAGATTGTCTCGCATCTGCAGAGAGTCGTCAGTCCTCTGTCTCCTAGCCAGGAGAATTTCGAAGCGAGAGCATTGCATTCAACACATCTAGGAAGATTGTGTCCGATTGAGACGCCTGACGGAACCAATATCGGCCTAAGGAAAAATCTGAGCCTGCTCGCGAGCGTATCGCAGGGTGTGGAAGATAATGAAAAAGAAAAGATACTCGAGAACCTGAGAAATCTCGGTCTGAGGTCTGTAAGATAAAAATGGCAGAAGTATTCATCGATTCAAATTATGTAGGAAAGGTCGAAGAACCTTTGTTGTTCATTGAACAGGTCAAAGCAGAAAGGAGAATGAACAACCTGAATGATGAACTTAATATTAGGTATGATAAAGTTTCTGATGAAATCAAGATTGAATTGAACAAGGGAAGGATAAGAAGGCCTTTGATTATTGTCGAGAACGGAGAAAGCAAGCTTACCATGGAGCATGTTGAAAAACTTGACAAGGGAGAGATCACGTGGAACGATCTGGTGAAACAGGGTGTTGTTGAATACGTTGACGCGTCAGAGGAAGAGAACTGCTTGATTGCGTTCTATCATCATGAACTGACAAAAGTGCACACGCATCTTGAGATCGCGCCTTTTGTGATATTCAGTCTTGCAACTTCTCTCGTACCTTATGCGAATTACTGTCTTGCGACAAGAGCGCACGGCGGAAGCAAGGGACAGAAACAAGCAATCGGATTTTATTCTGCAAATTATCCAGTAAGGATAGATACAGATGTACATTTACTCCATTACCCGCAGGTTCCTCTCGTAAGAAGCCTTATGTATGATATAGCTCACGAAGACGAACATCCTGCAGGACAGAATGTTGTCGTGGCAATACTTAGTTATGAAGGATATAACATGGATGACGCAATCATCATAAACAAGAGCAGTGTCGACAGGGGACTGGCAAGAAGCACTTACTTCAGGCCGTATGTTGGCGAAGAACTAAGATACAGCGGAGGATTGGTGGATTCCATTTGCATACCTGACAAAGATGTCAAGGGATATAAGAGCGAGACAGATTATAAATTCCTTAACGAGGACGGAATAGCTTTCATTGAAGCCCAAGTTACTCCTGATGATGTTCTTATCGGCAAGACAAGCCCTCCTAGATTCCTGAGCGGCATGGATGAATACACACTAGGAAGCAGCCATAGGAGAGAGAGCAGTACAACAGTAAGACACGGCGAGAAAGGTATTGTAGATTTTGTAGTTGTCACAGAGAATGCAGAAGGAAACAAGTTCGTACAGGTAAGAGTTAGGGATCAGAGACTTCCAGAGATCGGCGACAAGTTCAGCAGCAGGCACGGACAGAAAGGGGTAGTTGGGATGATATTCCCTCAGTCTGACATGCCTTTCAGTGCGAGCGGAATTGTGCCTGACATAATCTTCAGCCCGCACAGTATTCCGACAAGAATGACAATATCCCACTTGATTGAGCTAGTTGGCGGAAAAGTAGGAGCATTGAAAGGAAGATTCATCGACGGAACTGCTTTTGACGCTGAACCAGAAGAAGCATTGAGACAAGAATTATTATCATTAGGTTTCAGGGAAGACGGAACTGAAACATTATACAACGGCCTTACTGGAGAACAGTTCAAGGTCAAGATTTTCATCGGCAATCAATATTATCTGAAACTAAAGCATCTTGTCGCGAACAGGATGCAGAGCAGGGCAACAGGTCCTATAGCATTATTGACAAGACAGCCGACAGAAGGTAAGGCAAAAGAAGGCGGTCTTAGATTGGGAGAGATGGAGAAGGACACTTTTGTTGCGCACGGCGCGAGCCTGTTGCTGAAGGAAAGGTTTGATTCTGACAGAACCTTGGTGCCTGTCTGCGAAAACTGCGGCATGGTCGCGACAATCGACAATTTCAAGAACAGGGAATATTGTCCGGTTTGCGGAGAGAATGTAACAATAAGCAATGTTGAGATGAGTTATGCTTTCAAACTATTGCTCGACGAATTCAAGAGCATGAATATTTTCCCAAAAGTAAGTCTGGAGGATCAATACTAAAATGCGAGCTGACATGCATAAAAAAGTAAAGGACATCAAGTTCAGTGTATTTTCACCTAAGATGATCAAGCAATTAGCTGCAGCTAAAGTGGTAACTCCTGAACTTTATGACAAGGAAGGTTATCCTGTAGACGGCGGACTGATGGACATCAGATTGGGAGTTGTTGATCCTGGCTTGACATGTAAGACTTGCGGAAACAAGCTTAAGGAATGTCTAGGACACCTTGGTTATATTGAACTTGCCAGACCTGTCATACATATTATGTTCGTGACCACAATACTAAATCTTCTGAGATGTACGTGCAGGGAATGTGGTAGAATATTGGCAAGCGATTCTGAGATTGCTGCTCAGAAGAGAAGATTGAAGAGAATAGAGAAGGAAAGAGGTCTGAAAGAAAAAGATGTTGCGATAAAATTATTCCTGCAGAAAGTCAGGGCTGCCAATAAATGCCCTCATTGCAGAAGCAGACAGTCAACTGTTAGTTTGGAAAAACCAACAAGATTCATGGAAAAAGAAAAAAGACTGTCGCCTATCGAGATAAGAAGCAGACTTGAGAAGATCCCTGACAAGGATATTGAACTTTTCGGCATAGATTTTGAAGCAATGAGGCCGGAGTGGACAGTGCTTACTGTTCTTCCTATTCCGAGCGTCAGCATGAGACCTTCTATCACATTACAGTCAGGTGAAAGGAGCGAAGATGATCTTACGCACAAGCTGGGAGACATTGTAAGGATAAACCAGAGACTTTTTGAGAATATCAATGCAGGCGCGCCTGAGATCATTATTGAAGATTTGTGGGACCTGCTGCAGTATCACGTTACAACTTTCTTTAAGAACAATGTAGCTCAGCTTCCTCCTGCAAGGCATAGAAGCGGAGAACCTTTGAAGACATTAAGAGATAGAATTGAAAGTAAACAGGGAAGGATAAGGCATAATCTTGCAGGTAAGAGAACAAACTTCAGTGCAAGAAGCGTAATCAGTCCTGACGCGATGCTTAAGATAAATGAAGTAGGCATGCCGAGTGCAATGTCGATGAAGCTAACTGTTCCAGAGAAAGTCAATGCTTGGAACATGGAATATCTAAAGACATTGATCGAGAAAGGACCTGGCACATATCCTGGTGCAAATTATGTAATAAGGCCTGACGGAAGAAGAAAAAGGATAACTGATGAAACAAAAGAAGAATTGCTCGAAGAATTGGAGCCTGGTTATGTTGTCGAGCGTCACATCATTGACGGAGACATCGCATTGTTCAACAGACAGCCGTCATTGCACAGGATGAGCATGATGTGTCACAGGATCAAGGTGCTTGACGGAAAAACTTTCAGATTGAATGTTGCTGTCTGCCACCCGTACAACGCAGATTTCGACGGCGATGAGATGAATCTTCACGTACCTCAGACAGAAGAAGCCAGGGCAGAAGCAGAATTATTGATGGAAGTATCCACACAATTGGTAAGTCCTGCGCTTGGGCTGACGATCATGGGCTGTACACAGGATGCAGTCACTGGCAATTTTATACTCACAAGAGATATTGAATTGGAAAGGAATGAAGCAATAGAACTGCTATATTCTATAGGCATAAGAGATTTCTCAAAGATTGGCAAGAAGGAAAAATTCACTGGAAAAGACATATTCTCTGTCTTGCTTCCTGACGACTTTGATTTTTTGGGAAGGAATGGAGCCTGTATCGCGCCGGCTACACCTTGCAAGGAATGCAAGTTATGGCAGAACGGAAAGTGCAAGAATGAAGCAAGGATTGAGATAAAAGATGGAAAGCTTTTGTCTGGAGTAATGGATTCCAAGCAGCTAAGCGCAGGAAGCGGCCTGTTGTTGAGAACATTGCACAAGCAATATGGTCCTGACAAGACTGCAGTCATACTTACAAACATGTTCAAGTTAGGAATAAAGGTTCTTTTGAAGAACGGTTTCTCTGTCGGATTGAAGGATGTAGAGATAACCAAGGATGCGAAAAAACGTATTGAAGAGGAAGTTGAGAAAGCAATGGAAGATGTTGAAGCGATACTTGAGAAGTATAACAGCAAGGAACTTGAACCTCTGCCAGGAAGAACCTTGAGGGAAACCCTGGAGATAAGAATACTTGGAGTATTGAACAGGGCGAGGAATGCAGCAGGAGACATTGTTGCAGAACAAAGCAGGGATGAAAATCCAATCATGATCATGACCAGATGCGGCAGAGGCAAGCTGCTTAATCTAGCAATGATGAGCGCGTGCGTTGGCCAGCAGAGTATGAAGGGACAGAGGATCGGCGAAGGTTATTATGAAAGAAGCCTTCCTTGTTTCAGGCGGAAAGATCTTGGCGCGTCTGCGCGAGGATTTATCAGGAACGGCTTCAAGAAAGGGCTGCAGCCTGCAGAATTCTTTTTCGGCGCAATGACTGGAAGAGACAGCCTGATGGATACTGCACTTAGAACCCCTAAGTCTGGTTATCTTTATAGAAGATTGAGTAATGCAATGCAGGACTTGAAAGTCGAGTACGACGGAACAGTAAGAGATTGTTCTGGACAGATCATACAATTCGAGTATGGAGAAGACAGCATTGACGTGGCAAGAAGCGAACAAGGAACAGTCAATGTATTGAAGATCATAACTGATATTTGCGGAGAATAAGAAAAATGGCAGACTTTGACGATTTATTCAAACAATATGCAGGACAGATACCTGAAGCTTTGCTAGAGAAGGTAAAGAATAACCTTCCGGATAAAGTGAAGAAAAGCGAAGTGCAGGCTATTCTTGAGAAATTGTTTGACGAATACAATGAAGCAAAGATCGACCCTGGAGAGAGTGTTGGCCTGATCGCTGCAGAAAGTATTGGCGAGCCAGGTACGCAGATGACTCTTAACACAAAGCACGCAGGCGGTGTAAGCGAGCTTCAGGTCACAATCGGTTTGCCGAGACTTATCGAGATATTTGACGGAAGAAAAACATTGGTCACTCCTTTCATGGAGATCCATCTAAGCAATAAGAACATAAGCTCAGAAGAAGTCACAAAGATCGCAGCAAAGATCAAGGAAACAACATTGGGAGAGTTGTCAAGGACTATCGAAGTCAATGTCGCTGAAGCTACAATAGAGGTTGTTCTTGATAAAGAGATGCTTGACAAGTGCAGTCTGAAGTCTGCTACTATCGCAAAAGCATTGCAGAAGGCATTGAAGAATGTCAATGTCAGGAACAAGGAAGATAATATTTTTATCAAGCTTACAAAAGAAGGCGAGGAACTTAACAAGCTTTATGTCATGAAAGAGGAAGCAAAGAATACTTTTGTGGGTGGGGTCAAAGGCATAAGACAGGTCCTTCCTGTTAAGAAGGGAGATGAATATGTCATCATGACTGCAGGAAGCAACCTGAAAAAGGTTCTAGAGCTTGACGAAGTAGATTCTTCCCTGACAAAGAGCAATGATATATTTGAGACTCAAAAAGTTCTAGGTTTGGAAGCTGCGAGACAGTTGATAATAGAAGAAGCTATCAAAGTGCTTGAGGATCAGGGCATAGATATCAACATAAGGCACATCATGATCGCAACAGATACTATGTGTGCGACCGGCGAAGTGAAAGGAATCACCAGGTACGGAATCGTAGGAGAAAAAACCAGCGTCCTTGCCAGGGCAAGTTTCGAGACTCCGATAAAGCACATTGTAGCTGCGAGCGAAAGAGGAGAAGTTGATCGGTTGAGCAGCGTGATTGAGAACGTCATGATAAATCAAGTCATTCCGGTAGGCACTGGCTTGCCGGGTTTGAGAATCAAGCTTGAACAAGGTGGAAGTAAAAAATGAAGGATCTGAAGGCTAGATTGGAAAAGAAAACAGTCACAATAGGAACAGAGATCACTTTAAAGAAACTTAAGCTAGGACAGGTAGAGAAAGTTTTGATAACAAAGAACTGCCCTGATGAAATCAGGGAAGAAATAATGATGTTCAGTGACGAAGTCAAGATAGAACAGCTTGACAAAACGAATACAGAGTTAGGAGTGATCTGCAAGAAAACTTATCCGATATCAATAATAGGATATTTGAAGGAGAAATGATAAAATACGATCAACAAAGCCTACAGGTTATGTCTTTCTTTGAAAAGGTAACCAAGAGCAAACTCAAGGATTTCTTTGAGATGGATGACTTGCTTATTTTTGTAGTCCAGCCTGCACAATTGTGGAAGGCAGTGGGCAAAAAAGGGGCGAATGTAAAACGGTTGAGGGAAAAGTTCAAGAAGAACATCAAGATTGTAGAATATAACAGCGATCTCAAGACCTTTATCCAGAATATGATTTATCCGTTGAAAGCAAAGTCCATTGCAGAAGATGACGGAATTATTATCATTGAGACCGACGATAGAAAAACGAAAGCTTTATTAATAGGCAGAAATGCTCAAGCTTTGAGGGGGCTTGAAAAGGCTGTAAAACGCTATTTCAAGCTTGATGAGATCAAAATAGCATAATTCAAGAAAATGGTCAAGAAACCAAGAGGATTAAACAGCGCAAAAAAGCTGAAAAGAAAGAGAAAGGTCAGCAGAAAGTGCGATCCAAGATGGGTCAGAAAGGCTTTCAAGCTAAAGCAGAAAGCAGATCCATTAGGAGGCGCTCACCAAGGCAGGGCTATTGTTCTTGAGAAAGTAGAAAAAGAAGCAAAACAGCCGAACAGTGCGATGAGGAAGTGTGTCAGGGTACAGCTGATTAAGAACGGAAAACAAGTCACAGCTTTTGTACCAGGCGACGGTGCAATAAAGATGGTCGATGAACACGATGAGGTCATCATTGAATGTATCGGCGGAACAAAAGGAAGGTCCAAAGGAGACATTCCTGCGGTCAGATGGCAGGTCATCAAGGTCAATGACCAGTCATTAAAAGCATTGTTATCAGGAAAGTTGGAGAAGGCAAGAAGATAAAATGGGAGCTGCAAAATTATTCAACAGATGGGATACTACAGGTATCCAGGTGGAAGATCCTGGGCTTGTCAGGTATATCACACTTTCTCCTATTATTGTTCCTAAGACCGGCGCAAGATATGTCGGTACAAGATTCCATAGAAGCAAGATAAATATCGTCGAGAGATTGATCAATAAAATAATGGTGACGGGCCATAAAGGAAAGAAGCACGTCATAACTTCTGGCCATAACACTGGAAAAGCGCACCAGGCATTAGAGATTGTAGAAAAGGCTTTCCAGATTGTAGAACAGAAGTCAAAGAAGAATCCTGTTGAAGTTTTTGTCAAAGCGATCGAGAACAGCGCGCCAAGAGAAGAGATAATCACTATCGAATACGGCGGTGCAAGATATCCAAAAGCAGTTGAGTGCGCTCCGCAGAGAAGAATAGATCTTGTGATGAGATTGTTCTCACAGGGAGCTTACCAGAGAGCATTTGGCAAGAAAAAGAAAGTTTATGAAACATTGGCTGACGAGATTCTTGCAGCTTACAATAAAAGCAACCAGTCTGCCGCAATCAGCAAGAAGATGGAGCTAGAAAGACAGGCAGACAGCAGCAGATAATTTTAGAAATTCTCTTGTTTTTTTTAAATAATAACTTAATGTTTTCTTTTGTACAAGTAGAATATAACCACTAGAAATAACAGTATGAAAATTATGCTCATGAAGATTATCGTGCTCATAGAGGACGGAGACATCTTTATCAATTGAGCGACTGCCTTGTCTTTTTCTTTTTCTGCAGCAATCTTCTTTTCTATCTCACTCAGTTCTTCAACAGGCTCTTGTTCTGCAACAGCTTCAGGTTCGGCAATGTCTTCTGTCTCTGCTTCTGAGATTGTCTCTGGTGCGCAGTCTATTGCACAATTCTGTTCATTCTCCAATTCGTCGCACACATTGTTGCCGCACGGAAGACAGTAGCTGAAATCATCATAGCAATTGCCTTTGAAATCGCAGTACTGTATCATCTTCAGGCCTGCGCAACAAGGAAGATCTCCTTCCATTGTGACCTCGCCCAGTTTCTTGCATTCTTTTGCAGGTGATGATGACGGGATAACCAATTGAGATGCACCTTTCTCTGCGATCCTTCCGCAGTAGTCTGCACAATCACTGTCCCCGCAGTCTGTCCTGCCATCCTTGTCATTGTCCTGTCCGTCATTGCAAACCAATTCTTTTCTTAGACTTCTCTGGCAGATCATCTGCGTAAGTCTTACTGCGCTTGTTTCCTTGCCTATCAATTCTGGCGCTTCGATAAAGACAACGCACTTGTTTCTTATGAAATGCATGCTGCCGACCCTTTTTGTCGCACCTTCTTTGAGGAAGTTTGATTTCCAATAACCTTGGTCTTCGCAGACAGTCTCCATTGTCTTTTTGAAACTGTTCTTCTGCGCAAAAGCATCAAGATCAGCGATTGCCTTTGCCTTGTTGTCAAACAATACTTGTCCTACGACAAAGCCATTTGCATATTCATACATATCTGCCCTTCCGAGCGATTGCGGGAAGAGATCCTGCATCTCTACTGAAGTCTGCGAACGTATCGCATATTGATTGATGCCTTTTGGGATGTCGATGCAGTCTATTTTTGCAGTTGCACTAACAGATAATGAAAGAATCAATATGATAGAGATGATGAATGTTGATAGATGTTTCATTTTGAAATTAAGATTTTTATGTAGCTGTTGCAGTTGCAATAATATTGCTTCCTTTAGGCAGTTCCATCAATGAGCTTTCAGGCACACAGCCTGCAGGGCATTCCCCAGGTTCTACCAATGATTCTGCAGCTGCTTCCTTTACAAAAGACTGGCCATAGTTCAATACTATCGCGCCAAGCACTATTGCAAAAGTGATTAAAAGAACAGTCGCGACCAATGGAGAAATACCTTTCTTGCCTAATCTTCTCATTATATCACCGCTTTTTGATAATTTTGATAATATATAATAATTTATCTGGGTTTATAAATATTTTGGTAGAGAAAGACTTAAATACCATATTTATATTGAATCCAGTATGGTCAGGATAAAGCTTGATGTGAGAAAAACAATAGAACAGAACGCAGCTGTCTATTATGAAAAAGCGAAAAAAGCAAAGAGAAAGATAGAAGGTGCGCAAAAGGCTTTAGATGAGGCAAGGCAGAAGCTTGCAAAGGTTGAAGCTGAAAAACAAAAAGAATTGGAAAAGATAGAAAAAGAGGAAA
>Ga0180437_10007655_pt1 | contig 13972 bp, 12 predicted proteins | sample SS_ome_4_FD_132410 | JGI IMG/M metagenome (GOLD analysis project Ga0180437, IMG submission 132410) | Hypersaline lake sediment archaeal communities from the Salton Sea, California, USA - SS_3_D_1 metaG | ecosystem: Environmental > Aquatic > Non-marine Saline and Alkaline > Hypersaline >...
CTTAAGATTGTCATATTATTCAAATATACATTTAAGAGATTTTTGAGACCTTTTCAATAAATCTATCTTTCAGGTAAAACTGTTTCAATAGACAGATATTTATTCGTTCATAAAATAAACTGGCAGAATCCGTAAGTCTTAAATATAAGCCCTATACTATAGGAATAAATGGGGTCAGTGAGAACCCAGTACATGAAGTAGTCATCATGGGACTTAGCCATGAAGCGACTAGTTATCTAGCGTTGTATTTGCTTCGGTACCGGATTCGAATGTATTCCCGAGAAAAGTATTAAATATTGGTGAAAGATAAGAAAAAAATCCATGTCGTGCACGATAAACAGTCCAGTTTTTGAAAAATGTCGGGATTGCATAAGCCCCCAGTTATTTTTATTTAATTCTAAGAATAATGCTTTACGGTACTCGTTTTTTTATAATACAAAAACTATTATTGCTTTGAACTGACAGATTAAGCGATCAGGTGTTAGAGTATGATGAATCAGATAGATACTTTCTTAAATAAGAACAATGTTTTTGCTGTTGTTGGAGTCTCAAGCAACCCTAGCAAATTTGGTTACATTATCTATCAAGATTTGTTACGAAAGGGTTACAAAGTGTTTCCTATTAACCCAAATGCCAAAATGATTAATGGTGATAAGGCGTATGCTTACCTTTCAGAATTACCTATTCAACCTGATGTTGTTGATATCGTAGTTCCACCAAATGTTGCTCTTGATGTTGTTAAAGAATGCTTTGAACTTGGAATTCAAAAAATATGGCTGCAACCTGGATCTGAATCAGATGAAGTGATCGATTTCTGCTATGAACATGATATTGAAGTTATTTACGGGATGTGTGTCATGGTTGAATCAGGTAATGTGGGAACGGCTATGAGGCACAAATAGTGAAGTCCAATAAGTAGCAATACACTTTTGTGATTCTAATTTTCAAGGAAACAATGAGATATTAAAAGTTCTTCTAAAGCGTCTAGTTCATAATGGCCACACGCTTTCAATTCTCGAAAAATTAACGTCGGAGTTGCTACAATATCATATTTTTCCGCAACCTCTGGGTATAAAGTAACATCTATTTTAGTGACTTTGATAGGTAATCCTTTTTCCGCAATAATTGCTGAAAGATGTGTTTCAACTTTAACTCCATGTGAAGAATACGGGGACGTGAAAAACAGCAGATCTGACTTTGAATCCCGTTCATTTCCAAATACGTTTATTTCGCTAATTTCATTATTATCCTTTTCGGGATCCTGAAATGCACTTATCTTAACAAACGCCCCACTTTTTCTGATATGCTCCAAATAATAACCTGCAATGTGATTATAAAAGTGATTCGGGTGAACATAGAGTAATCAATAATTATGGTGAAAATTTAGGATTCTAACAAAATGAACTAAGAACTGCCGCATAACTAATGAACGTTGAGTATTATTACTTTTCTCCTTTTCGAAGGGAATATCCTGTTGCAATTAAGATAAACTGGTATTTCAAAGGCGACTTAAGACTCAACAAGCGTATATTTTTACCACAAATCTTTTTTAAACATATCTCGTGATTTCTCATTTAGATGAAAATGGTTGAAGTAACTGTCAAATTCTACGGCCAAATAAAATCTGTTGTGAACGAAAAGAGTAAACGAGTCAAATTAAACCATTACAATTTAGTGGGTGGTCTGGTTGATACACTCATCCAACACTATGGGGAACTGCTAAAAGATGAACTTATTGATCCACAAACAAATCAACTTAATTCAAATACACAGATATTTGTCAACAAACAGAGCCTAACGAGTCTACAAGGATTGAAAACCGAGCTGAAAGAGGGGGATCATGTTATCTTCCTGCCACCTTTCGCTGGAGATTAATAATTGATATTATCGAAATCGGCCTTCACGAAAAGAGGGGAAAAGAAGCTATATCATTTTTTTTAAAAGGCCAGAGAGAATTTCATTTTAAGTAGAATGCAGTTGTCTAAAGCTTTATTAAATGATTCCAAGCATGCTTTTGTATGAAGCGATTTTTTAATACATGTCCGCGAGATTGTTATGATACTTGTAGTATTGTGACCGCTGTGGATGAAGGTAAACTTGTAGAAGTAAAAGCAAACTCTAATCAGCCTATCACACAAGGTTATTTGTGTCCAAAAGGTCAGAACTTGATTAAGTATGTCTATCATAAAGATCGCGTGCTTTATCCACTTAGGAAGACTGGTTCAAAAGGCGAGGGTAAATTCAAGAAAATCTCTTGGGATGATGCCCTCAATGAGATAGCATCCAGACTGACTAAAGTGATCAACGAAAACGGATCGAAAGCTGTGTTACACTACGATTATGGCGGTCATAGCGGATTAATAAGTTTAAATTTTCCAAAAAGGTTTTTCAATGCTATTGGGAGCACAGAAACGACATACTCGATCTGTGATACTGCAGGAGAACTTGCTGTAGAATTACACTATGGTAAGAGATATGGCAGAAAACCCGAAGAGATGCTTAAGTCAAAGTTAATCGTCTATTGGGGATTTAATGCCGCCGTAAGTAACCTTCATAATTTTGGTTTGGCAAAACAAGCTAAAGAAAAAGGAACTAAAATATATGTGATTGACCCTATCGCAAATGAAACAACAAGGCTTGGTACACATCTTAGGATACGTCCAGCAACTGATGGAATTTTTGCCTTTGGTATCGCAAAATATCTTATCGATAATGAGCTAATTGATTCCAATTTTATAAACGAGCATACAAACGGTTTTGAAGATTTTAAAGGATATTTATCAAAATATACCACCGAATACGTCTCTAAACATACTGGAATCTCTATTCAAGACATAAAGTCTTTTGCAGAAGATTATGCTGCTCTAAAACCTAATTTTATAAATATCGGTTATGGATTGCAAAAACAAATTAACGGTGGCGAGATTGTTCGTGCTATATGCCTTCTACCTGCATTAATTGGAGTTCCTCGTGGTTTTTACTATTGTAATAGCGAAAGAGATTTTGATAAAGCATATTTGAAGGCTACACACTTAAGACCTAATAATCCAGTAAAATATGTGAGTTCACAGCTTGGTAGAGATTTGATATCAAAAGAAATCAATTTTCTTTTTGTTTACAACGCGAATCCGGCAGCTACATCCCCCAACCAAACTCTTGTCAAAAAAGGGCTTCTACGTGAAGATTTGTTTGTTGTAGTACATGATTTGTTTTTAACAGATACCACACTGTATGCGGATATAGTTTTACCCGCGGCTTCATTCTTTGAGACGATGGATATTAACATCTCTTATTGGCATTACTATCTCTCATTAAATCAAAAAGCAATTGAACCGATAGGTGAGGCAAAAAGCAATTCTGAAGTATTCCGGCTTCTTGCAAAAAAGATGGGGCTCTCACAGCCGGAACTTTTTGAAACTGATGAAGACGTAATCAAAAAGTTAATTTCAACTTCTAAAACAATTGAAGGACGATATGAGGATTTACTGCAAAAAGGCTTCTTGCGAATGAAACAACTGCCCTTAATGGAATTCCAAACGAAATCTGGAAAAATAGAATTTAGTTCATCAAGAGCACAAGAACTTGGACTCTCAAGTTTCCCAATAGTTCTGGATGAACACCCCCAATTTCCTCTACGGCTTATTTCTTCTGCACATCCCTTGATTCTACATTCTCAGTATTTTAACATTCAATTAATAAAACCATATATTCTTGTAAATCCAACTGACGCAATAAAGAGAATGATAAAAAACAAGGATGCTGCTCGAATCTTTAATGAAAGAGGATCATTAGTTTTGCCAGTAAAAATCAGTGAAAACGTACCAGAAGGGGTGATTTGGACTTTTAGATCTCCATGGGTGTCATTATCACATGATAAAAAAAATGTAAATGTTCTTACTAATGATGATTTTCAAAAGTCAAGCTATGGGTCTACTTTCAATTCCACTTTCGTAGAACTTGAAAAAACATAGTTATCCTTAGTTTTCATTTAACTGAATCGGCGGGAAGTCTCCTTCCGAGAGGGAGCGAGAACTACAATGGAAAGCTGGAAGCCCCATCCGAAAGGGTGGGGAGGATGTCACATAGATGGTTTCAAATATGTTATCTAATCTTTAGAGTGATACCTTATATTGGTTAAAGTGCATTTAATTCTAATAACAACAATGGAGTTAGTAAAAAATGAGTGTTAAAGTTAAAGTCCTTATTATCCTTATCATAATTGCCATCGCCATCGCGTTTGGCTACTATATGGTGTTGAGGCTTAGTCAACCACATCAATTAATGTGAATTTAAATTTTTTTTTAACTTAATCATTCAATACCTATGTTGAACTGCTCAAATAATTCACCAAAATCTATTCCAGCAACCTTTTTCGTTTTATACTGATTGTAAAGAGCATTATGAGCATTAATGAGAATTTCTGATGTTATCCCATGCGAAATTGAAAAGTAAGTTTCAACATAGGCTGCAAGATCATCGCATATCTTGATTATTTTGCCATCTACTGGAGAATAAGAATCGCTATTGAACGACTCATTGATCTTTTCCGAACTAACAAGTTTTATTTCATTATTTTCAGTTTTGATCTTGCTTTCAAATTCATCTTCTATGAAATATCTGAAATCTTTGTGCCAAGCAGAGGGAAGAAGTGGTAGAAGTTTTTCTTCGAGTTGTTCTTTCTCAATCTCTTCAATTATAGCTCTGAGGCCCTCAACAGATCTTTTCACTGGCGAAACAATATCCCTCGTTAGAACCTCTGGCAGATCGTGAAATAAACCCGTGAAGTAGTTATTTACAATCCTTTTTGCACAAGCGTTTAATTCGATTGAACAAAGATAAGATAACATGGCAACTATTAACATGTGCCCCATAACAGATGTTTCTGGGAGTCTAGGTGTTTGAGCCCATCGTTGCTGAAACCTTAATTGTCCAACAAAATCTATAAACGCGTGTGACTTTTGTTTTTTACGTAGCGCTAACTTTTTGACGCCAATTAGGTCAATATGTTCCTCAAGTTCATTTTCTATAGCGGTTTTTGTTTCATCAAGACCATAAAGATTTTCGTTTAAGTTGTAAATGAGTTGAAATTCCCAGTTTGTCGCAAGATAATGTGCTGCTCTTAATATTTTCTTCTCTAAGGGCCAAATTGGAGAGAAAAGATATCGTCTAAAACTATCAAAGAATTGTTCTTGAACATCTATCTTATTCATAAGTTGATCCAGAACCCACTCATTGAGTTCTTTACCTTTACGACGCATTAGTTTATGAAAAATAGGTGGTTTAATGTCGGTAAGAACGATTCGATGTAAGAACTCGAATAATCCACCTTCAATTAAGCCTTTCCAATTTATTTCGACATTTTTTTCTGTTTCTTCAAATTTTGCTATTATATAAGCTATTATCATTTTATGTGCTTGTTTATCAAGTTCTGTAAAACCTTTAGGCGTGATATGATCATTCCATCGCTGAATATGTGCCGCCTGATAAAAAATTTCTATCATTGCTTTACTTAGCATACATAAAACTCCATTAATCTAGTTTAGGATAAAGAAAGATATAATTACATTCTGTATTCTTATCTCTTCATGAAATATTTATAATTTCAATTAAATCAAATTAAATTCAGAATTTATAAATTCAAAGAATTTTATCAGTTGAAAGGGAACACTTTTAATTTTGAAGGTTATCAAGAAGCTTGATTCGAGGAGGTAAAAGCTGTATGCCAAAGGTATCAATCATTAAAGAAACTGATCCTGAAATTGCAGTTGAAAAAGCCATCAATCTGATAGGCGGAATTAAAACCTTCATAAATGAAGGTGAAACTGTCGTCATACACCCTAATTGGTGTGGAGGCGTGCCAGGCAAACAAGGGTCATACACGAATCCAAAAGTACTTACTACGTTGATCAAATTAATTGATTCATGCAATCCTGCAAAAATTATAGTTGGTGAATCAGAAGCTACAAGTCAACACTTTGATCTTATGTATATGTCTTCAGGCTCGAAAGAAGCCATAGAAGAACTAAAATCAACAAATGGAATTGATGTACAGGTCGTCAACTTAAGCGAAGGAAAAATGGTGACTATAGATCATCCCGACGCCTATATTGCAAAGAAGTTGACTATTTCCAAAGTCTTAACAAAAGCAGATAAAATAGTCAACGTTCCAGTATTAAAATCTCATGTTTTTTGCGATATAACTGTTAGTTTAAAGAATATGTTTGGTTTACTCCCAGAACGTAAGAAAGGACGACTTCATTTTAAAGGACTCAATGAAATCATTATAGATATTAATACTGCATTTCCTTCCGACCTAATTGTCGTTGACGGTATTATCGGCATGGATGGATGGGGTCCACTTAAAGGTGATCCTAAGGAATTAGGTTTTGTGTTAGCAGGCGATAATCTTTTAGCAGTGGATACTGTCGCGGCTACCATCGCTGGATATGATCCCACTACCATTACACATTTTCAATTAGCAGCACAAAAGAATATTGGTTCACTCAGCATGGATGCTATTGAAATTAAGGGCAATTCTATCAGTGAAGTTAAGCCAGGGTCGTTTAAGAAACCGCCTGAAAATGTTGTAGCGGGATATAGAAAACAAGTGAAGGAGTTGCGAGAGGAGTTAGCTGCCAAATCTATATCTTTTGAAGAAGGTGCCACATTCATCCAAGATGCTATATTTGCTGAATGGCAAGATGCTTTTGAAGGTTGGCAATCTAAAAGTCAACCATCCGCTCCGAAAGCCGTTCCAAAACCACCCAGTGGAGTTAAAAGATCGGGAAAGGCTGAAGTAATTACAAGAATGGAAAAGATAAATCGGAGTGAAAAAGCCAAAGAAAAAATGAAAAAATGGGCTAAAAAGAAGCCAAAAATTGTTCAATTCATTCTAGACGGAGAACCTGGTCCCTTTTATTGTGTTTTTGAACAAGACAAGGTAAATGTCATCGAAGGTACTTGCGAAAAAAAAACGGATGTAATTTTCGAAACAGATACGGAAACATGGACTCAACTTCAACTTGGCGAAGTGGATGGTGTCCAAGCATATTATGATGGAGCTTACAAAATACACGGCGGCAGTGGCATGGCCAAATTCGATGACGCGAAGACCTATACAGCGATTTGTTGGGAGAGTTACAAAGACTTAGGGGAATAATGGAGAGCACGCAAAAAAGATCTCTGTCAATTTCATAGCCTAATCGATGAGTGCAGTACCTTTTTAGTTCTGTATTTGTTGTCCTAAGAGTTTAAAGAATGTGGTCAGATCTACGTTCCCGCCACTTATTATCACTCCAACTCTTTTTTCCTTGATTCTTAGCCCTCCATAGCATAAACCAGCTAATGGAACTGCTCCTGATGGTTCTACTACAAGTTTCATTCGTTCCCACAGAAACTTCATGGCCTTTAGAATTTGATTCTCGGTTACAGTCAAGATATCATCAACGTTTTCTTGGATAATCTTGAATGTGATGTTACCCAATGACGTCCTAAGTCCATCTGCAATAGTATTAGGGTTGACTGAAGGAACAATTTTGCCTGTTTTAAAGGATCTGTAAGCATCGTCGGCAGTTTTGGGCTCTACTCCTATAATCTTCGCCTCTGGACAAAGACCTTTAACTGCAATTGACGTGCCACTTATCAATCCTCCACCACCCACTGGTGCTAAAACCAAATCAAGCGAACCTACTTCCTCAATTAATTCATAAACAGCGGTACCCGCTCCATAAATGACATTTAAATCGTTGTAAGGATGAATTAACGTATATTCATGTTGTTTAATTAATTCTGCTGTTTTTTCTGAACGATCTGTAGGTTTAATTCCGCAAAACACAATTTTTGCACCATAACCACGTGTTGCAGCGATTTTCACTTGGGAGGAATTCTCTGGCATAACTATAACCGCATTAACATCCAGTAAATTGGCTGCTAAGGCAACAGCTTGAGCATGATTACCAGAAGAATGAGTTATCACCCCTTTTCGCTTTTCCTCAAAAGTTAATTGGCTGATCGCATTATATGCTCCACGAAATTTGAAGGCACCAATTCGCTGAAAATTCTCGCATTTAAGAAAAATCTGTCCCCCAGTTATAGCATTAAGTGTACGGCTAGTCATTACTGGTGTGCGATTGGCTATTAGCCTGAGTCTTTCTCGTGCTGCCTCAACTTCTTCAAACATCTTTATCGAGAAAGTAGTGAAAAGAAGTGTTTAAAAATTCTTCTACCGCCTAAACTTTGAGTATAAAGGTGGTTTTTTTTATTGAAGAAACGATTCAGTGAACTACCACCCAATAAGGTGAGGGGTCTTCTTGCGAGGGGATTACAACCTATTATTTTGAGAGGCACGCTTCAAAAATCAAGTGTTTTTCTCTCAATGCACTTATATTCGCAAAGACTTATTCCTTTTTTATTTTTTTCTTTTTAGCTTGCTTTCGGCCTTTTTTTCCCATAAATTTACACCTCTTACGCCTAAAGATTTTGGCATAAATCTATAAATACTTTTAGAATCCAAAAAAAAAGTTAGACGCGACTCTACCGATTTTGATACTCGCGAACAAGGGGCACAGTTCTTCAAAGAACTCGGAGAGAAGGTACAACCCGAACCATTTGAAATTCTGGGTTTTACTGCTCAAGATGATAGGGTGATCGTTGAGGGACGTAATCGAGGAGTCGTCAAGGCCACCGGTCAAGCTTATGAACATGATTGGGTAATGGTTTTCACTCTGAAAGAAGACAAAATTTCGAGATACTGGCAATACTACGACACAGTTGATGTAGCAACAGCATTTCGCAGTGAATGAACTACTTAGTGAGGCTAAAGTGATTTAATAAGAAAAGGACTATACACTCACCAGTCGCTTAGGTCGTGCAAAATCTTTCTAAATATTCCCTGGCTAGTTCTCCCGCTTCCTTAACAGTTTCCCAGGGTATTCCAGGTACTCCGCATGACATGATCAGAATATTTTTGGTTATAGGCATGATCTTTGAAAAATCAGCATCCCTGTAGGGATATATGGCAATTAACCTTTCCTCATCAGAAACGACTATTTCCTTTCCAGTTAAAATTTTAGGTTTTTTCATACCTATTCCTAAGAATTCTTCATTTGCAGTCGCAAATCTCATAGTTAGTTCTCCTGGAATTAGATCAGCATTAAAAGCGGCGAGGGGGATTCCACTTTTGATGGATGCAAGGTTATAGGCATCCACACCAGTATTAATTTTCGGTAATGGCTTTCCCTGAAGAATTCTCCTGATTAAAGCTTCAGAAGCGGGCCTTATCTTCGTTGGGTCTATATTGATTTTCCAGAAGAAATCTCGATATTTCCTGAAAGTCTCATTATCTTTTAGGGTTTCTAAGAGATAAGATGATTTAATTTCATGAATAATAACTTCTTTGAACTTCTCTAAATGAGGTGCTTCCTTCTCTATTTTAAGGTCTTTAACGGTCAACAAACTTAATCTTAAATTGGGAAACCTCTCCCTGATTTTTTGGTGATATGATATCTCCATTTTGAATCAACTTGCCTTCGTTCTATAGTTTGAAGTCTTTGCAATTAGTATAGCATCGAATTCATACAGATTTTTCAACGCTAAAAGAATTGTGGAGAAAAAACTCATAATCTATTTAATAGACGATTCAGTTAGATAAATCAGACTACTTATATTTTAATATCGCGCAAAAGAATTGATTTCAGAACTCGGGAGATCATTTCTATGATACAAAGAACGCTAAAAGAAGGCTCATGTCAAATTCAATGCTATATGCCCTGTCCGTGCCTCAAACTTAAATCCGAAGAGCAGTATTGCATCAATGGAACTTCGATTCAAGATATTAACTATGTAGATTTCGGCTTCATACCTTGCTTTGAAAGTTCAGATAAAGCTTCAGACGCGACACTTTGTTTAAACATGGTATATGCAGATAGTGATGGTTTCATCAGATGCGGAACAAATAAAAAACTCATTAAAGTCAGAAACAGTCTCATTTCTATTAAAGACTATTTAGAAGCGATTGACACTGTAAAAAATCTCTATTCTGGAAATCTGTCAACGGAATGTGTGTGTCCAGAATGTCTTTATAAAACCATTGTTGGTTTATACCTGAAGCAATTGGGATATAAAGTACAATCTAAATAGAATTCCTTACCTGTTTTTAAACTGTTTACTTCTGTTAACTCAATTGAAAAACGTTTCAGATTTTTCATTTTTTCATGAAATAACCCTGAAAACGTATTATACCTCTATATAGTAATTAAATACTGTTATTTAAGAAGGTGGTTAAAATCCAAGACATTATAATTGACACTGACCCTGGATATGACGATTTTTTAGCTTTAATGCTTGCTATTAAATCAGGAATGTTTAAAATCCATGCAATCACGACTGTTGCAGGAAATACAACTATTGAAAATACGACAAGAAATGCTCGATATATTTTGAGTTTACTGAAAAGAGAAGATATTCCTGTCTATTCAGGTGCTGAAAAACCACTTGAAAGAGACCTAATACAAGCGAAAGTTCATGGGGAAAGCGGATTAGGAGATTTACTTCCTCAAAATGAAGCAAATTTAACATACAATGCAGTTGATAAATTATTATCAATTATTGAAAACAATCCAAACAAATTAACACTTGTAACCTTAGGCCCACTTACAAATGTTGCAAAAGCAATCATTCAAAATTCAGAGATAATGTCACAATTGCAGGAAATCGTGATCATGGGTGGGGCAATAAAAGTTCCTGGGAATGCAAATAGAGTTACTGAATTTAATATCTTTGTAGATCCTGAAGCAGCAGATATTGTTTTCAGATTTCCTGTAAAAAAAACTTTACTCCCCCTTGATGCATGTATGAATGTGAAAATGAGAGTATCTGATTTTGAGAGAATTAAGGATCCATTACTGAGAAAACCAATTGTTTCTATGATGAAGACATGCATTACAATTATTTCTGAAAAAGAAGGATTCGATGCAGCACTGATGTACGACCCCTTAACTGTGTATTCTCTCATGAATCCATCTGCGTGTAAAAAAATGGACTATCATGTTTTAGTTGAAACAAAAGGTCAAATTACTAGAGGAATGACAGTTGCCGACTTAAGAATAAAAAGAAAAGAAACGCCAAACGTTACTGTTATTGAAGAGATCTCTGAGAAATCATTTAAAAGAGATTTCATCAAGTTTTCATAGGATGCTTTGCAGTATATTTAGTCGTTCCTTAAGCGGTTTGAAGTATCAGAGATACTCCTATTCTATTTCATATTGTACTGGTTTAAATTTCATGTCATCCTTTTCGATTTGAAACGGTTTCGTGCCTATTAGAAAACCTAACACAACTATGGCAATTAAAATCACTGCTATCATTCCAAACATGGTCTGCGTAAAGATTTTCAGCAATTCAGATTGCCAATCTATTCCGATTTGATCCAGAGCTCTTGAAGCAACACCAAAACTTGTTGCTACACCAGAATATACTGCTGTCAGTTTTGGAGAGATACCAATCTTAACTTTTCCAAGATTGATTTGCTTAGCTCTCTTCTGTATTATAACTCCAGGAATCCATATCTTCTTGGAGGGGCTGTAATATTCCAAAGAAATTCTACCAAGAAGTTCGATATCTCTGTAAAACTCAATATTGATATCATATTTCCCTTCTACAAGTGGTACAACGGCAAATTGATATTCATGCACGCCTTCAACAACTCTAATCCTTTTGTTTGAAGGAGAAATACTAAGAGCTGGGCAGGTTGGACGAATCTCAATTATATCCCCAATTTTAGCGGCAAGTTCAATTTCTTTTTCTTGCTGCTCTTCAGAGATCACAAGTTTGATTTTTTCACTTGAAATCAGGACTGATAGTGGATAAATTTTTCCTTGCTGCATTCGAGGAAAATATACTGCCTTCGCTTTCAAAGGAATAGCTTTTTCAGGCACCAATTCACTTTCATCATCCAAAGGATAGTCTTCACCAATCGCCAAACTTTCTGACTTATATTCAGGGGCAGATGGTGTTTCAGGGGCTTTATCCTCAGATTCTCTTAAGCGCTCTGCTCTACGTAATTCCGCACCAGCTAGAGCATGCTTCTTTTTTGTTTTTTCTGCATGATCTCTAATAACTGGCTGATCTGAGTTTATTTCTAATGATCTCTTATAACATTCTAATGCCTGTTCAGAATTGCCTAAAGCGTCATATGCTTGTCCTATTTTGTTCCATGCTTGATAGAAATTAGGATCAATTTCAAGTGCCTTCTTATACTCTTCTATTGCGTTTTGAAATCGACCTCGTAAGAAGTACTTATTGCCTCTAATAAAATAATCGTGAGCTCCAGCTGTCATTAAACACGCACACTCCAAATCAGTTGTTTATATTCACGGGAAATATTGTCATAAAACTTGTGACAGTCTTAATACAATAGAATCATTCATCAGTTAAATAATTGTCCAATCTCATAAGAACCTAACAACACACAAGACATCATGGCATCTTACATTACTAACGCCAATTTAGTCTCCTTTGAGCAATTTTTCGTAGTTGTTTAAAGTTTGAATAGTAACTTCGGATTTTATTGGCAAGTTCTTTATCAATATGTTCAACTTCTTCAACTGTTAAGACTCTTTCTTCTTTTTTACATAGATTTATGTAGTCAATTTCAATTTCTTTTCTTGATACTGCGTTTTTTTGCGAACGTGAAACACTTTCTCTAATAAAACGATACTCCCCATTCAAAGTAGGTTGTAACATCTTTAAGTTTCGCTTAGCTAATTCAACATATTTCTCGTAAATATCTGTAGTAATAAAGTGGCGCTTAAACATCTTTGACACAATGGCGGTTGTTCCCGCACCACAAAAAGGATCAAAAACAATATCATCATGGTTAGTTGTCAATTTTATTATTCGTTCAATTAGTTTTATTGGAAGTTGACAAGGATGCAGATCCCTATCTCTTTTGTGTTTAATTCTATGAATATCCCACCATATGTCAGTTAATTCCGTTTTATCATTATTACCAGTTGTTTTCCGATTCTTAACACACTTACTGCGAAGACAATAATACGGAGCATCAATAGGACCAAGAATATCAGGATCCTTTGTAAAGGGAGAATTGAAAGTAATTGAACCTCCACGCTTTGTATAATAAAGAAGTGCATAATGAGCGGGCATGATTTTTCCTGCGGGTTCTGATAAGGCATCCCACACAATCCAATGTCGGAAGATCATATCATCCAACTCATTTAAGAATGCAGCATGATGGATACACCACTTTGGTAAATTTAATATCATCAGTGCTCCACCAGGGCGTAAAACTTCACACATTAGTTTAAGCCAGTCTTCACACCATGCCAAATATCTCTGATCGGATTGTAAATCAGTATATTCTCCGTAATCCTTTTCGAGATTGTAAGGAGGGTCTGCAAATGCCAGATCAAATATACCCTCTGGGTATTTGGCTGCAATCGTTTTCATAAACTCAATCGCATCAATAAAAAGAACCTGATCTAAAGATAGGTTTTTAAAAACACCTTTATCATATTGAGAAACTTCCATAGCCTTTGACGTAAGGGGTTTGGATTGCTTTTCGATAATATTTATGAAAGATAAAGAAGGTTTTTCCACGAGGTCATATATTCGATTTAACACAAAATCTGGAATTTCGTTTGTTTCTAGAAATGTCTTTGGCAAATCTCTCCACACATCTGAAACGGCAGCACCTAACGGGTTTAATAAATGCTTTTTTCCGCCCCAATCCTTTGTAATCTTTCCGCAGGCACGACATTTTTGGTATGGTATTCGTACTGTTTTGGTGTTTAAATGGAATGGAGACGGTGTCTTAGTGTTTCTGCTCTTCAAATACATGAGTAAACCAGTATGAGTAAGCGGAAAGGTCTCATTTGAAGGTCTGGCGTCAATATCTAGTGCAATCCAATACTTAAACATCATTCTAGACTTTTTGTTCTGCCATGAATCTAGGAAA
>Ga0180437_10007656_pt1 | contig 13972 bp, 7 predicted proteins | sample SS_ome_4_FD_132410 | JGI IMG/M metagenome (GOLD analysis project Ga0180437, IMG submission 132410) | Hypersaline lake sediment archaeal communities from the Salton Sea, California, USA - SS_3_D_1 metaG | ecosystem: Environmental > Aquatic > Non-marine Saline and Alkaline > Hypersaline > Sediment...
CATCATTACCCCTTATTATTGGCGTGTCATACTCAGGGAACAGATATGCCTTCATAAGGTTACTTCTGGTCAAATATTCATTGGCAGAATACACACCAATTAAATTTTCACCTGGTATTCCCAAAAATACAGGAAGTCCAGCTCCTACACCTATATAGACTGCATCATACCCTTCCTCAAAGATTTCATCAAGTGAAACAGTAGCACCCACAACCGTATCACCCTGGAATTTAACACCCAGTTTTTTCATGTAGTCTACCTCAGCGGCTACAATTGCCTTTGGCAGTCTAAACTCCGGGATTCCGTACACTAATACACCTCCAGGAATTAAAAAGGCCTCAAATACCGTAACATCATGGCCCTTTAGGATAAGATCTCCGGCTACAGTGAGGCCTGATGGCCCTGAGCCGACCACTGCAACCTTCTTCCCTGTAGAAGGCTCCTTTTCAGGGATTGAAACCTCGCCTTGAGCCCTCTCCCAGTCAGCAGAAAACCTCTCCAAACGACCTATGGCTACAGGATCTCCCTTCTTGCCAAGGATGCAGACCTTTTCACATTGTACCTCTTGTGGGCAGACCCTGCCACAGACCGCAGGGAGTGTGTTTTTTTCCTTAATCTTTGCTATGGCGCCTGCAAAGTCACCTTCTTTGATCTTAGCTATAAATGCTGGGATATCTATCTCTACCGGACAACCGGTCATACACCCAGGATTTTTACACTGAATGCATCTGCTTGCCTCCAACATAGCTATCTCAGGTGAATAGCCAAAAGGAACCTCGTCAAAGTTTCTCGCTCTAACTTTTGGCTCCTGCTCAGGCATTGGTTGCCGGGAAATTTTTTCCTTTTTTTCCTTCTCCTCCATTACGATATTCCTCCATTCTTAAAAAAGTGCCCCAAGTGAACTAAAATAATACTGTTGCCTTTGTATCTTTGTTCCTTAACTTCAGGCATTTTAGGCAATTTTATCCGCCAGACCCGCCTGCCGTCCGGTGGGCAGGCTTATGGCAGGTTAAACTTTAGTCACTTATCTGGTTCTACGCCAGTTTCGGCTCTCCCATTCCTGTAAGGAGTGGATTTCTAAATCCTGATAACCCCTTTGACGAGAGAGGAGTACATCCCAATCTACTTGATGACCGTCAAATTCAGGGCCATCTACACAGGCAAACTTAGTCTCTCCACCAACTGATACCCTACAGCAACCACACATACCAGTACCATCTACCATTATCGAGTTAAGATGGACGATTGTCTTGATGCCAAAAGGTCTTGATGTCTCAGAGGCAAGCTTCATCATATAGGTGCAACCAATGGCAAAAATAAGATCTACCTTCTCTTTCCCCTCAAATATCTGTGTAAGCTGATCAGGGACCCATCCTTGAGGAGCATAAGAGCCATCACCAGTGGTGACTATCAACTGGTCGCTCACTTCTTTCAATTCATCTTCCCAAAATAGGAGATACTTGCTCCGTGCCTCGATAATTGAGATAACCTTATTTCCTACTTCTTTCATAGCCCGAGCGATCGGCATCATAGCAGCAATACCATAACAACCGCCAACGCAAACCACGGTTCCAACTTTTTCAATATGTGCGGGGATGCCCAGAGGCCCAACAAGGCTGGCAATGGAATCTCCAGCATTAAACGAGGCAAAACGCTGGGTTGTGGTCCCCACTTCCATGAATACAATACTGATGGAGCCTTCCGTTTCATCCCAGTCAGCAATCGTAAGTGGAATCCGTTCCCCTTTTTCATCAACAGTAATTATAACAAACTGACCTGGCTGAGCCTTCTTAGCGATAGCCGGTGCCAAAAATTTGACCAAATGTATATTTGGTACTAACTCTTTCTTTGCTAATATTTTATGCAATTTGCACCTCCAAAGAAATTATTTCTGAACCTTCTCTACCTTAACTGCACATACCTTAAATTCGGGTATTTTGGCCACAGGGTCAACAGCTGGATTGGTTAATTGGTTGGTGGGGCTTTCAGCAAAATGAAAGTTCATCGTCACCACCTTCACCGGCGATACCTCCGTCACTTTTGCCTTGGCTATAATATCTCCCCTCCTGGATATAACCTTTACCATCTCATCATCACTAATACCCAATGACGAGGCATCCTTTGGGTTTATTTCCACCATGCCCTCACTCACCAACGTGTCGAGCCCACTTACCTTTCGTGTCATTGTGCCGGTATGAAAATGGTACCTGTTCCTTTCTGTGGTAAGGAGCAGTGGGTAGTCATCATCAGGAAGTTCTGCTGGCGGCCTGTATTCTAATGGTATAAATTTACCCTTTCCCCTGGTAAATTTTTCCATATGTAATATGGGCGTGCCCGGATGTTTGTTATCTGGACATGGCCACTGGATTCCACCATTCTCTAACCTCTTAAAGTTAATGCCCCCATAGCTTGGGGTGAGCGTGGACATTTCATCCATAATCTGAGATGGGTCCTGAAAATCAAAACCCTTTGCTTCCATCTTTTGAGCAATTTGGCAGATAATTTGCCAATCTGGTTTAGACTTGCCGATTGGCTCAACAGCCTTTCTCACTCTTTGTACCCGTCTGTCAGTGTTGGTAAATGTTCCATCCTTTTCAGCAAACGATGCACTCGGCAACACCACATCTGCCAGCTGGGCAGTCTCAGACATGAAAATATCCTGAACAACAAAAAAATCAAGTGTTTCTAACGATTCCTTGACATGTCGTGCATCAGGATCACTCAATATCGGATTTTCACCAATAAGGTAAATGGCCTTTATATCCTTTTTGTGAGCTGCTTCGAACATTTCAGTCAAGGTGAGCCCTATTTCGCGAGGTAAATAGGTGCCCCAGGCATCCTCAAATTTTTTCCTTATATCTTCATTTACTACTGTCTGATAGCCAGTAAATACATTAGGGAGGGCTCCTAGATCACATGCACCCTGAACATTATTCTGACCTCGTAAAGGATTGACTCCCGTGGATGGTTTCCCAATATTTCCAGTTAGCATGGCCAGATTTGCTGTAGCAATTACATTATCGGTACCATGAGTGTGCTGGGTAATTCCCATTGAATAAAGAATTGATGAAGGTTTATCAGTAGCATATATCCTTGCCGCCTCAACTATCTTGTCTCTTGGTATCCCGGTGATTTCTTCCACCCTTTCAAGGTCAAATTCTTTCAAGGAATCCCTGAAGGCATCGAAATTCTCGCATCTGGCTGCAATAAAGTCCTTGCCGTAGAGATTTTCGTCCACAATGACTCTCATCATTCCCATAAGAAGAGCAACATCGCTGCCAAGATTCTGCTGAAGCCATAGATCAGCATACTGCACCAGCTCTATTTCCCTTGGATTTGCTACAATGAGCTTTGTCCCATTTTTGGACGCATTCTTCACATCCATACCAATTACAGGGTGTGCATCTGTCGTATTGGTGCCAATTGCCAGGATGCATTTTGCGTGCTTTATTTCATCTATGCTATTTGTCATTGCACCAGCACCAAAACTTTGGGCCAAACCAGCTACTGTAGATGCGTGACACAGCCGTGCGCAATGATCAACATTATTAGTGCCGAGCACAACTCGAGCGAACTTCTGGGCCACATAGTTCTCCTCATTGGTACACTTTGCCGAGGAAATAACAGCTACCTCATTCGAACTGTAACTGGCCATCCTCTCAGCAATCAAATCAAGCGCCTCGTCCCAGGTTGCCTCCACAAAGTTTCCGTTTTTTCGGATAAGAGGAGACGTAAGCCGTTCTGGGTGGTGAACATACTCAACTATCCCAAACTTGCCTTTTACACATGCCTGCCCTTTATTTACGGTGCCATTCCCCTTTGGGCTCACTCCAATAATCCTGCCTTTTTTAACAAGCAGTTCTAACTGACACCCGACCCCGCAATAGGGGCAAGTGGTTAAAACCCGTCTTTCTGCATCACCCTCCCATTTATTAATCCATTCAGTTAATGCTCCTGTTGGGCACACATCAACACATGCCCCGCAAAATTGACACCCGGATTCTTCCAGAGTAGGAGACATGCTTCCAACCACCACTGTGCCGTTTTGAAAAACAAGGCCGATAGCACTATTCCCCCTTACTTCCTGACACGCCCTTACACACCTCGTGCAAGCAATACAGAGATTGTAGTTTCTTTCAAAGAATGGGTCGCTCTTGACTACAGGCAGACCCTTATATTCATAAGCAGGTGTTGACTCATCTACCCCTATATATGCGGCAACTTCCTGTAACTCACACCGATTGTTGTTGGGGCAAAATTCACAGCCAGTTATTGTAGCAGCCTTTCGTATGCTGCCTCTAAAGGGATCACAGTCCTCTTTGCGATCACAGGCGAGGCATACATTGGGGTGTTCACTTAAAATAATTTTAAGGTTCTCCCTGCGTTTTTGTTGAATTTCTTCTGTATTGGTCTGAACAACCATGCCATCAGAAACCTCAGTTGTGCAGGAAGTAGCAAGGTCATTCACTCCTTCTATTTTGACTAAACAGAGCTGACAGCCCTCATACTCAGTTAGAGAATTGTCATTTTTCAGCTCATCTTCACCCCTGTAGACAACAGAATATGGTGTTACTTGCCTTGATGATGGCAAATTAGGGTGGGAACACAATGCCGGGATATAAATGCCAGCGCTCCGCGCTGCTTCTAAAACTGTAATTCCTTTCTCAACTGTAATTGCAGTACCATCAATAGTTACGTTTATCTTTTCCATTACCCTCACCTAAAAATATGTTCGAGAATTTGTAGCTAAAAAGAGTGTGTCAATTAATTGAGGTGTCTATAATATTCGGCTTATGAATTGTCAAGAAAAAACCCTTCAAAAGAAATCCTCAGGATTATTGCTGTTTTTCCTCATTCCACCATCCGATGATCGAGCCGTATCTTTTAAACTGCACTCCTTCTCTTTGCTCCACCTCTCTGATCCAATCCCCCAATCCTGAGGCATGATGGATAATGAGAGGGATACTATGTTCAGGGAGGATATCAGGGGGAAGAGTATGCATGCTGAGGACCCTTTGGATGTTAGCAGAACTTGCTTCTGTATCCCAAGGGGTAGGGTGGATAAAGCCATGGATGGCACCCTCCGATCTGGCGTATCCCCATACTAACGGAAATTCCTCCTTAAGCTGCCGCATCAGGTGGATCGCCTGAAGGTTTGTCTCGACGTTCAGCCCTTTATTAAGGTTACGCAGTATCCTATCGTCAAATGATTCAAACCCCACTGAAGAAAGCAGTATTCGTACCCCTAAAGATTGTGCGAGCATCAGGGCTTTTCGCAAATTTTTCTCACCCCTTAAAAACCAGTCTGCCCTTACGATGAGATTGATCTGTGAAAGCCTTATATTACTCTCTCTGGCGTGCTGTAACAAGCGCGAGAGTCCTGGAATGGGGTTCTCATTGATGAGTTCAAATGGGATCTTTCTGCCCTCAGCTGTTTCCGGGAGACAGCTGATTTGCTGAGCAACTGTTGTAATATCTAATTGTCCATAAAAGCCTTTATCGGCAGCTACATCACAGAAGCTACACCCTTTTAGGTGAAGTTTTACTTTTTGTGTATCGCTGCCTTCTATAGATACGGGATAGTCTATCTCGATCCATTTCCTCTGTGCTGCATACGGACACCCTATCTGTTGCAATACTTGCCCGGTAGTTATTGTATGGGAAACAAGTCCTGCTTTTCCTATCCTGTATATATTGTTCCAGTGCACTTTTCTTAAATACTTTTCCTTCCACGTATTTTTTGGGTTTTGGATAATTTTGTTATTTTTACTTACATAGAGCAATCCGGGAGTGTCCTTCCATGCATTTTTATCCAGATGCTGCAAAAGATGGTTAGTCTGTTCCGCCGGTCCGTGGATAGAGAAGCTGAAATTTGCTGTGAGGCCTTTAAATCTGTAAGGATGCTCCTGCCAATTGTTCTCTCCCACGTAGTCTACATCGGCCTGGGGCCCTGCCAGGATAGTGAGAGCGCCTTCGGCCTTACATTCCTTGGCAAAAGAGAAGAGATCCTCTCGGCCACTCAGTGTTGAGAAGCCAATTATTGGTCTTTCCACGCCGAAATAATCAGCGAGAGCCTTCTTAAGAAGGGCTTTATCATCCTCCCGTGCAACAACTATCACAATACAATCATAGGGCGTATTTTCCTGGATAACTGTAGCAGCAATCTGAGGCCCAAGAAGTCCGTAGGTTTCGCCAGCAAAATAGCTGGCAATGATAGCCATCTTTTTTTTCGCTTTCACACTTACTCCACGTGTTTCTATTCTTTACCCTTTTTCATGCGATTTTAGTGGGTTGTTCCAGAGAAATCAATGGGAGATGCGGAAAACAGTCTAAGTTAAACGATGTAGGCCTACATCCATAATGGGATTAGGTGCTTGTATAAAACGAGATTGTAAGATTTATTCGCCAGACCCGCCTGTCGTCCGGTAGGCAGGCTTATGAGGGATTTGCACCGAGCCCGGAACGGGATCGGGAGGTGCGACTTGTCTACCTGTCGCAGCTCAGACTATGCACTATTCCAAACATGGCTTTTTGCATTTACAGTGATGGTGATCCGTCTGGGCCAGGGATTCTCAAGTCAAGCGCTGTGGGGATCATCTGTACACAGATCTGGATTATAATCGAATGTGATCGGGAAGGTGGTCATGGGAGCCAACGCAGGACTTTGTCCAGATTTAGCCAAAAATGAAGCAATACCCAATACATTCCATCACGGCAAAGATACCCATTCCTGCCCTTGACACCCTTTACAAGCCCTGTCTCTAAAGTCTCACCCAAGAACAGCATATGGTATGGATGCTTTTCTGTTGACATACAAGGCCATTTTATCCTATACCTTCCCTCCAACAAAGGGAACGTTTATCATTTTATTCAGTCAAGGGTTATGTCAGGCTTGATAAAGCCATCCCGACCTTGGGTCGAGATGGCTTTTTTATTAACAGATCAAAGTTTCGCATCCCTTACTCCGTGCAGATGACCATATTGCACCTTTCTTCGACTTCAAGGATGCTAAGCTTGAGTAAAGGAGCGAATCAATGACCATTAAACTTTCTGTTTTAGTCACCTACTTTCTAATAATTCTCGCCATCGGCTTTATCGCCCGAACCAAACTCAAATCTTCTCCAGAAACATATTTTCTTGCAGATTGCAAACTAGGAACCCTGATTCTGCTGGGAACCATGGTTGCCACAAATTTCTCGGCCTTTACGGTGTTCGGCACCTCTGGTGCGGGTTACAGAGACGGTTATGCAATCTTTCCGATCATGGGATTCGGAACCGGGTTTATGGCATTGACATTCTGGATTTTAGGTCGAAGGATATGGGAAGTCGGTCGAAAGCAGGGTGTGGTGACACCGCCTGAACTGGTAAAGGCAATTTACAAGAGCCCGACGCTGTCACTTATCTTCTCCCTTGTAATGATCATATTCACCATCCCGTATCTGGCGCTTCAGCCCATGGCCGCAGGCTATGCTCTGGAAGCATTGGTCGGGCTACCCTACTTTTACGGCTGCATTCTGGTTACGGTCGTGATCCTTCTCTATACCCTGCGAGGTGGACTTCGGGCGGTCGCCTGGACCGACTTGTTTCAAGGTCTGGTCATGTTCCTGTTGTTGCTGGCCTCCCTGATCATCGTTGCCCATCATCACGGCGGCTTCGTCGAAGCGCATCAGAAGCTTCTTTATTCCAACCCGGAGCTGTTTTCGAGACCGGGTGGAACCGGAAAATACACCTACGGAATCTGGTTCAGCTACATCATGCTCTGGTTTTTCTGCGATCCCATGTTCCCGCAGCTGTTTCAACGATTCTTCACCGCCAAAAGCCCCAATAGCATTGCCATAACCATGCTTTTCTATCCGCTCATCTGCACGGTGGTCTTTTTTCTGCCCATCGCCGTGGGTGTCATGGGCCACCTGACATACCCGTTTCTCGTTGGAAAAGAGGCCGACCGGATCCTGCCCATGGCCCTGACATTGATTTCAGGCGATTTCATGGCCGCTCTGGTTCTCGCTGCCGGCCTGGCAGCCCTCATGTCGACCATGGACTCCCAGTTACTGACTCTGAGTTCCATCTTTACAAGGGATATTTTACCCATAACCGGAAAGGAAAAAAGTCGAACCAGCATCAGCGGCCGGGTTTTTGTCGTATTTCTCAGCATCGCAGGCCTGCTCCTCGCTTACAAACCTCCTGCAACGATCCTCCAGATCGCTACCCAGACCTTCACAGGTCTTGCCGTCCTGTTTCCAACGGTCGTTTTCGGGCTCTATCTGAAGCTCGTCTACCCGTTGCCGGCCATCTTATCGATCCTGACCGGTGAAAGCCTCATGCTGCTGTTCTACTTCAATCGCCTCACTCCAGGACCGTTCCTACCGGTGGTATGGGTCATGTGCGCTACGTTCCTGATCTATGTCTCAACCCACCTGATACTGTCGGGTCGGGCGGGGCGTCTCCATCTCTATGTTCCGAAATGGACGACCAATCGCTACATTTACTGGATGGCCGGTCTGTTCATTTTGGGAATGGATTTTTGGGCGTGGGACCGCATAAAACCGCTCTTTCTGGGCATCCCAGGGTGGATCGGGTTCTTTGTTTTTCTATCGGCGCTTCAAACCATCGGGATGGCTCACATGCTCCGCTCAACCCAGACTGATGCTTTGTAGGCGACGCTCCTCCCCTTCAGGGTGCAGGAATGGACGGCAGCGGGAGAAATGACGGGCATGCCTTTACCAAGATTCAATCGTTCATCGGTTCCGCTATCCGTGATGGCAGAATCCCCTCGTGTAATCAAGAGAATCTCAGCGCTTCTTTCGAAGGAACTTCTTAGGATTCAATCCCCTTCGCCGTTGCGATGAAATAATTGCCGTTTGATTTTCATCAGTTTGAGGCTAAGCATCGTTCGATATGCTTTCATGTGGTGGTAGAGAATATCTTCCCTGGATTAAGTATTCCATTTGGATCTAACAAGTTTTTTATATCCTTCATAAGCTTCAATTCCCTTGGCTTAATCTCAAGAGAAAGATATTTTGACTTGGTATTTCCGACACCATGCTCACCCGATAATGTTCCACCGAGATTGACTGTTTCCTTAAATATGTCGCCTACTGCATTCTCAGCGCGCCTCGTTTCTTCAGGGACGCTGGGGTCAATCAGAATGTTGATGTGTATATTGCCATCGCCGGCGTGCCCAAAGTTGACTATCTTAACTTCATGTTTTGTGCCTATTTCGGATATTTTATTCAACATCCGGGTCAGATTGCTCCGCGGGACACATATATCTTGGTTAACCTTTCCCTTGCTAATAGTGTAGAGCGCTGGCGATATTGAGCGTCTCATGGACCAGAGGGCATCCACTTCCTCCTCAGTCTCGGCTTTCCTTACGTCAAAGACCTTATTATTTTTACAGATGTTTATAATGCGCAGGGCATCACGGCGCACTGTGTCTGGAGAACCATCTACCTCAATGAGTAACATAGCTTTCGTGCTCTTGATCCCATTGGATCCTTTATAGAGCTCAACGGCCTTGACAGCCTCCTCGTCAATAAACTCAAGTGCTCGGGGCACAATTTTTGAGGCGATGATGGAAGATACCGTATCTGTCGCATTTGTTATACTCCTAAAAAGTGCTAATATCGTCTCGATTTTTTCCGGTATCGGTATTAGCCTGACTGCTATCTTGGTGAAAACGCCAAGTGTTCCTTCAGAGCCGATAAAAAGTTTGGTTAGGTCATATCCTGTGACACTTTTTAATGCTTTGGAGCCAGTGTATATTATCTCTCCAGTAGGCAGCACTACTTCCAGCGCTATCACATAGTCCTTTGTAACGCCATATTTCACAGCTCTTAGCCCACCAGAGCATTCTGCGACAGAACCACCCATAGTAGAAAACGTATTGCTGGCAGGATCTGGAGGATAAAATAAGCCTAATTTCTCTACTTCATTCTGAAAATCGGCAACTATGACACCCGGTTCCACTATGCTGGTCATGTTTACCTCATCGATCTCTATTATCCTGTTTATCCTATTCATATTCAGCGATATTCCACCATGGAGCGGCACAGCCCCACCGGTCATACCGGATGCAGCGCCCATCGGATATACCGGTATGCGCCTTTCATTCGCTAATCGCAGTATCTGTGACACTTCCTGAGGGGAATAAGGCCGTATAACCACGTCAGGCATAGCCCTCTGTTTGGTTGCATCATATGCATGGCATACCCTCGCCACTTCTGTATCAGATATGTACTCCTCGCCTACGATCTTCTCTAATTTTCTAAACAGTTCTCTTTCTATTTTTATTCACCTATCTTCCGCTGTATTATTAAAAGACTAAAAGAGGGATTTAGCATCCCTGCCCATGGCTTTGTTTTCTGTGTGTTATGAAATTTTACATACTTCATATTTTTGTAACGAGAATAGACTTTTTTTCAGAAAGGCCCACCATTTTTTTGTATGGCGATAAACCTTGTTAGGTTTTCCAAAGATATCGCTATAACGGTTTGCATAGTATCAGAAATTAAGTGACTTATGTATGATTATCATTCAAAAGGCCTTAATTTTTTTATTGACAACAACCAATAAAAATAATAGGTACATTACGGCTAAATTGTAATCACGTTTAGGTTCCTTTTTCCAGATAATCAATATTAATTTCTCACTATGGCAAGAGGACCATCCAAGTATCTAAAAATGGCATTTTCGAGGCAGAAAAAACCTAACATATCTTTTGATAAAAGGAGGTGACAATAAGAACATACATAATCTGTTGTGTAAATGACGTAATTAAGGATATTTTTGCAAATCTTTATTAATTACAAAAAGGAGGGTAGCTATATGGCGTATAACGCAGTTGAGATGAGTGATTGGCAGATTTCAGAAGCAGCGGAAGAGAATATGCCAACACCGGAAGAGTGGAGAGAGAAGATAGGTCTCCAGAAGGATGAGATTCTCCCAATGGGCAGACTGTGCAAGCTTGATTTTTTAAAGATAATAGACCGGTTAAAGGATAAACCAGATGGCAAATACATAGAGGTAACTGCAATCACCCCAACACCCTTGGGTGAAGGCAAAAGCACAACTTCTATGGGCCTGATGGAAGGTATGGGCAAGAGAGGCCTGAATGTAGGTGGATGTCTTCGTCAACCATCTGGAGGGCCAACTATGAATATCAAGGGAACTGCTGCTGGTGGTGGAAATGCATTACTTATACCTCTCACCGAGTTTTCTATGGGGCTGACAGGAGATATCAATGATATAATGAATGCCCACAACCTGGCAATGGTAGCCCTGACTGCCAGGATGCAGCATGAGAGAAACTACAATGATGAACAATTGCAAAGGCTTACAAAGATGCGTCGCCTGAATATTGATCCTACCAGGGTTGAAATGGGATGGATCATGGACTTTTGTGCCCAGGCTCTCAGAAATATTGTTATCGGCCTTGGCGGAAGGATGGATGGTTTTACCATGCAGTCAAAATTCGGGATCGCCGTAGGCTCTGAACTCATGGCTATCCTTTCTATTGTTAAGGACCTTGCGGATCTACGGGAAAGACTCGATAAGATTACCGTTGCCTTTGACAAGAGCGGAAATATAGTCACTACTGGTGATCTTGAAGTAGGTGGTGCCATGACTGCATGGATGAGGAATACCATCAATCCTACGCTTATGTCTACTGCCGAATATCAGCCCTGCATGGTGCATGCCGGCCCCTTTGCCAATATCGCAGTAGGCCAGTCTTCTATTATTGCTGACCGCATTGGTCTCAAGATGTTTGACTACCATATTACAGAGAGTGGCTTTGCCGCTGATATAGGCTTTGAGAAGTTCTGGAATGTCAAATGCCGTTTCAGTGGTCTCAAACCCCATGTTTCAGTCCTTACGAGCACTATAAGGGCAATGAAAATGCACGGAGGTGGCCCCAAGGTGGTAGCAGGACTGAAGCTTCCCGAGGAGTATACTAAGGAAAATCTTGGACTCCTTGAAAAGGGTCTTTCCAACATGGTGCATCATATTAATACCATCAGAGAGTCAGGGATCAATCCGGTCGTATGCATCAATTCCTTTTATACCGACACAAAGGACGAGATCGCTATGGTCAGGAAGGCCGCTGAAGATGCCGGTGCAAGAGTTGCCCTTTCCACGCATTGGGCCGATGGTGGCGATGGAGCCCTGGAATTTGCAGATGTGGTGAAAGAGGCCTGCGAAGCTGAGCCTGAATTTAAATTCCTGTATCCCCTTGAGATGAAACTCAGAGATCGAGTTGACAAGATCGCCAAAGTGGTGTACGGGGCTGACGGTGTGGCCTGGACACCTGAAGCAGAGGCAAAGGCAAAGATGCTGGAGTCAGATTCCAAGTATGACGATTATGCCACCATGATGGTTAAGACTCACCTGAGCCTGACCCATGATCCAGTGTTAAAGGGCGTGCCCAAAGGATGGACACTTCCGATAAGAGATGTGTTGATCTATTCCGGAGCCAAATTCCTCTGTCCTTGCGCAGGAGCAATTAGCCTTATGCCAGGAACAAGTTCCGATCCTGCCTTCAGAAGGGTAGACGTTGATACTAAGACAGGCAAGGTTGAGGGAATATTCTAAAATAATAGGAAATCCAGGGGGATGATTTACTATCTCCCTGGATTTTTCTTTTAATAATCCACAATGAACATCCTTCATTATAATTAGGTCAACCTCATCCCTGAATAACCCCACCTTTTTTCAAAAGATCACATCATGCTATTGGTTAATCGTAAATCTATATTCATAGGGTTATTTTTCCTCATTTTTCTTGACATGATTAAAGATAAAATGATAAACGAGCATCCAAAAGTTTAGTCTTTACATTTTTTTTGAAATACAGAAACCCTCCTTTCTTGATTTCTATTCTTCTCTTTTGGTATGAAAATACAGGGTTTTCTTTATATATGGAGTACCAAAGTAAATTTTAATCAACAGAAATTTCTCTATTTAACAAAAGGCTAAATTATGAGCTTTCAGAAAAAATTACTGTCAGGCGATTTCGTAATATTGGCTGAATTTGATCCTCCTAAAGGTGTAGATGCGTCCGATTTGGTCTCAAATCTCATAAAAATCAAAGGGAGGGTTGATGGTGTGATTGTGCCTGAAATGGCACAGGCTGTTATGAGGATGAGTGCTATGGGTGGCGCTGCCCTTATGCAGCAGCATGGAATGGAAACCATCATGCAAATTTGCTCCCGGGATAGAAACAGGCTTGCCCTTCAGGGTGATATCTTAGCAGCCTATTTCCTTGGAATACGGAACCTTTTAGTGGTACCTGGCGAAGAGATTATGTATGGTGATCACATTGATGCCAAACAGTTTGCCGATATTGATGAATTTACATTACTAAGGGCTATAAAGGGGCTTCAAAACGGAGTTGATATGGCAGGCATGGAATTGAAGGGCTCCCCCCAATTTGTAACTGGTTGTTCTATTAAACCAGCTAAAAATGAGATTGCTCTCGAGGCAGAATTAGAGCTTGCTCAAAGAAAGGTGAAAGAGGGTGCTCAATTCTTGGTAACGCCTCCGGTCTTTAACATCAATGCTTTTACCTATTTTGTGGAAAAGGCTAAAGCATTAGGAATTCCAGTTATTGCGACTGTTTTTCTTCTAAAATCAGTGGGTGTTGCCCGATATATCTCCACCAATGTTCCTGGGCCCCCTATACCCGAAGAGATGATTTCACGGCTTAGGAAGTCCTCTGATAGGATTAATGAGTGTATAACTATAGCAGGTGAATTGATTACCTCTCTTAGAGAACTCTGCCAGGGTGTTCAACTGGTAACAATGGGATGGGAAAACCGGCTTCCAGCCATCTTAGATGCAGCAAAGATTTAATAACACAACAACATCAAAAGGATAAAAACGCATGTTCTACTCCATTAGTCTGTATATCTCACTTGCAATCTTTATTGGTGGCCTCATCTATAAGATAGGTACATGGCTTTCTCGTAAAACC
>Ga0180437_10007657_pt1 | contig 13972 bp, 11 predicted proteins | sample SS_ome_4_FD_132410 | JGI IMG/M metagenome (GOLD analysis project Ga0180437, IMG submission 132410) | Hypersaline lake sediment archaeal communities from the Salton Sea, California, USA - SS_3_D_1 metaG | ecosystem: Environmental > Aquatic > Non-marine Saline and Alkaline > Hypersaline >...
CCAGATGACGCCCTGCTACAAAGCTACGGACATCTCGGCCAGGCCCACGCCTACCGGGATCTCGGCGACTATGCGCGGTCCCTGTCAGCCTATGTCGAGGGCATGCCACTGGCCCGGGCTGCTGGTAACCTGGCTGCGGCCAATATCGCGGTGTTTTACCTGAGCCGCGTGCTGCAACTCCAGGGACACCTGCACCAGGCCGCCGAGACGGTCCGTGAGGCGCTGCGTTTCACAGAGACCCAAGGCCTGGGGCAGTCGCCAGCCTGTGCGATCCTCCACGTGGCACTGGCGAATCTATTGTGCGAGTGGAGCGAGCTGGAGGATGCCAGCGATCACCTGCATCGAGGCTTGGAGATCGGCAGGCAAGGAGGCCACCACGAGTTTCACCGGAACAATGGCATTGTGCTGGCCCGCCTGAGACTGGCGCAGGGTGATGCGGCCGCTGCCCTCGCGGCCATCCAGGAAGCGGAGCAAGCCGCACCCAAGGCGGAGATGCCGTTGGCCAGCGCCGAACTGGCAGCCTACAAGGCCGGGGTCTGGATCGCCCAGGGTGAGCTGGCGGCTGCCGCCCGCTGGGCCGAGGAAGCTGCTCATCGCCCTGGTGAGGACCGCGGTTACACGCGGCAGATCGAAGCGATCACGATTGCCCGGGTATTCCTGGCCCAGGGCAGACTGGAAGAAGCTCTCAGCCAGTTGACCGCCTGTCTGCAGGCCGCGGAAAAGAGCGGTGGCCTGGGCTGGGCTGTCGAGATTGCGATCCTCCGGGCCCTGGTGCAAGAGGCACGGCGCTACCGGGCAGACGCCCTGGCGGACCTGGGACGGGCCCTGGCCCTCGCCGAGCCAGAGGGATACGTCCAGGTATTCGTGGACGCGGGTGCGCCGCTGGCCGCGCTGCTGCGCCAGACGACTTCCCTCCGCGCTGCGCCAGCGTACGTACGCCGATTGCTGGACGCCTTCGACCGGGCCACAGCAAGCGAAGAGCCACCGGTCACGACCGAGGAACCGCCGGCCATCCCCGGTCCTCCCCCCTTGGTCGAGCCCTTGACCCCACGCGAGATGGAAGTATTGCGGCTGATGGCAGCAGGGCTGTCCAACCGGGAAATCGCCGACGAGCTGGTCCTGGCCATAGGAACGGTGAAAGCGCACCTCCACAACATCTATGGCAAGCTCGACATGCAAGGGCGCATGCAGGCCGCCAGCCGTGCCCGGGAATTGGGCCTACTGTAGCCCAAAATAAACCCCCAGATATATCTTCCGATCGATGACAAATCCCCCAGTTTAGGGGTATACTCGGCGTTGAAGGAGGACCCTGTGAGATGGTGCCGGTTGGCCCGGGGTCCGCAGGCAACGGTTAGGGGCGAATGGACCGATTACGCAGTAAAGGGGGGCATTCTGATGGCCGATAGATCCATCCTCATTATCGGCGCTGGCATTGCCGGCCTGGCCACCGGCTGCTATGCCCAGATGAACGGCTTCCACACCCAGATCTTTGAGATGCATGCGATCCCAGGCGGGGTATGCACTTCCTGGAAGCGCAAGGGCTACACCTTTGACGGTTGCATCCACCACCTGGCCGGCTGCAACCCCGACACCAAGCTGTACCGCATGTGGCAGGAGCTGGGGGCCATGCCGCGCAACCTCTTCCACCCGGAGGAGGTGGTCCAGGTGGAGGAACCTGGCGGGAAGACGCTCACCGTGTACGCCGACCTGGACCGGCTGGAAGAGCACATGGTACAACTGGCGACGGTAGACGCAAAAGTGATCGAGAGCTACATCCGTGCCGCGCGCGGGCCCCGTCGCTTTGACATGATGGAGCTGGCAGTGGCGGGACCGCGGGACATCCTTCGGGCGCTGCCAGTGGTCCTTTCCGGCCTGCGCTGGCTGCGCGAGACCATGGCCAGCGCGGCCGATTCCTTCGCGGATCCCTTTCTGCGCCGGGCCTTTCCTCTGATCGAGTACGACGAGCCAGCCAACCCGATGGCCACCCACTTGAACCTGCTAGCCCAGTGCGAGACGCACAGCTTTGCTTGGCCGGCAGGCGGCTCACTGCCCTTCGCCATGGACATCGAACGGCGCTACCGCGCGCTGGGCGGAGAGACCCACTACCGGGCACAGGTCGCAGAGATATTGGTCGACAAGGATCGTGCGGTGGGGGTGCGCCTGGCCGATGGCAGCGAGCACCGTGCCGACGTCATCGTGTCCACGGCCTACGGGCGCGCCACCGTCTACGGCCTGCTCCGCGGCCGCTACACCGACGAACGGATCCGGGCGGCGTACGCCAGGCCGGTGGACGAGGTGGCCATGGGCCTCCAGGTTTCGCTGGGGGTGGCGCGCGACCTGTCGGGGGAACCGCCAGCCATCGTTCTGCTGTTGCCCCAGCCGGTGGCGATCGCGGGCCGCACCTACGACCGGCTCAGCCTGGAGCTGTTTGGCTTTGACCCCACCATGGCCCCGCCAGGCAAGGGGGTACTCAAGGTCATGCTCAAGACAAGCTATGCCTATTGGCAGGAGCTAGCCAAAGACCCGGAGCGGTATCCGGCCGAGAAAGAGCAGGTGGCCGACATAGTGCTCGAGCAACTGGAGCCGCGCTTCCCGGGCCTTCGGGGACAGGTGGAGGTGGTCGACGTCGCGACACCGGTCACCACCGAACGGTACACGGGCAACGGGCCGGCATTCGAAGGTTCGTTGGGCTTCCCACTGGCAAGCTTTCTGGCAGGCAGGGGCATCGTGCGCACGCTGCCGGGCCTCAGCGGTCTCTACATGGCCGGCCAGTGGGCCGGCTTTCCAGGACTGCCCTGGGTGGCAGGGATGGGCCGCAACCTGGTCCAGCACCTCTGCCGCCGCGAGGGACGCCCTTTTGTGACGACGATCGCGCCGGACGGCGCATCGCAGCTGGCTGAAAGAAGAGGAAAGGACAGAAAGAATGGAGTTCGAAATGTCTGGTAGCCTTGCTCTGGGCACACTGGCCCTCGGCGGACCTGGTGGGCGCATAGACGGCGGAAACACTGCCAGAAGGTGAGCTATGGCGCCAACCGGCTATTGTATCCACATCCGGGGTCACCTGGCTGCAGAATGGTCCGAGTGGTTCGATGGGATGATCGTCCAATGGCTGCCTGATGGCACGACGACGCTGTCCGGTCCCATCCGGGACCAAGCCGCGCTGCACGGGCTGTTGGCAAAAGTGCGGGACCTGGGACTGTCCCTGATCTCGGTGAATCCAACTGAGCTCGGTTGTGATGAAATGGGCCAAGTTCCCCTGACTCTATGATCCGATCGAGCCCCCTTTGCCATGTCTCTGGTTTGCACTTTTGCAATCTCTGTGGTACAATCTACTTACTGATTGATTAGTAAGTGAGTAGGGAGCATGACCGAGTCACATCCTCTCCAGGATCTGATCGTCGAAAGCGCTGGCGAGCTGTTCCGCGAGAAAGGTTACTCCGCCACCACCATCAAACAGATCGCCAGGGCTTCTGGCTGCACCACTGCCGCACTCTATTATTACTTTGAAGGCGGAAAGCAGCACATCTTGCGGGAGGTAATCCACAGATCAGCCACGGAGGTCGATTTCTCCGGGCAACTTCCCCAGACCGAAAGCTTGGAAGAGTTTCTCATCCAATTGGGCGCGGACCTCGCCCAGAGATTTCCCAAGGTGGCCGATCGCTTCAACTGGATCATGCTGCAGTTTGCCACCTTGCCCAACGAGGAAAAGCGAACGCTGCAGAACCAGGTGCTTGCCATCCAGCATGCCCTTCGGGAACGGGTCAGCCAATACGTGGTTGACGGTGCGACCGCCGACCGGTTGGCCTGGTTGGTCTATTGCTCCTTTCTCGGGTACCAGCAGGTATTCACCAAGATGGAAGTGGGGCAGATGGTAGACCTGAGCCCGGCAGACTATGGGCATTTCCTGGCTCAGGTGGTGGCACAAAGTCAGTGAATGCATCCTCCTTTTCGTGCCAATGAGCTGCTAACCAATCAGTGAATCCGAACGGACAAATAGAGGACAGAATCCATGGCCAAGAGAATTGCCACCTTTCTTCGAAACCTGATGGTGAATTCCCCTTTCACCGGCACAGACGGCCTGGAGGACCAGATCGCAGCCATGCCAGGTGTCCACCGCTGGACGGATGGATCCCCTGTTCGTTTTGAGATCATGAAGGAAGGATTGAAACGTGCGAGGGGCGGTCCCGAACTTGAGATGGTGCCGATCATGGTGCCGACGCTGAGGGGTGTCCAGAAGTCCCTCAAGTCACTGAACAAGAACCCCGACCAGCCCAGGACAGAAGCGCCGCCGGCGTTCATCGCAGGCTTGGAAGGCTACCTTCTGGGACTCGGTGCCAGCAGCGTCGGTTACACCCAGGTGCCAGAGCGCTGGATCTTTGAGAACAAGGCCATCCTGCACACTCACGCCATTGTCATGAGCATGGAGATGGACAAACCACGCATCGACACTGCGCCCAGCCCGGCAGCCATGAAAGCCGTGATGGAGATCTATCGGGACCTGGGCCGGATCGCGAACAGGGGGGCAGACTATCTGCGGCGGTACGGCTATTCGGCCCACGCCGGCCATCCCCTGATGGGCCTGGCGCTCTACCCGCCCCTGGCGCAGATGGCCGGACTGGGATGGATGGGCGCCAATGGGTTGATCATCACCCCGGAGCACGGCCCACGGGTGCGCCTGGCCGCCATATTCACCAGCATCGAGAATCTGCCCTTCAGCACCCATAATGAGCACCGATGGGTGGAAGAGTACTGCGCCGCATGCCAGGTCTGTGTCCGCAAATGCCCGGCGGAGGCCATCCTGCCCGAGCCACAGCGGCACCAAGACGGCCGGATCACCTACGTCATCAACGAGCGTTGTTTCCCCTACTTCAGTGACTACTATGGCTGCTCGGTGTGCATTCCGGTTTGCCCCTTTAGCGGCTCCAGCTACGATACCCTGAAGCAGCACTTTGTCAAGCCGGAAGGATGATGCACGCGAGGTAACGACCATTGGGAGCAGGTCATCGGCTGTAAAGGCGAATGGCTCTTGCCCGTTTGCCTCAACTGGATCTGGTCCAATGGCCGGTCTTGGCCGCCAGCGCCCGTGCGTCGTCCGCCAGGTCGAGCAGGAAGGTGATGGCCTGTCCCCAGCGCCGCAGTGCCCCTTCGACCGTGCAGCCTTGGCCCTCCGCCAGACGGTCTGCCCACGACACCGCCTCTTCACTCTCGACCAGGTCTCTCAGCATAAGGATGCCAAAAGGGACGAGGCGGAGGGAGGCAGCGGTCGCAGCGGCAAATCGGACGGCATCAGGCGACCCTTGCCAGCCTGCATCTCGCAGGCCGGCCACGTAGGCACCCAGTGCAGCCTCGTAGTACGGACGTGCCCCAGTGGGATCCACCCTCAGGTTATACAGGTTGCCCGAGATCTGCATACCCAGATCCTCGCCCACCGCGGCTATGCCCAGAAAAGACCAGTCGATCACCACCGTTTGGTCCCGGCCCCCCTCCCCCTGGCGCGCAAACAGGTTCACATAGTGGGTGTCCAGGTGGGACAGCGTTTGTGGCTGCCGTTCAAGGAGGGCGAGCAGACGGTCGGCCCCGTCCAGGAGCTCGGCGAAGCGTCCGGCGATAGGGGTGGGGAACGCCCACCGCACCTGGGGATGCTCCCAGAAGGCAGGGTCCGCGGCCAAGTCCACCAGGCCGAAGGCCTTGGAGGTTCTAACCCATTTTCTGAGGAATCTCCTGCACAACCAGGGATAGTTGGAGAGGGATCTCGCCCCGCAGAAGGCGCCATTGAACTGGCCGAAATGGCGCGCGGCCAGGATGTGGCGCGCGAGGGGCCACGTCCTTCCAGGTGGCTCCTGGACGTGCTCCAACCACAGCCAGACCGAATCGTCCGGCTGCTCGACGACACGGTAGCACCGGACCGGGACCAGATCCCCCTGCCAACCGCCGAGGATGCCAGACTGGAAGACGAGCGCTTCCCGCTTCCAGTAGTTCCAGTCGCCGGGTTCGTCCATGTAGGCATCCGCCAGAGGCGTCCCGCTGAGGTCTACCCAGTGGATGACCTTCAGGATCACAGACCAGGGCAACCGCTCCCCGCGATCGCAGGCCGTGCCGGAAAAGCGGTACAGGCCAGCCGTCACAGGGTTGATGACGCCGTGGGTCAGCGAGGCATGGGTCCACTCGTCGATGATGGCCCTATCCCTGCCCAGGGCTTGGCGCACCACCGGCGTCAACGTTGTGGCATCGATCGCGCCAAGCTGTGCCTCTAGATCTGGCACAAAAGTCTCCGCTCGCCATCCATCCCATACTCACTGTGTATCACGGTTTCCATCGCCTATGTGCTGAGGAGTCACTGCCAAACCCCGCCACCATGAGGACATCCCGCCAATCGACATGCGCTTCCTCTATCTGCCTCTGTAACTCTGCCAGGTCGCCTTGAGACAGTTTCAGCACGGCAAATCTGATCCGCTCTGCCAGCCGGGCATGGGACGGCTCAACAAAGGGGAGGTTATCGCCGCATCTGGATTCCAGCAGGTCTTCAACCGTGGACCATTGATTTTGCGGGAAGACGGTCTGGATCCTTTTGCGCGTGGGCCGTGAGAGTTCGATCATGGTCAGGCCTCCAGGGTTCACGATCACCACAGTCTGGGCCGCGGTACAAGCTAGTATTCGGTGCGAAACTCGCTCGAGCCCCCGTCCCCGGGGGCGGATCCGGCCCCGAGACGGGCCCGGGAGCAATTTCGCACCAGAAACTGGCTAGCCCCCCATAGCCACGGGGCCGGCAGGCGCCCCTGATAAGCAACCTCCTCCGGTGTAGAACCGGAGGAGGTTGTCGACGCTGAGAAAGCTGGTCGCAGGCGTAAGCGCATCCGCATGGCCTATGGGAACTCGCGCAGTATCACCGGCAGGTAGACGTAGACGTAGGGCGCTTCCACGGTGAACGACCAGGATTCGGTGTAGTGGCTGGTGTTAAACACCACATCGTAGGCAGCGACCGTCCAGGTGTAGGAACCGGGGGCCAGGATCGCGGTCGTGTACTGGGTGACATCCCCCACGTCCATCTCGACACCGCTCAGGTCCAGCAGGTAGCCCGCCACGTCGGCGCTGGCGCTAGCCTCCCAGGTCAACGTCGGCGTGGTGTCGCTCACGACTGCTCCATTGTCAGGGCTGACTAGTGTCGGTGCGAGAGGCGGCAGGGCGTCTATGATGTGGGATACGGCCGATGTGTTGTTGTTGGTATCCGTATCAACCACGGTAGCCGTGATCGATGCGCTGTTGGTGAGGCTGAACATGCCGCTCACACCGGGGCTTACCACGCCGGTAAGCGTGATGACGCCCCCTGTACCGGGCTCCAGATCTGCCACATGCCAGGTATAGCTGAAGCTTCCGGTCGAGGTGACGACCACGCCGCTGCTATCGTAGCTCAGGTTCGTAAGGGTGATGGGCACACGGTCCATCAGCACAACATTGTCGGCAACGTGGGGGCCGTGGTTGGAAAAAACGAGCGTGTAGGTGACAGTCTGGCTGGGTCCCACTATCGGTGGCGTGACGGTCTTGAGTATGGAGAGATCCGTCTCGAGGAGCAGGATGCTCTCGAAGGCACCCATGTCCACGAGGGGCGCGGTACCATTGCCCGTGTCCGGCACCGTTGGCACATCGACAAATCGAGGCCTGCCGTCGAGGTCGAGGGGCAGAATCTCGGTTGTGTCGCCATCACCATCGGTGTCGGTAACGTCTGCCGGCACGGCGCTGTTGTCAGCGGCGTCAATGGCTGGGGAGGTGACCTGCAAACGCACGTTGTCGTCCAGGGTGCCAACCATGTCGTCGGCACCATCCGGGTCTACGAATAGGGGATCGTCGCTGACATTACCGGTGCCGGTGTATCCATCCTCAATGAGCGAGTACTGGACCGAAATGGTAGCGCCAGTCTGAAGTCCGATTTGAGGGTCTTGATTGCCCCACAAGATCGTATTCTGCACGGTTGCATTCCCGGATTCCAGGTTGACAATGCCGCCGCCGTTGTTGCCGGTGTTGCCACTGAAGGTCGAGTTGACAACGGTGGGGTTCCCGTACCACAGCACCGACAACCCGCCGGCATTCCAGTTTGTCGAGTTGCCGCTGAAGGTGCAGTTGACCACCAGAGGCGTACTCGTGTACTGGACCATCATGCCTCCACCATGATTGATGGCATAGTTGTCGAGAAAGGTGACGTTCACGATGGTAGGGCTACCCGAGCTGACATGCAGCCCACCTCCTTTGTCATAGGTATCGGGGGAGCCGTTGGCGTACCCTTTGGTGATGACAAAGCCGTCCATCATGGCTGTGCTGTCAGTGTTGTTTCCCAGCACCACGTTGTAGCTGTTGTCGGTATCGGTTCCGACGGTGCCGATGTCGCCACTCAAAATGCTGAGGTGGGCTTGCCAGTCACGCTGGCTGCGGCTGTCCTCGGTGGCGTCAAAGCCGCCATACAGGGCTACGCCGCTCTTGAGCTGAAAAGCCACCGTCCGGCTCGTGCCGCTGGTCGGCTTGTAGGTGCCCTCTGCTACCCAGATCTCATCGCCGCTCACGGCGGCGCCAAGGGCGCTTTGCAGGTCGGTATAGGCGTCTTCCCACGAACTGCCATCGTTGTTGCCCGTGGCGTCTGCGTCCACGTAGAGGATGCTGTTTCGGGCGGCCGCTCGAGATGGAACCCCACTTGAGACATTGGCTACGACCAGGGCAAGCAAAACAAGCAAAACGACAATCTTTCTCTCACTCACTGTTTATTTCCTCCTGTTCTTCAGACTTGGGTAGCACAACGCACAGCTCACAACCGGAACGCGGAGAAGGGAGAGATCTCGCAAGGAGATGCAACCTTCATTGAACAGCACCACCTACAATGCTATTATACCATACCACCCCGGGAAGTCAATACCCTTGCGCATGAATCATGGGATTGTCGCAAAGCCGGCACACTGGACCGGTCTGTCAGCTTCAGACGTCGAAAGCATCAGGAATCGTGCGGAAGTTGCCAGCGTGGGGTTTCTTCGAGCACCAGAAGCACCGTCTGCGGCGAGAGCCCCCACTGGGGGTGCCAGGCGGCGTGGAGCAGTTCGTGCAGAGGAATGAAGAGCAGCAAGGCCACGATCACTGCGCCCCACGGCGTGGCGGCGTCCACGGGCGCCTCTGCACCCTCACTTTGGGCTGCCAGTAGGGAGACGATGATCAGCCAGGCGCACAACAGGTTGGGGAATGCAGAAGACTCTGGTAGGGGATATTACCGGCTTTTCCGCCGCCTGTCGACCAGGATGCTTCCACAGAACGCTCCAGCGCCGCTGCTCAGGTTGCCTACGAGGTGCATGCCTGTGGAGGCACAGGAGGCATTGCCACCGGGCACAAGACATGGTATGATAGGGGCATACCGGGCGTCCGTGCCGGTCTGAGAATACAGATTGTCAGGCATGGTTGTCAGGAGGGAGAGAAGGTCCATGTCATTGCTGACGACGAAACTCTGTATTCCACCACCGCGGGCAGAACTGGTGCTGCGCGGCTCTCCACCCTGGACGACATTCCCCTGGTCGTGCTCTCGCGCGGGCGGGGCGAGATGTCCGCAGGGCCCGGGGTATCTGCGGCGGATGCGGAGCAGCACAATAGGGCGAACAAAGAGATGCAAGCCGAGTTGGCTGCACTATCAACCGAGGGGAAACAGATCATCGCTTAGGAAAGCGGTCACTACATCCAGGTGGATCAGCCCGAACTGGTGGTCAACGCCATCCGCGAGGTGGTCGAGGCGGCACGCGGGCAGAGGTGAACAGGGGGAAGGGAAGCTCGAGGAAAGCCACCTACTGCCCTGGCCGAATTGTCCCTGAAGTACCGGGCCTCTAGTTACCTTTCACAGAACCGACCTCGGCTTTTTCCCCGCTCCAGCCCAGTCCGTGACTGGGCGGTTTCTGCTGGCTCCAGCCAGTTCTGGCGCCAGTCACGGACTGGCGCCGAGCATCGCAAAAGGCCAGAGCAGTGGTGTGAAACAGCACTGGGAAGCCCAGAAGAATTGCGATCGGGTGGAGCGCTTTGTCAGATGCTGCCACTATGTTCGATAGTGATGACCACGTTGCCTTTTTTGCCGCCTCCTTCGACATACCTGTGAGCCTCAACGATTTGTTCCAAGGGGAAGCTTCGATCTATGACCGTCTTTAGCTTCCCCGCCTCAATCAGCTCCCTGAGGAAGACTAGGTCTTTGATCGTTCCACTGGCTGTCTCCATAACTACCTTCTTGCTGCTTGTCATTCTGGTCCATAACGCTTGAACCATCTGTGACACAGGGTTAGCCAAGAGATAGATTCCTTTTTCCTTTAACACTCGATCACTTCGCGAAAACGAAATCTTGCCCACCACATCAAAAATGACATCGTAGACCTCACCCTTTTCGGTGAAATCCTCTTGCGTGTAATCAATGACATGGTCTGCCCCGATAGAGCGCAGCATGTCCAATTTCCCCGTGCTGTCCACGGCGGTCACTTCCGCCCCAAAGTACTTGGCAAGCTGTATCGCAAAAGTACCGATACTTCCACCCGCTCCATTGATCAGAATCTTTTGTCCGCTCTGGAGGTTCCCTTTCCTGAGAAAATGCAGTGCATCCCGTCCCCCAAAAGGAACCGTGGCGGCTTCCTCATAGGTCATATTGGCCGGTTTGCTCGTCACCCCCCCTTCCATCTCCCCAGGTTCTTCAGGCAGACATATATACTCGGCATTGGTGCCAAGGCCCAAACCGGCAGATCCAAATACCTGGTCACCTTCCTGAAAGTGTTTCACATCTTTGCCTACTGCTTCAATCTCCCCAGCTAGCTCAGTCCCTAGTATGGAGTTCCTCCTTGGTTTCAGGAGACCCCGCCACAGTCGCATGGGAAGACTGAGGTAGACTGGCATTTTTAGACTTCGCATCTCGCAGTCCCCTGCAGTTACCGTTGTCGCATAGATTCTGATCAGAACCTCATTGTCCTTGGGAGCAGGCTTTTCTACTTCTCCTAGTTCTAGAACATCCGGTGGTCCGTACTTTGTCCAAACTATCGCCTTCATTAGGTCCCTCCTTGTTCACTTTGCTCCGGCCATGTTCCGCACAGTCCACGACCATAATTCCTACAAATCTGAAGTCCAGCAGATTGTACATACATTTCGGTAAAAACTCAACTGGCATGGTCATTGTGAGCGGAGCAATCTGCGCCTCGGCCAGCCGGAACGTCCCTATGGGGTGCTCGTCACTCACCCGGCAAGGAGGCGACGAAATCAGCCACCAGATTGAGATTCGCCTTTTCGAGCTTCCAGGGCTCATCACCATGCTGCTTATACAGTGGATCCGCGGTTGCGACAACAACCAGGTCCAGTTCATCCACCAGGGCGATCTGCTGTCCACCATGCCCCCACGCCAGGTTGTAGCGATGGTCGCCCGCCCGGATGGACCACCATTGGTAGCCATACGCGCTGTCGCGCCAGTTCTTTCCCACGCGGTAGTACCAGGCGTCCTCCGAATAGGTTTACAGGGAATCGCGCACCCATTCCGCAAGGACGATCTGGTTGCCCTCGAACTGGCCGTCGTCCAGATAGAGCTGGCCGAACCTGGCCATGTCACGGGCGGTGATCTCAATTTCGGCAAAGCCGAGATAGTAGTCTTCCCAACCCCGCACCCAGTCTCCTATCTCCCCGCCAAGCGGCGAGAAGAGGTGCTCCTGGGCATAGGATTTGAGGTCTGTGTCACAGGCACGGGCCACGATGATCCCCAGGAGATGGGAGCTCAGATTGCTGTAGTCAAAGCCGGTGCCCGGATCGCGCACAAGGGGAACCTCCACCAGGTTAGATGTCCGGAAGCCGCGAAACATAAGATCGAATAACTCTGCTGAGGACTCTTCCCACGGATATCCGGCACGCATCTGCAACAGGTGCCGGATGGTAATCTGCTTCTTCCGCGGGTCCCTGATCTTGCCGGCCAGCTCTGGGAAAAAGTCGATCATCTTTTGATCCACGCTCGACAGGCAGCCCTGCTCCAGGGCAATGCCGACCAAGGCCGAGGTGATGCTCTTTGTCACCGATGCGCGGCTGGACAATTGACCCTTCGATTTGCCGTGGAAGTACTTTTCAGCCACGACATAGCCGTTCTTGACAACCAGCAGCCCATAGAGAGTCTCCAATTGCTCCGCATTGTAATACAGCTCAGCCACGAGCAGTGGATCCAGCCCTTGCTCTTCTGGCGTCGACACTTCCCAATCACTGCCGGGCAGCGGCGTATAATCAACCGCTGCAAGTTCCTCAGTGCTGGGGCCGCCGCATCCGACCAGGGTTGATGACACCAGGATCGACAGGATGAGGATCGAGCTGGTGGACAGGAGGAGGGAACGGTGGCGTCCCTTCGCGCCGGCAGGCGGATTGTTCACAGTACCTTTCAGATCGATTACACTCATGCTTCTTTCTTCCACCTCCAGGCAATCCAAACGGTCAGCACATTGAACACAAGGCCGACAACGATCAGATGATCAACTCCTTTGTGAATGAGAATTGTGTGCTACCGTTATGACGACATTCCCCCGCTTGTGCCCTGTTTCGACATACTTGTGAGCCTCGGCGATTTGCTCCAACGGATAGCGTCTGTCTATGACCGGTCGTATCTCTCCCGCCTCGACAAGCTCTTTGAGGAAGATCAGGTTTTCCGGCTTTTCGCTAGTGGGCGATCGGACGGAGAGATACACCCCGCTCTCCGCCAGTGATCTCTTGCCACGTGAAGCCGGAAGCTTGCCTACCGCGTCAAAGATGACATAGTAGGTCTCACCGCTCTTGGTGAAATCCTCTTGCGTGTAATCAATGACCTTTTCCGCCCCCAGGGATCTCACCAACTCCAGATTGGCTGTGCTGCAAACCCCGGTGACCTCTGCTCCAAAGCACTTGGCAAGCTGTACTGCATAGGTGCCCACGCTTCCAGAGGCGCCATAGATCAGGACGCTTTGTCCGCTCTGGATGTTTCCCTTTCTGAGAATATGAAGGGCTGTGTTTCCCCCAATGGGGACGGCAGCGGCTTCTTCGTAGGTCAGGTTGGCTGGTTTGGTTGCCACCATGCCGTCTTCAGGCAGGCAGATGTACTGGGCATAGGCGCCCCCTCCAGTACCGGCAGAGGCAAAGACCTGATCCCCTTTCTTGAACTGCGTTACTTTCATGCCCACCGCCTCGATTTCTCCGGCTAGCTCATGCCCCAGTATCTTGTTTCTCCCCAGCCCAAACACGAGCCCGAACACAACGCGCCGAAGCCCTGTGAGACTGCGCAGGATCACATCCCCGGCTGTCACGGTTGTCGCGTATATCTTGACCCGTACCTCGTTTTCCCTGGGCGTAGGTTTCTCCACCTCCTTGAGCTGGAGAACATCCGGAGGCCCGTACTCTGCATACAATCGCTTTCATGGTCTTCTCCCAGGCATGCGCAGCACGTTGTTTGGGTGCAGCGCGCTGTTGCCGATTTGCCTCATGACCGCCGACGTGCCTTCCTTTTCAGGGCCGCCACCAGAAGCGCGGCGCCGATGCATCCCAACAGCATGGGCAGCCAGGGTGGCGGCGCCGGCAGCGATCCGGGGAGTTCGGTCGGCGGCGCCTTGGCTGCCAACCAGTCCACGCGACCAGCACGGGCACCATTGAAGGTCGCTCCGGTCAAGTCCGCTCCGGTTACATCGACCCGCATCAAGCTGCTGTTCGTCAGGTCTGCTGCGGTCAGGTTGGCATCTTTCAGGCTGCTCCGGACGACCCTGGCTGCTGCCAGTTTGGCATCCTGTAGCGTGCTGTTGGCCAGGTGAGTGTCCTTCATCCGGATCCCGCTCAGGTCTGCGTTGGACAGGTCGGCCTGCCATAGATTGGTATCCTTGATGCTGGCTGCCTGCAACCGGGACCCGCGCAGTACCGCATTCGCTAGGTTGGTGGCCAAGATCCTGGCTCCAGCCATGCGCGCATCGGACAGGTCAGCCCCTGCAGCGTCGAC
>Ga0180437_10007658_pt1 | contig 13971 bp, 25 predicted proteins | sample SS_ome_4_FD_132410 | JGI IMG/M metagenome (GOLD analysis project Ga0180437, IMG submission 132410) | Hypersaline lake sediment archaeal communities from the Salton Sea, California, USA - SS_3_D_1 metaG | ecosystem: Environmental > Aquatic > Non-marine Saline and Alkaline > Hypersaline >...
GCCGACTGCGCAACGACGCTCAGTCACCGCTCCCGCTACTTCTTGGTCAGTTTCTTCTTTCTGCCGGCGACCGCACTCTTGGCAGGCCCCTTGCGGGTTCTCGCGTTCGTCCTGGTGCGCTGCCCTCGAACCGGCAGCCCACGACGATGCCGCAGCCCGCGGTACGTACCAATATCCACGAGACGCTTAACGTTCGCGCTGATCTCACGGCGCAGTTCACCCTCTACTTTGTAGTTCTGCTGAATGGCGCTCGTCAGCGCGCTGACCTCCTGCTCCGTCAGATCTCGCACCCTGGTATCCGGATTGACACCGGCCGTCTCCAGTATTTCCTGTGCGCGCGACCTGCCTATACCGAAGACATACGTCAGTCCAATACCTACCCTCTTCTCCCGGGGAAGATCAACACCTAAAACGCGCGCCATCTAAGTCACCTCTTTCCTGGTCACAGTGGAGCCTTCTACCGCCCGAGCACTAACCCTGCCTCTGCTTGTGCTTCGGCTTCGAGCAGATAACGCGAACCACTCCCTTGCGTCTGACTATCTTGCACTTCTCACAAATGCGTTTCACCGAAGACTTGACTTTCATCGTTCCCTGCCGTATCTTAATGGAAAACTCAACAACCCAGGCGCCCGCTCTGCGAACGTGCCGCACCAGGACGCTCTCTCACAGAAGAGGGAGCCCTGTTTCACTTGAACCTGTACGTTATCCTCCCTCTAGTCAGGTCATAGGGCGACAGCTCCAGTTTCACCCTGTCGCCGGGTAGAATCCTAATAAAATGCATCCTCATCTTGCCAGAAACATGGGCGAGAACCTTATGCCCGTTCTTCAGTTCAACCCTGAACATCGCGTTGGGCAACGGTTCTACAACAGTACCTTCAACCTCAATCAGAGGCTCTTTCCCCATATCTCGTCCCCACTGCCGGCTCGATCGCCTGCTGTCCACGCTCTATCGCTTCACTCCGACACAACGTCAGTATCTCCGGGCCGCCGTCCCTTATGGCAACCGTATGCTCAAAATGAGCTGCAGGCTGTCTGTCAACCGTGACCGCAGTCCACATATCCTCCAGTATCTCGACTTCTGCACTGCTGGCGCTTACCATTGGTTCAATTGCGAGAACCATCCCGGCTCTGAGCTGCGGACCGGGCGAGTCGCTCACAAAGTTCGGCACCTGCGGCTCCTCATGTGGGCTCGTCCCTATACCGTGTCCAACGAACTGACGGATTACCGAGAAACCGTTCAGTTCGACCTCTGTCTGAACCGCCCTCGATATGTCGACAATCCGATTGCCGGCTCGCGCCGCCCGGACGCCCGACTCCAATGAGCGCCGCGTGGCTTGCATCAACCTGCGCTTCTCGAGGCTTACCTCACCAACCGGCACGGTGAGGGCAGCGTCACCGCAATAACCGCGATACTCCGTGCCGATGTCTATGCTGACGATCTCACCCTCAACCAGCCTGCGCTCAGACGGTATACCGTGCACGACTTGCTCATCTATCGAAGCGCATATCGAACACGGATATCCCTTGTATCCCTTGAACGAGGGCGTCGCGCCGCTGGCTCTAATGAGCTCTTCGGCTTCCTGATCGAGCTCCTCCGTACTCGCGCCGGGTCGCACCATTTCAGCGACCTTCTTCAACACCTCTGCGGCTATCCGGTTGGCTTCTCTGAGCAGGTCCAGCTCTTTTGGCGACCGAATAGCAATCAATTAGTTTCAGCCCTTCGCGCGCGCGAACCGCGCAGTCCGCGTCATTCAATACACCACGCTACCCTGACAGACACCGTATGATCTCATCCGCAATCGCTTCGACCTGCTTGTCACCGTCCACCGTCACAAGGAGACCCCTGTGCCCGTAAAATGTGAGCAGAGGTTCAGTCTCCTCCTCGTAAACTCTCAACCGATTGCGTATCGTCTCTTCGTTGTCATCTTCCCTGCTAAGGAGCTCTGCGCCGCATACGTCGCACTTGCCAGCCCGCTCCGGCGGCCGGCTCAGGACGTTGTAAACCGCGCCACATTGTCGACAAGAACGTCTCGCCGTGAGCCGCTCAACGATCCTCCGCTCGCCGACCTGCACGTTAATGACGTGCGTCAACTCAGTCCTCCTCTCACTCAAAAACCCTTCCAGCGCCTCCGCCTGGACGACGGAGCGAGGAAATCCGTCAAGTATGAAGCCGTTCTCGCAATCTTTCTCGCTGAGCCTTCCTTCAACCACGGCGATCGTCAGGTCGTCGGGCACCAGCTCACCACGCTCCAAATACCGGCTCACCTGCTGCCCCAGCAACGACCTGTCGGACAGCGCCGCTCGAAATATGTCGCCGCTGGAGACATGCGGCACCTGCAAGCGCTCCGCAAGAAGCTTGGCCTGCGTGCCCTTGCCCGCGCCAGGCGGTCCCAGCAAGACTATACGCATCTCAGCTATGTCACCGCCCTTTAACGCCGCCCCCTTATCCTGCCTTTCTTCATAAACCCATCATAGTGGCGCATCAGCAGATGCGATTCCATCTGGCTCACTGTGTCCAGCGCCACGCCAACCAGAATGAGCAATCCCGTCCCTCCGAAAAAGCTCGCTATCATGCGGTCTACGGTGAATCCTCTCTGAACAAAAACCGGAAACGTTGCCACGACAGCCAGAGCAAAAGCGCCTGCAAACGTTACTCTCGTCATAATGTAGTCGAGGTACTCCGCCGTTGCCTTCCCCGGTCTGACCCCGGGAACAAACCCGCCGAACCTCTTCATATTATCCGCAATGTCGACGGGATTGAATGTGATCGCCGTGTAGAAGTAACAGAAAAGAATAATCAGTAGGGCATACGCTGCATTGTACGCCATAGTCTCCTGGTCGCTCCACATCATCAGGAACGTCCGAACCGTGGTATTGCGGATCACGCTGCTCAGCATCCCCGGGAACATCAGCATCGCCGAAGCGAATATGATCGGGATAACCCCCGCCTGGTTCACCCTCAGTGGTAAGTAGCTCTTCTGTCCTCCGTAAACCCTGCGTCCTTTAACCTGGCGCGGGTACTGCACCGGTATGCGTCTCTGCGCCTGCGTGAGAACGATCACGCCGGCCACCACAACCACCATGACCGCCACAAGCAAGATCGCCACAAAAGGACTTATGCTACCCAGTCTGAGGTAGCGGATTGCGCTGCCGAAAGCCATCGGCATCCGCGATACTATACTGGTGTAAATGATAAGTGACATCCCGTTGCCTATGCCGCGCTCGGAGATCTGCTCCCCTAGCCACATCACGAAACCGGCGCCCGTCGTGAACGTCAGCATGGTGAGCAGCTTGAACGGTATCCCCGGGTTCATCACTATGGGTTGCGGACCCTGCATCCTTTCCAGTATTATCGCAAAACTGAGCGACTGAATCATGCTGATCACGACCGTTGCGTACCGCGTATACTGGGTGATCTTCTTTCGCCCCTCTTCTCCCTCCTTGGCAAGCTTCTCCAAGTATGGCACCACAGGGGTCAGAAGCTGGAAGATAATCGAGGCGGTTATGTACGGCATTATGCCGAGCGCCAGTATTGTCGCATGACTCAACGCCCCGCCAGTGAACAGGTCGGCGAAGGCGAGAACGCCGGCTCCCTGAGAGAATATCTCAGACAAGGCGCGCCCGTTAATCCCCGGCGTCGGTATATGGCACCCTATCCTGTACACAGCAATTATCATTAGGGTGAACAAGATTCTGTTCTTGAGCTCCGGAATCTTGAACGCGTCGCGAAACGTACCCAGCACGTTATATCACCTCAGCCTTGCCACCAGCACGCTCTATCTTCTCGCGCGCGCCTCCACTGAAACAATGTGCGCGCACGGTGAGGTTCTTTGTTACCTCGCCTTTGCCCAAAACCTTGACTCTGCCGCGGGACGCAGATGCCAGTCCCGCTGTCATGAGTTTGCCCGGGTCGACCATACTGCCCTCGTCGAAAACGTCCAAAGTGCCGACATTGACTACCTGAATCTTGTGTCTTTTCCCGTGGTTGAAGCCCCGCTTCGGGAGTCGCCGTTTGAGCGGCATCTGCCCGCCCTCAAATCCCGGCTTGGTCCCTCCTCCCGAACGAGCCTTCTGGCCTTTATGTCCCCGGCAACTCGTCTTTCCGTGACCGGAACCCGGTCCGCGCCCGACCCGCTTCGGTCTTTTCCTCGTACCGGTGGGGGATACTAATGAATCCAGCTTCATTTTGTGAAACCTATCACCTTACTGATCCGAATCATCGCCCTGCTTATCGTCCTGAACCTCGTCCGGTGCTGGCGTGCTGTTCGACACATCCACCTCCGTCACGCTCGAGCCGCGCAGCGACGCGATCTCCTCTCTCGTTCTCAGCTTTGACAACGCATCCATGGTCGCCCGCACGACATTTATCCCGTTCATCGAACGCAGCGATTTAGTGAGCACGTCCCTAACGCCGGCCGCTTCCATGACCGCGCGCACCGCGCCGCCTGCGACAACACCGGTGCCCGGCGAAGCGGGCTTCAACAGAACCTCCGCTGCTCCCACGCGGCCCAGCACCTCGTGGGGAATCGTCCCGTGTTGTATCGGCACCGCTATCATGTTTTTCTTTGCAAGCTCTACTCCCTTGCGAATCGTCTCCGGCACCTCATTCGCTTTGCCCAGACCAACACCAACCGACCCTTGCTGATCGCCAACAACCACGATTGCGTTGAAACTGAACCTCTTTCCTCCTTTGACCACCTTGGCGACCCTGTTGATCTTTACTACCCGTTCGACCAGCTCGGTGGGTTTAGCGTCCGTCTCTTTCAAATCTCCTCCCCTTTCAGAACTCCAGACCTGCCTCTCTGGCTCCTTCCCCTACCGCCTTCACTCTGCCATGGTAGATACGTCCGCCCCGGTCGAACACCGCCGTGCGAATGTTCTTCTCCAAGGCTTTCTGGGCAACAAGCCTGCCGACAGCTCGCGCCGCTTCGATGTTGCCGCCGGACTTGAGCCGTTCCCGTATCTCCTTCGACCGACTCGACGCGGCAACAAGCGTCCGCTGGGCATCGTCGTCCACCATCTGCGCGTAGATATGGCCTAGACTCCGGTACACCGCGAGTCTGGGCCGGCTGGCACTTCCTTTCACCTTCCCGCGGACACGCTTCCTCCTGCGCCGGAGCGCGGCTCTTTTTGTCTCAACTATGTTCATATCTGCAGTCCGTTCACACCGCCGCTGTCACACCGGTCTTGCCGGCCTTTCTGCGCACCAGTTCTCCTCGATACCTTATCCCCGAACCCTTATAAGGCTCAGGCTTCTTCAGAGCGCGTATTTCAGCGGCGGTCTGTCCCACAAGCTGTTTATCAATCCCGCTAACACCAATGACGTGGACCTGTCCCTGTCTCTCCACGCTTACCTCTATCCCCTCTTTGAGCTCGTACTCGACCGGTCGCGAGTAACCGATCTGCAGGGTCAGTTTCTTGCCTTGCACCGCGGCCCTGTACCCCACACCGTGAACCTCGAGCGCCTTCTCGTACCCCTGGCTGACGCCGTGCACCATGTTTGCCACAAGAGTGCGCGACAGACCGTGGAGCGCTCTGTGAAACCTATCGTCCGACGGGCGTCGCACCACTATCTGACCCTCCTCAACAGCGACTTGAACGGCCTCATGAAGCTCGCGCTCAAGTTTGCCTTTCGGGCCGCTCACCGTGACCTTGCAACCGTCGACCGCAACCTTCACACCGTCCGGGATCGGAATAGGACGTTTACCAACTCTCGACATTGTCAGCAATCCCTTTCCAAATCGTCATCACCATACGTAGGAGACCACCTCGCCGCCGATGCCCCTGCGTCGCGCCTCCTTGTCGGACATGATCCCCTGCGACGTAGAAAGAATCGCCACTCCGAGACCGCGCAGCACGCGCGGAATAGCGTCCCGCTTGACATAAACTCGCCTGCTCGGCGTGCTCACCCGCTTCAACCCCATCAGCACCCTCTCTCTGCCGGGAGTATACTTCAGGTAGATTCTCAGAATACCCTGTAGTCTGTCCTCAATGAACGTGTAATCGCTAATGTAGCCTTCCGCCTTCAGCAATGCCGCAATCTCTTCTTTCATCCGAGACGCAGGTATATCAACCTTATGGTGAAACGCCTGATTGGCGTTCCTTATTCTCGTAAGCATGTCCGCTATCGGGTCTGTCATTGACATCTGTGCTACTCCGACTCAACGCCTCTACCAGCTGGACTTGACAACACCGGGCAGTTTGCCCTCAAGGGCAAGCGTCCGGAAACAGATGCGGCACAGTTCGAACTTGCGCATGTAGCCGCGCGCCCGGCCGCAAACGCGGCACCTATTGTAACCGCGCACCGCAAACTTCTGTTTCCTTGAGCATTTGTTTATGATCGATTTTTTCGGCACGCTTTAACCTCTTCAGCCGCGCGCTCCGGGCTCCGACCGTCTGAACGGTGTGCCGAACGCACGCAACAGCTCCCTGCTCTGTTCCACCGAGCCGCTATTCGCTATAACAAAAGTTATGTTCATTCCTCGAGGTCTTAACACATTATCGTAGGCGACTTCCGGAAATATGATCTGTTCTTTGATCCCAAGCGTGAAATTCCCGTCCCTGTCAAAACTATCCGGGGATATCCCGCGAAAATCCCGTATTCTCGGGATCGCCACGTTCAGCACCCGATCCATGAACTCGTACATCCTGTCACCGCGCAACGTCACCGTGCAGCCGACCACCATGCCGGCGCGAACCTTGAACCCGGATATCGGCTTTCGGGCCCGGGTCACCTTCGGTTTCTGCCCGGTGATAGCCGCCAGTTCCGCCATGCCCGCGTCCAAGATCTTCAGGTCGGTGTGAGCGTCCCCGAGACCCATGTTGACCACGATCTTCTCGATGCGCGGCACGGCAAACGGGTTGTCAAGGCCGAGCCGCCGCATCAGCTCCGGCCGAATTTCGTCCTTGTACCTGTCCTTCAACCTTGCCATCCGTGAACCTCAACCTCTGTCTACGACTTCATCGCACTTCTTGCACACGCGCACCCGTCTGCCGTCCTCAAGCCGCCTCCGGGAAACCCTCGTCGTCTGACCACATCGGCTGCACACGAGAACCACGTTCGAGGCATGCAGCGGCGCCTCCTTCTGCACGACCCCTCCCTGCATGCTCGTTCTAGTCGGGCGCGTGTGGCGCTGGATAAAGTTCACCGATTCCACAAGCACACGCTGCTTATCGGGGTAAACCTGAAGCACCTTGCCGGTTTTCCCCCTGTCTTTACCGGCGATCACCTGCACGGTATCGCCTCTCTTGATGCGCATCTTACGCATGACCAAAAGCTTCCTACAGTCTATATGACCTCCGGCGCAAGAGAGATTATTCGCATGAAGCGCTTCTCTCTCAACTCGCGCGGCACCGGCCCGAATATTCGAGTGCCGCGCGGATTCCTCTGCGCGTCTATGAGTACGGCGGCATTTTTGTCAAACCGGATGTATGAGCCGTCAGCACGGGCCAACTCCTTCCTGGTTCGCACAACCACCGCCTTGACCACTTCACCCTTCTTTACCGGGGTGTTCGGCATAGCCTCCTTGACGCTCGCGGTAATGATATCGCCCACCCGAGCATAGCGCTTGCGACTGCCTCCCAGAACACCTATGCAGGAGAGTTTGCGCGCTCCCGAATTGTCAGCTACCTCGAGAATCGTGCGCACCTGAATCATGATTCCTTCTCCACTGCCCCCCCTGCCTTGCGCAGCACCTCGACCAGACGCCACCGTTTCGTCCTGCTGAGAGGACGGCTTTCCCGAACTCGTACCGTATCTCCCACGGCGCACTGGTTGCGCTCGTCATGGGCCACGAACTTCCTCGTGCGTCTTATGACCTTTCCGTACAACTGATGTCTGAAACGCCGCTCAACGCGCACCACTATGGTCTTGTCCATCGCGACGCTCGTGACGACGCCAACCAACTCTTTCCTCTTACCTTTCTCAGCCACCTTCCCTCTCTCTCTTCAGCTCGGCTTCCCTGAGCAAAGTCCTGATCCGTGCAATATCCTTCTTGGCTCGCCAAATCGCTCGATTGTCATCGAGATCGAGCGTCGAAGCCTGGACCCTTAGATTGACCAGCGCGCCCATACTGTCTCTGAGCTGCTGCCTCAACTCGTCCTCGGTAAGCTCGCGCAACTGCTTGGTCTTCATATGAAAGCCCTCGTTCAAACACGCGCAACAAACTTGGTCTGCATGGGCAACTTGTGCGAGGCAAGCCTCATGGCCTCCTGCGCCAGTTCTCTGGGTACGCCCTCCATCTCAAACATCACGCGCCCCGCCCTCACGACGGCGACCCAGTCCTCCGGGGCACCCTTGCCCTTACCCATCCTGGTCTCGGCCGGCTTCTTGCTGACAGGCTTGTCAGGGAAAATGCACACCCACACCCTGCCGCCGCGCTTGATCTTGTGGGTCATTGCGACACGAGCCGCCTCGATTTGTCTGGCGGTAACCCACGCCGGCTCAAGCGCTTTGAGGCCGTATTCGCCGAACTGCAGACGGTTGCCTCTCGACGCGACACCCTTCATTGTGCCGCGTTGCTCCTTGCGATGTTTAACCCGCTTTGGCATTAGCATCTTCGAACACCCTCACCTTCGAGACCGCCCTGCCGGCCTCCCTGCGGCATTTCCGGCCGCGAGAACTCCCGGCACGAGCTCCTCGTGAAATATCCATACCTTGACACCAATGGTGCCGAACGTCGTCCTGCTGATCGCGAATCCGAAATCGATATCCGCCCGCAACGTGTGCAACGGTACTCGCCCGTCCCGATACCACTCCCGGCGGGCGATCTCCGCGCCGCCCAGACGGCCTGCACACGATATCTTTATACCTTTCGCGCCGAGCCTCATCGCCGTGGTCATAGCTCTTTTCATCGCGCGACGAAACGATACCCTCTTTTCGAGCTGCAACGCTATGTTCTCCGCAACGAGCTGTGCGTCGAGCTCCGGCGTTCTTATCTCGACGATATTCATGAACACATCTCTTCCGACAAGACGCTCCACGTCGTAGCGAAGCTGGTCCACCTCCGCGCCGCGTCTGCCTATGACGAGCCCCGGACGCGCCGTATGTATGGTGACCTTCACTTTCTCGCCGGCTCGCTCTATGTCTATCTTGGATATGCCGGCGTATGCGAACCTTCTCTTGATGAAATCGCGGATCTTCAGATCCTCGTGAAGGAAGTCGGCGTACTGCCTATCTGCGTACCACGTAGAGCTCCATCCCTTCGTGTAACCCAGCCGGAAACCAATCGGATGTACTTTCTGACCCACTAACAGTCTCCCTTCAGCTACAGTTGATCCAGCACAACCTTTATGTGACACGTCCTCTTGCGTATCAGCACCGCACGTCCCATCGCACGAGCCCGTATCCTCTTGAGCGTCGGGCCTTCGTTCACCCACGCCTCTTTCACATAAAGCTCGTCCTCGTTCAGCCCCGCCCTCTCCGCAGCATTGGCCCTGGCTGAATCCAACAGATTCGCAACCGTGCGCGCAGCGGCTTTCGGGGTGTAACGAAGCATCTGCAGCGCCTCGTCCACCCGCTTTCCGCGAATCAGATCGATCACCAGCCTCACCTTGCGCGGTGACGACCGCACGAATCGCGCTTCGGCCTCAGCGACCATGGTCCCTCTCTCCTACGGTGGCGATCTTCATACTGCTCGCTTGCTTACCTTCGACGTCCGCTCCGACTTGGTCCCCGGATGACCGCGGAAGAACCGCGTCGGCGAAAACTCGCCCAACTTGTGCCCTACCATATTCTCGGTGATATACACCGGCAGAAACTTCTTACCGTTATGGATTGCTATCGTTAAACCGACCATTTCGGGGACTATCGTCGACCTTCGCGACCATGTGCGAATTACCCTTTTCTCGCCAAACCTCACCTGTTCGAGCACCTTCTTGATCAGTTTCGGGTCAACGTACGGTCCCTTTTTCAGCGATCTTGCCACGGCTCAATCCTTCTGTCCGATACTCAGTTCCACTAGCCCCTCGTGCTCTTGCGTCGTCTGACGATGTACTTGTCCGACGGTTTGCCCTTTTTCCGCGTCTTGAATCCCCTGGTCGGCTTACCCCACGGATTGACCGGATGTCTTCCACCGGAGGCCTTGCCCTCGCCGCCGCCGTGCGGATGGTCCACGGGGTTCATCGCAACACCCCGCACCTTCGGCCTTCTGCCCAGCCACCGGTTTCTGCCTGCCTTGCCAAGCGATATGTTCTCGTGGTCGATATTGCCGATCTGGCCGATCGTCGCCGCGCACGACACATGGATCTTCCTCACCTCACCCGACGGCAGCTTCAAGTTGGCGTAATCCCCCTCTTTGGCAACCAGCTGGGCGGCGGCACCCGCCGTACGCGCCAACTGACCGCCCTTGCCGGGAACAAGCTCCACGTTGTGAATGTACGTCCCCAAGGGTATCCGCCTCAGAGGAAGCGAATTCCCTATCATCACCTCGGCGTCCGGTCCGCTCTGCACCGTCATACCCACTTCCAGACCGTGCGCCGCCAAAATGTACCTTTTCTCCCCATCAGCATACGTGAGTAAAGCGATCCTCGCTGAACGGTTCGGGTCGTACTCTATCGCCGTGACCTTCGCCGGGATACCCGGCTTGTTCCGCTTGAAATCTATGACTCTGTACCGTCTCTTATGTCCGCCGCCGCGTCTGCGAACCGTGATCCGTCCGTTGCGCGCGCGACCGCTCGTTCTCTTAAGCGGTTTCAGGAGCGACTTCTCCGGTTTGGTCCGCGTGATCTCGTCGAACCTGGACGAGGTCTTGAACCGCTGCGAAGACGTTATCGGTCTATACTTCTTGACAGCCATCTTCGTACCGCTAGAACAGTTCTATGCTGTCCCCTTCCTTCAATTTCACGATCGCCTTCTTCCAGTTCGACCGTTTGCCCTCCTGCCCGTAACGCAGCCGTCTGGGCTTGCCCCTCACGTTCATTGTGGTCACGCTGAGCACCTTCACGTTGAAAAGCCGCTCGACAGCCTTCCCTATTTCCATCTTATTAGCTCTGGGATCCACGCGAAATATGTACTTGTTGTCGGTGTCCATGAGACGAGTGCTTTTCTCGGTGATAATGGGTTTCTGTATTATCTGATACGATTCCTTCTTCACGACAGCCTCGTCTCCAGCTTCTCCACAGCCTCCTTCAATACAACCACGTCCTCGGCCCCCAGAAGGTCGAGAACGTTCACCGTATCTGCAAGCACAATACTCAACCGCGCTATGTTCCGTCCGGAGAGAACAACGTTTCGGTCCGGTTTGTGCATGACAAAAAGCACGTTTCCCTCGCCTCCGGGCAACGCGCTAAGCAATCGCGCCATATCCTTTGTCCGAGGCTCGGGACAGTCCAACTGCTCCAGAACGAGCACCTTGCCCTCAGCAACCTTGGCCGACAACAGACTCTTCAGCGCGAACCGGCGCACCTTCTTGGGCACGCTGTACGAGTAGTCTCGCGGGTGTGGTCCAAAAACCGTTCCGCCGCCTACCCACAGCGGAGACCGCCTGCTGCCCGCGCGCGCCCGACCGGTTCCCTTCTGTCGCCACGGCTTGGCGCCGCCTCCCCGCACGTCCTTTCTCGTTTTCGTCGAGGCGGTACCCTGCCTCTTGCCGGCCATGAGCGCCCGCGCAACCTCGCTTATGAGGTCCGGGCGAACCGGCACTCCAAAAACCGCGTCGTTCAGATGAACCTCGCCGACGGCTTCCCCTTGAGTGTTGTACACCTTTGCTTCAGGCACTGTTACTTCCCGCTCTTCCTCACTATCAGACGTCCCCCACGAGCTCCAGGAACATCGCCTTTCACAAGCAAAACGTTGTTCTCGCTATCAACCTTGACAACGAGCAGGTTGCGCCGCGTTACACGCCGTCCGCCCATTCTGCCCGGCAACCGCGTGCGCTTTAACACCCGCGATGGGTCGGCGCTTGCTCCGATAGAACCCGGCGCCCTGTGAAACATCGACCCGTGGGAGCCACGCCCGCCGTGGAACCCATAACGCTTCACAACGCCTTGGAATCCCCTGCCTTTGGAAACGCCTGTGATGTCAACCTTGTCGCCTTCCTTGAACAAGCTAACCGTGAGTACATCCCCCGCGTTCATTTCAGTGTCGGGCTCCACCCGCATCTCCACGACGAAACGCGCCGGCTCAACGCCGTGCTTCTTGAAATGACCGGCCTCCGGTTTGTTGACACCCTTTTTCTTCTCGCCAAAACCGAGCTGCAGCGCGCAATACCCGTCGTTCTCGACGGTCTTGCGCTGAATCACCCAGCAGGGACCCGCCTCAACAGCGGTCACCGGTACAGAAAGTCCCTCCGAGTCGAAGACCCTCGTCATTCCCAACTTTCTGCCCAACAACCTTTCTCTCATGTCACACTAACCTTCACGTCATGACAGCGGCTCAAACGGCTGTCCTCGTCTCTCAGCATACAACTCCTCAGCTGGCAGCAATCTGTTTTATCTCGACATCCACTCCGGACGGCAGATCAAGCTTGAGAAGCGCGTCCACAGTCTGCGGCGTCGGATCAACAATGTCCACTAATCTTCTGTGCGTGCGAATCTCAAACTGCTCCCTCGACTTCTTGTCCACATGGGGCGACCTCAAAACCGTGTACTTGTTCATCGATGTGGGCAATGGGATGGGCCCGGACACCTTGGCGCCCGTCCGCCGCGCCGCGTCCACGATCTCCGTCACCGACCGGTCAAGCATCCTGTGATCGTACGCTTTGAGCTTGATTCTGATCTTCTGGTTTTCCGCCATTAGCCTATCTTCTTATCACTCCAAGATTTCGGAGACGACGCCCGCGCCGACCGTCCTGCCTCCCTCTCGGACCGCAAACCGCAACTCCTTCTCCATAGCTATCGGAGTGATCAACTCCGCCTCTATCGTCACGTTGTCGCCCGGCATCACCATCTCCACTCCCTCCGGCAGCTTCAACGTGCCCGTAACGTCCGTCGTGCGGAAGTAGAACTGCGGACGGTAACCGGAGAAAAACGGCGTGTGCCTGCCTCCCTCCTCCTTGGTCAACACGTACACCTCCGCCTTGAATGCCGTGTGCGGCGTGATGCTGCCCGGCGCAGCGACCACCTGACCGCGCTGTACCTCCTTGCGCTCTACTCCACGGAGCAGCACACCTATGTTGTCTCCCGCAACTCCCTCGTCCAGAAGCTTGCGGAACATCTCCACACCGGTCACCGTCGTGCGTCGCACCTCCTTCTGCGACAAACCAACGATCTCAACATCTTCGCCTACCTTGATCTTGCCTCGGTCCACCCTGCCGGTCACCACCGTACCGCGACCGGTGATCGTGAACACGTCCTCCACCGGCATCAAAAACGGCTTCTCCACATCGCGCTCCGGCGTCGGAACGTACGTGTCCAACGCCTCCAGCAGCTTCACCACGCTACCCTCGCCTATCTCCCCCTCGTCTCCCTCAACAGCCTTCAGAGCCGAACCGGCTATGATCGGGATCTCGTCTCCCGGAAACTGGTACTCGTTTAGCAGATCGCGCAGCTCCAACTCCACCAGCTCCAACAGCTCCGGATCGTCAACCATGTCAACCTTGTTCAAGTACACAATGATGTAAGGCACACCCACCTGGCGCGCCAACAATATGTGCTCGCGCGTCTGAGGCATCGCCCCGTCCGCCGCGCTCACCACCAGTATCGCTCCGTCCATCTGCGCCGCACCCGTTATCATGTTCTTGATGTAGTCCGCGTGGCCCGGACAGTCTATGTGAGCGTAATGACGATTCTCCGTCTCGTACTCCGCATGAAATATCTGGATCGTTATGCCTCGCTCCTTCTCCTCCGGAGCGTTGTCTATCTCCTCGAACTTCTTCTCCTCAGCCAATCCCTTCTTCGCCAACACCTTCGTTATCGCTGACGTCAACATCGTCTTGCCGTGGTCCACGTGACCTATCGTCCCCACGTTAACGTGCGGCTTCGTCCGCTCAAACTTCTTCTTGCCCATCTCTTACTACTCCTCTATAACTCTCA
>Ga0180437_10007660_pt1 | contig 13969 bp, 13 predicted proteins | sample SS_ome_4_FD_132410 | JGI IMG/M metagenome (GOLD analysis project Ga0180437, IMG submission 132410) | Hypersaline lake sediment archaeal communities from the Salton Sea, California, USA - SS_3_D_1 metaG | ecosystem: Environmental > Aquatic > Non-marine Saline and Alkaline > Hypersaline >...
AACGATGATGAACCTTCTGCTCTTGGGTGTCATGGTCAGATGAACCTCCTGGTCTTGAGTATCATGACCCCAAGTTTATCATAGTTTTGCTCGGCCGAGAAGTTTTCTCCGACAAACTGCTAGAGCAGATTCATCCGGGCCGCCCGTCGTCATCGGCGCGATGATCTTGCCGCGATAGCCCAGCAACGAGATGTGTCCCAGCACGTGTTGTCGGTTCTCGGTTCCTACCCGCACCAGATATTCGCCATCCCCACCTGCTTCCTTGGAACCCCAGGTCGTCCGCCCATCGAAATCGCCGACGTTGGTCATCAACTCCCCCCACTGACTGGCCAACAGGTTGACGACGTTTACGCCCTCAGCCGATCCTTCAAGCAGCGCAGACATGGGGGAAAGAAAATGGACGTGCGTGTCAGCCGTGACCCAGCCTCTTTCGCGCCAGGGCAGCACCTTCTCGACCTCGACGATGACTTGCTGGGTCGCAGGTGTCACCTCGATGATCTGGCGCACAGGCTGAATCTCAAATCCCTTCGACACCTCGACGAAAACTCTGCCCAGCGGGAGGTGGATGGTTGTCTCTCCGGGGATGTATGTGCAAGAATGTGGACGGTCTGGTTCAGCCCAACTGCGATGTAAAAAGTCTACGCTATAGTCCTCGAACCATGCCGGATTGAGGATGCGATGACGATCGACAGGTGCCAGGTATTCTCCCCATTCACCATGGACGTGCAGCTTGACCGGAACGCTTTTCCCGCTGCCACGCTCGACGGCTCTCAACACGACCCGCTGTGTCGCCGTGGCAACCCATTGCAGGGGACCCGCCGAGCGCTCTACCTCGACCTGTGCCGCAGGGATAACCTGACCATCAGGCAGGTGGAAGCAAGCGTCTGGATGGGCGGTATACTCGATCAAGACCTGGGTCACGGATCTTTGTGGGACCTGATTGTTGTATGTCTCGGTCCAGGTGTCCTTCGGGTAGACCAGGCGGGGCGTTGCCGAGATGACCTGTCCCATATCGAGCTTAATTTGCTGGAGCAGTCCTTGCTCGTCCAGGTCCGGGAGAAAAGTGTCTCCCTGGGAAAGTGTCAGGCACGCCTTGCGGCGCGACTGCCAACGCACAGGCAATGAGGACGCATTGCCAGCCGAGATTGCTGACACGACGACGAGTCCTGACACAGGTTCAAAGCGAAGGCCAACAATGACCTTGTCTGGATGCGGGTTCGCCCACGCCCAAAGCCAGTTGACCCACGGCCCGCTATCCGCTGCTCTGCTGCGCGTCTGGGTTGCACCCCAGCCAGGGCCCAGTTGCTCGTGCGCTGCGCGCACCGGTTGAGGCTTGTGGTGCGCGACGGCCTCGAAACAGTTTTCGCCCCAGCCGCGCTGAAACGCACCAAGTTGGTGACGGCGGCGAACGGGCGCGCGCACTTCCGTGCCATCTTGGTACAGTATCACATAATCAGCAGCATGCTCGGCCAGTTGCCCTTGACCGCGCATGGGTGAGATGAATCCGCCAGGACCGGGCTCAACGGCTCGCAAGTCTGACGTGTGCATAAAGACAAACCACTGCGCCACCGTGGGACTCAACGTGACAGAGACAACCTGGTTCGAAATGGCAACCACGCGCCCGATCGCAAAGGGGATCCCCCAGGCAACACAGTCGCCCGTCGGCGCGTGTACCACAGCTCCCGCCATCTCTTGCGAGATGCCGAAATCTGCCAACTTGGAAAGATCTGTGTTACCCTTCAGTGACAAAGGGGTAAACAGAGATGACTGGGGACCGTCTTGAATGCCAGGCATATCCAGCTCCTTTCAAAAGTGCGCCTCAATCCCACACGTCGACCACCAGGGACTGACCGGCGCTGATGGTGACCGGTTCCGCCAACGAAAGATGTGTTTTCCCTTCGAACACCTCTGCTGTCGCCTCAATGCTGTCGCCGGCCAGGGTAACCCGAGGACGCGATGCTTCAAATCCGATCAGGGGCATTTCGTCTGTCCGGGCACCATGATGGGGTTTGATTCATCCATGTACTATGCCTTCTGAGCGCTGCAATTGTATCACGTCTTCTTTTTCTCTGCAATGCTGCCAGCCTGAAGACACACAAGCGGGACCTATGAATCTGCCTTCTTCTTGCCTGCCTACCGTGCTGTGGGGCGAGAACTTTTAGATGATTAGAGGAGCCACCCGCTCATGTGCGTGATCGAGAGTGGCTCTTATTCAGTAGGTTGCAGATACGACCACAAGCGTAACGCTGGCGCGACCGCACCGACTGCGATGGCAAACCCGATTTTGAATTCCGCCTCAATCTGTGGTATCATACCCCTATCCTGGGAGTGATCCCGGTGGTTGTCGGTTGTCTATTTTCTCGGTGGAAGGCGTTCAAGAGAATTGAGGACATGCCACTGCACATCATAAGAGAGATGTTGAAGGAGTCGGTGCAGGGTCGAAAAGACAAGTGATTGCGTGATGGATAATGCTGTGCGCGCCGCACCGCTATCCCGACCGCCGAAGAACGGGGAGAGTGTGAATGACAAAAGACCTTCAGCGTGCCAATGAGGAGACTCGAGATGCGTGGAACCAGAACGCTGCGTTCTGGGACGGGCGCATGGGTGAGGGCAACGATTTCGTTGAGGTGCTGATTTGGCCTGCAACGGAGCGGCTGCTCGAGTTGCGTCCCGGTGAGCGGGTACTCGACATTGCCTGCGGCAATGGCCTATCCTCTCGACGCCTGGCTGCCATGGGGGCTGAGGTGGTCGCCTTTGACTTTGCGGAAGAGATGATTGCCCATGCGCTGGAGCGAACGACCGAGTATGCTGAGCACATAGACTACTTGGTGCTGGACGCTACCGACGAGGCTGCGCTGCTGGCGCTGGGCGAGGGCCAGTTCGACGCCGCTATCTGCAACATGGCCCTCTTTGACATGGCAAAGATCGAGCCGCTCATGCGTGCGCTCGCCCGGCTGCTTCGCCCCGGTGGCCGTTTCGTCTTCTCGGTGATCCATCCCTGTTTCAACAGCCCGCACATGGCTCACGTCGCCGAAGTGGAGGACCGGGAGGGCGACATCGTCACCACCTACTCGGTGAAGGTATTTAGCTACCTCACCCCGACGACGGTCCACGCCGCTGCGATGCGCGACCAGCCAAAGCCACAGCTCATCTTTCACCGGCCACTGCAGGTGTTGTTCGGCGCTGGCTTCGACGCCGGTTTCGTGCTAGACGGCCTGGAGGAGCGAGCGTTCCCGCCGGATCATCCGGTCGGCAATAACCCTCTCTCATGGGGTGCGAACTTTTGCGAGATTCCGCCGGTGCTCGTCGCGCGGATGCGACTATCAGGGTAGCTAATCTGCTGCTCCCATTATGCGAGGAAATCAGGTTGTCCGGTTGTCTGAGTACGCGCTGGCTCATTGGCGAGCCGATTTGATTGGGGGCATCGGGTTTGTTGTGAGGCTGAAGGCCCAAGAGAAGGCTTGAGGAGGTAAGCGATGGCACTTGAACCGCTGGCAGGATTCAAGTCGCTGGAGACACATCACTGTGTCACTGGCTCGATGCGCCACGTCTACGGTTACAACGACCACCCGATCAGCGAGGAGATGCTGCTGGGGCTAGGCGATGGGGTCGGATTCGTCTACTGGCATATGAAAGGGACGGATCCTTTCCTCGGCGGGCGGGGTAATGGCCGGCCTGGACAGGGCTTTGAAACGTGTGCTGGCGAGCGCACCGGCGTCCTGATCAAGGAACACACCACGGCCAGTGCCCGCAAGGCCGAGCAAAGCCTGCTGGCTCTGCTCGATGCCGGACAGCCGGTGATGCTGCAGGTGGACATGGGCTTTCTGCCCTACTTTGACTTTGGTGGCCACGACTACCACTTTGGTGGGCACGTCGTGGTGGCTTGCGGTTACGACCCGGCGTCGCGCCAGGTACTCGTCGCCGATCGTGACGAGGAACTGCACCCCATCTCAATGGACGACCTGGAGATGGCACGTGGCTCCACCTATAAGCCCTTCCCACCAAAACACAGATGGTACACCTTTGATTTCAGCCGGAAGCGCCAGCCGGCCGCTGACGAGGTGCGCCAGGCCATCGCCGAGCAGTCGACAGAAATGCTCGAACCGCCCATCAGCAACCTGGGTGTCAAGGGCATCCGCAAAGCGGCCAGAAGTGCGCTCAAGTGGCCTGACTTGATGGAGGAGAAGGCGCTGCGCGGCACGCTGTTCAACACTTTTGTTTTCATTGATGCGATGGGGGGCACGGGCGGCGGGCTGTTCCGCTACATGTTCAGCCGATTCTTGTGCGAGGCGGCAGAAATCGTCGGTGGTCTCCGGCTCGAGGAGAGCGCCGAAGCGTTCCACCACATGGGAGATCGGTGGCAGGAGGTGGCCGAGATTTTCAAGCGGGGATGGGAGGCCCAAGATCCGGTCGCCGTGATTGGAGAGACGACGAGCCCGATGATGGCCTTGGCCGACCTGGAGGAGGCAGCCTGGACCCGGCTGCGGGAATGGGTGAGCTAGGATCGATGAGCCGTATCGTTCTGTCTTACGTTCAGGCTGAAGGCTTGCTCCAGGCTCGCCAGGCAGGCCAGGACGCGGCAGCGGTATCGCTGGATTTGGGCTTGACCACGGCACAAGTTGCCCTCGAACCGGCTGGCGTGCGCTTCCCGGATGGCCGGCGGTTGACCTGGGAAGACGTGGTAGCCATCGGCGAGACCCCGCGCAGTTGCTTTGTCATCAAAGATGACGTGCCCTACAAGATCCAGACCTTTTCCGAGGCAACGAATCGCCTTTACAGCCTGATGCCGACCGGAGGCGCGCCGACGATGCTGATCTCCGGGGTTCCGATGCACCGCATCAAGGGGATTGACCCCCACCGGGACACCCTGCAAAAGGTTGGCACTATCGCACCCGTGGTGGGGCGCGTCCTGGACACAGCCACCGGATTGGGATACACAGCCATCCAGGCGGCCCAAACGGCGGAACAGGTCGTCACGATCGAGCTGGACCCTGCGGCTTTGGAGGTCGCAAGGCTCAACCCCTGGTCGCAGGCACTCTTTGAAGATCCAAGAATCACACAACTCGTCGGCGATAGCTTTGAAGAGATTCACCACTTCGAGGACGAGTCGTTCACGCGGGTCATCCACGATCCCCCGGCCTTTAGCCTTGCAGGTGATCTCTATTCGGGCGAGTTCTATCGCCAGCTTTTCCGGGTGCTGCGTCCCCGTGGCCGCTTGTTTCACTACGTCGGCGATCTGAAGAGCAAGTCGGGCCACTCGGTTGCCAGGGGTGCGGCCCGACGATTGCAGGAAGCTGGCTTCTCACGGGTGATGCGCCGGCCCGAGGCGTTTGGTCTGGTTGCCTACAAATGAGCCGTATCGCCCTGTCCGCCGTGGTCTGGCCGGCAAGGATGTCACGGTTGGGGTTACAGGCTGTCGCCCGAGTCCTGCCGCTGACCTATGCCACTGAGAAGACTTATTGGGCTTCTCCTTGAGCAAGATAGTATCCGGTTCCACGTTTTCCCAAGAGGTGGCGAGGACTGCGGGGATTTTTTTCGATCTTTTGTCGCAGGTTATGGACATGGACTCTTAGACTGGCCATGTGTTGCTCACACTCGATCCCCCAAAGTTGAGCGGTTAACTCGCCATAGGGCACCACTTGTCCCGGACGTCCTGCCAGATAAGCCAGCAGGTGAAATTCAATAGGCGTCACCTCGATCATTTTGTCCTCAAGGATGACCTGTCTGTGAATCAGATCGATCGACAAGTCCCCGCATGAATAACTGTCTTGCCAGCGAGCATTGGAAAAAGTGCTCGCCCGGCGCAGCACGGCCTTGATGCGAGCGAGTAATTCCCGGTTCGACCACGGCTTGAGAATGTAATCGTCGGCGCCGAGATGTAGTCCCCTGGCGATCTCTTTCTCGCGGCCTCGAACGGTCAGCATGACAATCGGCACGTTTGTGATTTCACGCAACCGCCGACAGACTTGCCAGCCATCCATGACGGGCATCGTGACGTCCAGCAGAACAATGTCCGGGCGGCTGTGGCAAACGCTGGCCAGCCCTTCGATACCACTTGTGGCGGTCATGACGTCGTAACCTGCGTTTTCCAACGTCATCTTGAGAATGGCTCTCACTTCGGGATCGTCGTCAATGGCAACAACCTTCTTGGTCACGGTGTGTTCTCCGTACGCCCAATCTACTCCTTCACCCCTCCACTCCGAAGAGTCGAAGACAAGACAACTCCCACCAGATTGTGGTGGGAGTCCTTAAAGTACACATAGGTGTAAATGGATAGATGCTACCTTCTAGCTATCAAGTACAAGGGCACGCGAAAGAGCCAGCGGAGGAAGCGCTGGCCCAGGGACAACCGGGGCAGGCAGTCCAGAGCTGCGCTATAAGCCGCCAGAGCGTCCAGCCAACGCCGTTTTCTAAGGTAAGCCGCGCTCAAAGTACGCCAGGTGTCACTTTCCCGAATGCGATCTCCCTGCGTCTGAAAGGCTGCGATGGCCTCTCTAAAAAAAACAATCGCTGGCTCTGTCTTTCCTCTGGCTACAGCCAACATGCCCAGATTGGCGGTGGCTTGTGCCTGCCGGCCCGTGTCTCCCAGCCGGGCGAACAGGGTTCGAGCTTCCGTGAAGGCCGCTTCGGCCTCCTCTAACTGGCCCAACATGCGGTAAATCACGCCTTGATTGTTGAGCACCTCGGCGGCGCTCCCCTGGTCGCCAGCTTTCTCATACATAGCCCTGGCGTTGATGAAAGCATCGATGGCCTCGGCGTATGCCCCAGCCTGGTAATGCGCCACACCCTGGTCCTGCCACTTTTGGCCGTCCATCATGGCTCGGAATCTCCAAGGCTTGACGGCGGCTCGCTGCCCAGCACCCGACTCAACGGCACACGAAGCATCACAACGGTGCCCTGCTCAGGCATCATCTCGCTGGATTCGATGGCCAACTCTCCTTCGATGAGCGCCGCTCGCTCACGCATATTCAGTAACCCAAAGCTGCTACTGTGTATTTCGTACTCCCGCTCAGCAGCCGCGACGTCGAAGCCTAGCCCATCGTCTTCGATGTGTACCACCAGATAGCCATCGGCTTCTACGATCCGGATCCAGAGATTGTTGGCCTTGGCATGTTTCCTGGTGTTGTTTACTGCCTCCTGAACGATGGCGAAAATAGCGCCCGCTACTTGTTGGTTGACCGGCTTGTCAAAACCCCCGTCATCAAAGTGGGTGCGAAACGGTTCGCTCTGCTGAAGCTGTTCCACGTACCTGCGCAGGGCCGGTACCAGGCCCTGACTCTCCAGGACGACGGGTCGCAGTTCAAAGAGAAGCATGCGCGCTTCCCGAGTAGCCTGGCGCGTCAGTTTGCGCAACGCCTCCAGCTCGGCGTAGACGGCATCCGGCTTGAGTTGCAGCAGTCGCTCCACGTGGTCGATGCCCATACCGATGGCCGCCAGGAGTTGCACGGTGCCGTCGTGGAGTTTACGATTCAGTTCGCGACGCACTCCCTCTTGGGCGCTCAGAATGCGGTCCCGTTCTTCTTGAAGACTCCTTACCAGGCGGGCATTCTCGACAGCAATGGCCGCCTGGGCTGCCAGTGCGAGCAGGAGTTGCTGATCCTCCTCGTCGAAACCCTCTTCGCCCTGTTTGTTCAGCACCTCCAGCACGCCAATGGTCTTGCCCCTCAGTTGCATCGGCACGGCCAGGATAGAGCGTGTGAGGAAGCCGGTGCGCGCGTCCACCCGGCGGCTGAACCGGGGGTCTGTGGTCACGTCGTTAGCGATGATCGATTCGCCATGGCTGGCCACCCAGCCGGCGATGCCGTCGTTCATCGAAATACGCTGGCGGCGCAATAGGGCCCCTTTTGTGCCGGAGGCTACTTCAAAGATCAACTCTTTGCGCGCTTCGTCCACCAGCATAAGCGACGACGCGGCAACGTCGATCACACTGGCCGCCAGTTGCATCGTATCCTGGAGCAGTTGGGGCAGATCAAACGTGGAGACGAGGGCCTGGCCCATCTGGTAAAAGAGGCCAAGCTGGCCAAGACGTTGCTGAGTGAGTGAGAGGTTCTCCATCAGTTCTGCCAGGTTGCCAATGCCGTGCGATAGCCGGCTGAGCAACTGGCGCTGAAACCGGCTCAGCTCATAGTTCGGTGGGCAGACCAGGCTGATGGAACCGGCAATGCGCGTCTTGACTAACAAGGGCGCATTGAGCAACGTCACCCTACCGCCGGACACCGCCGCGGGATGGAGCGCCACGGGGAGTCTGTCAGATGAGGCAATGTGTTGACCCGAACGGCTCAATTGACGAATGACGGATTTTTCCCAGACGTGGATCTGCTCCTCTGGCGGCCCGATCAGCTTCCCCTGGCGAGTGCGCACGACGTTGTGGCCAACATACAGCAACGAGCCTGCATCAGCGCCAAGCGAACGCACCAGCAGCGACAGCGCCTGTGGAAGCATCTCGTTCAGGTTCTGGTAGGTGGCCAACTCGATGAACTGGTTCAGCAAGACGAGATTGGCCGCCTCTTGCTGGGAAATGTCTTTGTTAGTCAATTGTCTATCTGCCAGAATAAATGCCTGTCTAGCGGAAACGAAAAACAGGGCGGGTTAACCAGATTGTCCATTAGACCAGGAGACTCAATAGGTAATATCCAGCAGCCCCTCGGCGAGTTGCCGCAGGGTGTCCACCGGCAGAGAGCTGACCTTCATCGCCAGCTCGACGTACAAGGCGTTCACCGGGTTCAGTACGAAATCCTGGATGTGCTGGGGCATCCTGTTCAGCCGCTCCAGATTTCGCTCCTGTCGAGCCTGCAGGCTGTCAGGCCCGAGGTCGGTGTCCACCAGATCGGAAAAGCGCAAGCGGAGAACCTCTAACAAGGCCTCCAACTCGGGCAAGGGGATGGGCGTCTGCCCTCGCTCGTATTGGGAGATCCGTCCTGTGGAACAGTTCGCCGCTTGGGCCAGTTCCTTTTGGGTGAGACTTGCTGCCTGTCGAGCCTGCCGCAGTTGCACGCCAAGGATCTTGTCGCGGATAGGAATCACTTCTGGCGGCGGTAATGGTGGTTTGTTTGGCCGGCGGGTTTCGTCCAGTAGATCCTCGAGCGAGATAGAAAGGGACCGGGCCAGCATCTCGACCTCTGGCAGGGAGGGTGCCTTTTCACCAGACTCGACCTGTGAGAGACGGTCCGGCGAGCAACCCAGCACCTCAGCCGTCTCTTTGAGCGACTTGCCTGCTTCCAGACGGGCTTGCCTGATCAGCACGCCAATAATCTTTCGACGGAGGATCTGTTGTGCAGCCTTGTCCTCCGCTTCCTTTTCGGCGCGTTTCCTGGAGATCGCCTCAAGTTTCTCGCGAAGGTCTGGCCTTAGGGCAATACCCTCATCAGGCGTCATGGCGCTCCTTCCTGCAAAGCCGTTCTGACTGTACAGCAGGTTCCTGCTGTGCGGTCCAGTGGTGTAACTGGCCTTGTCCCGAACAAATCTGGGCTTGATCGGGGAACGCTTGCAGCATCTGCTGCTCTGACATATTATAGCATAATCAAGACCATTGGACAACCGTTGGACATTCTGATCGAATTGCACTATACTTTACAATGCGCCGCTGCGCAACAGTGTATTCAGTAACTACGAGGAGGCAACGGTATGACGGGAAAAGACTATCCCGGCAAAGGCAAAGTGGCTGTCGTCAAGACCTCGCCGGAGACAGTTCTAGAGGATTACGCCCGGGTCATGGAATTGGCCGGCTTCAGAGAAGCTCTCCCTCCGGAAAACGACACCTTGCTCAAGATCAATATCTCATGGCAGACCTGGTATCCTGCCTGCTCCACAGAGCCCTGGCAGTTGGAAGGCGTCATCAAGGCCCTGCAGGGTGCTGGCTACGGCAACTTGATCGGCGCCCACAACCGGACGGTCGTCGTGGACGCCTATGTCGGCGAGGTGAACAACAAGCACAAATACGTGGTCGACAAATACGGCGCCCAGAACCTCCATCTCTATGAGCCTCACGTCGAGTGGGTCACGTACAAACCCAAGACTCCGTTCCTGGTGTTGGATGACGTCTATCCCGATGGCCTCAAGATCCCCAAGATGTTCATTGGACGGAACATCGTCCAACTGCCCACGGTCAAGACCCATGTCTTTACCACCATCACCGGGGCGATGAAAAATGCCTTCGGCGGTCTCATTTCCGAAAGGCGTCACTGGACCCACGCAGTCATTGACAAGACGTTGGTAGACCTGTTGATGATCCAGCAGGACATTCACCCCGGCCTGTTCGCCGTGATGGACGGCACCTTTGCCGGCGATGGCCCCGGCCCGCGCGCCATGCGTTGGCACGAAAAAGACGTTCTCCTGGCCAGCGCCGACCAGGTGGCCATCGATGCGATGTCGGCCAAGCTGCAGGGCTTTGACCCTATGTCGCTGCTGTTCATCCACCTGGCCCACGAGTTGGGCCTGGGCGTGGGCGACCCCAAAGATATCGAGGTCGTCGGCGACGTAGAATTAGCCGAGAGAAGCTGGGGCTTTGTGCAGGAAGACACGTTTGCCAGCAGGGGCCAGAAGGCGATCTATCACGGCTGGCTGAAGCCGCTTGAGCACCTGTTGCTGCGGACGCCTCTCGTCCCTTGGAGCTATTTCGCCTCGCGGCTGTACCACGATGTGTTCTGGTATCCCTTCGTCGGGCGGCCGCGCGTTGAGGCAGCACTGCAAACCAAGTGGGGTCGCCTGTTCCGACAATACGGCGCTGACGCCGGCCTGGAGGGCGCAGTGATGCCCGGCATGGACCCGCAGGTCGCTGCCATTGCCCTGGGCAGTGCCGCCCTGGCGGCGGCCGGTGCACTGGGTGGACTGGCCTGGCTGGGTAAGCGGCTGGCTGGCAGAAAGTCATAGCATTTCGTCAGGTTGCCGTATGCCGTGACCCTGTCATGCTGTGCAAAGCGTGGCTGCCCAGGCGTGTCTGTTCCGTGGAGGGGCTGGATATGCGGGACAAGGAGCGGCGGAGCGGACGTTACTGGCGCAATCTGGTGCGGTTCACCCTGGGCACGCTGCTGGTGAGCGCCCTGTTGCTGCTGCTGATAATCTCGATGAGGGGCGCCTACGGTTACACGCATCCCGCACGCCATCCGGTCAGCGAGGATCCCGCCGGCCGCGGTTTGACCTACGAGGCGGTGACGTTTCCCAGTGCCGACGGCCTGTCCTTGGTGGGCTGGTTTGTCTTTCCTCGAAATGGGGATGGGAACGGCGCGGCGATCATTGTGTGTCATGGCTACGCCAGTACGCGCGCTGAGGTGCTGCCGGAGGCGGCTGTGCTGGCCCGGCACGGCTACAGCACGCTGCTCTTTGACTTTCGTGGCCACGGCGAGAGTGAGGAACACCTGGTGACGTTGGGCCACGACGAAGTGCAGGACGTACAGGGAGCTGTCACCTATCTGTTGACCCGATCCGAGGTGGCTCCGGATCGTATCGGCGTGCTGGGGCGCTCGATGGGGGGCGCGACGGTCATTCGGGCTGCGGCGCGAATACCGGACATCAGAGCGGTGGCCACGGAGGGGGCCTACGCTTCGCTGGCTGATACCGTCGCCAACGACTTTGCCAATCTGACCGGGCTGCCCAAGTTCCCGTTCGCCCCGCTGATGGTCATGCTGGGCGAGTGGCAGACTGGCCTCGACGTCAATCTGGTGCGCCCGGTGGACGACATCGCTCAGCTTAGCCCGCGCCCGGTGCTTCTCATCCACGGCCTGTCCGATAACGTCATCCCGCCGGAGAATGCCCGGCGCCTGTACCAGGCGGCTGGAGAGCCCAAGTCGTTGTGGCTGCCGGCGGGGGTGGGCCACGGCACGTCGGCGCGCCAACGGCCAGCCGAGTTCGAGGCGCGAGTCGTTGCTTTCTTTGACGCGGCGTTGCTATCAGACTAGGCATCGGGCTGGTGCTGATAGGGGGCTGCAGGCAGCCCTCAGTTTCGAGCGAACTCGCGCAGAATTGACGCAATCTATATGCTAAATTAACGGTTTGTTTACGCAACGGATCGGAGAAGAATGATATACTTGTCGCTAATCGGAGGAATAGCTGTTCCTTTATCGTTGATACCATCGTAGGAGACCATGTAATGAGGAAACTTGTTCGAGTCTTGAGTGTTTTGTGTGTTGGGTTCTTGCTGGCAGGCGCTGTGAGCTTGTCTTTACCCCGCTTATCGGTGACGGCTGCGCCGCCGCGACAGGAACCGCAAGAAGTAGACATCACGGTCCTGTCGGACATCGTCGGCCGTTGGCACCAGCGAACCTATCGGGACTATCAGTTTAACAAATGGATCTCCCTGGGAGATATTGTCCTTTTCAACGAGCGTATCGCTGACGGGGATGTGCAGGTGTACATTGACCCCGTTCAGCTTGAAGAGCGCGATGCCAATGCGCTCTATGAGGACTGCGTGGGCTTTGGTTGCAGCACCTACCGTAACGACATCATCATTGCGGACACGCCCGACAAGGTGCCGGCCCAAACCCTGTGGCACGAGATGATGCACGCCATTTTTGACGAGCACGATTCCGAGCTACTGGTAGATAACGACGAAATCTATACCTGGTACATGGAAGGCGTGATCAACAACGCGCTCCCGGTGCTGGTCAAGTATGAGGAACAACTCGCCGAGGGCGAGGAATGCGACCAGAAGCAACTGGACGAATACTGGGCCAAGTTCAAAGAGCGCATGGAAAAAGCCAAGAACACTGGCGAGGGTTTTATCACCAGCGATGCCCAGGTCCAGCAGCTACGCCAGTTGACGGGCTTCTATGTGGATGTCGCGGCCATCCGCCAGGGTTACGTTGATGCCGGGCTGGACAAATGTGCTGCCGTCACCCCCACGCCGGATGCCCCTGCCGCAACTTTGTCCGACCTGGACCTCATCTTTTGCATTGACGTGACGGGCAGCATGGAGGACGACATCGCCAGCGTCAAGGCAGCAGCGTCAAACATTGTCAATACCATCGCGGCCAAGAACGACAACTATCGCGTGGCCATCATCGCCTACCGTGACTGGGATGACTCGATGGGTTACGCCATGTTTGAGGATTATGCCTTCTCCAACGACAAAGCAACCATCATTGCCAATATCAACCGTCTCAGTGTCGGCGGGGGTGATGACACACCCGAAGCGGTGTTCGAAGCGCTGATGCGGGCGATTGACTCCAAGGCAGTGGGCGGTTGGCGGAACAATGTCAACAAGCAGGTCATCTTGATGGGCGACGCCCCGCCCCACAATCCCAGCCGACAGGGATTCACCCCTGCCATCGTGGCCCAAGCGGCTGAGGACGCCGACCCGGTGGTCATTCAGGCGGTCGTGGTGGGCAACGACGGCTACTATGATTCTGAGGCTGTCGAATCCTTCCGTGAGTTGGCTGAACTGACCAAGGGCAGTTTTTTCGAGGCCGACGATGCCTCCAAGGTGCCCGAAGTGCTGGAAGAGACCATCAAGGTCATCCAGCCTCCGCCGGGTTCGTCCGATCTGCTGTCCCGCACTAGCCTTCTGTTGATCGGTGCGCTGTGCTGCATTGGGGTGATAATCGTTACGCTGCTGGTCTTCGTGGTGATGTTCTGGGGGAAGAAACGACGGTCAACGCCTCGCCCTCCAGCCGCTGGGCCTCCGCCCGCGGTATCTGCGCCCAGGCAGTCGCCCCCGCCCGCACATTGGCAAGGGCAGACAATGGTTGCTTCGCCCGTTGTCGTGGCTGAGCTGGCGGTTGAGGAGGGGCCGGATGCGGGACAACGCTTCCCCCTGAAGGCCAACACCCGCCTGGGGCGGGCAGCCGACAATGAAATCGTGCTCCGCGACGCGCAGGTGTCGCGCCATCACGCGGTTATCAACTTTACTGGGGCAGAATACGTGATTGCCGACCTGGGCAGTGCCAACGGCACCAAGGTCAATGGCGTCCAGATCAATCAACCCTGCCCACTGCGTCATGGAGACATTGTCGTCTTGGGTTCCAATCAGTTGGTC
>Ga0180437_10007661_pt1 | contig 13969 bp, 12 predicted proteins | sample SS_ome_4_FD_132410 | JGI IMG/M metagenome (GOLD analysis project Ga0180437, IMG submission 132410) | Hypersaline lake sediment archaeal communities from the Salton Sea, California, USA - SS_3_D_1 metaG | ecosystem: Environmental > Aquatic > Non-marine Saline and Alkaline > Hypersaline >...
AAACCAAAGCGGTTCGTCAATAGCTCAGCCAGCCCTGCCTGGCTGGGTATGGGGGCGGTTTGCGCCGCTCCCAAGGGAAATGCCTTTTCACAGCTTTTTTAGGCAACTGCAAAAGTCGAGTAAATAAGAGCGGTATGTCAGCCGCCGGGTCACTCCTGATCCTCAGAGAGAGGCTGGGCCAACCGCATTCCCAGGGTGAAGGCCGCCTCCAGGATGTCAGGGTGTTCCCGAATGGCCCCTTTCTCGTCCACGTCGCCAGCGTGCAGTTCCTCAGCAAACTCGGCGTCCAATACATCCATGAAATAGCGCATGGTGGTAGCCGCGCAGCGAAAGCCCATCCGAACGTGATGTCCGGCCGTGGTGATGAGCGCCCCCTGGCGCGGTTCCCCGCTGGGGGTGGGCGGCAGCGGTTGGTGCAGCACGTATTTGCGAGCCCACAGGCACTGGCAGCGGTCAATGAGGAGTTTGCCCTGGGCACTGATGGCCATGAAATAGATGGGGGAGGCCAGGATGATGCGCTCTGCGGCCAGGATCTTGGGATACACCATCTGATACTCGTCCTGCACCACGCAGCGCCCGGCCTCCCAGCAGCCATCGCAGGCGATACAGGGAGCAATCTTTAGGCGGGCCGCGACGATCCGCTCCACCTTTGCGCCAGCCTGGGCCGCGCCCTCCAGCGCCTGCTCCAGCAAAAGGTCGGAATTGCCCCCGCGACGCGGGCTGGCCGCTATCCCCAACACTGTTATAGAAGGGTTCATCTGTGAAGCTCCGCCCGCCGTGTCTCAGAGTGGTTCCGTCTGTCCGTCTCTCAGAGCTGACGCAATAACTTGGTCCACCTTGTCCACCAGGATAAAGTGCATCTTCTCCCGTGCCTCTTGGGGCAGGTCGTCCAGGTCCACTTCATTGCGTTTGGGCAGGATGATTGTGTCCAGGCCAGCCTGGTAGGCGGCCAGAACCTTTTGTTTGATCCCGCCCACGGGCAACACCTGACCGCGCAGAGTGATCTCGCCCGTCATGGCCAAATCCGAACGAACGGGCCGACCACTGAAAAGCGAAGCCAGGGCTGTGGCCATGGTCACCCCTGCCGAGGGACCGTCCTTGGGGATTGCCCCCGCTGGCACGTGGATGTGGACGTCGCTTTCGGCGAAGGAATCTTCGTCAATGTCCAGTTCATCGGCTTTGGCCCGGATGTAACTTAGGGCGGCCTGAGCCGACTCTTTCATCACCTCGCCCAATTGGCCGGTGATGGTAAACCCACCCTTGCCCCTCATGCGGGTGGCCTCAACGAAAGTGATATCACCCCCTACCGGTGTCACTACCAGTCCGGTGGCCACGCCGGGAATTTCGGTGCGCTCCGCTACCTCGGAGAAGAACTTGGGTTTGCCCAGATACTTGGGTACGTCATCCTCTGTCACCACTGTGGTAGCTGTATGCCCTTCAGCCACCTTGGTGATCATCTTGCGGCAAACGGAGCCGATTTGCCGCTCCAAGTTGCGCACCCCAGCTTCGCGGGTGTAGTCGCGGATGATGCGCCGCAACGCCTCTTCGGTGAACTCGATCTCGTCCGGCCGCAGGGCATTCTCCCGCAACTGGCGGGGGATGAGGTACTGCTGAGCGATGCGGATTTTCTCTTCCTCAATATAGCCGTCCAGTTCCAGGATTTCCATGCGATCCCGCAGGGGGGCGGGGATAGGACCCAGGGTATTGGCCGTGGTGACAAACATCACCTGCGATAGGTCGAAAGGCACGTCCAAGTAGTGGTCGCGGAAATCCGTGTTCTGCTCTGGATCCAACACTTCCAGCAAAGCCGAAGAGGGATCGCCGCGCCAGTCGGTGCCCACCTTATCCACCTCGTCCAGCATAAAGACGGGGTTTTTGGAGCCCACCCGGCGGATGGCCTGGATGATGCGCCCTGGCAATGCTCCCACGTAGGTGCGCCGGAAACCACGTATCTCGGCCTCATCGCGGACGCCGCCCAGGCTCATGCGCACGAACTTGCGTCCCAACGCCCGGGCAATGGACTGTCCCAGCGAGGTCTTTCCTGTCCCCGGCGGGCCTACGAAGCAAAGGATGGCTCCCAGGCGCTCCTTGCGGATGTAATCCCTGGGTTCCTCTTCAGCTTCTTCGCGCTCCGGCTGCCGTTCCTGGCGCATCTTGCGCACGGCCAGGTACTCCAGGATGCGCTCTTTGATCTCCTCCAGGTCGTAGTGATCTTCATCGAGGATCCGGCGGGCACGGGCGATGTCCAGATTGTCTTCTGTAGCCACGTTCCAGGGCAGGTCGGTCAGCCAGTCGAGGTAGGTTTTGATCACAGAATACTCGGCAGCAGCAGTGGGCATCCTGGCCAGGCGGTCCAGTTCGCGTTTGGCCTCCTTCTCCACCTCCTCAGGCATCCCGGCCTCGGCGATCTTGCGCCGGTATTCCTCCACCTCCAGGCTCTGCTCGTCTTCCTCGCCCAATTCCTTTTTGATGGCCTTGAGCTGCTCCCGCAAAAAGTACTCACGCTGTACCTTCTCCATCTCTGACTGGGCCTCGGTGCGGATCTTCTGACCCAGCTCCATCACCTCTATCTCGCGATCCAGCAGAGTCATCAGTTTGTGCAACTTGTCTCTGACGTTATCTAGCTCCAGAATCTCCTGGGCATCTGCCATTTCCAGACGCAAGTTGGTGGCTATGGCGTAGACCAGTTGGCGCGGGTCATCTATACTGGCAAGGGCCATGACCACTTCGTTAGGCACCTGGGGCATCAACGAGATCAAGCGGCTAACGGCCTGTGAGACGTTGCGCATCAGGGCCTTCATCTCTATTGTTTCCTCGACCTGCTCAGGCGCAGCCTCGACGCGAGCCACCAGGTAGGGCTCTTTTTGAGTGAGCTCCCGGACCCTGATGCGCTCCATGCCCTGAGCTATGAGAAACACTGTGCTGTCGTCGGGGGCCTTACGCAGGCCCATGATCACGGCCACCGTGCCCACATCGTGGAGATCCTCGGGTTCCACTTCCTTCTTTTCCATACCATCCTTGACCGCCACCATACCGATGGGTCGTTTTGACAGCGCGGCATCGTCCACCAGTTTGATGGAGCGAGCCTCGGTCACCACCAGGGGGGAGACGGTCAAGGGGTAGAGGACGGCCCCCCGCAGGGGCAAGATGGGCAATTCTTCCGGAACCTCGAAGGCAGAGTCCTGAGCCCCGCCCTGAGCAGGGTCGAAGGGTTGTCGAGGGGTTGATGGTGTGGCTTGCCTTTGCTCTGCTTCGGCTTCTGGTGTCTGCACCTGTTCCACCATTACACGCTCCTCCCCTCACGGATCACGATCACTGGCACCTGACGGGCTTGCGCTTTGGGCAAAATCACTTTTAGAATGCCATCGCGATAAGTGGCCTTGATGCCCGTCTCGTCTATGGGCTGGGAGAGGTGGATCGCGGTCAGGAAAGGCCCGTAGCACATTTCCAATTGGTGGTAGGTCAGTTTGGTTGCCAGGTCGCGCCGCTCGCCAGAGATGGTCAACAGATTGCCATCCAGGCAGATATCCAAGTCCTCTTCTTCCAGCCCTCCCACTTCCACCTGTACCACCACGCTGGTTTCCGTCTCATAGACATCAGTAGGCGGGTGCCAGAGCTCACCGCGATGCCTGAAGACACAGCGGCTGCCCAGGCGCGGGGTCCGCAAGAACTGTTCCATCTCCTCGTGCATCCGCTGCATTTCGTCAAGCAAGTCTCCTCTCAACATACGCTCATCTCCTTGCTCTCACGCTTTACGTTTTACTCCTTTACGTTTCACTTCTAGATACCCAACTCGCCGCGTAGTTGCATGAAACGGATGATATCGCCACGCCGTAGCATGCCGATCACCCTGTCCCCCTCGACCACTGGCAGTTGTCCTACGTCATGGGTATTCAAGTAGGCTAACACAGCATTACCGTCGTCCTCAGCCGATACGGTGGCCAACTTTTCCCAGGGGGTCATCACCTCTCCGACCCGCGTTGAGGTCCATTGTTGTCGGGGCACGGCTTTGACATCGTGCAGGCAGATGATCCCCCGCAGGTGATCACCGTCAGCCACAGGATAGGCGTGGTCCCGGCGGCGCAAGACATAGTCGTCCACGACCTCCTGGATGGTGAGAGCGGGAGAGACTGTCTCAAAGTCCTGGGTCATCAGATCCTCCACCCGGACGTCCTGTAGCATATCGCGGATGACCACCTGGCGATAGCCGCTAATGGAGGCGTTGCGCAGGAACCAGCCGATGAAGGCGATCCACAGGCCATTGATGAAAGCACCAGTAAAGACCTGCCAGATGCCCCACAGCATGAACAGCAAGGCGATCCCCTGGCCAAACCAGGAAGCTACGAGGGTAGCTGTCCTCAGGTTGCCGCTGATCCCCCAGATCACAGCTCGCAGCACCCGCCCCCCATCCAGGGGGAAGCCGGGGATAAGGTTGAAAAAAGCCAAGCTAGCGTTGATGATGGCCAGATAGCGAGCCAGGGCCCCCACAGGCTGGGAAAATCCGCGCGCCGCCAACCACAAAATCCCAAAGGCCAGGGCTATAGCCAGGCTGGAGAGGGGCCCCACGAGGGCCATGAAGAACTCCTTTATGGCCCGGTCGGGCTCTTTGGTGATCTCGGCCACGCCACCGAAAATGAACAGGGTGATGCTGCGCACCTTTTCCCCCTGGCTGATGGCTACCAGCGAGTGAGCCAGTTCGTGGACCAGAACCGAGGTGAAGAAGAGGATGCTGGTCGCCACCCCTACCGTCCAATGCAGCCAACGGTCCCAGCCAGGGTACTGGGTGGGGAAATACGAACCGGCCAGAGTCCAGGTGATCAACACAAAGACAATGAGCCAGCTCAAATCAATGTTGACATCAATACCGAAAATCTTGGCGATACGCCATGTCCCTCTCATCGTCCTTTTCCTCCTTCAAAAACCAGATTAATTTCCTTTCTCTGGTTGTTCCTCGCGCCGATAAGGCACGGGGATGTATTGCACTGAAGGGCGGCGCTGGGGAGCCTGGCGATATAGCTCCATCAGGTCGCAGACCTCGTCAGGAAGCTCCGTGGTCACATTCAACCCCAACTCGGCCGCTTCTTCGGCACTGATAGGATAATCATGAGTCCACTGGCCACAACTCAGGGCCTCGGCAATGGCCCCGGCTTTGTCCTCGGGTATGTCATTGCCCATCAGGATCTCCACCACAGTCCTATGCACCTGAGCCATTGCCTTCTTGGCTATATCAGCCAGGATCAGGGTCTCGTCGTCCATTTCATTGACATCCTTGATCTCGGGCACTTTCAAAATGGAACTGGCCGGGAACCGACCCAATTGGGGGTCCACTGGCCCCAGCACGGCGTTCTCATCCATGGCAATTTGGTCAGCGGCCAGGGCGATCAGAGTACCGCCAGACATGGCATAGTGAGGCACAAAGACGGTGACCGGTGCCTGGTGACGCACCAGGGCATGGGCTATTTGCTCCGCAGCCAGCACCAACCCCCCGGGGGTGTGCAGGATCAGGTCAATGGGCATGTCTCTCGGCGTCAGGCGGATGGCCCTGAGCACCTGTTCCGAGTCCTCAATGTCAATGTAGCGAGAGAAGCCAATGCCTAAGAAGCTGATCATCTCCTGGCGATGGATGAGGGTGATCACCCGCGAGCGGCGTTTCTTTTCCAGTTGGCGCATCAACCGCTGGCGGGCGGTCTCTAGCAGGCGTTTCTGCAAAACTGGCAGCAATGAGGAAATAATGAGGAATATCCAGAATAAGTTAAACAGGTTGAAATCCACGGTCAACCCTCCCCAAATTAAACTTGGTGACCCTCCCGCAGGTTGCCTTGTAGTGCGTAATGTGTTCCCACAAGGCTCTGGAATTGTTGAGAGAGACCGCCCCGTGTAAGAGAACCTGCGGGAGGGTTAGAGCTGCACCTCTCTGGTCAGCAGTGCTTTAGCGACTGCCCAGCCCTCTCAGTGCTTCCAAACCAACACCCAGACCGGCTGCGCCGACCCCTAACACAGCGCTGACCACGACAGCGACGATGAAAACAATTACCCACCCAATGACGACAGTGAGAATTGCCTTGGTCGTGTCAAAGTCCAGCGCCTGGCGCACGGCGACGACACCGGCAACCAACGCCCAGATAGCGCCAGCCAGGCCAGCCAGACCGCCCAAACACGGAATGAAGGCCAGGACGCCCAGCACCCGCGGGCCGCTGGCGTAGCCCAATGTGCGCAGCAGTTCGCCCACGTCTGCCGTGCCCTCGAAGAGATTGGTGCCGACGAAATAAGTGACATAGGCCCAAATGTAGTAACTGATCACCCCCAGCACTGCGGCCAGAATCAGTCCCAGCATGGCTGCTCCAATACTCCCACTGACTATACCGGCCAGAAAGCTACCAATACCGCTGGCGATTGAAACTAGAATGACGACCATGAGGGCCTCTTGGGTCAAACTGGTGTCGGCCTCCACCTCTTCATAGAGGTTGACGTCAAGCATGGCCGCGCGCACCGCGCGATTGATCATTGTAGCAAAGTCCATTTCATTGCCTCCTTCATAAATGTTGATATAGGTTAGAAAAGTTGGATACTCAAGAGAAGCGACTGTCCTTGGCGCGGGTCATCTGACTTTTTCCTACATCGCATGTCCTCCTTACTTTGGTATAGACTCAACCTGTTATAACCCCATCACGCAGGTGTCGTCACGCTATACCGGCAAACGCTACCGGGTTGCGCCACGTCTCACGCTCGCCCCCCTCATCGCTGAACTTGGGTCCGCGGGGTGCGCTGACACCCGGCAGGTCTACCTCGCCGGGGATGGACGACACCACCAAACTCAGGGCCTTCTGCACCCACTCCAGCGGCAGCCAGTAGCGCGTCCCCCACGAGCCCAGGTAGGTAGAGAGCCAGGGGACCTTTTCCAGATGGATGCGACTGCGCCACCCGTCGTGATCCAGCGTGAACGACTCGCCCGTGGCGTAGTCAATCAGATCGTAGAGCGCCATCAACGGATATTGTTTGGCTTCGGGGTAGCTGGCGTGGGAGCCGGCCGCCACATAGATCACCGGATGGGTACCGACTTTTTTCACGTCGGGATGATCCCAGGGCTTGGTGATGCGCGAGTGGTGCCCCAGATAGCAAACGTAGGCTGGCGGTTCGATGGGGTGATTTCCCGCGTCTAGTTTGAAAAAGACGTGAAAGCCTTCCCAATCCCCTTCGTGGTCGTTGAAGCCGCCATAGCCACCGGCCCAGTCATTGTAGGCGTAAAAGAACCAATATTGTAAATCCAGGTAACCGGCCTGTTGCATCGTTCGGTAGTAGTAGGTATGGTTTCGATCCTTACCCTGGCTGGCTTCGTAGCCCTCGATGGCCGACTTTCTCACTTGGGGCGGAAGCTTGAACCGGGGAAGTTCCTCCCGGACGCTGCCTTTTTTGTCAGCGTGGGCCTTGGGCAACAGCAAACTGTTCCACCAGAAGAGTCGGGTCGCCGCTTTGGTCTTTTCGCTGAACCAGTCATAGGCGCTGCGGGCCAGCTCTTCGGTCCAGGTGACGATGGGGTTTTGAGACCACTCGTAGATCAGGCGAAGGGCCCCCACGCCCCACTCGCTCGCTACTTCTACACCACGGATGGGACCCGTCGCTACAGAGCGCAGAAATGTTTCCCGTGAACTGTATCGGCCGGTCAGGTCGTCGAGTGTCACCTTGCCCGTGGGGATCAGCGGTTTATCCTGGCCTTTGACGTAAAGGGCTGTGTACGTCAAAAAGTCGTCCACCGACATTGGGAAGAAACGTTCCCCCCGCGAAAAGTGCATGACGGGGGCGTACTTTTGGTGCAGTTCATCGCCTGTCACGATACGGCTCCTTTCCTGGACATAGTTGGTATGGTCCTGCAACATTGGCGTTGTGTGCAGCTATTATTATAGCATCTTTCAAGCCGCTTATCAAGGGGCAATGGTGCAAGACAGCATCTCATTAGGGACCTGCATTCTCTGAGACCTCTTGCCGCTGTTCGGCGATGAACTCAAGGGCTGTCTCCAGGTCACGGTCCACTCCCTGGCGGATGTCCTCAATGCCTAGGTGCACGTAGATGTTGGGTTCAATCAGCTCGCGTTCATCGCCATTCAGGTCGAGGAACAATGACAGTGGAAACCGGGCTTCCAGATCGTCGGGCAGCCTGACAGTTCCCCGGCTCGGGTTGCCGCCGCCCCGCTGAGCCGTCCGCCCGATGAGGATGGAGCGACCGGTCTGCCAATGGGGCTGGAGAAAGTCAGCACAGGTTGAGAAACAGCTTTCATCAACCAGGATGTATACCTGGCCCTCGTAGTACCAGGGGCCAGACTCGACGAACAAGTCTGTCCGCTCCTCCGGGATGCAACTCGCGTAGCGGCCATACTCTACCCGTTGGTCGAACAGAAGGCCGTTGATGGCCTGTGTGTAGACCTCAGAACCACCCCCATTGCCCCGCACGTCAATGATGAGGAAGGCAAGGTCGCGCATCTCCTGTAAGCGGCTTTCAAAAAAGGCATCGGGCGGCGGATTGTCGTTGTGGAAATGGGGAAGGTAGATATAGCCCACGTCGTCTTCCAGTCGCCTGAACGACGCCGAGCGCCTGGAAGTGCGAATGAGAGCCTCCAGGCCAGAAGCACGTTGGGCGGTGACCTGACGTTCCCCGCCTTCCAGGTCAATGAAAGTGACATCTACCGTGCTCCGGGCCTCACCACTCAGGAGAAAGTGATACGATTTCCAGGTGTGGCAATACTCAGTGCCGCAGGCGGTCAAGAAGGGAGGCACGCGCTCCAGGGCCTGGCTCACCGACAGACCATCCACGGCAGTGATCTCTACCCCGGCAGCCAGTCCCATCTCTTTCAGGAAGGGGTCCATTACCCGAGTCACGATGGCTTTGCCCTCCACCTCAGCTACCTGGAGAAGGGGTGGCATGGTGTAATGCTCGGCGGCAGCGGGTGTCCAGGCCAGGCTGGCGTGTCCATCCTGAAGGACAGCCATAAAATTGCGCACTACTCGTTCAAAAGTTTCGGCGCTGGGGTCGGCCACCAGTTCAGCCCGCAATTGGTCCCCGCTGGCCCGGATGTCAACGTCTTTGTAGCCCAGGCAGGTGTAGGGGTAGTACTCTGAAACCAGACGAGCCAACTCGTTGAAAGCTGCCAACCGATCCATGTGCGACAGGTCCTGAGGCCAGGGATCCACTGATGTGGGGACCACTGTCGGCGTGGGCGCGGCCGTAGGCTGGGGAGGAAGCGGCATTGGCTCCGGCGTGGGGCCACAACTGACCATGGATAGGACCAACAACAGAATTGGGCAGAAAGCAAAGGTTTGACCTGTCATGTGCATGGCCGAAGGACCTGCCATTTTGAGACTTTCTCCAGATGGGTCAACGGACAGTCATGTGGCCGCAACGGGTGCACCGTTTCCAGGGCAAGAAAGGGAGCAGGACGGCGATAAAAGGGGAAATGATGACCAGAGGTAAACCGATGCCGATCATGGTCAAGGCCAGACCAGAGGCGAAAACCATGAAGGCACTGAATAGAGAGATCATGATGCGCAGTCTCCACTCCATGGGGTGGAACCAACCTTCTTCTCTGCATTTGGGACAGGTGGAAGGGGACATATTGGGCCTCCTTTTGAGCTTTGCGAAGGTTCGACCTTTGCAACTCACACGAACGGATACCTACCCATTCTATCGTGCTTTAGGGATATTGTCAAAAGGGGAGAGATTGGATATAATGGGGTGGATAAGGAAAGGGAGGTCTCGAAACCCGATGGCTATTTACATTGACATCTCCGCAGCGGTGCATGGCCGGGCTGGGCTGGGGCGCTACGCTGAGAGCCTGGCCCGGGCGTTGGTGCAGGAGTACCCAGAGCGATTTGCCTTCTTTTACAACCGGGACCGGGGAACAAGTCCGCTGGCCGGGCTGGAGAGCGTGCCCACCCGAACGGTGCGCGCTGGTTACAAGCCCTGGCGTATGGCAGTCTGGCTGGGGCAACTTCTGGGACGCGACTTGGAGCGGCTGGTGCCGGGGGCCGAGCTTTACCACGCTACGGAACACCTGCTGCTTCCCCTGAGACGAGTGCCGACGGTGCTGACTGTGCACGATCTCATCTATCACCTCTTCCCTGAGTATCATAAGCCCCTCAATTACTGGTTTCTGAACCGGGCCATGCCCCTCTTTGTGCAACGGGCCGGGGCGGTCATCGCCGTATCGGAGTCAACCAGGCAGGATCTGATTCGCGGTTACGGCGTCCACCCGGACAAGATCACTGTGGTCTACGAGGCAGCCGCGCCTCACTTCCGCCCTGTCTCGCCCGAGGCCATAGCCACCGTCCGGGCTCGCTACGGGCTGCCGGAGGGCTTTATTCTCGCCGTAGGGACCATTGAGCCGCGCAAAAACCTCTCCCGGCTCCTGGACGCGCTCCAATGGCTTCGGCAAAAGGGGGACGACGCCCGGCTGGTGGTGGTCGGCAGCAAGGGATGGCTATATGAGGGATTCTTCCGCCGCCTGGAGGAATTGCAATTAGGGGACGCTGTCCTGCTGCCCGGCTACGTCCCCGATGTGGACCTGCCCGCTGTCTACAGCGCGGCCAAGGTCTTTGTTCTCCCCTCGCTCTACGAGGGCTTTGGCCTTTCGGTGCTGGAGGCTATGGCCTGTGGCACGGCAGTGGTGTGCAGTCGCGCTTCGAGCCTGCCGGAAGTAGGCGGGGACGCAGCCCGCTATTTCGACCCTACTGACGTAGAAGAGATGGCAGAGTCCATAGGGACAGTGTGGCACGATGAAACACTACGGGCAGAGATGGGCAGGCGCGGGTTGGCCCAGGCGGCGCGGTTTTCGTGGGCACAGGCGGCGGCGGAGACGATGGTTGTCTATCAACGCGCCATGTCTTTGTAGGAGGAGAAAATGGAATTCAGTCAATCGAAACTCACAAAGCTCGCAGCGGATCACCAGATCCGCTGCCCAACTGCTGGATCGCCAGATCCAGCAGGAGCAAGTTGGGATCTACTGAGACTCGTTGCTGGAGCGCTTCTTGTCGCCTTGATTTTCGTACCTGTCGTCCACGCCGCTCCCCCAGCTCAGGAACTCAAAACTGTTTACGTCGTGCAACTGGATGACACCCTGTCAGCTATCGCCCGCCGCTACGAAACGACCGTCGAGGCTCTGGTCCAGGACAACGGCATCAAGAATCCCGATCTCATCTATCCCGGCCAGCGGCTGGTCATCCCCAGCGTCTCCTCCACCCTGGAGCCCACCGCCCAGGAACAGGTACATGTGGTGAAGAGGGGGGAAACTCTTTATTACGTCGCTCAGCTTTATGGAACGACGGTGCAGGACCTGTCGTCAGCCAACAACCTGGCCGACCCCAACCTGATCCATACAGGGCAAAAGCTCATCATACCCATCGCTTCGCCCGCCGAGCCCCTGCCCGTGCCCTTTGTGGCGGTGGGACTCACACCTTCGCCCGTCGTCCAAGGCCAGACCTTGGTGGTCAAGGTGAAGGCTGAGGGGATCGTAGGGCTGAGCGGTCTGTACGAGGGCCAGCCGGTGGTCTTTGTCGAGGGGGAAGGGGAGCGCTGGGCCCTGGTTGGCATCCACGCCCTCACCGAGGTGGGCACTCACCCCCTAAAGCTCACCGCCACCGATGCTACAGGCCGGCGAACGGAAGTTCTGCTGAGCGTGCCCGTGGTGGACGGCGGCTACGGGGCGGAGAACATTGTCCTGCCGCCGGGCCGCGCCTCTCTGCTCGCCCCCGACCTGCTTCAGGCGGAGCGGGAGCGTCTGGCGCAGGTCTTTGGGGTCTTGGGGAGGCAACAGTTATGGGTGGGGCCTTTCATCGTGCCTGCCGAGGGTCCCATTACCTCTCAGTTCGGCACCCGGCGCTCCTATAATGGAGGGGAGGCGCGGAGCTACCACGAGGGCATAGATTACGATGCACCGCCCGGTGCGGCGGTGCTGGCCGCCAACGACGGCCGGGTGGCCCTGGCCGAGCCCTTGACCGTGCGGGGGAACGCAGTCATCATTGACCACGGCTTGGGGGTCTACAGCGGCTACTATCACCTTTCGGAGATCAATGTTCAGGAGGGGCAGCAGGTGAAAAAAGGCGACGTCGTGGGCAAGGTGGGCGACACCGGCCTGGCCACAGGGCCCCATCTCCATTGGGAGATCAGGGTGAGCGGCATCAACGTAGACCCCGCGCAATGGACGTGGCAGGTGATACCATAACCTGATGCTATGGGTATTCTTCTCCGGAGTAGCGAAACTCGTTTCGCGTTCGGCTGGCGCAGAACAAGTTCTGCTATTCCAAATCCGGGGATAGGAGATCGGGAAACGAGGAATAGGATGGATAGAGAGAAAGGCGTAACCGAGCATCCAAAAAGAATCGGCGTGCTGACTGGTGGGGGGGACTGCCCGGGCCTGAACGCGGTCATTCGGGCGGTGGTCAAGACGGCTGTCCAGCAATATGGCTGGGAGGTGTTGGGCATCGAGGATGGCTTCGAGGGCCTGATCCTGCCCGACAAGATCAGATCCCTCACTTTGACTGATGTGAGGGGCATCCTGCCGCGCGGCGGCACCATCCTGGGCACCACCAACCGGGCCAATCCCTTCGCCTACAAGGTCCGCAAGAAGGACGGGCGAATCGTGACCCGCGATGTCTCGGGCGAGGTGGCCGACAGGATCAGGGAACTGCGCCTGGATACCCTCATCGTCATTGGCGGGGACGGGTCACTGAAAATCGCCTACGAGTTCTATCAGATGGGAGTGCCCGTGGTCGGAGTGCCCAAGACCATTGACAACGACTTGGGCGGCACGGACATTAGCTTCGGTTTCGACACCGCCCTGAACACGGCCACCGATGCCCTGGACAAGCTACACACTACGGCCGAGTCGCATCACCGCGTCATGATCGTGGAGGTAATGGGGCGCGATGCCGGCTGGCTGGCCTTGAGGTCGGGGCTGGCCGGTGGAGCCGACGTGATCCTGATCCCTGAAATCCCCTTTGACTTGCACCAGGTGGATGAAAAGATCGAGCAGCGTGGCCGGACGGGCCGCAAGTTCAGCATCGTGGTGGTGGCCGAGGGAGCCAGGCCGGTGGGCGGGGAGCAGATCTACCAGGAGAGCAAAGACCCCCTGGTCCCTAAACGGCTGGGGGGCATCGCCCAATGGGTGGCCGACGAATTGGGCAAGATCTGCGATCACGAAGTCAGGGTCACCGTGCTGGGGCATGTGCAGCGCGGCGGCTCGCCCAGCCCTTTCGACCGCATCTTAGGCACCCGCTTCGGGGCAGCGGCGGTGCGGCTCATCGCCGAGGGCGGCCTGGGCCGGATGGTGGCCCTGTGCTCCCAACAGATCGTGTCCATTCCCCTCGAAGAAGCCATCCGCGAACTACGGGTCGTGCCCCTGGACAGCGACCTGATTCAGACGGCACGGGGCCTGGGAATCTGCCTGGGATAGCCCGTGCAGATGTGCAAATACGAAGAGCTTGGTGATGCCCCAGGGACCCCGGCAGGACAGCATCGGGGTGGTGAAGAACAAGCCTTCTGCGCCCATGCCCGCTAGATCACCGAAAATCTGGAGCTGATAGCCGGTGCTGATCATGAACCACCCGGCGAAGCGCCACCTGAAACTGCTGAGGGCGGCTTTCCGCCTCCAGACGCTAAATGGGCACGCCGGGTAGGGCTGTGCACACCAGCTATCTAACGAACAGATCTCTCCGTCTGCCGGTCAAAGATGTGGACGTTGTCCATGTTCATCACAATGTCCAAATCCTGCCCGATCCGCGCCTGAGTGCGCGGGTCCACCCGCGCAATAAAGCTCTTCTGCCCCGTCAACAGGTAGACAAAGATCTCGTTGCCCATCAACTCCGTCACATCCACCCGCGCACTCAGCGGCGCGGCCGTGATCCCCGGCGGCGCATACTGCCGGTCGTGAATGTCCTCCGGCCTCACCCCAAAGACCACCTCCCTCCCCAGGTAGTCAGCCAA
>Ga0180437_10007664_pt1 | contig 13965 bp, 13 predicted proteins | sample SS_ome_4_FD_132410 | JGI IMG/M metagenome (GOLD analysis project Ga0180437, IMG submission 132410) | Hypersaline lake sediment archaeal communities from the Salton Sea, California, USA - SS_3_D_1 metaG | ecosystem: Environmental > Aquatic > Non-marine Saline and Alkaline > Hypersaline >...
CAGGATCCACCTCACCAGCGCGATACGCGCCACCGGCCACCTCAATTTGCATGCCCGGCGCAGGGCTTCCGTTTGGTCGTGTGACGTGCCCGGAAATGCCGCCGCCCGCGGCCAGCACAAATCGGGCGTCGTTCGTCCCAGTCGGAACCTTGGCAAAAAAACCGGGGGCATATCCTTCCTTTAGAACCGTGAAATCACAGAGCCCTTCTCCATCCACGGCGATCTCGAAGCCGCCGTCCTCCTCACTGATGGCCAGCGCAAAACCTGCCAGCGAAGTATTGCTCCCCCCTGAGGGGTTGGCCTCACTATACCCGAAGTGCCGCAACCAGATGGATGCGCCACCGATCGGCGTTCCTTCCGCCGCAACGACTTGGCCTGCAACGTAATGTGCCGCTTCCGCAAGGGCAAAGCTCAGATCAATAATCTGCGCACCGGGGTACAGTCCGATAGCGGCCCGCCATTGGGCCGAGTAGCCCTTGGCCGATACGTAGATGTTCCCTTGCCCGAAGCTCTGGATTCCCGATAGCTCGTAGTGCCCCTTAGAATTTGTTTTCGCATCGTAGCTTTGGAGGACTTCCAACCCGAGGGTGTCGCCCGTTACGTCGAGATGAACGGATGCGCCTTGAAGCGGGTAGGCCTCGGCGTCCATCACATAACCGGATATGGACGCCGGTTCTTGCGTCACAGACTGCTCGGCGTCCGCGGCCTCCTCGGTCTCAGGCATCAGCGCCGCCTCATCGCCAGCGGACGCAAGGGCGGGCGTGGCAGTCTGGCTGTCCGGCGTTTGGGTCGTTGCGTCGGCCTGTGCCGTGCCATCAGCCGGTTCTGACTCGGGCGCGTGTGCCTTCTGGGTTGGCGGGCCAGGTTGTCCTTCATCATGCGCTTTCGTCAGTGTGTCGGATAGCGAGAACGCCAGCATCAACAGAATGACGAGGGCGATCAATCCAGCGACTACTTTCTTTGTCATAAGTGCGATTCCTCCTCCCAAGGCGGCTTTTGCGGCCAATCCCGCGGTTGCCGTTCCGGCGTGTACGAGGCCTGCCACGGCAAGTTTGCCGAGCGCGGCAGTAACTGCGGGCGGCGCGGCCTCGATTAGGTGTATCCCCATCATGCTCGCGATAGCGCTGCACCCGACGGGCAATCCGCGCTTCTTGAGGTGCTTCCGAATGGTTTCGATGCCTTTTCCGATGCGGTATGAGACGGTGCGTCGGGGCACGCCGAGCGCTTGAGCGATGGCCTCGTGGGTCAGGTCCTCGAGAAAGTGGCCGATCAGGGGGCGCCGGAGCTTCTCGGGCAACGCCTCGATAGCCTCGTCGATGAGGGGTTCAACCTCGTGCCATGCTATCTCGGTTGCGGCAGGACGAGCGGCCGCGTAGGCGTTCTCCCTTTTGCGGCGGCTCTGCTCGGAACGGAGATGGTCAAGGGAGCGGTTTGTGGCGACGCGATGGAGCCATCCCGGGAGATGCGCGCCGGGCCGCGCGTCGGCCTGTGCAAGCCGGAGAAAACACTCCTGGGTCACGTCCTCGGCCTCGGCGGGGTCGCCGAGGACACGGCGGCACGTGGCGTACACCATGGCCGAGTGGCGGGAAACGATCTCCTTGAAGGCTTCCGCGTCGCGTCGCGCCACCCACCGTGCGACCAGCGCGTTGTCTGATACGTGCGCTTCCATCAGCAGGACTCCGCAAAGGCATTATCTTGCGCCCAACGGTGAGGGTAGCTTGCGGGGAAGTCGCGCCAGCGATCTTCACCGTCAAGTTCACCCTTGGGTTCGGCCACTTTCACTAGGCCGACGCAAGTGCCTCGAAATCTCTCAGTTCAATTCGTTCACCCAGTTCGCGAATGTGTGAAACATCCCTGGGGCCACGACATTCTTTACGCACAGCATTATAAACCCCATCAGGAGGCTAACTGGAATGAGAGCACAGGAGGCAATGAACGAGTCTCCCAAGCTCTGCCCCTCTATCAGGAACCTGTGGGGCAGATGGACAAGGGCCATCGTAACAGAAGCCAAGACCCAGCCTTGCCACTTCCCGAGCCAGGCAATGAACCTGTTTTGCAGGTATCCACGAAAAAGAAACTCTTCGCCGAACCCTACACAGGCATAGAACACAAGCGCGATGCCATGATGCAGCTCAATGCCCCCTAGCTCGGCAAGCAGGCCGCCTGGCTGGAAGTAGAAAGTCAATACTGCCAGAGCAGCTCCAATCAGAAGAGACGCCCAAAGATTCACCCTCGTGATGCCGGCGCTCCTGAGGGGTTCACGAGCTTTGAATATGAAGATCCCCGCAGGCAAGAAATAGACGACCAAAACGACAAGCTGAGGGATGAGATCGCTGAGTCGTTCGAATCTCGGCCCTGAGCCGGGTGTTGGGCCGTGCCGCAGTCGCTGTCTTAGCATCAGCAAACCAATGAAGAGCATGCTACAGGCCACTGCGGCCAAGGCTTCAAGCGAACTCTTCCTGGGTCTGGCAATGCCGGAATCAAGGGATCTGCACCGCAGCAGCCGTGACACACCCCACACAGCGCCCCCAATGATTGAGAACACGATAATCTGGGTCATGAACTGCTTCAATTCACTTCTCCAGTCATCACAATCGGCCGAACATCCTACTATCATAACGCTGTCGCGGCCGATTTCGGCAATAGACGTTCTGCAGCGCCTAAATCCGCGCGTAGGCGCCTGGTTGGGGTCAAGAGAGCCTTGGTCGCCAAGAAGAAGGGAGAGTCCCGTCTCGCTACGCGTTCATATGAACGCGCGCTCGCTTGGTACAGTCCCCATTTCTTGGCTTGGCGCTTGGCGGCATTGATGGGTGCTCTTGGTTGGTTCCGGCTTGGCTGGTGCAAGGGAGTAGGAGTAAGAGCAGGCGGGCGCGGAGCCAGGTTGCTGCGAGGAAACTGCGGGAAACGTGGCCTCGACTACGGTTAGACGAGGCGGTGGATGACCGCGCCGGAAGGCAGCTTCGGGAAGAAGTACGTCGATTTCGGGGGCATGGGCTCGCAGGCCTCGGCACACGCCCTCACTTGGTCGGCTCGGACAGCCCTAAGAAGAAAGGCCAACCCCTTTTCGCCGGACGCCACCGCGCCGAGCGCCTGCTCTGCATCGCGGATGTACGTGAATTGCGTGGACTCAGGCAAACCCAGGATTCGCTCGATAATGCCGCGATGGAGTACGGCTACGTCGAGGTCGCGCCATGCCGCGCCGCGGCAGTTGCCCAAGAGGTCCGTCCGGTCAATATCTCGCAGGGTTATGAGGTGGTTTCCGGCCCCGTCGATGGCGACGCCGAACGCGCATCCGGGCGCGGTTTCGACCTGTTTGGGCAAGTCGTTTCCGGCAGCGCGGACGTCAAACCACGGATCGAGGGCGCCTAGGAATCGTTTTCCATCGAAGCCGTCTGGCATATCGAGCAGCCGGTGCGGCGGGCAGATCACCAGCCCCGGGTCCTCGAACGCCACAAATCCCATGAGCACGAAGTCATAAGGACGCAGCGCGCCCGGCCGTTCCGCCGCCCGCATTCTATCGCGGTGATATCGGGCCGTCTCGAACCTGTGGTGGCCGTCGGCGATGTAGAGCCTTTTATCCAAGAAGAATTCGGGCACACAAGGGACTTCGGGGACACGCCACATGCGTTGGGTCGTACCGTCGATGGTGCTGGCCTGGACGTCCGGTTCGCGCTCGTAGTGCGGCGCGAGCCGATCGCTTAGCTGGCCGTCCGGATCGGCGTACAATACGAAGATGGCGCCGAGGTTTGCCTGGGTGGCTTCTGTGAGTTTGAGGCGATCTTCGACGGGGCCGTCGAACGTGCGTTCGTGACCCAAGACCACACTCTCGTCGTCCTCGGGCAGTTTCGTGACCGCGAAGAAACCGCGGCGCGTGTGTCGGCGTCCCTCGGGACTTGTGAACGCCTGTTCGAGCAAATACAGCGACTCTTGGGCATCTTGTTCGAGCACGCCCGCCTTGACCCACGCGTTCAAATCGGCCGCGGCCGCTTGATATTTGTCCAGGCCGTCCTTTTCGACAGGGAGCAGAAGCCGGGCCATGTTACAGGGGCTGCGGGCAATGAGTTCCTGACGTTCGGCAGGCGTGATGACGTCATACGGCGGCGTCAGCACGGCATCCAGCGCACCGACTTTTTCCGCGACAAAGCGAAAACCTCGAAATCCTCTCACCGAAGCCATTCTGGCAACAATTTCCTCACGTGTTGTACCGCACCTAGAATGCCCTAACCTAGACCGGCAGCGGCGGGGCGCGCAGCGCGCAGATCCTCATGCCGTTCTTGCGACTCGGCGTCCCCCACGGCAGAGTTTGCCCTCCCTGTCCTGCCCCGAATCACAGCAGCCTCCCACAATGAAATCTCTGGCCGGTTTCTTACGGGATGAGTTTCTTCAGCGAGCCGAGGATTCCCGGCCGGCCGATGCGGACAATTTCGGCGCCGTCGTCAACATACCCTCTGGCCGGCTGGTCAACCACGCGCACCAATACGACGGTGATGTTGTCCGAGCCGCCGCTCTCGAGTGCGCGCCCCACGAGCACCCGGCCCGCTCCTTGAAGGTTGCCGTTGGTGAGGGATTCCTGCATTTCTTCATCGGTTACCATGTTCGACAGCCCGTCGGAACACATCAGAATCGTGTCGCCTTGCTTCATCTTCAGCGCAAACAGATCGGTCTCGATGGTCTCTTTGATGCCGACGGCCCGGGTAATAAGATTTCTCAGCGAATGGTTGCGGGCTTCTTCCTCGGTGAGGTATCCCTCGCGGATTTGCTCGGCGACCAGCGAGTGGTCTTGCGTAATCTGTTGAAACAAGGAATCGTTGCGGGCCACATACACGCGGCTGTCGCCGACCTGCGCAATATAGCCCCATTCATCCTTCACGACCAGCGCGGAAATCGTCGTGCCCATGCCGCGGTAGTCGGGGTTGTGTTCGGCCTCCTCGAACACCCGCTGATTGCATCGCTCGATGGCGCGCCGCAACCGGGCGGGTATGGCGCCAGCGCGGCCGCCGTAGTACTCGTCGATCAGGGTTTGGAGCGTAAGGCGGCTGGCGAACTCGCCCGCACTCGCCCCGCCCATGCCGTCGGCCACCGCAAACAGGATCCCGCGTTCCTCCGCCAACGATTCGTTGTCCGGAGCGCACAAGACGCAGGCGTCTTCGTTGTGCTCACGTTTTCTGCCCACGTCGGACAAGAAATACGCTTGGAGAAACTGGCCGGTCCAGTGATATTCGTAGTTGCGCCCCTTATCCGGACCGACCCGTGTCAGCGGAATCGCTGCCATTAAGATTTTCCCGATTCTGCGACGGCGCCGCTCGACGTTAAAGACGAACCGGCGCGGGCGTGTACCCATAAACTCGCTTCATTTTAGATGTCCGGCTCGACTATTGCAACCCTTGTGCGTGAGGATTGATTCCCGCAGTAGTACTTAAGCGACGCAAACGCCACCATCAACGCCCCGGAAGGAGTCATTACCCGGGCCGACTCTCGAATCGCAGCCCCGTCGTCCGCGAAAGGGGGCGGTTGACAGGTTCCAGTCCAAGTGTCACCATAACGATCCGAGGGAGATCGTGACGCAGAACATTCTGCTGTAATACCGATGCGACGGACAGGGCGACTGAACCTTGGGCGGATGGTTGTCGTATTCTATGAAGAGCGAACCGATTGGCGCCGAGCGAACCGATGAGGCGCTCATGGCGCTTGTGCAGGACGGCTATACGGACGCCTTCGAGACGCTTGTGAAACGCTACGAACGCCCGTTGTTCAATTACATGCGCCGGATGCTCGGCGATGCGGGCGAGGCCGAGGATCTGTTTCAGGAGGCGTTTTTGAGGGTGTACACGCATCGGGATCGATTCCGCACGACGGGCCGGTTTCGGCCTTGGGTCTACAAGATCGCAACGAATTTATGCCGGGATCGGTTGCGTAAACGCCGCCGCCGACCCGAGGTGTCGCTCGATTGGCCCTTGGGCGGCGAGGATGCCGCGCAGAGTCTGGCCGACCGTATCGCGTCGCCGGAAGCCAATCCGAGCGACCACGCTGCGGCCTCGGAAACCGCAGAACGGCTCGAGGCGGCCTTGGCGAAGCTTTCAGACAAACACCGCGCGGTGTTTCTCATGGCGCGGTACGAGGGCATGGCCTACGACGAGATCGCGCGGTCACTGCACATCCCCGTAGGCACGGTAAAATCGAGAATGAACAAAGCGGTTGGGTTTCTGATGAACGCGCTGCGGGAGACGAACGAATGACGAAGTTGACGCCCGATTCTCCCGAAGCGCGCGAAATGCTGCGCCGATATCTCTTGGACACGTTGTCGCCGGCCGCGCGCAACCGCGTAGACGAACGGCTGGCGGCAACGCCCGAATGGCGCAATGCACTTGAGATCGAGCGGAGAGCCCTCGAAGCGCTCGATCAGCTTGACGAAGGCGCGCCCTCGAAAGACCTTGCCGCCGCCGTGATGGCGCGCGTCCGGGAGGAAGAAGCCGAACGGGCCGCGGGCGCGCCGCCGGTGCGTGCGCTGGTTCTGCGCATTGCAGTCTTTGCAGCCATAACCGTCATCATCGGCGCGCTGCTGGTTCCCATCATGTTCCATGCCCGCGAGGAAAAGCGGATAGCCACGGCAGCGGGCAACCTCAAGCAACTCGGCGTTGTGTTCAGGATGTATGCGAACGAGAACAAAGAGTTCTTCCCGCCGCTCGCGCCGTATGAAGACGTGTGGATGTTCGACGTGCAGGAGCTGTATCCGAAGTATTTGACTGATTTGACGATCCTGGTGAACCCCCGGCTGCCGAACGCAGAGGAACTGCGCCGCGAACTCGAGACCTTGGTGGCTGAGGAATCTATCGATTGGGAGCGCGTCACGCGCATAGCTGCCCAGAGCTACACCTACATGCCCTGGCCAGTCCAGAATGACGAGGAGGCTGTAGCTGTCGCTGAGGCACGCCGAAAACTCGACCCGTCTGAGTATCGCGAGCCGAGGATTGAAGAAGGCGAGCACACGTTCCGGAGGATTCGAGAAGGCATCGAGCGGTTCTTCATCACGGATATCAACAACCCTGCTGCCACAAACATTGGACAGAGCACGATCCCGGTGCTGTTCGAGAACGTCCACGAGGTGCGCAAGCGCGAAAAGCGCAGGGATGCCGTAGTCCTTTACATGGACGGCCACGTCGAGCGCAAGCAATACGGCGACTCGCCTGAAGGTCAGTTTCCCCTTACCGAAGCCGTCGCCGACGCCTTCGCCCCGCAAAGGGATTAGCTTGTCGCAGCATTCTTCGATGGGCCCATGTGCCGAATCATAAATCCCTTAGGCAAATGTGCGCGGCTTTCTTTGCGAGAATATGGAAACAAGTCCAAGAGGCTGATCATTGCGGGCCCCTGACCCCGCCCGTGGCGGGGCGATTCGCATGAGAACGCTGCGAGGTCTTACAGCGGGCTCGGTAGTCCGGAATCCCTGGAAGGGATGAAGGCGTAAAGCCCCGGGTGGAGCGAAGCGGAACCCGGGGGTAGGCGCGACCCGACACAATAGCCCGCCGGAGGCGGGCGACGGACAACCTTACTTACCAAAAGGCGCCGACGCGGCAATCACTTTCCACAGTTGCCCCGATGCACTTGCTCTCAGATAGTCACGAGATTCGAACGGTTCAACAGCTACGCGGACCCAAGAGTGTGAAAACGACCACCATGTACAGGCATGTTCTCGGCCGGGAAGCCAAGGAGGTAATTGGCCCCGCCGACTTTCTCTGAAGGGGACGAAGGGAGGCTTACGTATAAACTCGGTAAGAACCCTTGGTAAACGGGGTTCTGCTTGTAAGATACTGTGATTAGGAATATTATGAATGTGTGGCCGGTGTCGTTTACGCCGCAAATTTGTCCAGCTATAGGGCATATACGTAGAAACAATGTATGAACAAGTTATGACCGTTGAAAGGATGCAACGAATGGACAAACAGCAGATCGGCATGTGCGGCGCATACCGCGGGATATGCGAGTGGAAGGCAAAGACGAACTGCCCAGCGTGCCAGACCTGCAAAGGCGACGAAACGGCAATTGAATTTAGGACATTTCCTAAGAAGGGATAGACAGTAGGAATGTCATAACCAGCGCGTGCACCGGACCAGGGCCGCTGATTTGCGGCGTTAGGCAGGGAGTGCGAATAGAATCTAAACCCAGATGTACAACGCACACAACTGGCACGTAGCCGGCCTGCCCACCGCGATGAGCAAACCGGTCGTTACAAACTTGTTACACGCATAGCGCCACCCCGATAATATACTGCGTGGACAGGCGATGGCGCAGCTCAGAACCTCGAAGGGGGTCGTGATGAATTCACGATGTTGCAGAAGCGCCGACAAAGGTCCGAGGCCCGTACGCCCGCCGGCCGTCTACAAGTCTCTGTTGGTCGTCGGAATGCTCACACTGGTTTCCTGCGCGACTATACCTGTCACGGGAACCGAGGACGGACGCGGCGCCAAGACATCGATAGCGGCCCCCGCAGAATTGGCGACTGTCGCCGGCAGAGTCACGTACGTCCGGTCAGGCAAAGGCGCTCCGGGGATACCGATAGTCATCAACTCAAGACTCTGCGGGGTGAACCGCCCTGATGGAACGTACACCGTAAAGAATGCTCCGGTCGGCATGTGCGGCGTTGGCGCGAGAGATAAAGACTGGCACCTGGTGCCTCACCGGCACGGAGCGATCTCGGCTTACTACAACTGTGTCCAGTATCCAAGAGCCTTTCTCGCACCCGGCCAAGTCACACGCCTGGACATGGAGGTAGCCATGGGCGCCAAGATCTCCGGCGTCGTCCTTGATGCCATGGAGCAGCCGGTTGCCGACACCTACATTTGGATTGTTAATCAATTAGACAGCAACTCCATCGTAGCGGCAAAGACCGGTGCTCTTGGCCACTATACGTCGTTCGGCGTTGCTGCGGGCGTCCCGTTAGAATTCCTTGTCTGGACAAACGATGGGCGGGGAAGCGCCCGTCGCACATTGACGCTGGAACCCGGCGTCATCCGCGAGGTTGACTTCGTTCTCAATCCCGACACCGATTACAGGATTGCGGGCACGATATCCGGTCCCCTTGGCAGGCACAGCCCCAACGTTCCGTTGCGCTGCTCGTGGCGAGAAGGCCCAAACAGGTGCGTTTGGTGCGCTGAGTCAGATGAAAACGGTGCGTACTGCTTCTCGGGACTGGATCCTAATCACGCCTATGAAGTCCACGCATACGGCCAATCGGTCGGCTATGCCACTAAGAAACAAACAGTCAGCTTTGCCTCTACGAGAAACGGTGTGAATGTCGGGCGCCTCGACTTTGTCCTAGACATACCCGCCAAGGATTGCTAAGGCCGTAATCAACTGGAATGCTAACCGAAGGATCGAGTCGGGTGCCTCGCGTCGCGCATCCGGACAACGTTAGACTTGTCCAGAAGGAGAGAGAGCCATGGAAAAGAGCCTGGCGCTGTCGTTGGGGTTGCTGTTGAGCATTGTATGTTGTGGGGCCGACGTAGACAATGTGCCGTCGCCTGCGACGGCCGAGCTAGCGGTGGAGACCCCCGCTATCACGCCATTTGCTTCGGTTGGCCGGGGGACGAGCCCTGCCGAAACCTCGTGCCCCTTTCCCGACGCGATGGATGCCGAACCGGATCCGCGCATCGCTGAGCTGCTTTCAATCCGCGCTGCCGACTGGACGTCGCGGGCGGCCAGTGATGCGCATAAGGAACTCGTGAGCATGGGCGCCGAGCCCGTGCCGTCGCTTATCATCCTCTTCAAACGGGCAGCCAATAAGGAATGCTTGGTGACGAAGGACGATCGTCCCGTCAGCGACATTAGCCGTGGGGAATTACGTGCGGCACTTGTGGTGCTTCAGGAATCTGGGGATCGCCGCGCCCTTCCCGTGATAAGCAGACTTGTTGAATACGATAGCAAGGCTGGACGTTTCGGTCATGCACTCCGAGAGATACTGAGTCGTGAATCTAATGAGCAGATCCTAGGTCATGCCCAATCTGAAGATCCTAATGTTGCGCGCAGTGCGGAAAGGATCCTGAAACGCCGTCAACCAGGTCAGTCGATGGCCGGAGTCGGAGCGGAGTGAATCATACCCTCGTCCTGCCATGTGCGTAGACCCTAACAGACGTTGTAGCTCAAACAGGCTTGACGTGAGAATAGTACTTGAAGAAAGCGGACGTAACCGGCGCGGCGGATCGATTCGGACTTGGCCGCTTATCCACGACGCGTTAGTGGGCCCAGGCAACCATGGATCAACTCAAGGCAATATTTAAGTACATCGCTTCGCTGTTCAAATCGGACTGGTCCATTGATGACTATCCGCTGCGCTATCGCGAGCACGCGAAAACCGACCCGCAGGCGCCGCGGTGGGTTGTGCAGATCATCAATTGGTGGGGTATGATGGGGACTGGCGAATCAAGGGAAGAGGCGTATGGGAACCTGGCGGAGCGGCTGAGAGAACGACGAGCGGCAGAGGGGCGCCTGCCGCGTCCTGGCAAGACGGTTCCGATTGCATTCGCATCAACGAAGCGCGTAGACAGGTATGCGGACATTGCGGAGCGGTTCCTGTGCGAGGTGATGGGGTTTGCATCGGTAAGCCCCGTCTTCATCTCCGATGAATCATGTCTTGGGGATTTCTGTCCGGGGGGCAGTGCAGAGGAATACATGGAGAAGATTCGCCAGGTATTCGATGTAGATGTGACGGATATTGAGAGTGGAAACCTGGCCGATATCTTCGAGAGGATACATAGGGCCCGCTAGCAAACCGCTGCAGCGGGCGCGCTGATCGACCGTTCGTTTACAGGGCGGGTTGGTGTTGAATGGTTCTACGGACTGGTGGGTGAGGCGTGCCCCACGCACGCCACCCAGCTCCTAGTTGGGCACAGTTCGGCGGGCGGGTGGCATAGCAGGAGGTGGACACGATGGGTAACGACGGATCGAAAGACAACTTCGGATGCAAAGGCTGTTGGCCCCCCTCCGCTGAAGCCGCGTGGGAGGCAAGGGGCCAGCTTAGACGTGAAGACCCCCTTATTGATGAATCGCATTACATCGTTGCCGTTCTCACATGTTCAGCGTGCGCGCAGCGCTTCATCTCCATATTCACAGAGGAGATCGATTGGGTGGACGGGGACGATCCACAGTATTGGACTCTTATGCCTCTTACTCAACAGGAAGCCACGGACCTCGGCCGCCGAGACGGCTCACTGTCTGTAGCGGCACTGAAATCGCTGGCAAGCGACAGACGATCGTTGCGGCGCGATTATCCGAAGGGGGTCGATGAGCCCCGCTTATACTGGGCAACCGGTGTCTAGATCATTGTACACGACTGAGCCACAGAGACGCGTACCTACGCCCGCGCAAGATTCGGGGATACATCACTTGCCAAGTATGTTACGACCCAAAGGGAAGAAAGCGTCCGCCCAACGATGGGATTCACCCGGCCTCCTTCCGCGCCGTTCCGCCGGGCGCTACGCTGCGTCAAAGTCTCACAGGCGGGTGATCCATCTCGTCGTAGGCTAGCATCGCTCATGGAGACGAGTATGAAGTCGAAGCAGGGAAATGGCATTGACCTTGCAGAGATCAGGAAACGGGGCGCGCTTCCAGTGCGATTGGAAGGCGACACTTACGTGTCACCGTTTGCACAAGAAGCCTGCGTATGGTTTGAGTGGATTCACAGTGCGAAGGGGCCGCCTCCGGACACGGGATACGCGTTTGGATACGGATCCGGGCGTGAGAGCAGCATTACCCTGAAGAGCGCGATTGGGGATCTAACCGTTTATCCGAATAGAATCATGCTTTACATCGCCCCTTCATTCGACGACAAGGCAACCGTTGACGGGAAAGAGCAATATGTCAAGGAGTTCTGTCTTAAACCCGGCCAGACTTACTATGCCTTTGCCGAACGATTCACGTACCACCTGCCGCCGTTTCGCCTTTTCCCTTTCATCCCAAAACGAAGGACCACATGGCTCCTGGCCTTGTCCGATGAAGCTCTTGAAAGAGGCCGTCCGTTGCGCCCGCTGATTCCCACTCGCCAGGGGAGAACGGGATAGCGTAGAGTAAACAGTTCCGAACATTCGATGGAGACAGCTGATATGAATGATCGCCTACCGAAACGTAGTGATTTTCCCGATGGTACTGAGTTTGTGATCAAAGAGTTTAATGTACCTCTGGTCTGCATTCCAGGTAAAGGCTGGTTCAATTGGTTTGGCGGCAAGCCGAGAAAGTATGATGTAAAGGGTTTGAAGCCCGGGAATAATTGGGAGGCCGATTCATTTGAACAATGGCTTGAGATCGTGGAAGAATCGATTCGCTAGAAGAACTAAATGCAATGCCCAACAAAGGCGTGAAGCTGACGGGCAAACGTGCGCATCTGTTTGTGTATGACGCCTCGCCTCATTGTTGCACAAAACTTCGTTCCGGTTCGCCCGCAGCCGATGCCAATGTTCGGCAAAGACAAGCACATGGATGCCGTGTCGAAAGATTCGTTGGTGCGACAGCTCATCGCGCTCGGCGTGACTCCCACTGGCGTTCTTCTGGTGCACACTTCGTTTTCTAAGATTCGTCCGGCCCAGGGAGGGCCGTTGGGCCTGATCACGGCTCTGCGGGCCGCCGTTGGTGCTGCGGGCACGCTCGTGATGCCCAGTATGACGAGCGACGACGGCCACCCCTTCGATCCGAAAAGTACGCCCCGTCCGGACATGGGGATCGTCGCGGATACTTTCTGGCGAATGCCGGACGTTCTCCGCAGCGAAAGCCCTCACGCATTCGCCGCCGTCGGACCTCGCGCGACATCGTGGCGGTGGTGTCCGTACATCTGAAGGCGGACGAGACGGTGTTCCTGCATCCGAGAGGTGTCGACGTGGAATGTGACGACGCTTGGGAGAGCCTAAGGCGCGCATATACCTGACGCCACTTCATGGCGCAGGTGGTGCGCAAACCGTTAGCTGCTTTAAGATGTATAGCCGGAGAAGATCCGGCGCGAATTCAAACGAGAGGAATTGGTTCAATGACGAGAAGCCGGTGCGTTACACTTACAGTACTTGCCGTGACCGTGGCGTTCCTCGGCGGAATGGTTTCGGCCAAGCTGCCGGGTAGAGTGCACGCCGCCACCGACCGTGCCGTTGAGAAGTTGGATGTTCTCGAGGTCCGGGTCCTCAAGGTGGTTGACAAAGCAGGCAGGACTCGGGCTTGGCTCGGCATAGAGGAGGGGGATCCGCTCTTCGTGATGGAGAGCAAGAGCGGCGAACCCCGAATGGCGTTGGGCGCGCATGACGCCGGCGCGAGCCTGTCTCTCATAGGCCAAAAAGGGAAGACAGGCATCGCCATATTTGAATCCACAAAAGTATCACCCACTGAACACGACATCGTGTGGCGTGCGCCGTAGCGGCCCGGTGTGCCAACAGGCTGACGTTTATTCGTTCCAGGGATGTATTGCCTTTTTGGGGCACGGCAGGAGGCAGCTAGCAAATGGTTGGGCCTGCCGTGGAACGTCCCCGATGGGGCGTCTGAGATGAAAGGAGCTTGTATGGACTGGACAGAGTTGCTCAAAAGCGAAATCGAGTCCGCCTATAAGGGGGCGGAACGACTGCTGGATCTTGTGGACGAAGACCGTCTGGACTGGAAGCCGTCCGAAGGAGCCAATTGGATGACGACCGGCCAGCTTCTCATGCACCTCGCGGACGCTTGCGGCGCCCCTATGCGGGGCTTCGTCACAGGCGATTGGGGATTGCCGGCGGGCGTCGATACCGCCGACTCATCCCCGGCGGAGATGTTGCCGCCGGCGGAGAAGCTGCCAACCTTGGGCAGCGTGTCCGACGCCAAGGCGCTTCTGGCGCAGGACAAACAACTGGCGCTCGATATGCTGGGCCGATGCGACGAAGACGAACTCGCCAACCGGACTTCAAGGGCCCCCTGGGACCCCACGGAGATGATTCTTGGGCATCGTCTCCTGCAGATGGTGGCCCA
>Ga0180437_10007665_pt1 | contig 13965 bp, 33 predicted proteins | sample SS_ome_4_FD_132410 | JGI IMG/M metagenome (GOLD analysis project Ga0180437, IMG submission 132410) | Hypersaline lake sediment archaeal communities from the Salton Sea, California, USA - SS_3_D_1 metaG | ecosystem: Environmental > Aquatic > Non-marine Saline and Alkaline > Hypersaline >...
CCCTGAACGATCTGGCGATGTGCCTCGCGGATCAAGACGCTCAGCTCTCGGGCCATGGACCTTTGTTCTACGTCCGCCAGCTCCTTGAGCAGGGCGTGGTCGTCGACCGGCACTGCGACATTCGAAAACCGGGGCTTTTCTTTCTGTGCCATGCTGCACTCCATGTACATTTATGCTATCTTGCGTTATAGGACACTTGTTTGCAGGATACAAGCTCATGCGTAAGATCGACACTGTAGTGGTGCATTGCACGGCCACCCGCCCCCAGTGGTGGGCTGGAAAATCAGCTGAGGAAAAGGTCCGGGAGGTCCGGGATTGGCACGTCTCTGGCAACCGATGGTCGGACATCGGCTATCACTACCTGATCGATCGAGATGGCACCGTGGTCCAAGGACGTCCGATTGAGCGGGCTGGGGCCCACGCCATAGGGCACAACGCAACAAGTATCGGCATCAGCCTGTTCGGCGGCCACGGGTCCAGCCGCAACGACGACTTCTACGACAACTTCACGATCGAGCAGGAGAACGCACTTCGCGCCCTGATCCAAGAGCTTGAGGCCAAGTATCCGATCCACAAGATCATCGGCCACAACGAGGTGAGTGCCAAGGCTTGCCCGGGCTTTCAGGTTGGACCTTGGCTCAAGCAGCGCCCTGTACGTACAAAAGCCGTACAATCCAAAACTGTGCAGGCGTCAGCTGCGGCCGTGGCCGGCGGCGCTGGGACCGCGGTCAGTGCAATCTCGGGGCTCGACCAGTATGCGCAATATATCGTACTTGGCTTTGCTGGTTTGGTTGTCCTTGCTGCTCTTTTCATCATGCGCGAACGGCTGAAAGCTTGGGCCGCTGGGTGGCGCTGATGCTTGGCCGGTTGCAGCTATACGCCATTGGCGTAGTCGCCTTCGTCGCCGGCCTGCTCGGCATTTACTTCAAAGGTAAGAGCGCGGGCCGGGATGAGGTCGAGAACGAGCACAACGAGCAACGGCTCAACGCCATGCGCAAGGCAAAGGATGTACGCGATGAGATCATGGATGATCCTTATTTTGTTGACAGGGCTCAGCGCTGGGTGCGCCCAGATCGAGACGAGTAGCTATTGCGATATAGCCTCGCCGCTATATTTCGACGACAGCCGCACTGTCATCTGGCTTTCCGAAAACGATAATATGCTTCTGCGCGATATCATCATCGCCAATGAAACATGGGCCGCGCTATGCGATGGCAGGACCTCTCTCTGATAACGCACCACGCCCTGACCGGGCGCGATTGTTCGTGGTGTGCCTATGCTTGGACCAAGCGTCTCGAAAGAGGCTGGTCCCCGCTCGTTTTGTTGGCAGGTAAACGCCACTGCCGGCGGAGCTGGCTTCGCTACTTCACGAAACGGTGATTTTGTGTCATGCTTGTTGGGCAACCAGCAAAGGAACATGACATGTTATTTCGAATACTGTCCCTTGTGACCGTCTTGATTTCCGCGAATGTCGCGGCGGCGTGGACCGTCGAGGACATGAACCGCACTATCAACAGCGCCAACTTTATCGTGGGCGGCGGGTGCAGCGGCACGCTGATCTCTCTTGAGCACCGTTTGATCCTGACCAACCACCACTGCATCGGCGCCGCCGTGCGCCTTCGCACGAAGACCGTGACCGAGGACGACGGCACGGTGATCAACAAGCGGGTCGAAGAACTTCGTGACATGGATGTGTCGCAGCGGATGTACGAGGACTACCGCCTTGTCGGCGAGGCCAGTTACAAGGCTGAGCTAATCGCCCGTTGGAAAGAGAGCGATCTGGCCCTGCTACAGGTCCGGGCAGAGCTGCCCAACTCCATTGCCGCCACGGTCTTCTCCGGGGACAGCGTGCAGCGCGGCGAGGAAGTCACCGTCGTAGGCAACCCACTCGGCCTTGACGCCACTGTGACGCGCGGTGTGGTGTCGTCCACGAACAGGATGTTCCGTGTTGGCTGGGCCGATGCCGAGGTGCCGTTCATCCAAGTGGATGCGGGTATCACCGGAGGCAACAGCGGCGGCGCCCTGTTCAACGCCTCCGGTCATCTGATCGGTGTTCCGGCGGCCGCCGCACCGGGCAACGGGCACCTTGGTCTGGCCATTCCGTTCTTCCAAGTCCGGAAGTTCCTCGATGACAACTGCTGGTCACAGGTGTGGAATGAGCAGGGACAAAGCCGAGAGGATTGTTTGTCACCCGACGACGGGGCTCAATGAACCCCGTCTTCCGGCCCCACTGACAAGTCCAGCGCAACTGCGGTCTCGAGCCCGACGACCGTGTCGATCGCCAACTCGGTCAGTCGCTCCATCGTGTCTACGTCCTCGGGGTTGCAGTAGTTCTGCAAGATCGATGCCAAAAGGCTGACAATCTGCTCCGTTGTCATGGCCGGCGGTGAGATGGAGCCCATTGCCGCCATGAACGCCAAAAAGTTGTCGTCGCTTAGCGGTTTAATCCCCTGTTTTACGAGCAGAGAATATGCGGATTCTTGCGTCATTGTGGAGCTCCGATGTGGCAAGGCCTGTTCTCTGCAGTCGGAAGAGCAGAGCGAGGGCGTTGGGCTGCGGTATCTTGAGGATGAAGGCTAGGTCGCTGGCGGTCAAGCTGCCTTTTCGGAAAAGAGCGCGAGCTGCGGCGAGCAGTTTTTCCGGTGCCATACCCTTGTTGCTCTGCCAAGATTCCTTATCGCCCACCCTCTGGGCCTGCAGCATGCGGGCGTTCTCGACGATCGCGACTGTCGACATCTGTTTTCCGTACATTTCCTCAGTCATTCTTCCTCCATCAATTCGTTTACCTTGTCATGCAGCTGGCGCACCTGCTCCATGGCGTAGTAGTTTTGGGTATTCAAAAACTCCAGCTCGGTCGCGAACCATGCCGGGGACTGCATGAGCAGCCCCCGAGACAGCATTACATGACAGCGCTCACAAAGTTGGACGTTTGGCGGTGTCTTGGTACCGCAGCCTTTGACGACGCATCGGGTCATTCTTTCTCCTAAAAAGGTGGCTCTTGGTCCTTGGATGCAGGGCGCCAGACCACGCTGACGCCATGCATTGCGAGGATAAAGTCCTCAAGGTTCATCGGCCACATCCGGAAAGTTCTCCATGATTGTGTCCATGTTTTTCTCCGAGCTTTCGACGACAGTCCGGAGAAACTTGATCGCGGTTTTAGGGTCGCCCAGATAACCGGTAACGATGGTCATGACGAACGCAGCAAGGGTCTCCGGCTGCATCTCGTCGGGCATTTCGTCTTGTAGGTAGTTGATGATGTCCAAGATTTTCATAGGAACTCCTCTGGGGACTTCGCCCATAAAACTGTCGTTGCTCTCTTGTTTGACCCAAAGTGCACGTCCGCACGGGCCACCTTCTGTTTGGCAAACAGGCGGTTCATTACGTCGCGCGCCACCGTGGCGTCGACGCCCAGCTCCTTGGCCGCCTCGGCCGTGGTCAGATGACCAAGATCCGGATCGTCCAAGACGTACAGGATCTTGTCCCCCATCGCGTCCATGTCGCGGCTCGGACCTTGGTCCTTGTGCTCCTCCGGCATGTCCGTTTCCGGCGGATCAACGTAGATTCCCATCCACGGCGTGTTCGACTGCCGATCGGGATTGTTCGGGATGATCGTAGCAAGGCGTTTCTCACCCGACACAAGCCTCGCGGCCCGTGTTACACCCGGCGGGATGTACACCCCTTCGCTCGTGTCAGGGCGGACACCAAACCCGTCGTCATTCGTCGTCAGGTTCGTGATCAATACAGTCGTTTTTAGGGGTTGTGACATCTTCAGTTCCTTTTTATTGTGCTTATGTTGTTATCTATAAACAACCAAGCGGGAGGTTTCAACATGAATTTTGACAAAGCAATCGAACTTCGTCGTCAGGGATGGGGTTACAAGCGCATCGCAGAAGCGCTTGGGGTGGGCGAGGGCGCCGTCCGGCGTCGGTTCAAGGCCCAGTATGATCAGGGCAACCTACTGGAGATCAGCGGCTATGGTGGCGCGGACCCAAGAACGCGGTCCAAGTCCAAGGGATGCCAGACCAGAGGTGGGCTGTACATCCCGATCGGAGAGCCCGTGCACAAGGATCTGACCAACGAACAGATCGGGGACCTTGCTGTGCGTATGGAGAAGCTCGGACATCGGACCTTGAACGACTACCTTCGGGAGCTGATGCTTGACGATATCACCTGACAGGGCGGACCTTGGGCCGCGGAGACGAGGACAAGATCCTCGTCTCTCGGCACTGGGCCATGCTGTCAGGGTACACTGCGCGTATCGGCTCGTAGATCGCGGGCATTGCATCACCACACTGCTTCATGCTCGGAAACAGGACGATGCTCTCGGCGTCCTCGCCCAGCACGGGATAGGTGAGGATCAAGAAGGTCCAGAAGGTCATGTGTCGTCGTCCTCCATCATTGCGCGGATGCTGCGGTCCAACACGGCCAGCGCCCTTTTGAAGTGCGGAGCGCGCAGGCTCTCTATCCAGTGGTCGTCGTGGTAATTGGGGATCAGTTGTAGCGCCTCCACCAGCGCCTCGTTGCGGGCCTCTCGTCGGACGCGCTCAAGTGCGCCTGTAGAATCAGCAGGCGCGCGCTGCATAATGTTCCACCAAATACCCATTTCTGGCTGCGCCAAATCACCATTCACATAATCAACACCAACCTTGGCCGCATCCTCATACGCCGCTGTAGCCGCCGCATTGCGCACGGCTTTCAGCCATGCTTCACGCGCCTCCGCTTCAATGAGGTCGTCGGCTAGGCTCTTCACCCATTCGACCTGCTCGGACAGCTTGGCCTCTGCTTGCTTTGCCCGCATCTCGGTGTGGTATTCTTTGGTAGCAAATGCGTTGGCGCGGTCTTGCGTTTCCAGTAGTTCGGCCTCCAGTTCCTCGATGCGGTCGGCTGCGTCCTCTCGTTCTGTCATCCACCGCCCCGTTTGCGACATGATGCTTCTGTCTGTATCCCAAGGCTGTCGCAGTCGCTTCACCAGATCATCACTCATCAGGCATTACCTCGCGGACGTGGATCGCGTCTTTGCGCCATGTTTTTGTGGCAACTAAATCGCCATGCCCGTTCGTCCAAATCCAAAAATCGCGCGGCTCTTGGTGTTGCTCGGTGACGCAAAAAGCGATGATTGTTTCATCCCCATTCTTCCGCCATTCAACTTGACGGGCGCGGTTTGTAAATGAACAGCCATCTCGAAGAAGCACTTCAACATGACTTTTCGGGTGCAACGGGCATGTTGAGTTCTGCCCTGCAACCCACGGATGCCAGTTGCCATCGTTGTAGTCAGTCATCGGTCTGTCCTTTCAGTTTTTCGAGTGCGGCGCGGGCTTCACGGTTGACGGCTTGTTCTTCTCTCGCGGTCATTGGCATGTTGTGGCACGTCAAATCGTCAATCCGGGTAAACGCCTCCACAGCCTTCTCCAGCTTGGCCTCTACCGCTGCCGCGCGGGCTTGCAGTTCCTCGATGCGGTCGGCGCGTACGTACTCAACTCCAACACCGCCCGCATCGTCCGGCCACCACATTGTTGAGTGTGTTTGACGGTCTTCAGCGGCCCATATGCGTTCGGGATATTCAGTCATCGTCGTTCTCCTCATTCCGCCGCGTCTGTGCGGCCTTGCCCCAGTTTCGCCCCAGATACAGGGACGTAAAGCGGGGCTGTTGTGCGCTGAAAACCAGCGCTTTTGCGTTGTTTTCTTGGCTGTGTCTGCCCAAGGAAGGCAGTCATTTGCACGGCGATGAGCCTTGTTTTGTTGGGGTTCATCATTTTGCTTGCCCCAGTTTCGCCCCAATTACTCATCTTTCTGTTCTTCCATCATTGCGCGGATGTTTCGCCCGTAGCGTGGCGTTCCTGTCATCTGAACACATAGTTCTGCCGCCTCCTCCAGTGCCTCGTTGCGGGCTTCTCGTCGGACGCGATCAAGTGCGGCTTTTCCAATCCCTTCAAATATTTCCAGCCACACATCGTCACTTGCCGGAATGCCTATCTGATCGGGCCGAAATCCACGCCGATCATCAAGCGCGGCATGATAAATTTTCCGCCCAAGGCACGCCTCGTCGCTTCCACAGTCGTCATAGTAAACCAGTCGATCGCTCATCGTCGTCTCCTTATTCTCGCCGCGTCTGGGATAGACAGCAGGCGCATCAAATCACCACAAACGCCAGCCCGATCCAGAACAGCAGGCCAAAAATCAGGCTTGGTATGATCCACCAGCCGGGGGTCATCCCGCCCCGTTGGCGGTCACGGGCCTCTTGCGCTAGACGCTTGTGCCTTTCAAATTCTGCGCGGGCGTCGCGGGTCATGACTTGTTCTCCTGTTTGATTTCAGCCGCTGCCCACGCCCATGCGGCATACATGATAGCGATATCATCACTCATCGGTCTGCCCTTTCCGTTCTGCGGCGCGGGCGAACAGATCAGCAAACATGCCGAGGCGTGCCATGTCTTTGATGACTCCGAGAACTAAATCGCTCTCTTTTTTCGGCATCCCGCCGACGCGAGATGTCCGTAAATATCCAGATGCTGCGTCAATAACAGCCTGATCCACTGCTTCATGTGCTAGTTTTCTGCGGTCAAACCAAGCGTTCAGCGTGTCAGTCGCGCATAACTTTTCCTCCACAGCCTTCGCCAGCTTGGCCTCTACCGCTGCCGCGCGGCCTTGCAGTTCCTCGATGCGGTCGGCTGCTTTGTGCGCTGCGGCGTAATCATTTGTTCCATCATCAAAAGCCAAATAACACGAGTCGCGCAGTCGGTTCACTAGATCATCACTCATCGTCATGTCCTTTCTCAGAAATGGTGATCTTGTGCGTTTTCTTGCACCGGCTACACAGCACAGCCAATTCTACGCCGTCCCAATCTTCGCTCGCATCCCAAGTTGACGTGTAGTTAGGGTCACTAATGTTTGCGTCGTAAAACGCCTTTCCTTGGCACACGTCACACAGTTTGTAGTCAGCTATTGCCATCGCGATTTCCTTTCAGTTCGCATCACTCATCCCGTCAACCCCGCCAGCTTCGCGCCCTCGTAGAGCGTCTTCATGTCCTCGAACGCGCGGCGCGTGCAGCCGTGGTCGATGATGCTGTCAATGTCGGCAGCGATCTCCTTGAGCGCCCCCACAGGCGCACCGTCCTCGTTGTCAGCGGCGCGGATAGCCTTGTAGATGGCGTCGTTCAGTTCGTGCAGTGCTTCGTGGTACTCGGTCATTGTTTATCCTCCAGATTTGTCATCCGCTCCAAAACGCTGATGGGGTCAACCGCTGTCCAAAAGCCGGCACAGGCGGCGGCACGGGCGGCGGCATCGGCGGCACGGGCGGCGGCACGGGCGGCGGCACGGGCGGTTTTTTCATCGCACATCTTCTGCCACTCTTCACCAAAGCCTTGCTTGTCGGCCAGTTGCTGCAACTGCGGCAGTACAGTGTCCCACATCCAGCCCATCAGAACCGCAAGGCGCTCTTGCTCTTGCTCCCGGCCCGTCCCGACAGCTGTCGGCAGCCACGACTTGTAACGTGCGGAGTTGCGCATTTCAGCAGGCATGGCATCCTGTAGAACTATGGTGGCTTGGCCAATCACATCGGACATGCAATCCGGTATCTTGTCCGTCAACCTGCCGGACAAGGCGAGGTTCACTGCCGCAATGGAGCAGGCGCTCTCTTCCGTGCCAACGCCTTGGGGTAGATCGTGGGTGGCAAGGTAGTGCTCAAGTTTTTGGCGGATTTCAGGGGTGTAGTCAGTCATCAGAAAGTTCCTTCCTGTATTTCTCAAGGTGGTGTTCGATCATCGACAGGTCAGCGCTAACCCAAGCAGGGCGAACGCCAAAACCATACTGAGCCAAAAGATCAGCCTTGTTGCGCTCGTGCAGGTCGATCAACATCTTCAAGCGGGCTTCATTTTTCATCTCCGCAACTCCGTCAGCGCCCGGCTCAGATCCATCGATGCGCGCTTCACGGCGCCCATCTCCTTGGACGCGCCGCCGAGTTCAAGCATCGCCCGAAACCTTGAGTCATTTTCATACCGCTCGATCAACTCGTCGCACCGAGCCATGAACCTATCGGCCTCATGGCGGGCGCGGGATATCTTGTCTTTCTTGGTCATTTCGTTTCCTCCAGCTTCCATAAAATGCAGGCCCGGCCAGACCTGTTCGTCCCGCGCTGGCCGCTGTCAAGAATACGACCGCTCTCGCGAAGTTCCGAAAACCGTGGGCGAACCGCCAAAACAGACAGGGCGAGGGCCTCTGCTGTGTCATCGGCGCTGATCGGCGTATTGATTGTTCGCAGATGTTCGACGATCCTTTTGCGAATCGTCGCAGCCTTGGGTTCGATCTCGAGTGCTGCAGCATGGCTGGTGTCTGTGTTGCGGTAGCCTGTGCCATCAGGTGTCATGGGCATGGTTCTTCTCCTATTGGTTTTGAAATACACCGGACCAAAATGCAGGGGCTCTTGGCCCTCGGACCTTGGTCCGGTGTAAAGCCCTGTGATGAGGCTCGGTTGTTTGTAGCTTGTTGGTGGGGGTGGTGTCAAGGGAGGTTTTCAATCGCCCAGTCGTGAGCTTTCAGCAAAACATCCAGCTTGAAGGACGGGTCGCCCGGCCGCCAGTTGCGGATCCGCTGCACCGTGTAGTAGCTCACTGGGGTGTAATCCAACTTGGCGTACAGCTCGTCGTTTGTATAGAGAGCCGTGGCCTCCCGTACAGTATCCTGTACAGCTTCGATCAAGTGATCATGTTCTGGTACACGCATTTTAACCTCCATTGGTATCAAGGATCTCGGACATTGGTCCTCCGAATAGATCTTCGTCAGATAGGCCAAGGTGGAACTTGTCCGCCTTTTTCCGTTTCGCCCGAACTGCATCCTCAAAGGTTCGGTAGGAGCCAAGGTGGATATCTCGTCCGCCATAGTGCAACGAAACAAGCCACTTCTCTTGGGCCTTGTGGTAGCGGATGCCCTTGGCCTTCATTTCCGCTCCTCCCGAACAGCAACAGCCAGCACATTCTCCCCCGTCTCAGGGTCGTCCGCCTTCCATGTGGAAAACCCCTTCAGGTTATTGCGTCGGGCAAAGCTGTGGATCAGGACCTGCATATCATGCAGATATCCCCGCCCACTGGAGGGCTGGTCAGGGTCGTCCGGGATCAACAAGACCCGGCCCTTCCGCAGTGTCGACAGGCGCCGGCGAAGCTCTACTGTCAGGCGAGGCGGCCGGCCCCCAGAGCTTGGACTATGGGGCCCAACCATCACACCCTGTGGCACCTCTTTGAGATTCTCCATTTTTAACTCCTTTTCATGTGGTGTTTGCCACATATAAAACTGTTTGCATTGTAGTGCAAGGGGGTGGGTACAGGTAGTCTAGGTAATAATGAAATACGTGTTTTTTTTGGCTGGCGACGATTCGAAAAAATTTTTTTGATTTTTTCAGGTTATAAACCGTATTACACCCCTCTTTTTAGTGGTTAAGTACCTGATTTATCTAGGTTTTTGTGTAATATGAGCTTGTAAATATGACCGTATGCCTAATAACTTTTTTTGTTATTACTTGGATGTTTCAGAGTGTTGCTTGGATCTTGGATCTTGGATCTTGGATATGCAGATTTATTACTTGCTGTCTAACAGTTTGCTAACTCACATTCGCGGGTTCAGCAAAAGTAGAAAACGAAAACACAAATAGACCTGACTGAAAAAAAGACTAATGGAAAAAAAGCCAACAGTTTGCAAGATTGACTAACGACCTTTTTTGCAAGGCTAAAACCGTTTGACCAATCGGTAAAAGTTCGCAAACCTCTTGCTGTTGGCAAGGGTCTGAACACCCGCTTGAGCCATAATGCTTGTTGGTGTATTGTGGGCGAAGCTGATATTTTGGGGACACTTCCATGCCAAAACGTAAGGCCCCAGAGGCCAAAGAGCTGACGCGCTTCACTCCGGAGGAGCTGGAGATTCAGAAGCAGACAGGCTACACCTTGACGATGCGTCAGAAGAGGTTCGCTGAGCGTTTTTCTGAGGGCAACATCACAGCTGCCGGGGCCGCCCGTGAGGCAGGCTATGCGCCAGCCAACGCCGGCATCCAAGCTTCGCGTCTGTTGAACCCCCAACAGTGCCCGCAGGTCGTGGCGTACTTGAACTACCTCCGAGACGAGATGCAGGCCCGGTATGGTGTCACGCGGGAAGGCATGTTGAAGCGCCTTTACGACCTGTCCCGCGGCGCCGAGGAGCAAGGGCAGTATTCCGCGAGCATTGTCGCAGAAAAGACTCGAGCCAGTCTCGCCGGCCTGACGATCGATCGTCGAGAGACCATCAGCACTATCAATGACCTGTCAAAAAGTCAGATCATCGAGCGGCTGGAAGAGCTGAAACGTAAGCATCCGGGTGCTTTTGACGTGATTGAAGGCAGCTACACGGAGCCGCAGCCCATAGAAGATGCGCAGCTGATTGACGTTTCAGACAAGGACTAAACCCCATGTCTACACCCGAGGCCCGACTGTGGACGAACTTGCGGAAAGCGATGCCAAAGCAGACGGCAGCGTTTCGAATTGAAAACAGAGCGGGCCCCGGCACACCCGACGTCGCGGTCGTTTTTAATTCCGTTACCGCTTGGCTTGAGTTGAAGGCCCCTAAATCACAGCCGAAAACCGCTGTTGATGATCTGTCCATCCGTGCACAGATCTTTGGTTTTGACCAAGAGACGTGGGAAAACGCACATGAAAACGGCGTCACATCACATGAGTTGATGGAGTCCGCACCCACAGATAGGTTTTTGTTATACTTTGCTAGTCCAAAATACGTCCGCTCAACGCAAGCCGCGTGGCATGCAAGGGTTTTTAGTGTTGGTGGGGTGTCGTTCTTCTTGGAAAAGACCCAAGGTCCAAGCTCCTACCGTTTATTTTCGCCGTACGTGGACCAAGAATCGGGGTCCTTGCGGCTCGGGCTGGTGTGTGAGAGCAAGAATGTGTCCGTGGTTCTGTATGCCCTGCGCCTCTGCGCAGAGATGCACAGCCTTGCGGCCCTGCGGCTCGATCCATGACAAAAACGCACAGGTCCGCGGCCCTGCGCGTTGCGGCCCTGCGGCTCTATGTTCAGGTTTTCCGAATCTTGCGGCCCCTAAGTTCAGGTTTCCTGAACTTTGCAAAGTCGGGTTTGCAACTTTGCAGTCGGGGTCGGGGTTAACGAGTCGGGGTCGGGGCTTAACCTAGGCCCAAGGACCTAGGCCCACGCCTCGACGGCCTATGCCCATGCTCCGCGGACCTTGGGTAGGTGGATCCGGGCGCCGTGGCGCCCGGTCCGGTGTCAGTGCATCGGGATCGCAATCGACTTGCGGGATTTCGTGGTGGTTCCGCCGCAAAGCTTGCACGCCGCGCACGTGGTGCGCTGCCCTGCCTCTTTCGATGCGGGGCACAAAACCTCATTTTTTCTGTCGATCTCGTCAACACCTTGCACCACGCGAAAAGTCCGGTGCCCACGCTGCCACGCCGCTTGCGCTTGCGCATAGGTATCAGCGCTTTGCATTGCGAGATCCGGGCGCCAACCGCTGGCATGGGTGTAGGCGGTATGCGACGGCGCGTCGCGTAGCAGGTCCGTCCACACGTGATCCGGAACCGCTGCCGGATCACCATAGGTTCCGATGCGCACCACACGGCCGGCGCCAATAGCAGCGCGCAACCGGGCGCGCATAGCGTCCGGATAGGCGTTGCGATGGTAGGCGCGCCACGTGATCAGCACGCCCTGCCCTAGGTTGACATAGCAGGTGCGCCCCTTGGCGATCTTGCGCGCGGGATCCGTTGTCACCTCGCCCCGGTGCGGGCACGTCCCGCAAATCGATGCATCCGCGCCGTTCTTTGACGCGTCGCGCGGATCGATATCCTCGCGCAAGATGTAGGTTTGCACCACGCCGCCGGTCTTGCGGTTTCCTAAGGTGTAATTGGCGATCACGACGATCGGGGCGCCGTCATAGCGGCTTGGCCCGCGGTAAATGATTCCGTTTTGCATTAAGCTTGCTCCTATTTGAAAAGGGCAGAATCGCCCACGGAAACCTTAGCAGAATCACAAGCTAAGCACAAGTAAAACCGCGCTCGGTCGGGGTCGGGGCGCGGCGTGAGTCGGGTCGGGGTCGGAGTTTAGTCGGGGTCGGGGCTTTATCTATACGCCCCGGGCCGCGGCCTCGCTCTGGCCTATATATGGCCACGATCTGGCGCCAGTTAGTCGCGGGGGTGGTGGTCCGGGGCCAGCTGGCCCCGGTTCCGGGGCCAGCTGGCCCCGGTCCGTGGTTATCGGATCGCCCCGCTGCGCAGCGCGTCGGCCGCGCGTCAGCTGGCCACGCGTGGTCAAACGCCGGGGGCTTGCCGGCCGTGGCGTCGGTAAACCCCCGCCGAAAGGCGGGGGCACGAACGACGCTGGAAAGCGCGACCTGCCGGGTTGAGACTTGGCGCGTCATGCGCCGGCCTCGAGTTCGAGGAACTCACTCGGCGTCGGCATGCCCCGCTGGCGCTGCAGCGCGGGGCCGTGGGCCTCGAGCCAAGCCGGCGTCGCCGCGACCAGCTGGCCAAATGAACGAACGTCGCGGGCATAGGTATCGCCAAGCTCGAACGAGCCGAACGTCGCGTCAGACTTGGCCGCGACCATCCAGCGCGCGTATGGGTCGCCCGCCTCGTTCTTGGCCAGCTTGTACGTTTTGATCACGTGCCAAGTCAGGTCGCCGGCGCGGTAGATCGCGTACGGGTCAGAGGCCTGACGTGTTTTTGCGAATGGATTAGGCATTGTGGTTCCTTTCCTAGGTAGTCTGGCGCGGGATTGCACCGTGACGGGGCCAGCTTACACCGGCCCCGCTGGCGCTGCAATCCTTAGTCGATCCACACGAAGTGTCGGACCTTGGACACCGTTTTATTCGCCTCGAACGCGTCGCGCCCGTCAGGCGAATGTAAAGCGCCTTGGCCGGCGCGCTCTCACGCTTTGTCACGTCGTACGTGGCCAAGCCGGCCGCGACCGCCCGGTCACGCAGCTCACGCTTGCGACGATCGAGCTCGCGGGCCAGCGAGTCGGCCAGCTCGATTGCCGCGCGCAGATCGTCGACGTGGTCGACGTTTCTAACGGCCGTGGTGAACGTGGTCGAGGCGCGCTTCAAGGTGGTGATATTTGTCATGTGTCTGTTTCCTATGTGAACAGGTACGGAATTGCACCGTGACGCGGCCCCGGGTCCGGGGCCGCGCTGGCGCTGCAATCCTCAGGCCTCGACGGCCTCGGCCTCGAACTCGACGTCGACGAACAGGTCGTCAGGCAAGGCCTGAATGACAGCCTCGACCTTGCGCATTGCAGCTTGCGCCTCGGCGTTGCGGCCGCACTGCATCATGAGAAGGCAGAAGTTGAGGTTGAAAGACAGTGCCGACTTAGCTTTGACGTTGTCCATGGTCTGTTTCCTATGTGAACACGGCCCCGGGCCAGCCCCGGCGCCTGCCCCTACCTTACAGGTAGGCGGCCGACAGTGTCAACAACCAATCAACAACCCGAGTCGAAAGATAGCGCCTCGGGCCTCGGGCGATCAGCGTCGGCCCGGCCTCGGGCGATCAGCGCCAGCCCGGCCTCGGCCTCGGGCTCGGGGGTTACTGGACCTGTTCGACCTCGGGGCCGGCCCCGGGGCTCGGGGCTCGGACCCCCCTTTTCGGGGCCCGCCCCCGTCGGAGGACGGGTTTATTGCTGGTTCCGTAAATTCAATGCCCAGCATTTTCATTCCGTGCTTGGCATACCCCCTGTTCCCCAGAAAATGCCCTTATCAAAAACCCACCCAAAAATATGCGCATATTTTTTTCATTTGAGGTTGTTGACAACCCACAATCCTACTGCTACATTGCTTTGTGTGGAGAGAGTGCAATCCTCGAACCAAGGAACGAGCGCCACCGAGCGCCCCCCTGTCTCCGAGGCTCCCGAAGCCCGGACCTTGGTTCTCTCATGCTCGACTTGAGGTCTTCCTTCCCAGTCTCAAGTTTGCCTCACCTGCCCCGGCCTTTGCG
>Ga0180437_10007667_pt1 | contig 13962 bp, 11 predicted proteins | sample SS_ome_4_FD_132410 | JGI IMG/M metagenome (GOLD analysis project Ga0180437, IMG submission 132410) | Hypersaline lake sediment archaeal communities from the Salton Sea, California, USA - SS_3_D_1 metaG | ecosystem: Environmental > Aquatic > Non-marine Saline and Alkaline > Hypersaline >...
GATAGGGAAAATAATAATTTAAGATTCGCCATAATATATTTTCCTGCCCGATCTTGTAAATGACACATGTATCCTCAAGTTTTTTGTAGGCATTTCATCATCTTCAAAATAAGTGGAGCACTTCTGTTACACTGAATTCAACGTTTTTAGAGGGTTTTCGTGCACAGGACTGAATATTTGGTATTATTTTCATAGCAGTGTGGGCTAATGGAAAATTTTCTGATGTTGCATACAATACATCTGCGAAGCGGTTTTTTCTCAGGTCTATCTCTCTTCACTTGGATCGTAGATCTCTCACTTGAATTGCCAACCTTCGAAAGTCATTAAGATTCGACCAAATACATCCCATGTAACTGCTCTCCCATCGATTACGAGCAGGGGCAGCTTGCCATCTGTTTCATCGTCCCACTTCATCCCGTTAGTATATGTCATCAATATCTCCTATTTCTAGAAAACTTTATCTGCAAGGCTGCTGATTTAAAATATTCTGCTTTATGTCCCCAGAGATGCCGGGATTTGAGTATCTGCGAATGGGATTCCGATTATCCTGAAACAATTTTGGAGATGTCGATGATGTCAGAAAATACATCGACAATGGACTTGAGAAGGGCGATTCTATTCGCCCTGAGCGCAAGGTCCTCGTCCATGACCAGGACCTTGTCGAAGAAGGTGTCCACGTAGGGTTTGAAAGAGGAAAGCAGTGCATACACCTTTTCGTAGTTCTTCGAATTGATCTGTTCTGCGATTTCGTCTTTTACGCTCAGAAAGTAGCGATGGAGCGCTTTCTCAGCTTCCTCACGGAGGAGGTCCTCTGAGAAGCGGTACTCCCCCTCATCCGTCAGGATGTTCCCCATCCTCCTGAAAGAAATCAGCATGTTCTGAAAGTCACTCCGCTCCCTGTACCGGTGAAGCGCTTCGACCCTTCTGTAGGCTTCGTAGATGTCCTCCATTGCCCTGCCGAGGGAGGCGTTTATCTCATCATAGGCAAATCCCATGTCTGTAAATATGGATCTGATCCGCTCCAGGAAAAAACCGTTGAGCGCTTCGATGATGTCCAAAACTACATCCGGCTCATCCGTGTTCTTCGATGAAGCTCGGTCAATGTAACTGCCGAGGAGATCTTCGATCAGGCCTCTCATGGAGAAATTGAGTTCCTGGGAGATGAGTATCTTCACAATGCCGAATACCTTTCTCCTCAGGGCGAATGGGTCGCGTGATCCTGTGGGTTTGAGCCCGATAGAAAATATCCCCAGAATGGTATCGAGCCGGTCAGCAATGCCGACGACCGCACCTTCAAGCCTGGAAGGCAGCAGATCAGAAGCGAATCTCGGATAGTAGTGCTCCCTGATTCCCAGGGCCACCTCCTCAGGATACCCTGCCTCCCTTGCATAGTAACAACCCATGATTCCCTGAAGAGCGGGAAACTCGCCCACCATGAGCGTCACCAGGTCATTCTTGCACAGACGGGCCGTCGTGAGCAGATGCTCTCGCTTTTCACCGGGAAGGCCCAGCTGGCCTGCGATTCTGTCACTTATTCTCACGATCCGTTCGACCTTTTCCTGCATGCTTCCAAGCTTCTCGTGAAAGGTCACTGCCCCAAGGGCTCTTGAATAGAGAGCAAAACCCTTCTTCCGATCTTCGTGGAAGAAGAACCTGCCGTCGTCGAGCCGGGCTCTGAGAACCCTCTCGTACCCCGCCTGAGTCTCAGAGTTCTTCCGTATGTTCGAGATCGCGATGAAATGATTCGAAAGTGCACCTGTTTCCCTGTGCACAAGAGGGAAATAAAACTGGTGCTCCACCATTTCCGAAGTGAGTACTTCTACCGGTAGCTCGAGAAATTGCTGGTCGAAACTGCAGAGGACCGCATGGGGGTATTCTGTGAGATCGGTGTTGGCATCGTACAGCGCATACGCACTCTCAGGCACGAGGAGGCCGTGCTGTTTGCAGATGATCCCGACCTGTTTTTGGATTTCGGACTTCCTCAGGCTCCTGTCTGCGACCACCGAGTGATCGAGAAGCAGCTTCTGGAATCCGGCCGGCGCAGGCACCTGGATGGGTCCCTGGCTGTAGGACCGATGCCCGAAGGTCTGATCTGCGCTGGATATTCCCGCCAGGGTGAAGGGTACGATTCTCTCGCCGAAGAGAAAGAGTATCCATCTGATGGGGCGTGCGAACCGGAATCCGCTATTTTCCCATCTCATGTTCTTCGGAAAAGTGAGAGCTCGCAGGGACTGGTCCAGGATTTCGGTGAGCAGGGAGACGGTTTCTTTCCCCCTGATTTCCTTCACAAGAAACACGTACTCTCTGTTGTCAACAGCCTTTACGACAATGTCATCTTCGTTCACCTGGTGAGCCTTCAGAAACCCCTCAAGGGCCCGCGAAGGCTTTCCATTGGGGAGCCAGGCATTCGACGCGGAGGGCCCTCTCTTCTCTTCGGCGTAGTCTTCCTGTCTGGTCCTGACATCACTGATGAACAGCGCAATCCTTCTCGGTGTGGAGAACAGCTCCACCTCTCCGAAGTCGATTTTCTGCGCTTTCAAAAGACCGGTAAATCTCTCCCGGAACTCTTTCACCGCGTCCGGAATAAAGGAGTGCGGAAGCTCCTCCATTCCGATTTCTACAAGAAGGTCGTCTCGCCTTCCCATTGCGTGTTCCTGTTCACCAGTCAAGATTTTACCCCATACCGATAAAAAATGTACCCGCTCATGCTGAATAACTCTGCCCTCACGTGTTGCTCGAAGTCCTGTTCAGCAGCGGGAAGCCCAGCCTTTCCCTGGATCGGATGTAGGCTTCCGCAACAAGCCGTGCCATGTTCCTGACTCTCTGGATGTAGGATGTTCTCTCGGTCACACTCAACGCCCCCCTGGCCTCAAGCACGTTGAATACGTGAGAGCACTTCATCACCATGTCATAGGCGGGGAGCACGAGCTCCTTCTGGAGAAGCATCCGGGCTTCCTCTTCATACTCGGTGAACAGCATCACGTGTTTATCCACCGTGGCAGTTTCAAAGTTGAAGACGGAAAACTCGTATTCCTCCCTCCTGCGAATGTCACCATAGGTAAGAGTGTCGTTCCACTGAATATCGTACACGTTGTCCTTCTGCTGTATGAACATGGCAATCCGCTCGAGCCCATAGGTGATTTCAACCGATATGGGATCGAGCTCAATCCCTCCCACCTGCTGGAAATAGGTGAATTGCGTGATTTCCATTCCATCGAGCCATACCTCCCAGCCGAGCCCGGTCGCACCAAGAGTGGGAGACTCCCAATCATCATGCACGAACCGCACGTCATGCTCCCTGTAGTCGATTCCCATCCGTTCGATGCTCCTGAGGAAGAGCTCCTGAATATCGGGCGGCGATGGTTTGATGAGCACCTGGTACTGGTAGAAGAGCTGGAGACGGTTCGGGTTATCGCCGTATCTCCCGTCTGTGGGCCGACGCGAGGGTTCCACATAGGCCGCATTCCAGGGTTCAGGCCCGAGCGACCGCAGAAAGGTCGCAGGATTGAACGTGCCTGCTCCCTTCTCCACATCGTACGGCTGAGCGACTACTGAACCCATTTCGCTCCAGAACAGGTTCAAATCGAAGATGATCTGCTGAAAGGTCATGCCCCCCCCCAAATGCGGCAAATCGACAAAAATATATCCACATGACAAGACCATGTCAAGATTTTCACTTGAGAGGGCACGGGGAGCTGGCACAGGGTATTGGATCGGGCGGAACTTTGCTGACGGGAATATGTAGAGCAGATACAGGGGGTGAGTCCCGCGGATTTATACGCCGGGACCTTCGGAGCTGATACAGTAGATTTCATCCGGCGGATTTCATCCGAGTGATGCTTCTCCCGCAGAGAGAACAAAATTTAAATACAATTTATTGACTTTTGTTCTTGTCCTCCTTTCAACAGGGTAAGGTCAGCTGATCTCGATCTGGACTTTTGGCCACAATTTCTGGAGATTCCGAAGCGATTTCTGCTGCCAGGAAATCTGCTCGTTGCCGATAACCTTTACGTTGACCGAATCAGAACACCTGGCTGCAATGATGAACTTGCTGATTGTATTGATGCCTGCACTGTTGAGGAATTGAAGATTCCTGAAGTCCAGAACAAGCTCATCTTCAACCGTACAGAGTGCCTTCTCGAGCAGATCGCCAATGGATTTATAGTCTGAAGAATCCCTCAATCGTATGGTTCCAAAAAACTCTATGGTATTTTTCAGCTCGTTGAAAGTGACAAGACAATCTTCGCCTTTGAATTCCATGTATCAAGCCTCCTTGTATTTCATCTTTGCCTGGACTGTCACCTGTACCACATCCCGGTCCACTCTATCGAATTTGAAACCCAGCGTGACTTTATAATCATTGATCAGTGTGAGATATCCCAAACCGGAATCACCTTTTTCATCTTCAATGTTTTTCTCGAGCCGCTTCATGTATAACTCTTCCGGATCATTGTTGATGATCTCTCTTGCCAGCGCGATAAAGGATCCTGCAACTTTTTCATCTACGAAGTTCGAGACATCGAAGAGGAGCTCGTTGTCCAGTAATCGTACGTATATCTGTACCGATTTATCGCCGGTGTTGGAATATTTTGCCGTGTTTTCAACCAGCTCGTTCAGTACAAAAGATATGCTGTTCTCGGCCTCATCCCTGCTCACCGTTTTGAGCGCCTTCTCCTGGTACGGGAAGAAGTAGGAGTAGTATTTCCCAAAAAAATCAGAGCTAAGGCTTACCCTTCTCCAGTTTCGATAGAGATCGTCCGATTGCATTGAAACGGAAGACTCGCTGAGCGTTTTCTCCGAAATGTCCTCACGGTATTCACCCACAACCTCTGAGCTTTCCAGCATTGGGGTCTCCCTCAGAATAAGAATAACCTAGTGCACACTATTTCTGTTTAATGACCATGAGCGATATATCATCATACACGTCCGCTTTTCCGATAAAGGTGCGAAGCTCGGAGAGAATGTTTTCCATTATCTTCGCAGACGGGAGCGTATGGTTCTCCTTCACAAGCTCGCACAGTCGATCCAGGCCGAACTCCTCGCTGTGCACGTTGACAGCCTCAGTTACCCCGTCGGTGTACAGCACCAGAACATCCCCCTCCTGGAGTTTGAACCGCGCTTCCCGGATATGCTCCGAGATATCGGGCTCGAACCCTATGAACAAACCGAGATCACTCGTGTCTTTTCGCTCGATGTGCCCGTTTTTCCTGCAGAGGATCACAGTTTCGTGTTGTCCGGTGACCGTGCATGTTCGATCCTTGTAGTCCATGAGTGAGAGCGTCATGCTTCTGTCCTCTGTAATCCTCTCGATGTTGCTGTACAGGACCTTGTTCACAAGGGCGAGGAACTTTTTCATGTCCTTCTCACCCATGAGGGAAATCGTCTTGATCGCCGTCTGTGCCATCAGCATGATGACACCCGCAGAAAGTCCATGACCAGTGACGTCTCCGATACCAAACATGACAGTACCGTTTGATTTGAAGCAGTCGAAATAGTCGCCTCCGACCTCATCTGCAGGGGCCATAACGCAGGCGATGTCCAGATCATTGATGGAACGCAGCTCATCCTCCCCCGGGAGCACCATCAACTGGAGACGCTTTGCCACGTCCAGCTCTGCACTGAGCCTCACGTTCTCGTCCTTCAGCCTCTCGTTCAGCACCGAAATCTTCTGCAGCGCCTGCTCCAACTCCTCTGTTCTTTCCTGCACCATGTCTTCGAGGTGCTCGGTATACCCCTTGATCTCTCTGCTCATGAGGGTAAAGGCACGACCCAGCTCCCCTATTTCATCTTTGGACCGAAAGTCCAGATTGATGTCGTAGTTCTTTTGCGAAATCCGCTGAGCAGCCATGGAGAGCTGACCGATGTTCATGGTGATTTTCCCGGAGATGAAATAGGTGATCAGTATAACAACTACGAGGATTGCTGCAACTACCAGAACCGAGAGAAGCACTGTTCTGTTGTTCCGTGCGGTGATCGCTTCGTGAGTCGTAAAGAGGGTGCTCAATATTTCTTTCTCCGGGACATTGATGAGTATCTTCCAGACGTCTCTTTCATAGGTGGTGTCATTGATGGGATCCAGACTCGAAAAAACGAGCACATGGTTTTCACCGTCATCCATCCTCACCTTCAGATATCCGGAATGTTCCTGCATGATCGTCGGATACACTTCGGTGATTCCGCTGTCCTGTGAGGTGGCCAGAGATCTGTAGTAGTAGCTCAAACCTCCTCTCTCTATCTGCTCCGTGGTTGTTTTCAGGCTCTGCTCAGCAACCTCGGACATGGCCACGATTTCTCCCTTTCCATTTATCAGAACCGCGTATCCTGTCTGGGCGATGTGAACCGAGAGGATGTTCTCAACGATTTTCGCAAGCGAGACATCCGATGCAACGACGCCGGCGAACTTTCCTTTACGTGAGTCCCACAGCGGGTAAAACAGCGTGATGATCTTCCCCTGCCCGGCAGCGTCCTCATAGGGAGGGTCGAAGGTAATGGGGGTTCCCACTTCCGACAATACCCGTTCACGGAAGGACCCATCCGTGTAGTATCTTTCCCAGTACCGCACGTTGTCAGGGAAAAAATCCTGCCAGAACAGAAGACCGATGCACTCCCCCAGATACTCTGCAAGATTGATATTGGGGTACGCTCTGGTCACCGGGCTCTCCCGGTCTCCGACAAAGTAGACGAAGGTATTGTTTTCATTGCTCTCGAACACCGGTCCGATGGTGAGGTTCAAGAGAGAAGTGACTTTCAACAGTTCTCTGGAACGTTTATACGGGACCAAAGCTGGAGGGATCAGCACGTTTATCTCGTCCTCGCTCTTGTTCGTGAGGGCATCATGATAGGGAACCAGGTTGTCGCGGAAAATCCCCAGCTGGTAGATATCCCTGAGACCGGCCAGTTCGCCATAATGATCGACGAGCTTTTGCGTCGATTTCCCCAGTATGGTGAGGCTTTCGATGGCACGCTTGAATTGAAGGCTGGTCAACCGTGCCTTGTCGCTGGCCAGGTTGTTCAAAAATTCCTGGTTCGATTTTTCGATGCCTTCGGTGTTCTTTTCCAGTGAAAAACGGGTGATTCCATTGAAATTGATCAGAAAGAATGAAACAAGCACTGCTGTTGGAATCAGCACGACCGAAAGCGCAAAAAGGAGTAGCTTGGCCTTGAATTTAAGCTTCATATCCATTACCCTCTATACCGAGCATCATCGTATCTTCTCACCCGATGCCGCGACACACGTCCACTTCGTATAGCCAAAACGGTTTTTTATTGTTTTCAAATGGGCGTCATATCCGGCAAGAAGCTCGTCATGTTCTTCCTTCGTTATATTCAGCCTTTTCCCGATTGTTTCCGCCGAAAAGAATCGCCAGCTTGCGATCATATCTGCGAAAACCCTCCGGTCCGAGTTGATGGTATCCACATTGATGTAATCGAGCTTTATGTTGCCCATCCGTATGCCTGACAGAATTGAATACAGTTTTTTCCCGTTGTAGAGGTCCATTCCGATCTGCGTTCCGTATGTTCCTGCTTTGTTGTAGACCGTCCTGATCTCCTCCTCATTCGGATACCCTGTGATGAGGTCGTAGTCCTCTCCCAGCAGATAGAGCCGTCCGCCGGGCTTCAAGATTCGGTTCAGCTCCTTGAGTATCTCTTCGGGTTTGGAGAATATCTGGAGGCTCAGCCTGCAGAGTACGAAATCGAACAGCTCGTCGTCCATGATCAGTGCGGTGGCGTCGCCGAGACGAAAATCAGCATTGAGAATATTGAACTCGTTTTGCAGGCGCACTGCATATTCAATGGCCGGTGCGGAATGATCGATGCCGGTCACGATGCTGGCCTTGAGCTCCTTGGCGATTAAAAGCGCAAAATCCCCACAGCCGCAGCAGATGTCTGCGACCTTCATACCCTCTCTCAAACCGTGTTTTACCAGTACTTCCTTCTCAAGCGGCCAGAGCAATCTGGTCTGGTTTCGCAAGAGCGGGATAAAATCAGCATCCTCGATGATTCGCTGGCTCTTATAAAAATTTTCATCGTACACGAGAAACTCAATCTTATCCCAGAGGGATTTGATATTGGGGAGCGTTTTCCCTTCCCAGGTGAGAACCTTCGACCCGATGATCTTGATGGAGAGTTTTCCCGACTCCCGTGCATATTTGAGAAAATCGATGATGACCCTGAGTGCGGAAGCGTTTATATAGCGCATTTTCCGAAAATTCAGGCGCATCGATCCGTCGAGCCGTTCGTGCATCTCGGAAAGGTAGCTCCCTATGCTTTGAAGGTCCGACTCATCAACGACCCTCAGGACACCTTCAAAATTAATCTGCTGATCGATTGCGTCGTAGGAAATCAGGAATCGTTCACCGGTTATGCTCATGTATTAATCTCCTCCCGCCTCACAAATGCTTGCAGAAATGTGCTCCCTTCATCTTCGTCAAGCGTGGCGGTGACCCGCGCATGATAATCGTGAGCGATCATAACCATCCCCATTTTCCTCTGCAGGGATGTCGCAGCATCATCCGACTCCAAAATTGCCCTGTAATAGGATTCGAGGTCTTTTTGATTGATTTCAGTTAAAAGCTCCTTGAATTGCATGAGCTCATCGGAAGATATTTTGCAAGACAGCTCGAAAATCAGCCATTCCTCAGAAGTGGAAAACCGGATATCGACTTTCGAGCTTCCGTGCGAGCTCGACACAAGATACTCGAGCAGCTCATAAAAGACGCTCGAGATAAGGTTCTCTGCCCTATCCTTGTGCTCAAAATGATAGGAAGAATATTCTGCAATATAGTTGGATACCAGGTTGTATCTCCTTGTATCCAGCAAGAAGTCATTCACCGGCAGCACGAGCCGGATGTGTGATAGGACATTCTTCGCATCAGAATGCACGAAGTTCCCGATCGTAATTGATGGGCACAAATCTGGCTCTCCTTTTCGGCAGAAATTGATGCTCCTCTGTCAAACACCCGAGCTCACACCCTGTTCAGCACGTTCGATAATACCGAGGGCAGACCGCAGGACCTTTTTGATTTCATTTCTCTCATTCGCACTGACCGTCGTGTTGTCAAATTCGACTTCCTTTAAAATGAAGCTGTGTTTGTCCGTCTGGATCAGCTGCGCCTTGTCACCCGCATCGCCTTTCATCCTGATCAGTTTATAGACCTCTATCGGGTAGTGGATGCCCTTCACCGTGAGGTTGTCCACGAATTCACACTCGGTGATATCCTGGATGAGGGTGAGAGTGGAATGGGATATATAGATGCTGTCTGGTTCTGCGATCGACTCGAGCCGTGCAGCGATGTTGACCTGTCCCCCGATGATCGTATATTCCATCCTGTTGTTCGAACCGAAATTCCCCACGGTACAGTACCCTGTATTGATGCCCATCCTCACACGGAGCATCTGAAACATACCAATTTCGCGCCACTGCATACGCAGCTTTTTCAACTCCTCCAGCATGTCTAGCGCCATTTTCGCACAGTTCTGTGCATGCGTCACATCGTCAATGAACTCCGGATCACCGAAAAAAACCATGATCGCATCACCGATAAACTTGTCGATCGTCCCTCCCCACTTCATTGCAATATCCGACATCCTGTTCAGATACTGGTTTAAAACCTCTGAAAGAAGCTCAGGCTCCACCGAGTCGGTAATCTCTGAAAAGCTCACGATATCGGAGAAAAATATGGTCAATTTTTTTCTGGCATGCTCGAGCACTGCATCAGCAGTACCTCCTACCAGAGCCTGGAAAAGCTGGGGGGAGAGATACTTTCTCATTTTATCCTTTAAAATGTCCAGTTTCATGTTCTGTTCGACGAGTTCGTTCTCGAGTCTGGTGCTGTGATCAATGTTCGTTTCGTTCAGGATTTGCAGGTCCTCCATCTCCCGCCGGAGCTGTTCATTCTCGATTTTCAGCTTTTTCATTTCTTCCCTTGACATCGGAGTAAATCCTTTCGCCATATAAAGTATTGATTATGCATATGCAAATTTCAAATTTTTCTCAGCATCCGATTCTCGACATTGAATACGATTCGAATATCGTTGAGCTTTTTTTTACGTTTCACTGCCGGTTCACACTATTTTATTTCACAAATGATCTCATTACTGCAGTATATCACATTTTTTTAATCCCACTGGACCCCGGAAAGCTTCATGGGAGAATACTGAATAACGCAATTTTTTATAATAAGAGGATTAAAAGACGGGTCAGCATTAGGACCACTTTGACGAGGATTTTTTTCCTCTAATAAACGTTTATTTTATTCTCCACATGCCGAAAACAGCAGTAGGGGAAACAATCGTGCAATCCGAACAAAGAAAACTCATAAGACGCTTCAAATTCATCATCGTTGTCACTGCCTTTGTTTTCAGTATTCTCTTCATACGGGTGGGTCAGCTCATGTTCTTCCCCAAGAAGTCTATCACCAACAACCCTGAAACTTCCCATTACCGGGAACGTGGTTTCATCATGGACAGAAACGGCGAGAAGCTGGCACTGAGCCTTGAAACCTACTCAGTCTATGCGCGACCGCAGGAAATCGAGCAGAAGAAAACTACCGCAGTGCAGCTTGGTTCTGTACTCGAAACGAGCTACTCGAATCTGCTCGCGCTCTTGTTGAAAAGAGCGCCCTTCGTCTGGCTTGCCAGGCAGGTTGACCTCAAATATACCGGAACGCTTGAATCCCTTGATATGAAGGGTGTATATCTTGAAAAGGAGTACAAGAGATACTACCCCTATGGGGGTCTTGCTGCCCATCTCATCGGGTTTTCGGGTATCGACAATCGAGGACTCGAAGGCATAGAATACTACCTGGATGACTTTCTCCTCCCAAAAAGGGAGGACAACAGGGGCATCGACTTCTCTAATTATACCCGGGGCTATTCAGTGGTGCTCACCATTGACAGGTACCTTCAGGAAATCGTCGAGGAAGAGATTTCCAGGGCTCAAGTGGAAACCGGTTCCCGGCAAGTGACCGCAATCGTGATTGAACCTGAGACCGGTGAAATACTGGCGCTTGGAAACAGTCCCGGGTATGACCTCAACAATTTCGTACGGTATTCGAGCTCCATTAAGAGAAATAAGGCGATCACGGACTCTTTCGAGCCCGGTTCCACTTTCAAGATATTCATCGCAGCCGCTCTTATGGACAACGGACTCATCAACGAGAAGGAAAGCTTCGACTGCAGGGGAAAGATCGAAGTGCAGGATGTGACCATACATGATACTGGGGTCCATGGTAGGATCAACTTTGCACAGGTCCTGGAGAAATCTTGCAATGTGGGCATGGTGAGCGCGGTAAAAAAAATCGACTCTGTCTCTCTCTACGAGAAGCTGCGGGATTTTGGATTCGGCACACCAACTGGGATAAATCTTCCGGGGGAAGCGAGAGGCATACTGCGGAACCCGAGCGAATGGAGCGGAGTGTCCAAATACGAAATTGCCATAGGACAGGAAATATCCGCGACTCCACTCCAGCTCGTGACCGCAGCATCCGCCCTTGCCAACGGTGGGATACTGATGCAGCCCAGTATCATCAAACGCATAGAGCGCCCGGATGGAACGGTATTCAAATCTTATCCTCCTCTCAAGGTACGGACGGTGCTGGAGAAAAAAACCTCTGAGAGGATACTCTCCATTCTCACCGGCGTTCTCACAGACAGGGGCACCGGCTCCAAGGCGCATCTTGACGGATATGTGATCGGCGGGAAAACCGGAACGGCCCAGATCGCAGATACCCAAAAGGGCGGGTATCTCAAAGGACAGTTTTATGCCTCCTTCATTGGGTTCATGCCGGTCCCAAATCCGAAAATCGTTGTGCTCGTGACTCTCGACCGGCCGAAGGGCGAGGTGTACGGAGGAGGGCAAACCGCAGCGCCGGTTTTCAGAGCCATCGCAGAACGCATAGCACCGTACCTAAACATCCTCCCCTCATTTTCTGAAGTATATCTTGTGGAAAATAATGAGTGAGCATCTCTATCAGAAAAATCTGAAGGTCCTCAGAGAGCGTTTTCCCTCGCTTGCGCATATCCTGCAAAATGAAAAGCCCGGAGGTTTCTGTTGTGTTTCGATTGCTTCGAGCACAGGTGACCCGACGCTCCAGGTGAGCCTGGACAAAAGGAGGATTCTGCTTCACTCCAGAAATGACCCGAAAGCCGAGGCGCGCCGTTTTGCAGAATCGAGCACTGAGGGGACAGAGCAGTTTTTCGTTCTCATCGGATTCGGCGCGGGCTATCTCGTTGAAGCGCTTCAGGCGAGAAACAAAAACGCATTCATCCTCGTGATCGAGCCGGATCCCTGCATACTCAGAGAAGGAATGAAAACTCGTGATCTGTCCTCTATTCTAGGCTCAGACCGGGTACTCATGATTCCGGGAACACGGGAAGCTCGTAGTTTGAGAATACCCTTTGACGAAATTTTTGGTATCCAATCGCCCAAATTCCTCGTCACTCGTCCCTATTTCGAGCTTTTTCCCGAGGAGGTTACTGAGATACGGAATGAGGTCTCAGCCTTCCTCAGTAGAACAGATATAAACATCGCCACACTGAAACGCTTCGACAGGCTATGGACAAAGAACAGTTTCAAGAATGCATCCTGCCTGTTCGGTTTTCCCGGTATCGAGAAGCTTCAAGACCTGTTGAAGGGGATACCTGTCGCAGTCATCTGTGCCGGGCCGTCCCTGGATAGAGATCTGGGGGCACTGAAATCCATCACGGACAACCTGCTCCTCTTCGCCGTGGACACGGCTTTGAAGCCGCTTCTGAAAAGAGGGATAACCCCTGATTTCGTGGTCACGGTGGACCCGCAGTTCGTAAATTGCTTTTTCACCGCCCATTTAGGGCAACTCATTCATGATCCGCCGGTCCTCATCGCTGACCCCGCGGTACACCCATCTACATTGAGGGGATACCAGGGCCCTATCTTTCTCACTTCATCCGTGTTCAGCCCTGGCAGGTTTATCGAGCGGTTTTCAGGAAGGAAGGGCACGGTTGCAGCAGGAGGCTCTGTTTCAGTCGCTGCCTTCGATGTGGCACGCATCATGGGGGCGGATCCAATCATTCTGCTGGGTCTCGACCTCTCCTATGGTGGCGGAAGAACGCATGTATCCGGCTCCTTTATCGAAGAGTACATTCTCTCAAGGGTAAGTAGATTTCAATACCCGGCGAATTACTACGTGCAATACGTCAGAAAGGGTGACCCGACTCTCACCAAAGACAGAAACGGCACACCTGTTTTTACCGATCGCAGACTCCTGCTCTACAAGAAGTGGTTCGACACTCAGCCGGATCGCGTGAAGCAAAGGGTAATAAATGCAGCCGCTGGAGGTCTCGAGATCAACGGATTTCGAAGTATTCCCCTCACCGCATTACAGAAGGATCTGAGAAAAACAAGACCGGATCGGAAAGGGGTGAGGAAATTCCTCTTGAACATATGGGATTCCGAAAAGATCAACTATGGAAGGATACGCAGCTTCACAGGCGAGCTCGGCTCTCTCGAACCTTCGCTTCTCAAACTCCGGGCGCTCTGTAGGGAAGCAAGCGGTTATAGCTCACGGCTTCTCAGCCACCCTGATACTGAGGAAAGCAAAAGTCTCACCGAATCACTCAACCGGATAGATCAAAAGCTCCTTTCCTGCAGGAAGGAAACCGAGCTTTTGAGCATGGTGATGCAGTCATCCATAAGTGAAGTACTTAAAAAGCATACCGTCGTGGATGAACAGGAGGCATTCGAAAACTCACTCATGCTGTACAGGAGCATGGAGGATGGGCTCGACTACCTGCTCCATCTCATTAAACTCACTTTAAAAAAATTAAAGAATCTACGATCCGCTGGCGATACTGATACAAAAGCCGGCAACCTATTGTAGATATCTCCCTCCGATATCTAACAGTAGATTCATGAGGACTGTCAGACTCTAAGTGCCCATCCCTTCGCCAATTAGAGTCCTGACAGTCCTTGTATTTACACCC
>Ga0180437_10007669_pt1 | contig 13961 bp, 11 predicted proteins | sample SS_ome_4_FD_132410 | JGI IMG/M metagenome (GOLD analysis project Ga0180437, IMG submission 132410) | Hypersaline lake sediment archaeal communities from the Salton Sea, California, USA - SS_3_D_1 metaG | ecosystem: Environmental > Aquatic > Non-marine Saline and Alkaline > Hypersaline >...
GGGAGTTGAATTATCGTCGTGCCAAAGCAGATGAGCGTGAAACCAATCATGAAGTTTGTCATTGGATCTGGAAAAATTCCAATATATATGAACATTGCTCCTAATACGACTAAGAGAACTACAAAAATAGTCTTTAATACGGTTTTGGAACTGATTCCTTTGTTTAAAATTTCCTCGTCGTCTTCGTCGGGTTCAATCATTGAAAAATCAGAAAAATCTAATTATCTATGCTTTATAATCATAAAAAATAAATAAATTTTGTTCTTATAATAAATATTAGATTAAAGATCTCAATATAAAAATAAAAAGTCTAAGAAATTATGTTCACAGTATTTCAATACGGCACGGGACAAACTGATCCATTAAGTCTAATTTTGAATTTGTTGTTTTTCGTGCTTATATTTATTAGCATGTTTTACGGACAGAAGCTTCAAGGCTGGCAGGCGGGTAAACAAATAGAAATGGGATTAGAAAAACTAAAGAAGTGGAACGATGACAGTAAAGCGATATTGCTCAAGAAATTCAAGGAATTTGCTGATAAAAAGGAAAGTGAAAAAGATTTAATGCTAAAACTTGAAGACTTCATGACTTTTGTTGCAATTACACCAGTTACGCTTGATCCCTACGGGGTAATTCCAAAAATTGATCATGTTATTGATGTGAGAGATAATAGATATAGGGAAGAAGTAAAAATGCTCGCCCCTAATGCTGACAGCATACAAGGTAGTAATTTAGAAAACTTATTAGAAGCTTCAATGGCAGTTGATTATATTTATCGATTGATTAAACATTACTTAATTTTGGGAAAGAAATCCAAATCAATGATTCTGCTCCTACAGATCTCAATGCAATTACACATGATAATGTCAATGTGCAAGTCTTATTATTATGCGGTAAAAGCTTTTTCCGAGGGAAGCCCTATAGGCGATGCTCTGGGCCCAATGGTTGCTGGTCATTTTATTAGAGATGTTTCAAAGGAGGATGTGGACGCGGTTGAAGTTGCTCGTGATACAATCTGTCAAGAGGTCACTTTTGAAGATAGAACGGTTTATGTCGTGCGCGCCAAAGGACCTGGTGGTACTGTAGGAAAACCTGGAACTGCTATTAAAAATTTGATTGAAAAATACGGAGATTCAATCTCACGAATCATAATGATAGACGCAGGATTGAAGTTGGCAGGTGATAAAACTGGATCGATAGCTGTAGGTGTTGGCGCTGCTATCGGGGGAATAGGTGTCGAGAAATACTATATTGAAGAATCTTCCACCAGTAAGACAATCCCTATTGACGCTCTTATTTGCAAACAATCACTGGAAGACGCAATTACAACGATGAAAAGAGCGATAACCAAGTCGGTTCCTCAAATCGCAGAAAAAATTAAGATGGCAATTAGGAAAAGGACCGAAAAAGGAACAAAAATTATTGTGGCAGGAATTGGAAATACGATTGGTGTAGGTATTTAAAAATTAACTCATTATCTCTAAAAATTCTTATCTTTTCATAATTAGTTTATAAAAAAGTAGTAAAACTATTAACATTAAAATATTATGAAAATTAAATACTACCTAATTTAATTTGAAAAAATCACAATAATTATAAAAAAAACGAGAGATTTAAATGAAAGTAATGAGTGAAGAATGGTGGCAACAATATGAAGAGAAAATAAATTCTAATAAAGCCTACGAAGAAGCAGCATCGTGGTGGGAAGGCGATTTTATTTTCGATATTCAACCTGGAGGTCCATTTTCTGGACATATACGGGTTTTTGTTGGGCTCCTTCATGGAAAGTGCACTGGAACAAAAATCATTAAAGAAGGCGAACCTGATCCTGATGTCGAATTTGTCGTATCTGGTACATACGATAATTGGTTCAAAGTTTTACAGAAAGAGCTCGATCCAATTCAAGGCATGATGGCGGGAAAACTCCGCTTGACAGGTAACATGGCAAAAATCATGAGAGCAGTTAAAGCAGCACAAGAGTTAGTAAATTCTACTACCATGATTGAAAATGTTGAATATTATTAAACTCATTTTATCTTTTTTTTTTTATATAAATTTTAACAATCTTGATTCTTTTTATGCATTAATCCATGTCAAAACATGAAAGAAATATTTCGGAATTAAAAGAGAAAAAGGTTTTTTTCTTTGATTTAGATGGAACGATATATTTAGGAAATAAAGTATTTGCGGGAGTTCATGAATTAATTAAATTGCTAAAAGAAAAAAACAAAAAATTTTACTTTCTTTCAAATAATTCAAGTAAATCAACTTCCGACTACCTTCTGAAGTTGAAAAGATTAAATCTGGATGCGACTATGGAAAATATCATCTTATCTCAACACCCTACAATAGATTATTTAAAAAAGGAGGGTTATAACAAGATCTTCTTAATGGGTACTCAATCGTTAAAAGATGAATTTAAGCAAGAAGGTTTTCAGCTGACTGAAACAGATCCCGAAATTTTGGTACTTGGATTTGACCAAGAATTAACATACGAGAAATTGGTTAAAGCCTCCGAATTTCTCCAGGATGAAATCCCCTATATTGCTACTCATTTAGACGATAGATGTCCAACTGAAGATGGATATATCCCTGATGCCGGAGGAATGGCGGCTTTATTATTTAAAACTGCCGAAAGAATGCCTCGAGTGTTTGGAAAGCCGAATAAAGAGATGATTCTTTTCAAACTCCAACAGACGGGTATTTCTCCCGATGATGCAGTAATGTTTGGAGATCGATTGTATACTGATATGAGAATGGGTATTGATGCTGGAATTACCACTTGTTTGGTTTTGTCTGGAGAATCGACTTTAGAAATGGTCAAAAAAAGCGAAAATGAACCAGATTTCGTAGTAGAAGGAGTATGGAAGTTATTAGAAATTCTTTAACCGTAAAAAATTTATCAATAAAAGCATTATTCAATTTATTAGAAAAATAGCGAGGAATAAAAAAGATGGGATTATCAATTGAAGAAAAAATGACTTTACTAAAAGAAGTCGGAGAAGAAATTATAGAATTAGATGAATTACAAAAGATGATTCAGTGGAAGGTTGATAATAATGAAGAAATCACTGCTTATGATGGTTTTGAACCGTCTGGTAATATCCATATTGCTCAAGGTTTATTAAGGGCAATTAATGTCAATAAACTGACAAAATCAGGAATTAAATTTAAATTTTTAATTGCAGATTGGCATGCTGCAGCGAACCAAAAATTTGATGGAAACCTCGAAGTTATAAAGAAAGTAGGAGATTTCTTCAAGGAATTGTGGAAGGTCTGCGATATGGATTTAGATAATGTTGAATTCATTTACGCCTCTGATGTGGTAAAGGATCCTAAATATTGGGAACTTGTCTTAGAAATTTCGATAAAAAGTACTCTAAATAGAATTATTCGTTGTACTCAAATTATGGGTCGAAGCGAATCCGACATGCTTTATGCTTCTCAAATTTTATACCCCTTAATGCAAGCTGCAGATATATTTTATTTAAATGTGGATATCTGTCAATTAGGTTTAGATCAAAGAAAAGTAAATGTGCTTGCAAGAGAGATGGCCAAAAGGTTAAAAAAACCAAAACCTATATCTATTCATCACCACATGCTAATGGGATTGAATAAACCACCAGACACGAGTTTAACTGGTGTTGATAGAGTAATTAGTCTTAAGATGTCTAAATCTGATCCTGACTCTGCTATTTTCATGTTAGATTCCCGGGCAGATATTAAACGCAAAATAAATAAAGCGTATTGTCCTCCAAAAACAATTGAAGAAAATCCCGTGTTAGAATATTGTAAATACATAATTTTTGAGAAAATTGATAAATTTTCTATTGAAAGACCTGATAAATATGGTGGAAATGTTGATTATTTTTCATATGAGGAATTAGCAAAAGATTACATCGAAGGTAAATTAAACCCTCCAGATTTAAAACCCGCCGTTATCGAATATTTGAACCAGTTAATAGCGCCTGTTCGAGATCACTTTGAAAACGATCCAAAAGGAAAAGAATTATCAGATTTCGTTAAGAATTTATGACAAATAAATTGATCTAAGTAAACCATGGTTAGAATTCTTGCCTTTGGAGATTCTCATATCCCCAGAAGGGCAAAATATGTCCCAGAAAAAGTATACGAGATGATTGATGAATTAACTCGTGAGATACTATTTGATTATACATTATTTACGGGCGATCTCATAAAAGATCCAGAATTAATTGAATATCTAAAATTAAAAACAAAAAGAGATTTTTTCATCGTACAAGGAAACATGGATTATTTTGGTGGTAATAAAGATGCACCATTTTATCAAAAATTAGTGTTATCAAGCCATAATGGCGAAAAATTGACAATTGGTCTAACACACGGTGCTCAAATTGAACCTCGGGGAGACCATTCTCAATTAGAATACTTAGCACTTGAGAATCAATACAATATTCTTATATCTGGGCATACTCATAAAGAAGAAATTTATCTTTCCGAAAAGGGAATTTTATTATTAAATCCTGGTAGCTCTACTGGAGCATGGAGTTTTGTAGCGAGTCAAATTCCTTCATTTATAACAATTGATTTAGACGAAGTTTTTCAAAGGATTGAAATCAATTTATACCAATTAACACATCACGGAGAAGACATGAATAGAAGTAGTTATTATTATTCATTTCAAAATAAAAAAATACAACGCAAATAATTTTAATTAATAATACATCAAATGTATCTATATCTTCAATTATTAATATTGTATTAGAAAAAGTATTAATTATATGACGCTTTTTACTCTTTGAACAAATTATGTCTGAAATTCATTTTAATAAAGATAAAGGCTCGCAATTAAAATTATTTACCCCAGGACCAGTATACGTGCCTGATCGAATTCTAAACGAAATGGCAAAACCTAACGACACGCATAGATCCAAACCGTACTCTGAAATGCATCAACTTGCAGTTGAAGGCCTTCAAAAACTATTATATACGAACAATGAATGTTTAATTTTCACATCAAGCGCCACTGGGGTTATGGAAGCTACTGTCAGAAATCTTGTTAAAGCTGACGAAAAAGCTTTATTTTTTTCGATTGGAGCATTTGGAGATCGATGGTTCCAAATTGGTCAAGCAAACGGTAAAAACTCGATAAAAGAAGGTGTTGAATGGGGTAAAGCAATAACACCTGAAGTTGTTGAAGACGCGCTTTCTAAAGATAAATACGCAGCTGTTTTTCTTCAATCAAACGAGACCTCAACTGGTGTTTATAATCCCATTGAAGAAATTATTCCAATAATTAAGGATTCTGGTGCTTTAGTGTGTGTTGACGCTACTTCTTCAATGGCAGGAGTGAAATTAGATGTTGGGAAACTCAACATTGATGTATGTTTAGCTTCAGTTCAAAAATGCTTTGCTTTACCTCCTGGATTGGCAGTAGCATCAATATCTAATGCAGCTTACGAAAAAGCAGCCGAAGTTAAGGATAGAGGTTTTTATTTCGATTTTCTCACGCTTCAAAAGAAAAATAAAGTAAATCAAACTCCAAATACTCCCAGTATCCCTCAAATTAGGGGATTAGTTGCACAATTAGATCATATTCTTAATCGTGAAGGATTGGAAAAAAGATTTGAGAGACATGAACAATTTGGTAAACGAACAAGATTTTGGGCACGCGATATGAACCTTGAGATGTTCCCTGAAAAGGGATATGAATCAAATACTGTATCAACGATTAAGAACTCGCTAAATATTGATTACGGTGAAATGGTAAAAATAATGTTATCAAAAGGATATCGAATTGTCAATGGTTATGGTTCTCTTGTGAATAAAACATTTAGAATTGGGCATATGGGTGAAATTTCTTTAGATGAACTTGAAGGAATGCTTAAAGTTTTGGCGGATGTAATTACTGGATTAAGATTAAAACAATAAAAATATTTTTATTATTTTTTTTAATATTTTACAATAATGTATCATAATCAATGTGAAATAAGATTAACCACTACATGATTTTTCAATAATTAGATTGGTTTCTTAAAGAATTTCAATGATATTTACATGTTAATAATCGAATTTTATGAAATTATTCGTTCCATAAGGGATTTAAGATCTTCCAATAGAACAAATTATTCAAATCTATTAAGATTTGCTTAGGGGAGTAATGGCGTTCATTTATACTTTTAAAAACAAATAACATTTTTATAATAGATTAAATAAAGTATTAATTATACGATTAAAAATCATTTATCGTCTAATATTTTTCCAAACCCTTTGTGAAAAAATAATGGAAGAGTCAGAGAAAGAAAATTTATTCGCTACTTTTGAAGCAGTTATAGAGAGCATGATTGAAGAAAAGCGAAAGAATCCAAAAAATCGAGATGACTTAAATAAATTTCAAGCAAGGGTAAATCTGGGTCTTCAAATGACAAAAGATTTTTATTTCTGGCTTAATTTAGTTGCTGATAGGGGAAAATATACTCTTAAGAGGGGTAAATTAGATAAGAATTACGATCTTGTATTAAAAGCTGCTCCTGAAGACTTATTATTCTTTTGTAATGGTGAAAATTCCGTAATCCACATGGTTAGGAAAAAGAATAGGTTTGGAGAAAGAAAATTACGATTTAGTAAAGGAGATACAGGGCGAAACCTTGAAAAATTGTTGAAATTGTCAAAGATTTTAGTGTTAGAAGAAATCAAAAGACCGGGTACTGCGAAGAAAGCAAAACCTGTTAAGTTAAAACAAAAAAAGCTGACACATATTAAGAAAAACTACAAATTGGCCGCTGCTTTATTGATAGGAATTTTCTTTCCCATGCTGCTTACACTTCTTTTCATGGCCTCCCTAGGACAACTAGTTACATTATGGGAAGAGGTTGATGGCCACATAGGAATAATGTTCTCTATGATTGAATTCAATACCTTTAATATTTTATTTGATATTCCATTGTTAGGAAAGGGTTATTGGATTGTATTTATAGCTTGGGCGTTTCCAGGTCTATTTATAGGATTAATATCACGCGATTTTCTTAAGAGTCTTATAATCGCAGGCTTAGCACTTTTGGCTAATATAATCATTTATTGGATATTTGTCTCTACCTTTTCCTCATATTTTCCATCTGATTTTGTTGACACCCTAATTAATAATCAAGACCTTATCAACGAAGGTCCTGCAATGCCACTTGCATTGTTAATGCAAGCCACCATTGAATCTTTTGCTCTTCCGATATTAATCTTATTTACCTTAGTTGGTGGATTGATCAATCCAAAACCTGAAATCTACACGATCTTTGACTCAAAAAAGAACATTAAAATTAAAGAAAAGTTCCGTCCATCACCAGTTGTATCTAAAAAGAAGAAGGGTCCTGGATCTTATACAGATCAAACCTCTATTAGAAGACCAGTGCCTCCACCAGATGCCCCTCCAAAGGAAGTCACTTCAGAAAATAAATAACTTGTATAAATTTTTCCTTAATTTCACTTATCTCTGCAATATCTATTTTCTTTACAGAGAACTCATATTGAATACTACTGATGAAAAATTGAAAGTGTAAAGAAATAGTTTTATTAATTATCTAAACAATAATCTATACTATAATACTATCCATGAAATAAAAAATAATGGTGATAAATAAAAATGTGGTATTTTTTTAGTCCAAATATTATATACGGCGAAGACGCTCTTGATTTTTTTGAAAATATACCGGGAAAAAAATGTTTTATAGTAACTGATAAGAATCTCGAAGATCTAGGATATGTCAAAATTCTTACAGATAAACTTGATAAATTTGGAAAGAGTTACGCGATATTTAGCGAAGTTAAACCAGATCCTCACGAAGAAGACATTATAAAAGGAAAAGAGAAATGCATTGAATACGGACCTGATTTAATTATTGGATTAGGTGGGGGATCCGTAATGGATACAGCAAAAGGTATTTGGCCTTTATATGAGTATCCTAATTATGGAGTTGACGACTTTCATCCCTTCAATATGGATTTATACAATTTAGGGAATAAGGCTAAAATGATTGCCATTCCTACTACATCAGGAACTGGAGCAGAAGCTACTTGGGCTGTTGTTATTTCTAGACTAGAGAAAGATGTATGGATAAAACTTGAACAAGCACATAAAGGTTTAGTGCCAACATATTCGATAGTCGATCCAATATTTCCGACAGGAATGCCAAAGAGTTTAACTGCAGATACCGGTTTTGACGCATTAGCACATTCGCTTGAAGGTATTGTCTCTGTATGGAGAAATGAATTTAGCGACGCAATGCTTTTAAAGGCTATCGAGCTCATATTCAAATATCTTCCAATAGCTTGCAAGGATCCTTCAAATCAAGAAGCTCGAGATTACATGCATCAAGCAGCCACAATGGCCGGATTAGGTTTTGGGAATTCTCAAGCTCACCTTGGACACGCAATGGGGCACTCGTGGGGTGCTGTTTTTCATACTCCGCATGGAAAATCTGTAGGCGTATTTCTTCCATACATCACGCAATACTGCCTGAACAATCCTGAAGAGAACGATGTAACGATACCAATTTTAAGTAAATTGGCAAAACAATTAGGTTGGGCAAAGTGGGAAGATGATGATAAGAAATCTGCTATGATCGTTGTAGAAAAAGTAAAAGCTCTTCAAAAGGAAGTTGACTTACCAACTAAACTCGCTGATGTAGGAGTATCAAGAGAAGATCTTGAGAAAAACATGGATTTATTAATAAGTTTATGTTTTCAAAGCGCTTGTACAACAATGAGTCCTAGATCTCCTAATAAAGACACCTATATAAAACTATTTACATGTGCCTATGAAGGAAAAGATATAGATTTCTAATTTTTTTTTTTATTTTTACTGTTAAACATAAATAGTACTTAATTCTATTATTTTTTTATAGAGATTTAGGTAAAAATATAAAAAAGAAAAAAGAATGAAATGTCCGTCTCTGAAAAAGAGCAAGAAATATTAGATTTTATTGAAAAAGAAATTGGAGAAGCAATACCCGAAGTGTCTTTCATAGATTCCTACATCTTTGGGTATGAAGTACAAGAGGGACATGTTGTTGGATTAGGTCTTTTTTCTTGCGCAACCTCAGGAATTTTGGAAAAAATCGTGGATCTATCGTTTTTAAAAAAGCTTTATTTAAGGAGAAATGCTATAGAAGCAATTTCTGAAGAATTATGCTCTATTACCTCTCTTGAAATAGTTGATTTGAGCGAAAATAAAATAGAACAGCTACCCGAATCACTATGCGAAATGTCTTTAATGAAGGAATTATATTTAGAATCTAATCGCTTAGAAGTCTTTTCAGGGACCGCAGAAGCTTTTCCATCTCTAGAAATATTAGATTTAAGTGAGAATAATTTTCATTCTTTCCCTATTACAATATGTTCATTGTCAAGATTAAAGTCATTAGATTTAAGCGGAAACGATATAGAAGCGCTTCCTGAATCGATTAGTTCTCTTTCGTCTCTTGAGATTCTTTATTTGGGAAATAACAAAATAAATACATTACCAGATTCAATTGGTTCCCTCACATCTCTCAAAAGACTTAACCTTAGAAATAATAACCTTCTATCACTTCCTAATGATTTTGGTTCTCTTACTTCTCTTAAGTCTCTTTTTCTAAAAGGAAATCAACTAAATTTTTTGCCAGAATCTATTGGAAATTTAAAGAAACTAAAATATTTGGGATTAACATCTAATGAATTGAGTTTACTACCGGATTCAATTGGATCCCTCACTTCTCTAGAAAATCTAAGTTTAGCTCATAATAGACTTAGTGAGCTCCCAAGATCAATAGGTTCTCTTCAATCATTACTAAGACTTGAAATTTCCGATAATAATCTGAGTAAACTACCGGATTCTATTGGAAAACTTGTATCGTTAAGATTTTCGCTAGGACTAGATCGTAATAGAATTAGAGAACTTCCAGAATCTATTGGAAATTTAAAATCATTGGAATCTATTAGACTTGATCAAAACGAACTAAAAAAGCTCCCCGAATCAATAGGAAATCTTACATCTTTACTTGAATTGGATTTATATGAAAATAGGATAAAACATTTACCAGAATCTATTGGATTACTATCATCCTTAAAATCCTTAGATTTAAGCAAGAACCAGATTATCTCTCTCCCTGATTCGATTGGAGCTCTTTCTTCTCTACATAATCTAGATCTATCTTCTAATAATATCCATTATTTAGTAGATTCCATAGGGAAGCTCCCATTATTAGAAGTCTTGATATTAGGTTTCAACGAACTTGAATCAATTCCCGAAACAATTGGCTCTCTATCAAAATTGGAAATATTAGATTTAGGTAAGAACAAACTAACAGAAGTTCCTAATTCTATAGGTTCACTTCAATCACTAAAATATCTTTATTTATATTATAACCAATTAGAATCCATTCCAGCATCGATTGGTGAATTATCGTCCTTAAAATACTTATATCTAGGTAATAATAAATTAAAAGCACTTCCTGACTCATTAGGATCATTAAAATCGTTAAAATATTTGTTCTTAAGAATAAATACTCTTTCTTCTTTGCCAAAATCAATCGAATCTTTGTCATCCCTTAAGTATATCAATTTAGAGAAAAATGAAATAAAATTCCTTACAGATTCTTTAAATACTCTCGAATCCATGGGTGTAAAAATATTTATTTAAGTCAAACTGAATTCAAATTTTAAAGCTTATTAAGTTTTTATTTTAAAATTTAAAAGTCATGAAATCTAAAAATAATATTAATAATAAGTGTAGTAATATTAAAAAAATAAATCGAAGTGAAATTTAATTGAAAGGCTTTATTGGAAAATTATTAAAAGTTAACCTTAGTAGTCAAGAAATAACTGAAGAACCATTAAATGAAGACATTGCCAAAGATTTTCTTGGAGGTACTGGTTATGCTTGTAGATATTTATATGATCACTTGGATAAAGATACTGACCCATTATCACCAGATAATATACTAATGTTCATGACAGGACCATTTACAGGTTCAAATATTCCATCTAGTGGAAAATTTGTAGTATGCGCAAAATCTCCTTATACGGGAATATGGGGCGAATCTAACTGTGGGGCTTTTTTGGGTCCTGAAATTAAAAAAGCGGGATATGATGGTATTATTATAACGGGTGCTTCTGATAGTCCTGTCTTTTTGCAGGTTACTGAAAACGCTGCTGAGATTAAAGATGCCTCAGACATTTGGGGGAAGGATATTTTTGAAGCTTCAAAGAGCTTGAAAGAACGGTCTGGATCGAACTTAACTCGAGTTGCTTGTATTGGTCAAGCTGGAGAAAATTTAGTTAAATATGCAATGATTGGTACTGACGAAAAAGCAGCTGGAAGGACTGGAATGGGTGCTGTAATGGGTTCAAAAAAATTAAAAGCGATAACAGTTCGAGGGAAAAAGAAACCTTTCGATGCCGCTGATCCTGACGCTCTTAAAGCTACTGTAGCCAAAGCACAAGAACTTGTTGAAATAGCGGGTTTAACGAGTGTTGTTGGAAACCTAGGGACCGCAGGAGGGTTGGATATGTATAATATGTTTGGAGAATTACCTATTAAATATTGGACTCAAGGAAGTTGGGATAAAGCTGGAAATATATCTGGTACTACGGCATCAGAAAAAATTCATGCAGGAAGTTATCCGTGTTATTCTTGTACTATTGGTTGTGCTAAGAGAGCAATTGTTAAAGAAGGTGAATATAAAACTGAAGGAGAGGTTGCGTGTCCGGAGTATGAAACGATTGTAAGTTTTGGTTCAATGATATTAAACGATAACTTAGGATCTCTTGTTAAAGCTAATGAATTATGTAATTCATATGGCATTGATACAATAAGCGCAGGAAGTACAATCGCATTTATTTACTACTTGTTTAACAACGGGAAAATAACATCGCAGGATATTGATGGTCTTGAGCCAAAATGGGGAAATGAAAAACCTGCTCTTGAAATGATTAAAAAAATCAGTCTTAGAGAAGGAATAGGAGATTTACTAGCTGAAGGTTCAGATGCTGTTGGAAAGAAATTTGGGATCTCTCAAGAAGAAATTGCCACGGTGTACGGCATGGAAGTACCATATCACGATTTAAGGTCCAGTTTTGGAATGGCCGTAGGATACGCGGTAGCAACACCTAGAGGCCCTTGCCATTGCTCATGCGACATGTTCAACATCTTGATGGGCATCCCCATGGAAGAATATGATATTAATTATATGGATAAATATAAAGACGATGAAGATATGGCAATTGCCAGTGCTAGAGCACAAGATTTTCGAGCATTAACAGGGTCTCTCATACTATGCGTTTTTGCTAATCCTCTCCCCTCATTAATAGCAGATTTGGTACAAGCAACATCAGGAATGAAATGTTCTCTTGAGGATCTCAAGACTTTTGGTGAAAGGATTTATATGATAAAACGCCTGTTTAATTTAAAAATGGGCCTCACTCCTGCTGCTGATCGATTACCTCAAATATTATTAAATCCTTTAGAAGATGGTGGTTCTGCGGGAAAGTCTCCAAACTTTCAACAATTAAAGGAAGCATATTATAAATTTAGAACTTTTAATCCCGAAACTGGTAAACCTAGCGCAGAAAAACTTAATTCTCTTGGATTAAATAATCTCTAACTATCTTTTTTTTATTATTTTAAATTTATAATGAATAAGTTCTATTTTCATAAGTACGATCAGTAAAAACATACACCTTGTCTTGTCCTTTTCCAAAAACAGGGCCATCTACTTTTAATTCGATTTGTATTTCTTCATTTTTCGTCCCTCTTGGGGTTTTATCAACTTCTCTTCCTTTATATTTCACTACTTTTACTTCTTGATGTAGATAAGTGTCTGTTGTTTTACCCATTATTACCAAGTCATCTTTTTTTGATAAAAATCCATTATTTAATAAAATAAGTGCACTATTTTCATCAGGATAATAGCGTTCTACTTGCCCTACTTTAATATACCTAAAATGAGAGAGGTTTGTTGGAGATTTATGTTGTTGATCTTCTTCTGTCACCCTTTTAAAGTAAAATCCTGTAGTAAATCCTCGATTATATACTTTTTTTAACTCAGTTACCCATCTTCCTGCCTTCTTCTTTGTGAAAGTTCCATCGTAGTAAGCTTCAATTGCTTCTCGATATGTTTTAGAAACGATTTCAACATAATGAGGATGTCGCATTCTTCCTTCAATCTTGAAAGCTTCTACATTTGTTTCAATTAATTCAGGAATATGAGCAATAGTACAAAGATCGCGTGAATTCATGAATCGAACTCCATCGTATATATATGTGTTTCCAGATTCTTCACGAACCCACCATCGCCTTCGACAGGGTTGAACACAACTACCTCTATTTGCGGATTTTTCTTCAGTGCCACATATGTCTTGAGAGAAGTAGCACCTTCCGCTTACTGAAGCGCACATGGCCCCATGAATGAATACTTCGATCTCTGCTTTAGCTAAATTTCTTTTTATTTCCTTTATTTTCTCTAAAGACAATTCTCGTGCTAAAATTATGCGTTCTGCGCCTAACTGCTCGTATTGTCTTGCTGCTAAAGAATTTGAAACGTTACATTGTGTTGAGATGTGAAACGGGATATGAGTTTCTTTAGCGACTTGTATTGCTGCGAAGTCATGAACGATCACGGCATCTATTCCCGCTTCTTTCGCTTTTTCTATAACCTCGCGTAAATAACTCAATTCATTATCATAAATCAATATATTAGTAGCTAAATATGCTTTTAAATTATTATCGTGGCAATAAGCAACGATTTTATCAATATTTTCCAGTGCAATGTTTTCAGACCGCATCCTCATGTTAAATTTCTGAATTCCGAAATAGACTGAGTCCGCATAGGGTGTTGCAGCTTTTATTGCTTTGAGGTTTTTTGCGGGAGCGAGAAGCTCTACTTTTTTCATTATACTTAACTTTTTTCTATATCCAACTATTATATAAGATAAGTAAATTATTGATTAATTTA
>Ga0180437_10007670_pt1 | contig 13961 bp, 7 predicted proteins | sample SS_ome_4_FD_132410 | JGI IMG/M metagenome (GOLD analysis project Ga0180437, IMG submission 132410) | Hypersaline lake sediment archaeal communities from the Salton Sea, California, USA - SS_3_D_1 metaG | ecosystem: Environmental > Aquatic > Non-marine Saline and Alkaline > Hypersaline > Sediment...
CGGGGTCGGCTGCTGGTTCGGCGATTACCTTTCGACCAACTCAACTGTTATGGCGATGCCGGAGCCCACTTCGAGGTGTACGGCCGGTTATGCACTTGGCGATGCTCCAACTGCACCCCCGCCAGTGGCTTTGGTAGAATCTGTTGAAGCCCCAATTCCCGTCTCACCCAAGACCTTGACTGATACCGGTGCTCCGGCCATCGTTCGAAGCGCTCCTTTGCCGGCTTTGACCTGGCAGGCTGCGCTATTTTTAGCGTGGCTTGGAGGCATTTCGGTACTGGGGGTATTTGTAATAAGGCGTGTTTTGGTTATCAGGGGCTATGTTGTCCGCGGCGAGCACGCCCAAGGCAGCCTGACTGGCCTGCTCAATGAGTGCCGCCATCGTCTTGGTATTCGCAGGACGGTTGAGCTAAGGATCACCCACCAAGATATAAGCCCTGCTGCATACGGTGTGTTCAGGCCGAAGATTCTGCTATCGGCTTCGGCGCTCGGCAGCCTTTCGCCCGACCGCCTACGGACAATCCTGATTCATGAGCTTGCCCATATCAAGAGAGGCGATTTGTGGATGAACCTCACCCAGAGCGCCCTGCAGGTCGTCTATTTCTACAATCCGCTTGTTTGGTTAGCCAATGCCATTGTCCGACAGGTCCGTGAGCAGGCCGTCGATGAGATGGTTCTGGTTTGTCTGGGTAACAAGCCGGCAGACTACAGCAGCACGCTCGTTGATATCGCGGAGCTTGCGCTGCCACACCCGTCTGCCGGTCTGCAATTGATAGGCGTCGTCGAATCGAAAAAGGCCCTTGCCCAGCGCGTAAGGCATATTATGACCCGCCCCATCCCGAAGACGGCAAGGCTCGGCATAATCGGATTAGCCGCCATCGTCCTCATCGCCGCCGTCTTTTTGCCAATGGCCCGCGCCAAAAAGGCCGCAGCCATTAGCGAGGTGAATGCGAATGTCGACGTGCCCGAACAACAGCGTGTGCGGGAGCTAATCTACGTTCTGCGCAATTCTGCCGGCTTTAGCAGGATTGACCAGTGGGCGTCGGCCATAAGGGAACTGGCGGAGATTGGCGAAGCGGCGGTGCCGGAATTGACAGCAGAGCTGGACCGCACCGAACGGGACCCTGCGATACGCGCAATTGCATTTACGCTGCGTGCAATCAACGACCCGCGTGCGGCTCCCGCGCTTATCCGGGCGCTTGCCAAAAGTAGAGCAGACGGTTCGGATTGTGGGGTGGCTCCGGAGGACCCGAATCTGCTCGAATTCATGGCCCTCCATCAGATTGACCGTGACCGGCGAATGCCCCCTGAGCTGGGGTTTGATTACGGCCGGTCGGTCAGGGAGGTCACGGCGGCACTGGAAAAAATCACCGGCCATAGCGAAGGACATGAACACTTCCATGCTCACGACAGCAACGACAACAGGATTACAGGTATGTATGACGTTACGCCTGAGATAGCAGAGAGGCAGGAACGGTATCGGCAGGCGGTGGCCGAACGCTGGCAGTTATGGTGGGATGAGCACTGGAGCGAATTCCTAAGCGAAAAAGAACCGATCCCGCCGGCGGCAGAGCGCGGGGAGGACCTTGTCGATGCCGCGGGCGCAGCACGGTTTGGTGTGCCGTTTCCAAGCGGCCAAGGCGTTCTATTGAGTCCCGTCCGGGAGCTTGTGTTGGCACCGACTACCTTTAGGGATGCGAAGGCGTTCCTGGACCTGGAGACCGGCCGACAATTCTTCAGCCGAGAGGGTGCGCTGCCGGAGAACCGTTTCGATTTCGCCAAGTGGTGCACGCAGACGGGAGTGGACATTTGGATTGGCACGTCAAGGTTCGAGGGCAAGCCGTTGTTCAAGCCTGACGGCTGGAATATGCATACATGGCAGGTCGACAATTCCCGGTGGGACAGCTTCGAGGAGGAAGTTGCCAACGCCTCGCGCATTGAGCTGCCGACCAGGGGACCACGAGGTGACTTTCTCAACGTCGACCCGGTAACCGGCGAATTCCACCACAGAGACCGGCCGGTTACTTTCCTGTTCACAACGGCGGCGGGTGGAAGCGGCATCATTCAAATAGACGGCCCGACCGACGACCCCAGCGGGGTCCTGATTCGATACCGGATGATAGAGAAGCCCGGCGAAGCCGCAGCCGGCCGGCCGGAGCCTATCCTTTACGCACCCAAATTCACCAACGCCGGCTCAGTCAGGCCGGTTATCGAGCGGGTTGTGCTATCGGCAACGAACGCGAGCGATTCCGCACTTGACCTGGATACTGGAAAACTATCGTCGCCGCCGGCGGCGATTCGGTATCCGTCATTGTCCAAGAGACTTTTGGAAGAAACGGGCATAGATGTGATTGCGCTACCGGACGCCAATGGCACACTGCACACCTTGACCACCTTTGATATGAAGGTTATGTCTGTTTCGCCACAGTTGTACAACTCGCCTAATCCCCGGAAGGTTTGTGAAATGCTGTGGTTGTCTAAATCGGCGGAACAGAGCGGAATGTATGTGGGAGGAGGCACTATTCCGGATAAATTTCCAGTGTTTTTTCTTTTCGAGACGCGCGAGGGTGGCCAGGGCCTCTTGGAAATTGCAGGCCTGACCGACCAGCCCAGGGGCATCAGGATTCGGTACCGGATGATCGACAAGCCCGCGCAAGCCACAGCCAGGCAGATGGAGCCAATCATACATGCGGCCCAGTTCAGTAACGCAGGCTCCTTCGAACCGCCGGTCAGTCCCGACCCTGCCAAAAAGGGCGAGGCGGTGACACCCGCAGCACAAGAAATCACCGGGGCCCAACTGATGGAAGACAGCATGATTGTTGACGGCCTGATGCCGGCTATCAAGCTGACGGTGGAAGGCTACCTTGGCGAGGCGCGGCCGAGAATTCCGAGAATACACAGCGAGCCGGGGCCCGGCGTGCTCCACGGGATTATCAGAGACAAAGCTGATACATCCAGGCACTTGGCGGGGCTGTTTTTTGTTCCCATGGAAAAGTGGCCCGGCAGGGCGCTGTTCTGGTACCTGCCCAGAGTCAATGAGTCATTCGAGATAAACGGGATTCCGCCGGGTGAGTACTATCTGTTCACCGTTGGGGCCCACAATCCTCGAAATATCGATTCCGTCGGTTTGTCGGCGAACTGGCCCCGCCCCATCAACATCCGAGCCGATGGCCAGCCCGCTCAAGTCGAAATTGAGATATCAGGGTGGTTAAGCAAGAAGGTGCGTTGGTGGAATTTTCAGGTTTTCCTGCACGGCCTGGGGCATCTCAACGCAGAAAACGTGCTCGCCGAGCAATTGGGCCCCTTCGGCAGGGTAACAGACTCGGACGGCGGCCCACTGGCCTATGCAGAAATCAACGTACGGGGCCTTGAACCTGACGGCCAAGACTGGAAGGTTGTCTCCTCACCCGATGCACGAACAAATCAGCAGGGTTACTACGGTGTGGCACCTCTGGACCGTCCCTACTTCGTCAGCGCCGACTTCCACGAGCCCTTGAAGGATGTCCCCGGATGTCGGTGGCGGCATCTGAGGCCCAATAAGATCTTCGAAGGCAAACAGGAAATCAATTTCCAATTTGCCCCCTGGCCGGCCAGAGCGAGCGGCGGCGGCACAATCGAGGGAACCGTGGTAGATGCCAACGGCGAAGCGATACCGTCCTTTACTGTGGATGTAAGAGGACCCCGGCCTTCCGGTTGGCCGCACGAGGCTAATGAGCCCTGGTCGGAAAGCTGGGGACTGCGGGCCGCCTTTGCCAACGGCAAGTTCATTATAGAAGATGTGCCCGCTGGGGCCTGTAGAATAAGAGTAGTGAGTCATAAGAGTTCGTCTGCAGGCGGAGCAACACTCGGCACAAGCCAAGTCACCGTGGTTGCCGGCAAGACGGTTCAGTTAACATTCGAAGTCGAGGACTGGCAAACCAAGCGCGGATACCGACCCTTTGCAACGCCCGGGTGGGGCATGCGGGGGCGGACGGCAGAAGAGCCGCGAGAGCCTTTGCCGGAGCTGAAGGTCGGCGAGCAGGCGCCCGCGTTCGAGATACAGACCATCGCCGACAAGAAATGGGCCCTCGCTGATTACCGCGGCAAGCTGGTCATGCTTTGCTTCTGGCAGGCGCACCACCAGCCGACCGAGGTTCAGTTCCCCTACTTCAGAGCGGCCTACGAGGCCTTTGGCGCCGATGAGCGATTTGAAATGATGAGCCTGGTTAGAAAGGCGAGAAAATTAAAAGACCTGAAAGAGTACGTCAGCGGGTACGGCCTGAACTGGAATCACGCACTTATGGACGATGAGGTTGAGCAGCAGTTGACCAGAGCGTACGGCGTTCGACGGCGGCCGTCGGTAATACTTATCGGCCCGGACGGAAAAATCATCGCCAGAAACCTCAAAGGCAATGCCATGAGCTGGGCCATCGAAAAGGCCCTGAAAACATTACCCGCAAAAAACCCGGAATAGCACGGGCCAGCGGGTACGGCTCGCAAAACGGCGACGCCGCTCTTGCAGCGTAAGTTGTGTCTGCTGCAAACCGACTCGGTCTCGCTGAGCCGAAAAGAACCACTTGAAAAAAATTTCAGAAATCTTGATTTTTCTGTTGACAAATACTACGGGCCGTAGTACTTTGACCGGCAGTAAGATTCGCCCAACGGAAATTCGGGCTTTCAAGAGGCAGGAATGGCTCGCAAATTACTCGATGATTTAGGCAAGCTCCAGCGGTCGGTAATGGAGTTGGTGTGGGAGATGGGCGAGGCGACGGTGCATCAGGTCCGCGACCGCCTCGAGAGAAAAAGCAAGCCGGCTTACACGACCATCCTGACGGCGATGCAGAAGCTCGAAAAGGCCGGGTGGCTGACGCACCGCGCCGACGGCAAAACGTATGTGTATCTGCCCACGCGAACGCGCCGGCAGGCCGGCGCGTCGTCGGTCCGCAGTTTTATGGAGCGGATGTTCGACGGCGACGCCGTCCTTATGTTCCAGCACCTTATTCGCGACGGCAAACTCAGTGACGCCGAACTGACCGAACTAAAGAAAATGATTGATAACAAACGAAAGGAGAAAAGAAGATGACCGCCCCACAATTAGCACAAAGCAGCTTCCTGGTGAACTGCATTTGGCAGAGCACCGTTTGCATCGGCCTGGGCCTGGCGGGCAGTTACCTGCTTCGCCATCGCCCGGCCCGCGCCCATCAACTGCTGCTGCTGGCAATCATCGCCGCCGTTGCCGTTCCCATAATGAGCACGGTAGTACGAGACTTCGGCTGGGGACTCCTTGTCGCCCGGCCACCCGGCAGCGCACCGTTGGAATATACAACCGGATTGGATTACGACCAGCCGAACGGAGGGGTACCCGTGGAAAGCGCCCACACCCGGCTTTCCACGTTCGAAGAATCAGCGGCACCGGCCGTCCTGTCCGCGCCTAAAACTATTACGATTCCCTGGCTCGCCATCGGCATAGCAGGCTGGATTGGAGCAACAACTATCTTGCTTACAAGATTGCTCGTGACATTTGCCCTCGGAGTCCGCCTGCTCAGCCGTGCCGAGCCTGTCGACCGGACCGACATTCAGCAGGCAGTGTTGCTCGCAAAAACAAAGCTGGGGCTCAAGTCGCGCGTACGGATGTTGTGGGCTGACAGGGTCCGAACCGTACTAATCTGGTGCTGGGCAAGGCAGCCGATATTGCTTGTCCCGCGCGCCGCCGCGCAAACCGCTGATAAGCTCGACTGGACAAGCATCATCTGTCACGAGCTGGCCCATTACAAAAGGCGCGACAACATCGCCGGTTTACTCGCCGAATTAGCCGTCTGTATCTTTCCCTGGAACGCGCTTCTGTGGCTGGCAAAGAGCAGGCTGGTCAGACTCAGCGAGCAGGCCTGCGACGACTGGGTCCTCGCCTCGGGGCGCCAAGCCGATGACTACGCCGAATCGCTGCTCGATTTGCGACCGCAAAAGCTGATGGCCTTCGCCCCGGCGGTGGTCAGCAGCAAGAACGGCCTCGCCGGCCGAATCCGCCGAATACTTCAGGCCAAATGTCCCAACCCGCGCACCGGCCTGCTGTGGGCTTTGACAGTAACCGTACTTGTCGGGTTCATCGGTGGCGGGATCGCGTTTGCGCAAAGGCGACCCGCAAGAGACGACAGTCCTCAGGCCCCACCGCTGATTAAATGCTCCGGCAAGCTTATTGACCGGTACGGCCGCTCCTTGGCGGCTGCCAACGTCATTGCGTACAAGATACTGTCCGATGGCATAGCAGGCAACATTCAACTGATTGAGATAGGCCGACTGATGACTGACTCAAGCGGAGCATTCAGCTTTGAGACAGAACCCAAACCCGAAAAGCCAACCGCTGTTTTCAACGCCGTCATCGTAGCCGAAAAACAAGGTCTGGCGCTCGACTGGGCAAGCTGGGACATGGTTACAGACGCCAAGGTCCAAATCGAGCTGGGCGGGCCCGAGAAGCTCGAAGGTACAATTGTCGATGAGCGCGGTCAACCTGTAAGAGACGCCGAGGTTCGAGTCTGCCTCTACAGGAGACAAGACGGCATAACAAAGGACTGGCTCCCGGGCATCCATCCTCTCCAATCACTCGGCGCCACCAGTGACGACGACGGCCTGTTCAGATTCAATAATCTGCCCAAGGATACCGAGGTGGACCTGCTTGTCACTTCTGCCGGAAAGGCCACCATATTCACCTACGAGCAGGGGCCGCCGCCGGCTTTCGAAGGTGGCGAGGGACCAATGTTCAGGCCCGGCCGGACAGACGTGAAAATCATCCTCCGGCCTGAGGCCCGTATCGAGGGCAAACTTGTTGAAAGAGACAATGGGCGGCCCGTGCCCGAAGCGGAGTTCGCAGTAGTAGCCACTTTCTCGGCGGCCTTCTTTGATAGATTCACCTGTGTTTCGGACAAAGACGGCTCATTCAGTATCGGAGGTCTGCAAAGCGGGGAATATCTCTTAAGAACCAAGCCCATCCAGGGTGAGGCGCCGCGAATGAACGTCACCGTCGAATCAGGCAAGACCACGAGTGACGTCATCTTTGAACTACCACCCGGTGCCGCCGCCTGGCTGGCGCGAAGCGCGCCTGCAGGTATCAGCCCGACCGGCTCTGAGCCGAATCTGATCGGGCCGAGGATAACATTCGAGAGCGAGACTCATGATTTCGGCCAGGTCCCGCCCGCCTCCAAAAACACGTGCGAATTCAAATTCAAAAACACCGGCGACGCGATGCTCACCATAGGAAAAATCCAGACCACCTGCGGCTGCACTCTCGCCAGCCTTACCAAGAGCAGACCCGACCAGGAAGGTTACCAACCAGGCGAATCCGGCGCAATAGCCATCACATATACCGCGAGCAAGCAGCCCGGTCGCGCCGCAAAACATATACACGTGCCGACCAACGACAAGACAAGACCCAAAGTGAGCCTGGCAGTAAAGGCCACCGTCGTACTGCACGTCAATCCGGAGCCTGATGAGCTGAAGCTGCTGCTAAACCGTGAAAACGCCGCCTGCCCAAATATTACCCTTAGCAGCATCGACGGCGAGCCCTTCGCCATAAAAAGCATAAGCGCGCCCGGTGACTGGCTCACCCCCGATTTCGACCCGTCCGTTCGGGCAGCCAAATTCGTCCTCGAGCCCAAAGTCGATATGGAAAAGCTGAAAAGCCACCAGCACGGCTTTGTAAAAATCGCCGTCACACACCCGAAATGCGACACCGTACAAATCCCTTACAATGTCCTGCCAAGGTTTACACTCAAACCACGCTCAATCTTCCTGCGCGATGTCGTATCGGGTGAGCCGATAAAAAAGCAGCTCTCGATTATAAGCAACTACGATGAGGACTTCGAGGTCGAATCAGTCTCTTGTGAGAACGACGCCGTTACAAAACTCAGCGAGCATAGTATCGAAAAGGGCCGCCAGCTTGAAATCGAGATAATACCTCCGCCCGTAACGGACAAAATCTTTTTTAGAGATGTGCTTTATATAAATATAAAGGACCGGGAGCAGTTGAAAATAGACGTGCGAGCCTTCTACAAGAACCCGGAGAAAACCCGTCCGACCGGAAAAAGACGCTGAGCGGCCGGCGCCTCTGCGCTTTCTGACGCTGAACACTCAGCTCATCGGCACCGGCTCGGCTGCGCAATCAGCAGCAAACGGCAAATAAACGCTGAACGTGGTCCCTGCGTTCACTTCGCTTTGTACCTGGATTCTGCCGTTGTGCAGCCTTACGATTCTCTCCACTATCGCCAGTCCGAGACCCGTGCCCTGAATCTGCTCGGCGCTGCCCGGCACGCGGTAGAATGCGTCGAACACCCTGCCAAGGGCCTCCTTTGGTATTCCGGCCCCTGTGTCACTGACCCTAACCAGAAGTTCTTCGTCTTCCGGCGTGACCAAGACAGAGATTGCTCCGCCTCCGGGAGTGAATTTTATCGCGTTGTTCACAAGGTTAGTGACCACCGACAGAAGCTTGCCTTCGTCACCGGATAATTCAGGAACCGCATCATCGATCTTAAGCTCCAGGCGGATATTCTTCGCATCCGCCAGAGGCCGCAGCGAACGCAGCACACGCCGCACTAAAACCGCAATATCCACCGGCTCCCGCAATATTCTTATCGCACCGGACTCCAGACGAGATATCTCGAGAAGACCCTCAATCAGACTTGCCAGACGCTTTCCCTCCTCCTCGATGATGCCCAGAAACTGCTCGCGAGTTCGGCCCGGCATCCCGCAGTCCTGAAGTATCGTCTCGGTATAGGCAATAATCGACGTCAGGGGCGTTCGCAATTCATGCGACACCGACGAGATAAAGTCCTGCTTCATTCGCTCAATCTCGCGCTCGCGCGAGACGTCACGAAAGACAAGCACGACACCAACGGTGCTGTCCTGGAGCCGAATCGGCGCCGCAACCATCGAAATCGGACGCTCGCTCCCGTCCAGACTCACCAGAAGGTCGTAACCGTCTCCGCACTCGATCTTGCCCGAGCGAAACACCTTATCAATCGGATTCTCAGCCGGCTCTTTGCTCCGCTCGTGGACAACGCGGAAAAGCTCACAAATGGGCTTGTCCTGCACGAGCTCGAATTCCCAGCCCGCCAGCTCCTCCGCTACCTCGTTGAAAAGCAGAATTTGCTTCTCTGCGTCAACCACCACTATACCCTCGGCGATACTCGAGAAAGTCACCGAAAGAAGCTCCTTTTCCGCATCCGTCTCTCTGGTCCGCTCCTCTATCAGGGCCTGCAGGTTCTCCCGGTACTTGTTCACCAGACTTTGCGCCGCCTTGTATCTGGTAATATCCCGAAGTGTCACCAGGTAGGCCGGTTCCCTGTGCCAGTTGGTCTGAACCGTGTGCGTCTCGACAATCGCCTTGGCCCCGCTCCTGCGAGCAACCTCGACCTCTCTAACCTGTCTCTCACCGATGCCCAGACCGAAGTCTTCGCCGCGCAGCTCCTCCGCCTTGCGACCGAAAAGAGCTTCCGCCGCGGAGTTCGCGAATAACACAACGCCCTCCTCGTCCGTCACCACCATCGCATCGGGATTATTGTTAACAAGATTGCGAAAATTCTCCTCGCTCTGCCGGTGTGCCTCCTCGGCACGCCTGCGCTCCATTGAGTAGACAATGCTCTTACCCAGCAGGGCCGTCAGGGACGTCGCACCCTTGACCAGGTAATCGCTCGCGCCCCGTGCAATAGCCTCTATGCCCGTCTGCTCATCATCGAGGCGCGTCAGAATCACCACCGGCACATCCGCATCAGCCCGGCGAATGCTGTCAAACGTCTCGAGCCCGCTGCTCTCAGGAAGACCCAAATCCAGCAGGATCAAATCATACCGGTTCGCGCGGACCTTCTGCAGCGCCTCTACCAGATTGCCCGCCAGATCTACCATCAAATCGGACGCCCGCGACCACTGCCGCAGCGCAAGCGCTACCTCGCGGCAATAGGCAGGCTCATCCTCAACCAGCAGCATCTTAATCTTTGTCTCTTCCATCGCGTCACACCCTCAGCCCACAATTAGTGATTTGTTCCGCCCGCTCTGCAATCCTCCGGCCGCCTGTCCCGGCGCTGCAAAGATTCAATCACAGCAACTTTCCCAGTCATCCGGCCGGGGTCCGCTTTCCTCGAGAGTCTCCTTAATCGTCTTGCTCAACTGCTTGAAATCAAAAGGCTTTACAATGTAGTCGTCCGCACCAACCGACAACGCCAGCTCGCGGTCGCTGGCAACACCCTTGGCCGTCAGCATAAACACGTGTATGTGCATCGTTTTCTCATCGTTCTTGAGTTCCGACAGGACGGCCAAGCCGTTCATCCCCGGCATCATCCAGTCCAGCAACACCACGTCGGGCTTTATCTCCCGCGCCAGCCGCAGACCCGTTGCTCCGTCACCTGCCAGATATACATCGAACCCCTCTAAGCGCAGATTGTACTCCAGCACCACGCGGATGTGCTCCTCGTCCTCAACAACCAATACTTTCCACGGTCTGCTCATAGTGACATGACCGCCCCGTAACTGCCTGCCTGCTGTGCACCCATATACTTTTGCCGTACCGGCGCCCAAAGCACGAATGCTGCCGCGCCGGAGTATCCGCTGCGTCCAGGGTGTGGATTGTGTCGCTCGTTCACAACCATCCAACCCATCTGCCCGCCCGGCAAAACTAATACTTATGGGGCCCTGGGTGCCGGCAGCGCCGCCGTCCCAAATACGCCTCTCCACAAAGTATAACCAACTTTTCATCCGGCGCATAAGTATTATAAGAACAATTTTCCACCCCCTTGGCCCCCCTTCCGCCGGGAAGCGCACAATCAACCGAAAACCCGCCCGCCCGCCGAAATAAATCCCGCCTGCATCATTTTTTCCACCACCCCACGTCCAATAACTTTCAGCGCGGCACCAAGCTATCTGTCAAGAAGTCCCTCGCCTTCCGCAGATTCGACAATTCTCCGGCAACATCTTGACTGCTCACTTCTGCGCCTATGCGCTCCATACTGTGCGCCTTGTCCGGTCTCTGGGCTTAAGAAGTTCGTTCTTGAGCCAGACTTCTCAATACTTCGACGATGCGCTCGAATTCCAACTTGCCGCACACAGTATCTGCCCCCGCCTTCAGCAGCGCGCTGTTCCCGTCATCGTGCGACGAGACCGCCACTACCCTGACCGGGAGATTTCCACTGCGGATTCTATTCACCAGATGGTCTCCCTTACCATCATCAAGATCGTAATCCACAAGAACAACATCAAAACGGTCTTTGCTCAGCCTTCCCCACGCCTCGGCTATGCTCGAAGCAACGGTCACGTCGTGGTCAGCAAGAAATTCGCCAGCTACGACTCTGACAAAGCGTGCGTGATTTTCAACAAAGAGAATTTTCATTTATACTCCCGAACCTCAGACACGCGATCTTGCATTTGCCCGCCAGCAGATGAAATACGACTGACCACAAAGGACCCCGGAACCACCAACGACGAGTCACGGCTCACAGCTCAGGCGCCTATGGATTCGGCGAGCTTTCGGCGGTGCTTGTTAATCCACCGGCACTTTCGCAGAATCATCTTTAGAAAATCGAGCCCGCTCAAAGGCCCGAAGAATCCGGTGGCCGCGACCGGCAGTATCGCCTCGGCTATCATCGTCTCTATCATCAAATCCACCACCGAGCCAAGCTCATAATCGCCCGGCTCCGTAACCTGCCGGTACCCGTCGAGAAACTGAAGCGCCTTAGGCTCGTTGAGATAGTCAGGCCAGTCCGCCGGATTGGGCCTGCCGCCCACTATCGAAAACTGCAGCATCCCGTTCGCCAGGTCTGTCACGCGAGGCGCCACACGAGCCGAATCAAAATCGAGCACGGCCACCAGCCTGTGCCCGCGAAAAAGCATATTCCCCGGATGCCAGTCACCGTGCACGACCTGCTCCGGCCAGGAGTCAAAGCCAAGCTCGTTGACCCTCACGCTCGATTCGTTATAAAGCTCCATCAGAACTTCGACGACCTGCTGCAGATTTCGGTCCGGCCTGCCCGCCTTTTTGCCCCCCGCGGCCCTCAGATGCCGGCGCACCGTCGAAGAATCGTGGAAGCTCCCACGAAGCGCCCCGGCCTCGGCCGTGGAAAAATCCGTCAAGTCCAGATGCAGTCTGCCCAACTGCCGGCCGGCCTCCAGCGTCGCCTCCGCCGAGCCGTCATAACGAGCGCCGCTCACAAACTTGAAAAGCTCATAAATATGATTGTCCCGCTCGAAAATAGTACTCTTATCCTCGTGGGTGGCCATCAGCATCGTCACCGGAAAACCATCGGCCGCCAAGTGGCTCTGAACGGCGTGCGCAAAATCAACGTGGGCGAGATTTGCCTTTCCCTTCGGCCGACGCTTCAGCAGAAATTTGCCCCCTTCGGTAACCACCAGCAGCTTCGGCACTTCCCGGCTCCCGCCAGAAAGCGCACGGGTCTGCTGAATCGCCCCCACGTCGTAACGACCGACGACCGCCTCCACCTCCTCCGACGAGAATTTCGCTGCGCCTCCTGCCATCCTATCTTCGCCTAAAAACCACCTGCTGCCCATCTGCCCCCCTCCTGTAACCATAATTACCGCTCAAAGCCGATAAGTCAACCAAAATGCTCACAATTCCCGGCCGCGAGCCCCACCCCCGAACTCGGCCGCAGACAAAAAAGCCCCCCACTCGATACCCCGTCTGCCGCCCGATTTCTCTGCCAACCGTACGGGCCGAAAACAGCCCTCAAAACTGCAAAAAAGTACTTGGCGCGCGGGCGGCAAAGGCTATAATGTGCACTCGGCTGGGAGAACTCGGCCCAAGAGTAATTGAAAACACTGAGATTTCAGGCGCTTCAGCTCAAACCGCGAGTTTGAACACGAAGGAGCGTTTGGAAGGCTCGGTGCTCTTTGTTTGAACGCAAGGAGCACCGGCGCTTTGTGTTGCAAAAAGGCGCGCTTTCGTCCCGCACAGAGCAGCCGGGCTTTGCGGTATCCAGTCTGCAGAGAGCACTGTTTGCTTTCACGCCCTTCGAAGGTTCTCGCGGACCTGAGCTGAGTGTGATTGCGGCGGTGCTCTTCAGTTTTGCGCGTTCGCCGCAGATTTACGAGAATAACTCCGTATCGAAAGGAGGGACTATGTGGCGACCTCTCGCAGACCCAATCGAATCGGTCAGGCTCCGTGTGTACCGCCGAATTGTCAGATACTATCTGCGATACGCGCTCATCAGATCCGCAAAGTTCACCAACCGAAAGGACCGGGCGCAGACCATAGCCTTCTACACACTCGTGACAACATGCTTATTGGCTCGGCATCTGGGCCACGCCCGTCACCTGGGCGCTCTTGTCGATATGATGGTTCGAGTCGCAGCACGTGACCAAAGCAGGCAAAGAAGCAGGACCCGCCGCGGGCAGAACACTTCTGCCGATTTGGTTGAGCCGCTGCTCGGCGACAAAACTATGCGAAAGCTCGCCCAGGCCGTGAACATGCTCGATGGGCCCACCTGTGAACTCCTTGTGCTTTGCCATATTGAATTGATGGGTGTAAGACAATTGTCGCTGCTGTTTGCCGTGCCGCCGGCCCAAATTGAGGCACGGCTCGCCGAAGGCCGCGAAACACTCGCCGGTAATCTGCAACAACTTTGCTCAGACAACAAAGCTGACGCTTGTGATGTGGCCTTGCTTCTTAATCAGTTTCGCACCCATCTGGACGCCGACTCAGCCGACCGCCTCGCCGGATATGCCCTGAGTTACCTGGCCCAATGGGAAAAAGACAATCGGTCGGCGCCGCCCTGCTGCAACTTCAACTGATGCTGCCGGCAGCTCCTGCGCCACGTCACGTGCGCCGCCCGAACCGCCGCACGCAGAGCGCTTTTGAATCTTACGTTATGGCTTTTTGCTGCGGGCTGTGCGCTACGTCTGCCCCTGCTGCACCAGCCGCCAAACTCGCGCCTTACCCTCCTCGAGTGACAGGTCATCGATAACCCGCCGTCATTTACGAAGCCGACACC
>Ga0180437_10007671_pt1 | contig 13961 bp, 9 predicted proteins | sample SS_ome_4_FD_132410 | JGI IMG/M metagenome (GOLD analysis project Ga0180437, IMG submission 132410) | Hypersaline lake sediment archaeal communities from the Salton Sea, California, USA - SS_3_D_1 metaG | ecosystem: Environmental > Aquatic > Non-marine Saline and Alkaline > Hypersaline > Sediment...
CAATCCCCGGGGTGACACCCGGATACAAGCACTCCGTCCGCGCCATTTTGAAGGGCTTTTAGAATATAGAGGGGATCAACCCTTCCGCTGCACGGAACGCGAATCACCCGGATGTTCGGGGGATACTGGTATCTTCCGATACCTGCGAGGTCTGCACCCGCATAGCTGCACCAGTTGCACAGGAAAGCCACGATTTTGGGTTCGAATTCTTCCTTTTGCTGGTTTTGTTCCTGGTTTACCATATTTCCTTCTTTCCCAAGTTTCATAAAGCGCCGAGTTGCGCCAGGATTTCTTCGTTTGTAAACCCGCCCACATCGGGCGCGCCGCACCGGCACGAGGATGCGCAAATACCGCACCCCTTGCAAAGCGCGGCATTCACCACAGCCACGTTCTTTTCCTCATCCATGGTTATGGCTTTGTAGGGGCACATCTCGACACAGGTTCCGCACCCCTGGCATAACACCGGATCGATGCGGGAAATCTGCCCCATGGTTTCCAGTTCGTCATGGGAGAGAACCACGGATGCGCGGGCTGCTGCCGCCTCGCCCTGGGCAATGGCTTCATCAATCAACTTCGGAGCATGTGCCAAACCGCATAAAAAGATGCCCTCTGTTGCAAAATCCACGGGTCTCAGCTTCATGTGCGCCTCGAGGAAAAATCCGTCTTCATTCAAGGGCACCTTTAGCATCTGCGCCAAGCGCGCATTATCCGGATTGGGAACCGTGCCCATGCTCAAAACAAGATAATCCGCGGAAATACTGATATTTTTTTGGAGGATAAAATCCCGCATTGCCACCTCAAGGGCGCCGCCGGGGTTTATCCTGACTTCAGGGGGCGCATCGGAATCATACCTTAAAAACATAACACCCTGCTCCCGCGCCCTGGTATAATACGCCTCTTGAAAACCGTACGTTCTCATATCGCGATACAGGATGAACACATTGGCGCCGGGTTTTTGCTCCTTGATCAGAAGGGCGTTTTTTACTGCCTCGTTGCAGCAAACACGGGAACAATAGGGGTGCTCCTCATTCCGGGACCCGACACACTGGATCATGACAAAGGTGTCATCCCCTTCAAGCCTCTTTTCATGAAGGAGCGTTTCGAGCTCCCTTTGGGTGATAATGCGGTCCGATTCCCCGTAACGGTACTCGGTCGGCTTTTTTTCCATGGCGCCCGTGGCAACAATGACCACGCCATGCTCGAATTCCTCCTCTTTTCCATCAGAGGCAATTACAGTTTTGAAATTCCCGAGGAATCCTTCCAGGGATTGGATTTGCGCGGATTTAAAAACCTTTATATCGGGATCGTTTTCGATCTTTTGGATAGTTTCGCTTAGGAACTTTGCCGGATCGCCGCGCCGTAGGGTGTGATGGATATATCGCATTTGTCCCCCCAGCTCGGGTTCCTTTTCAACAATTGCCACGCCGAAACCCTGGTCTGCAAGCGCCAGAGCTGCGCTCATGCCAGCCATGCCCCCGCCGATTACGAGCGCGGCTTTTTTCACCGGGGTTTTTTGCCGCTCGAGCGGAGCCAGGTAATTGGCTTTGTAAACCGACATCCTCACAAGGTCCTTGGCTTTTTCCGTAGCTTTCTCCGGAAGCTGCATATGCACCCAGGAACATTGATCGCGGATATTTGCCATTTCAAAAAGGTAGGGGTTAAGCCCGGCTTCTCTCAGGGTTTCCTGGAACAGGGGTTCATGGGTTCTGGGGGAACAGGAAGCCACAACCACCCGGTTTAAATTGTATTCCTTTATAATATCGCACATGATTTCCTGAGTATCCTGGGCACAGGTAAAAAGATTTTCACCTGCATAAACAACGCCGGGAAGCGTGGCTGCATATTTTGTAACAGAGGGCACATCCACCACGCCCCCGATATTGATTCCGCAATGGCACACGAACACGCCGATCCTGGGCGATTGGGCGCTGACATCGATTTCCGGGGGATAGAGTTTTTCCGTTGTCTGTGTGCCGCGTGCGGAAGCCAGGAGGCGCTCGGCACGCACAGCAGCGCCCGAAGCCTGCATCACGGTTTCCGGAACATCCTTGGGACCCTGGAATGCACCGGCAACGTAAATTCCCTCCCTCGTGGTTTCCAGGGGATGAAACTCCGGGGAATCGCTAAACCCGTAACGATTCAGTTGAATATCAAACACAGCAGCCAGCTTTTCCGCATCCTTCGGGGGATTAAGCCCAACGGATAAAACCACCATGTCGAATTCTTCGGAATGAAGAATACCGTCTTCGGATTCGTATTGAATCACGAGGCTTTTCGTTTCGGGATTCTGTTCTATACCGGAAATCCGGGAACGCACAAACCGCACCCCGTATTCATCTTTTGCGCGTTCGTAATAACGGTCAAAGCCTTTTCCGTAACATCTCATATCCATGAAAAAGAGTGCGGTTTCCAAGCCGGGGCAGTGTTCCCTTGCAATCACCGCTTCTTTTGTGGCGTACATGCAACATACAGAGGAACAATAATCCTTTCCGCAGGAGGTATCCCTGGAGCCCACGCACTGGAGGAATGCGACTTTCTTGGGTTCCTTTTCATCGGAGGGGCGTTTCACATGCCCCTCGTAGGGACCAGTGGCTCCGAGGATTCTCTCGAATTCAATACTGGTAACCACATTCGGAAAACGCCCGTAACCATATTGTTCCAGGCTTTTGGGTTCGAATTCGTCAAATCCGGGTGCAAGAACAACCGCACCCACATCCAGGTTGATATATTCTTCCGCCATTTCATGAATAATCGCCCCAGCCTGGCACGCTTCCACACATGCATAGCATTCGCTGCAGATTCCACACTGGAGGCATCGAGAGGCTTCATGTATTGCCTGTTCTTCTGTAAATCCGAGTTCCACTTCGCAAAAGCTCTTGATGCGCTGTTTCGGATCGAGGCTGGGCATTTTCGTGCGTGGCTCCCGCACGGATTCCACATCCGGCTCCACAACAGGAAGGGGGGATTCCGGCTTTTTTTCAAAGGGTTTTCCGGAAAGGTATTGATCAATATAAAGGGCAACATTTTTCCCCGCGGCAATGGCTTCGATCACAGTATCGGGTCCGGTTACCACATCGCCGCCTGCAAAAACGCCATCCAGGTTGGTGTGCATGAATTCATCGGTTTCAATAGTGCCCCACTTGTTGGTTTTAAGGGGCTGTTCTCCTTCGACAAATCCGAAATCAACGGTTTGGCTAATGGCGGGGATTAATGTATCAAGGCTGACCACAAACTCGCTTCCTTCAATGGGAACCGGGCGTCTTCTGCCCGAGGAGTCCGGTTCGCCCAGTTTCATGCGGAGGCACTGTACCCCTGTAAGTTTTCCGTTCTCCCCGAGAACCTGTTTGGGAGCAACGAGGAATTGCACGTTCACGCCCTCTTCAATAGCGGCGTCCACTTCGTGCTCATTGGCAGGCATTTCTTTGCGCGTTCTTCTATAGAGAATGGTAACCTCATCCGCTCCCACGCGAAGCGCGGTTCTTGCTGCATCGATGGCAGCGTTGCCTCCGCCGATAATGCCGACTTTTTTACCGAGGCTCGCGGGTTTTTGAAGGTTCACGTTTCTCAGGAAATCCACGGCATGAACATAGCCTTCAAGGTCTTCTCCGGGTATATTAAGGAGTTTTCCGTTCTGGGCGCCCGTGCCAATGAATACGGAATCGAAATCCTTTCTCAGGTCTTTCATCTTGATATCTTTACCAATGGGGGAGTTGAGCTTGAGTTTGACACCGAGGTTCAGGATTTCCATGATTTCGCTATCCAACACATCCTGGGGAAGGCGGTAATCCGGGATGCCGATTGCGAGCATGCCTCCGGCGCGGGGCAGGGCTTCGAAAATTGTGACATCATAGCCTTGCAGAGCCAGGTCGTGCGCTGCAGCCAGCCCCGAGGGTCCGGAACCGATAATGGCAACATTCTTATCTTTTTTCTCGGCGATCTCGAATTTCAGAGGTTCCTTGAGTCCGTGTTCCCTTACCCAATCCACAACAAAGCGCTTGAGAAATGCAATGGAAAGAGGTTCGTCCACTTCCCCGCGTTTACAGCTCTGTTCGCAGGGATGGTGGCACACCCTGCCGCAAATTCCGGGAAGGGGGTTTACCTTTCTGATCAGCTTGTAGGCTTCCTCGTAACGACCCTCGCGGATAAGGGCAACATAGCCTTGGGCAGAGGTTTCAATGGGGCATCCGCTTTTACAGGGAGAAATCCCCAGTTTCTGGATGGCAAAGGCGTTCGGAATCGCCTGGGCGAACTCGCGGTATATGGCTTTTCGATCGTTCAGGTTTTCATTGTAGGGATCGGGCTGGGTGATGGGGCATGCCTTCACGCAATCCCCGCACCCGTTGCATTTATCCAGATCAATAAACCGGGGATGCTTGAGCACAGTTGCCTTGAAATTCCCCGGCTCCCCTTCCAATGCTGTTACCTCGCTGTTTGTAAGAATTTTGATATTATGGTGGCGCCCTGTATCCACGAGCTTGGGGGCAAGGATGCACATGGAGCAGTCATTGGTGGGGAAGGTTTTATCGAGTTGAGCCATGACCCCGCCTATGCTCATTTTCTGTTCCACCAGGTAAACGAAAAAGCCGGACTCTGCAAGGTCGAGCGCGGTTTGCACCCCAGCCACGCCGCCGCCCACTACTAAAACAGCGCCGGATTTGTTTCCTTTTTTATTTTTTGTTTTCATCTGTTCCATTTTAAAGCACTCGCAAAATTTATCCTGTTTTGAGCGCCTCGATCTTTTGGAGGAGCTCTTTTGGTCTCACCCGGTTCATGTTAAGCCCCAGCTCTTTGGGTTCCATGCCCATAGCCAAACCCAGAATCTGGGGAAGATATAAAACGGGTATATTATATTTCACATCAAAACCGGATTCGATTTTTCTCTGGTTGCTTTCATACATAACGCTGCAAAAGGGGCACACCAGGCACAGGGCATCCACATCCAGCTGCTTCAATATATCGAGTTTTTCCTTTGCGATTTTCAGGGCAAGGTTTTCATCCACTGCCAAAACCGCGCCGCCGCAGCATTTCATTTTATTCATGTAATTCACGCTGGTTGCACCGGTTACGCCGATGAGTTCATCCAGGGTGCGGGGGTCCTCCGGGGAATCGAAGCCTTCATAGATTTCGTGGGGTTTTAAATAGTGACATCCGTAATGTGGGGCGATGCGAAGCCCATGAAGGGGGTGCACAATTTTTGAGGCGATCGCCTCCAGCCCCACTTGCTCGTAAAGGATCCGGGCAAAATGCCTCACCTTTACAGTGCCGTTATATTCCAAGCCAATGTCTTTTAAGTGGGTATTGACCTTTTTGCGTTTTTCCTCGTTTTCCGCGAGGTCTTTACTGACTTCTGTAAGAACGCCGGTGCAAGCGGTGCAGATGGTGCAGATATCGGTATTTTGTTTTTCCGCAAGCGCCAGGTTGCGTGCTGCCATCCATTCCCCGGTTTCAATATCCAGGGAATTCATGGGGTAACCGCAGCAGGAGAAGTTGGGGATATGAATAAACTCCATGCCAAGAGCCTGGGCGACTTTTCTTGTGGACGCCTCGTAATTCTGTCCCCGAACAGGGATGGTGCAACCTAAAAACAGGGAATATTTTTTCATTTTTTCTTCCATGTTAATATCAGCCCCGGGATCAGCTCCCGGGGAATATAAATAAATCCCTTTCAGAACCCGGGTCCGGAAAGTTACTTCACTTCCTTAAGCACACCCTGGCAAAAAAGCGCCTCCAGGTCCGCGCATTTCTTTTCCAGTTCAGGCAGACTAAGGCGCGATCGCTTTTTGTTGTCAAAATCCTCGATCTCATACAGCTTGCCATGTTCACGGATGGTTTTTGCCTGCATCCGGAACGAGGGATGAACGATCCCCTCTCGAACCGCAATATTTTTCAGAACCTGCATGATGGAGGCGAGATGCACCCCCTGGGGGCAGCGTTCGGAACAGGTGTAACAGGTTGAACAGAGCCAAATGAAATCCGAGCGGAGCACTTCTTCCTTCATTCCCAGGAGCACCATGCGGATAATGCGGCGAGGATTGTAGCGTTCATCCACCTCGCGAACCGGGCAACTGGCAGTGCACGTGCCGCAGGCAAAACACTTGAGCAGGTTTTCGCCTCCCGGAGCGCTTAAAACCTCCTGCCTGAACTTCAGAGCTTGTTTATCGATTTTTATCTCTTCTGTCATAATACTATAATACAAAAAAAAGTGTGTGGCGTCAACCAAACATTGAAATGGAATAAAAAACGCTCGTTTTGTTACGTCAAGGAATTTTCACAGGATTTCGATTCACAATGCAGTAGATTTTGACATAATGATGCAGTTTTCCTGAATATTTTAAATGATTTTTTACTTGCCCGCCTAGAAGTATGTAAATTAGGATCAAACGTGAAAATAAGGAAAAAAGTGATAAAATTGAAGTGCACCAGATTATATAAGGATTTATTCCTCTGCATGATTTTCATGTTTTTTGTTCCCTTATATTTACCTGTATCTGGAGAACCGACCGCTTATATGGTCAAGGATATCAATCCGGGACAGGAGGAAGCCTTTCACTCATCCTCATCGTATGTCAATCCTATGCCTGTAAGTGTATACGGAACTGTTTTTTTTGTGGCTAACGATGGCGAGCATGGATACGAACTATGGAAAACGGACGGAACAGAAAAAGGAACCATGATGGTCAAGGACATTTATCCCGGTCCGAGAGATGGATGGATTACCGAACTTGCCAACCTGAACAACGCGGTTTTATTCCCTGCCGATGACGGGATCAATCTTCAAAAAATGTGGCGAAGCGACGGAACGGCAGAAGGCACATACAGGATCGGCTTTGAGGGTCGTTACCCCGAACAATTAACAGTGATGAACGGATGGCTCTATTTCAGCGCCTGGGATTACCTGGGAGAGGAACTGTATAAAACCAACGGCACAATATTAGGAGGTCAAATCGTAAAAGATATCCGTGTCGGCTCATCCTCGCCTTATTATATCACCAATGCCAATGGCACACTCTATTTTACTGCCGATGATTATACTCATGGAAAAGAACTGTGGAAAAGCGGCGGAACAGCTGGAACGACCATGATGGTCAGAGACCTTTCCCCCGGCTCAAACAGTTCAAATATAAAGGATTTGTATGCTGTCAATAATATATTGTTTTTTGAATTTGGGGTCGAACTATGGAGAAGCGACGGCACCTCAAATGGGACATTTTTCCTCAAAGACCAATTCGTGCCGCTTTCAGGAAAAGATGAATTCCTCTATTTTTTCTACAACATGGAATTATGGAAAAGCAACGGAACGGTTGAAGGAACCCAAAAGGTCAAAGACTTAAATCCCTACTATTTTCATTTCACGGAATCTTACACAGCGGTTGAAATGGATGGTTTTCTCTATTTTTTCCTTCACAACGAAAACATGGGTACTGAGCTATGGAGAACCGATGGCACAACCAGCGGAACGGAACAGGTCAAGATCATCTGGCACGGGACAGGGGACTACTACCATTCTTATAAACCAAGCGATTTGGCGAATGTCCAGGGAACTCTTTTTTTTAGTGGCTATGATGAATTTCACGGAAAAGAACTATGGAAAAGCGACGGCACTCCTGAAGGAACCGGTTTGGCAGTGGAAATCAGATCGGGTTCCCGGAGTTCTTCTCCTCAAAACCTCTTTCATCACGACGGAACCCTTTACTTTCTTGCTGATGATTATTCCCACGGCTTGGAATTATGGGCACTGCCCTGGCTTCCTTCAACAGCAAAACCGGTAATTGCCGATATCAAAGATACCATTATACAGGACGGGATTTCCTATTTCGGACCGAAACCCGCGCTTCTACAAGCCGCACAACCAACCACATGGACGATCATCTCCGCACCCTATGACATGGATATCGATATTGACACAGGCGTGGTTTCCTGGCTAAATCCAACCAAAATCGGGAGTCCCTTTACCATTATTATCCGCGCCTCAAATGAGTTCGGATACGATGATGAAAAATGGTCTCTGGGTGTATTGGATAAACCCGTTATTATACCAATAGAGAACGCCTCGATAACCGCGGGAAGCCCTTATGTCAGCCCCTCCCCCGATCTCCTTTATGAAACCCTCCCTGTCACCTGGTCGCTTGTCACTAGCCCCTATGGTATGACCATAAACCCCGACACAGGAATTGTGACATGGTCACAACCCATTATCTACGGGAGTCCTTATAAAATAACCATAGCCGCGGAAAACAGTTTCGGAAGGGATGATGAAACATGGTTTTTAACAGTTAATCCCCAAAAAAATTTGCCTTATCCAGCCCTTGCACTCCTGAATCCTTATGGGGAGGTTTATGTTTCCATGAGCGAAGGAGTCCCTCCTTTTTATGAACCTGGTTTGCGGGGAAGTATCTGTTTCCTGTATGCTCCCGAAGAACGCCATTATCCTTTAACAGGGGATGTAAATGGCGACTTCATGACCGATCTCATTCAAGTTACACCCTATGGTGATGCCTGGGTAGCCCTCGCTAAAGAGAGAATTTTTGCCCCCCCAACCCGCTGGGGATGGCTCGGATTTCGATATGAAGAAGTCGAAGGGGATAACGGTTATTTGCCCCTTGTGGGGGATGTGAACGGCGACAAGTTGGCAGACCTGATTCAAATCACAAAATATGGCGATGCTTGGGTTGCCCTTTCCGAAGATTCAGCTTATACCACCCCTACCCGCTGGGGTTGGCTGGGTTTTTTCTTTCTGCGCAGTCTCCCAGGAGAAGCCGGAGCTCTTCCTATGTCCGGCGATTTTAACGGGGACGGCTTGTACGATCTGTCCCAAATTACCCCCTATGGCGACGCCTGGGTTGCCCTCTCCACAGGTTCTTCCTTTGAATTGCCCCAGCGTTGGGGATGGCTGGGATTTCGATATGCCCCTTACGACGGTTACTATCCCATTGCCTCAGATGTTGACGGAAACGGATTGTCTGACCTGGTTCAGATCACGCCACACGGCGATGCCTGGGTGGCACTATCTGCAGAGACGTATTACAAACCACCTTGCCGCTGGGGTTGGCTGGGATTCCATTATAATGAAGCCACTAGTCATTATATCCTTTCAGGTGATGTCAACACCGACCTGAGGGAAGACCTCATCCAGATCACGCCTTCCGGCGATCCCTGGGTGGCTCTTTCCTCAGAGACCATTTACGATCCACCTAGCCGCTGGGGTTGGCTGGGTTTTACATGGAGCCGCGAAGAGCATTATCTACCCCTGTTCCTCAACCTGAGATGGTAATATCAAATAACCTTCCTTTTTTCGGGAAATCTCCAAAACACTTGACTCTCCCCTTGCTGGATTTATGTTTCATTATACACCTATAAACAAGGGATTGAAACATGATGAAACAAATCCGGGAAATCGTTGAATCCATTCCTATCGCAGATACGCACGAACACCTCCTGGAAGAAGAAGATCGCATAAAAGCATCGGATAAGGCTCCCTTGAATGATATCGGGGTGTTTTTTACCCAGTACGTGGATTCCGATCTTGTTGTGGCTGGCATGCCCCCCAAAGACCTTGAAAAAGTAAACGATCCCCAAATCACCTCCCAAACAAAATGGAAACTTATCAAGCCCTGGTGGGAAGCCATGCGCAATACAGCTTATGGCATGATGGTAAGAGAATCGATTCGGATCCTGTTTGACGAGGAGGACATTAACGACGGAAACCGGGAGAAAATCGATGAAGCACTCCGCAAGCTTGCCAAACCCGGATACTACGAACAAATCCTGAAACAAACCTGCAATATTGATCATTGCCAGGTGAACGCCCTGGATGTTCCCTTTTTCAGGGAAACCAAATCGCCGGATTTGCTCCTCATGGACCTTTGCACAAGCTTTCTCAGCTCGGATTTCGATCGCCAAAAAGTAGGCGAGTTCTTTGGTCGGGATATAACATGCCTGGATGATGCACTGGAGGCGATTGACAAGGCTTTTTCCGTGTTCGGTCCCAAAGCAATTGCCGTAAAGAACCAGAGCGCCTACCGCCGTAGGATCGATTATAAAATTCGCTCCCGAAAGGAAGCCGAGGAAAATTTCAAGCTGTACCTTGAAAATGAAAAGAATATTTCACGGGAACAAAGAAAACCGTTCGAAGACTTCCTCTTCCACTATACCACTGACAAGGCTGTGGAATACCATCTTCCCGTAAAGATGCACACCGGTTTTCATGCGGGACGCGGCGTTATGCCCCTTCACAATGTGCGCCTCAACCCGGGCGACATGTGCGAACTGTGCCGCGCCCAGCCAGAGGCAAAATTCGTGTTCATGCATATCACCTATCCATACCAGGACGAGGCTATTGCAGTTGCAAAACATTACCCCAACGCATACATCGACATGTGTTGGTCCTGGATGATAAGTCCCCTGGCTGCGGTGCGGTTCCTGAAGGAATGCCTCCTTTCTGTTCCGGCAAACAAGATATTCACCTTTGGGGGAGATGTTTCCCTGGTGGAGCTTGTGCCGGGGCATATTCACATAGCCCGAAAGGGAATCTGCCAGGCAATAACCGAGCTTGCAGGAGAAGGATGGCTGAAAAGAAGCGACATTCCCGGTATTCTTGAAAGGCTCCTCCGCTCCAACGCATACGAACTGTTCCCCGTGGAACAAAGAATCCGGGAAGGAAAAAGCGAAAAGGGAAAATAAACTTCAAAAAATCGCACATAGATTTTCACTTGCCTAAAGTAGTCAAATCCCGGTAAACGATATATCTATACATCTAATAAAGGAGAATCACCCGGGGAAGAATAAATTAAAAAAACAAGAGGAACGAATATGAAGCCTGTTTGTTTGATTATACGCGACGGTTACGGGCATAATGAAAACCCGAAAGGAAACGCGGTTCTTGCAGCCCACACGCCTAACGGAGATAAATACCTGGAGACCTATCCGTGGACCCTGTTGGAGGCGGCAGGGGAGCCGGTGGGGCTTCCCCGGGGTTACCAGGGTTCCTCGGAAGTAGGGCACCTGAACATGGGAGCGGGGCGCATCGTGATCCAGGAACTGAAACGGATCGACGACGGGCTTCGAACCGGGGAACTGTTCAAATCGGAAAAGTGGATCAAGCTGATCAAGAACTGGAAAGAGAACAATTCCAGGCTTCACCTTTTGGGGCTCCTGCAGGATGAGGGCGTTCATGCGCACCAGGAACACCTTTTCAAGATCATGCGCCGCGCACGAAGCGAGTTCCCGGAAGGAAAAATCATTATCCATCCCTTCCTGGACGGACGCGACACCCCGCCAAGAAGCACGCTCGAATATATCGCAAAACTCAAAACCGTTATGCAGGAAGTGAAAGGATGCGCCATCGGAACTATCATGGGAAGATATTACGGCATGGATCGTTCCAGGAACTGGAAGCTTACCGATATCGCATATCATTGCCTGGTTTGCGCGGAAGGGCGAAGGGCTGCCGATGTTGAAACTGCTGTCAAGCAGTCCTATGAAAAGGATAAAACCCCGGATAATGTGGATATGTTCGATGAATACATCCTGCCTTATGCAATCGGGGATTATGAAGGAATCAAGGATGGCGATTCCGTAATGCATACGAATTATCGCCAGGATCGGGCGATCCAGCTCTCCATGGCGTTCGTTGATCCGAATTATCCCGGAAACCTGAAGGCAAAACCGAACATCGTTTACGTGGGGTTTACCCGGTACTGGGACGAATTCACCGAGTATATGCTTGGCGCGATGGACGCGGGAGGGGGCATGGATAATCTCCTGGGCGAGGTCATTTCCGATGCGGGTTTCCGCCAGCTCCGCATTGCGGAAACGCAGAAATTCCGGCATGTCACGAGTTTTTTCAACGGAAAAGCCACAACCCCGTACAAGGGAGAAGACCAGGTGGAGATAAAAAGCCGGTTCGATCCTGCAACCTTTGCCACGCATCCGGAGATGGACGCCTATAACGTAACAAAAGAACTTCTAAGTCGCCTGGAAAACAATCCGTACCACTTTATTGCCGTGAATTTCGCCAACGGGGATATGGTGGGTCATACAGGGGATTTCGAAGCAGCCAAAAAGGCGTGTGAAGTGGTGGACGAATGCGTGGGAAAAGTGGTGAACCGGATATTGGAGCTGGAAGGCAAGGTTTTATTGACTGCTGATCATGGCAACTCGGAACAGATGATCGATTACGATACCGGCATGGTGAAAACCAGCCACACCCTGTTCCCTGTGGAGTGTATATATATTGCAAAGGATTCACCCGGGAAAAAGCTCCTGGAGCATGGCAAGCTTTCGGATATCGCCCTTACGGTTCTGTATCTTATGGGGCTTCCGGTTCCGAAGGAAATGAGTGCGGAGAATTTGATTGTGCATTGATTTCTTGCTCTTTGGGGAGTATAATTTTCTCCGGTGATAAAAAAAGAAAAATTAATTCCGATGTCACGAATAAACGTACATCGGAATGTGCTTTTGGGGTTCCGGGTTTTTTTTCATGAGTTCCTCAAGATGATGAATTGTTTCCGGTGTCAGGAGAATGTCCGAGCATACATCACAGATTTCTGCCGGAACATTATCAAATACAATCACGTTCGATCCTCGCTTCACCACATGCAAAATAAAGCGGTGCTGGTATTTCCCCGGACATCCCTGGATACTGCATTTCATTTTTACTTTCCTCTCTCGAACGGAGTCACCCACTTGGGCGGCTTCGGCTCATACACTGTAATGATTATGGCAACCTCAAGGGACGTAGTGATAACAACGTGCACATATTTTCTTTGTAAGGTTTTCCCACAGACCAGGCAACATGAGCCTCTCTTATGTTCGGTGTAATTCTCGATCAAAGTCGCATTAAAAAGAACTTGTTTCACTTCATCAAGAGAAATGTTCTCTTCAACCATCTCTTGATGCGCATGTACGGTCACACGCAAACGTTCCGATTCCGCCTGTTGCCTCAAGCGATTTTCTATCGCTTCATTATTATGGATATCGAAATCAACCATTAATCCTTGAACCACAAACCATTGACGTCATTCTCAAATACATAATTCTTGAAATCAAAATTTACACCTTCATACCAAAGAAATTTTTCTCCTAAGATGAATAAATAAAGCTAATTTTCCTTCATGATTTATATGCTGACATATAAAAAAATGATGATACATTAAGGCTTTATGTGTCAAGCCATGATTCGTTGAGTTTTGGAGAAGAACGGAAGAGAACAAAGAGAGGAAATAATAAAAAGCAAAGAAACATTTCTCCCTACCTGAATGCAATATTTGAAAAGTTTGGGAAGCAATATAATTGCAGTTCGAACGGTTGTGTTTATTTCATCAGGCGCCAATCTTTCACGCCGGATGTTGTGGATGATTCATAAAAAAACCATGACAACCGGAAAGGAGGATGTTATAGAGACTATTATAAGAAATGAGAGAGGGCGAGGGCGAGGGCGAGGGCGAGGGCGATTAAGATTAAGATTAGGATTAAGAGATAATGGGATGAAAGACCCCGGGTGTTACCAGCTTTTAATGTATTTACCGAAACCGCGGCGGATTCGCGTGGGGCGTTTGGGGATTTTTAGATTTCCCGCAGGATGGTATATATATACCGGGAGCGCGATGAACGGTGTTTCTGCCCGGGTGGCGCGCCACCTTCGAAAACACAAGCGACTCCATTGGCACATTGATTATCTTTTGGAATTCGCCAGGATCAGGGGAATTAAAAAGTGTTTGACAACCCAGCGAAAAGAATGCTCCTTAAACAGAATATTGATGAATTGTGAAGGGGTTGGAATCCCGGTAAAAAATTTCGGTTCTTCCGATTGCCGGTGCGAATCGCACCTTGTATATTTTAAGAACAAACCCGAGATATTATTTGAACCCGTATAAAACTAATTGAAGGAGGAAACATATGAGTCCGAAGTACGTATACTTCTTTGGAGGAGGAAAAGCCGACGGCAGCGCCACCATGAAAAA
>Ga0180437_10007675_pt1 | contig 13959 bp, 13 predicted proteins | sample SS_ome_4_FD_132410 | JGI IMG/M metagenome (GOLD analysis project Ga0180437, IMG submission 132410) | Hypersaline lake sediment archaeal communities from the Salton Sea, California, USA - SS_3_D_1 metaG | ecosystem: Environmental > Aquatic > Non-marine Saline and Alkaline > Hypersaline >...
AGTTTGGCAGCTTAATTAAGGCAGTTGTTGATGTTGACAAAAAAATAATGGCGATAGGCGGGGCAATGCATGCTGACGAAGAAGCTCTGCTTTTAAAAAACGGCTCAAAGCAGGAAAGTCTTTGGGGAATAAATCTTTACCCGGAGGCCAAAAGCAAAGATTTTAAAGATTTTATTGAGTTTGATTCAGTTATTAACTTGCGGCCCCTGCAAGGCAACCTAAGCCGCGATGTCAAAAGCGCTAAAATCCGGAAGAACATTGCTGATATTGTAAAACAATTAATAGAAAGATGAAGCTTATCCACCACAAGAGTTTAACTCTTAAAAAATGGCGTTCTTTATCCATCTTTGAACAGATGGCAAACATTGGCAGTGAAGTGGAGAGAACGATCAGCTGGAGAAAAAAGGGCAATAAAAAATATGCCGACTTGGCTTTTGAACGGGCCCTGGAGCTTATCGATTTAACAGCTGCCGATATTAAAAATAAAGATAGATTAAAAGAAATTTTAAGAGTCCGCGAGCTTTTGGCCGACTGGTATTTTTTTGAAAACAGATACCAGTCTACTGACGAGTTTTGGCAAAAATATTTTTTTAGTTTTATTTATGCTACAAGAAATTTAGGCGGGTAAAGGAGGTGAGGAAAAAATGCTTGGTCAGCTACCAATCGATATTAAAAAATTAGGCAAAAAGGCCTTAGATAAAGAAATTTTGCGGCTTGGGATTATTGCCGAACTTGATGCTGTTAATTTTTATGAGCAGATGGCGGCAATGACGACTGACAAAAACATCAAAAAGGTTTTGATGGATATTGCTCGAGAAGAAAAAGCCCATGTTGGTGAATTTCAGGCGCTGCTTTTGATGAAAGACAAAGAGCAGGTTAAAGAGATGAAGGAAGGCGAAGAAGAAGTCAAGGAAATGATGGGAAAATAATTATAGGATAGGATTTGTGCCAAGGAGAGGACTTGAACCTCCATGGGGTTTCCCCCACATGGTCCTAAACCATGCGCGTCTGCCAGTTCCGCCACCTTGGCCCTTCGTTGCTTTGTTCCTCAGGGCAGGCTTTATTTATTTTATCAAATTATTTCAATTTTTTGGCGAAGTTGTGGGCTTGCCACTCAAGAGAATCGTCAAGAGGCTTTAAGTTGACTTCCTTTTTATAACGGTTTTCCAGCGCCAGTTTTATCAAAAGATCGGCAAAATGGGGGTTTTTTGGCAGAAGCGAGCCGTGAAGGTATGTGCCAAAAACATTTTTGTAAATCGCTCCCTCGGTCTTATCTTTTCCATTATTCCCAAAACCCTTAATAACCTTACCTAAGGGCAAAGTTTTACTTGCCGCTTGCCTCTTGCCGCTTGCCGCTAAAAAGGTATTCCCCGAGTGATTCTCAAAACCAACAAGAGTAGTAACCGGCAACTGGTAACCGGCAACTGGTAACTTGATTGCTACATTGCCAATCTTGCGTTTGTGAGAAGCTACCGTGGTAATATCCAAAATGCCGATGCCAGGGATTTTCTCGCCTGCATGGGTTTTAAAAAAGCGTCCGAAGAGCTGATAGCTACCACAGATGAGTAAAAAAACCTTGCCGGCCCCAACAGCCTTTTTGATAGCCTTTTTTTTCTTTTGCAGGTCCTCGGCAACCAGGCCCTGTTGCCTGTCTTGCCCTCCGCCGGCAAAGAAGAGATCAAACTTTTTTGGATCAAGCTTTTGATTTAAGCTAATGTTTTTGACAGATGCGCTAACCCCCCGCCAAAGGCAGCGTTTTTTTAGAGCAATTATATTTCCCCGATCGCCATAGATATTCATCAGGTTTGGATAAAGATGGCAAATGCGCAAATTCATTTTTGTAATAAGTAACACGTAATATGTAAACCGTAATTTTTATTTTTTTACTTATTACGAATGACGTATTACGTATTACGGACGTTAGTCTTTCCAGCTTGACTCAACTAACCCTTTTTTCCTTAGTATTTCTCTTATTTCAAGCATTGCTGTATAAGTGGGCAATATAAACAATTTAGTATCTTTTTGGCATAATAAGATGTTAATAGAGTTATTTAAATCTGGTTCTATTATTACTTGCTGGCGGCTGGCGGCTGGCGGCTGGCGGCTGGCATATTTTGTCCGCAAGGCCATATCATACGCTCGAGTGCCGGAGATGATTGCCTTTTTAATAAAGGGCGTCAGTTTTTCAATGTTTGCATCCCAGAGCCAGGAAACATCGCGGCCGTCAGCGATTTTGTCGTTTATAGCGATTAAAAGAGTTAATTTTTTAATTGCAGGCCGGGCTTGTAACCTGTTTTGCAAGCAGGGCATGTAATTTATTAGTGTCTCGATAACTTGATTAAAACCGGTCGGATTTTTGACAAGCATAATTTTCAATTGTTTTTTGCCTATTTTTATTTCTTCGCTTCGGCCAAAAGCGGCCTTGAAGTTTTCCAAAGTCCTAACAGCTCTTTTAAGCGATAAATTCAGATTTTTGGCAACCGCCAGAGCCGCTAAGGCATTGTAGACATGAAACGTACCGGTGAGGGGGAGCGCTAGAGAAAAAACCTGGTTTTTAATTTTTACATCAAACTTTAAACTATTTTGTCTTTGAGAAATGTTTTTGGCAATTATTTGTTTCCCACCTTGAATAAAACCACAGGAACAGCGTTTAAAGTTTCCAAGGTGGGAGTAAGAAACACTTTTGTAGGTTAAAGGTTTAAGGCAAAGCGGACAGAGAGTAGCATCAGAAGCATGTTCTGGTTTTTTCTTAAGTTTTATGCTGGAGGCAAAACCAAAACAAAAAGAGTTTTCAAAAAATTTGGCAAAAGAGGACAAGGTTGGGTCGTCAGCATTTAAAATAAGAGTTGATTTTTTGGGCAAGGCTTTTATAGCTTTTTTCCATTTCTGAGCAATCGTATCAATCTCGCCATAGCGGTCGAGCTGGTCGCGGAAGAGATTAGTTAGCACTAAAATCTGCGGTTTTATTTGTTCCACAAGCGGCTCGAGGGCAAACTCATCAACTTCCCAAACAGCGATTCCATGCTTTAACTTGCCTAAAAAGCTGCTTTCCCCAATTAGGCTGGAAGCTACTCCTCTGCTTAGGTTTGAGCCGGTTTTGTTAGCAAGAATTTTAAGCCTTTCTTTTTTTAAAATCTGCCGGACCATTTTAGCGGTAGTTGTCTTGCCATTAGTGCCGGAGATCACTATGTGGACAGGAATTTGTTTCTTCAAGTTTTTGACAAAGTTTTTATCGATTTTTAAAGCGATAAGACCCGGTGCCGCCCGGCCGCCAAATTGAGGAAATGGTTTAAGAAAAACTTGGGTGATTTTACCAAAAAAAAGGGCGATGAGGTTTTTGGGATGCATAAGGATATTATAAATATAAATTTCTAATTATTCTAATTTCTAATTAACCTAATCAAATTCCAATTTCCCAATGACCCAATTTACAAATATTTTTAGGATTTGGTGCTTGGGATTTAGTCATTTTTTAGGTTAATTAGAATAATTAGGTCAATTAGATCAATTTTCTAACCTTGTCCTATATTAAACATGTTTTACCTTTTAAAAATGGAGAATTTGTTTTTACTAGAGGAAAGGCTAGTGCGTATTTAGTGTTTAGAAGATTTCAAGAAATGGCCTAAATTTAGCCATAAAAAAATCCACCAGTAAGGTCTGGTAGGACCAAACCAATGGATCTAATTTGTATTATAACATTATCCTGTAATTTGTCAAGAGGGAGATTATAGGCTTATTCTAGACTCCTAAGTTCGGCTAAAAATTGGTTGATGCACTTAGCCCAGGAGCCGTTTTTTTCCAAGGCTTGCGGCGTGTATTTGGCCATGATCTGTTCTGGGGTTTCATATCCTTTACCAAAATACTTTTCCGACAAGCCTTTAACTACTTTTTCAAAACCTTCTTCCCAGCTTTTAAAACAAAGCGTGCCCTCACTGTGGATCCCCCAGCCAAAAGGGTTGTAGCAATCAGGAGCGGGCATTTTTTTGCCCAAGTTTGATTCGCACTGGGCAATGGCAATTAAAAATAAAGGGTCTAAATTGTATTTTTCCGCTGTTTCAAGCAAACTGTCTGCTGCTTCAAGCATTGGTGAATTATGGGTTTTAAGATAAGTTTTTATAATCTCAGGCGTCGGGTTTTCTGCCTTGATATCAGAAGAAGTATTAGTTCCCAAAACCTTATTCGGAGTTGAAGCATAAAGCTGGTAAGAAGTAGCTTTTTGCGATGCCTCAATGGCCGTCAAAGCCTTTTGCGCCTGCTGGTAAGCCAAGAAATTACCCCTGTATTTTTGCAAAAAAAGGCTGATTACTAAGGTAGAAATGGTGGCGAAAAACCAGATGGGAAAGATTATTATTTTGCGCATGGGCAGGCCTGCTTTCTTTATTTTGGCAGGCTAAGTTAGAACTTAACAGTGTTCTTATTTTCCACTTTGGCAAATTTGTGGATGGATGTCAAGCACGTAAAGATTTCGCGATTTTCTTACTAGCGTTCGAGGTTCGGAAATCCACGTGCCTTACGGGGAGAAAATGGTTAGTAATTGATGGTTATTGGATTTTAATCCTGGCGGTTCCAGAATTTAAAGGCCGGTAGAAGTTGGTTTTGTCTTGGCTCCACGTTAGCCAAACAGAGTAACTACCCGGATTAGCAAATATCATTGAGTTGTGGATTGGGAATTCTTCGCCTGGGTCGATATTGATATTTAACTGGCAGCCAAAAGTTACTTCGCCCGAGTGGTTAAAGCAGACATGGGTTAAAAACTTTTTTTTGGTGCCGATATTTTCAAGAGCGGCAAAAAAGTTGATAGTTTCCCCTGTCTCTGCGCTTGTCTTATCCGAGTATATTTTTTTAGATTCTAAAATGGTAAATTTGTTAGAAGAATTACTGCTGGCTGCTGGAGACTGTGGACTGGTAGCTCTAATCTCTTCCCATTTTTGAGCGGAAGGCGTTGCTCCAGACTCTGACTGAGTTTTTTCTTTATTTTTGTTAATTTCTATCTTTGCAGGCTTTTCTTTCATAGCAAAAAAATTATTATAAGCTAAGACCCCGCCCGCGCCCAGGATAAAAAAGACAAAAGCAGTTAAAATATAGTTCCCAAAGTTTGAGGATTTGTTTTCCGTCATGATTTGATTTTAAACGTTTTTTGGTATAAAAAACAATGTTAAAATCTTGTAAAGGAGCGCTATGAAAAAAATTCTACTAATCGTTGTTTGTGAATTGGAATATTAAAATGTGCATGTTTGGAAAATAATTTTGTGCAATGCGCTGAGCAGGGTGTATCACCCTCCAGAGTAGTCCATAATGATCTTCAGTTAATAAAAGGTTAAATTAGCTGGAGGTCAAAAATGCTAAACATGTACAAGCAAGTAACTATTCATACCCTGAAAAAACAGGGAGAAAAAAATACGACTATTGCCAGACAGTTAGGCTGCTACCGGAATACTGTTAGGAACATTCTCCTTATCGTTTTAAAAACAGAAACAGAGATAATCTATAAGTTTTGCTTTAAGGAGTAGCCCAACGTGCTGTGTGTGGGCTAAGTGGTAGTGGGTGCAAATTATATCTTCAGATTTTAAACCCTCTTTTCCTAGAGCTTTTCGCAGAGTTAGCTTTTTATTTATTCCCATTCCATGGTCAACAATAATGTTAGTTTTCTCATCACAAATTAAAGTAGTTGTAGGAACTACCTTAGTGTCTTAGCGTCCTCTTTAACATAACCTTCAATTAAAACTTTTACTTTTGCCATTTTTTTATTTTAAGAAAGACTTTTCTCCAACTTTTTTAGCCTCTTTCAGAATAAGGTCTTCAATTTTGCCTAGATTAACATTTTGACTTAGTACGGGATCGTCTTTAATTTTTTCTACCTGCATCATATTAGAACCCAACTGTATGGGATCAATGTGCCAGTCAAATTTTGCTCTAGCTTTTTTCATTAAATCAGAAAAATCCCACTTTTTTTTAGTCAAAATAAAATAAAGGTCAAAAAAGTCTCTTCCCCTTGGCTTTTGAGATACAGTAAAGACTTTATTAACAGCTATATCCAAGAGACTATCTACCTTAATATTATTAACTAGTTTTGGGTTTTCTATTTGAGGAAAAGGAAAATAAGTAAATTCAAGCTTTAATGAGCTGTCTTTATTAAAAATCAAGTGATAAATATTTCGGTTAAATGCTTGTTGAAAATCAAGCTCGCCAAATCCAATAATTGATTTTGATTTTTTAATAAATGGAGAGATGTTTTGAGGAAAAAATTCAGTTTCACAAAAAAAATCAAGATCAACCGAGCGACGGTGATGCAGGTAATATTCAGAAAGCGCTGTCCCGCCGGTGAAGTAAAAGCTTTCATACAGTTTTTTCTCTTTAGAAAAAAAGTCTAAAAACTTTTTTTGGTTTTTATCTAGGTACGATTTGGCCATAACAGCATTTTCAAGAAATCTTTTTTCTTTTCGTCAATATCTAAAGAGGAAAAGTGTTTTTTAAGTTGGTGTTTATCGATTTTCTCATCCCCAAGGCCAAAATTTATCATTTGCTCCAGCTTCCATTTTTGATAATCGGAAGGCTTCCTTTTTAATCTTGAAGTGTTTATGCCCCAGTTGTACATGTAGTTATTTTACCAAAATCCAGGCCCAAAATCTTCTTCAGTCTTACCCAAACGAAAATGATACTGAATGAGGCTCGATACCTAATTGAAAAATGAGCCTAAAAGGGTTCTTTAAAAAGTAAACGCGAACCGTCAAAATAAATCGTATATGAATATTACATATTACAATGAATGATTCGCGCTTAACTAATGTTAGCCAATTAAAGGATTTTTAAACGGATTGTTAAACATATCTTAGGGTAAACTTAAATTTTAGCCAGTTGTCCCATTGTTTAACTTACCACTCCTTTTTTACCCCCATATACGCCTGTGATTCCTTCCCTGGGGGATGGTATCTGTCGTGAATTTCTTTATATTGTCGATATAACTCTGCGTGTTCCTCATGCCACTTCTCAGGATCAGGATCGGGAATATCTTCAGGGAGAGTCTCAAAAAAATGCCGTAGAACTGCAAGATACTCTTTTTCTTCAGCATCATTTAATAAATCACCAGACGGCACTTCTGAACCCTCAATTTTATATCCTCTGCCAAAAATTCTTTTGAAAACGAATAAACTTCTCTCTATATGTTTATCAGAGGTTACAACCAATAAACTATGCAAATCTAATTCTCCCGCAGCCTTTCTCGAAGCGAATGCCTCTCCGATGGTATCTTTGCCGTCTTTGACCATAACAACCGCATCAACAGGAGCGCCAAGCCTAACAAGATAGTCACGGCGTAATTCAGCACCAGTTTTATCAAAGGCAATAGCATAGGGACTATAAGTGGTTTTATGTCCGCCCAAAGCAAAAATTCTGGGCGCTAAACCTCCCTTGTAAAGATCATAACCCGCATCGAGTCGTTGAGTTGATAAAGGGGTTAACTCTCCTGTATTATCTCGTCCTCCACCCAAAATAACGATGGCATCATATTGTTTTTCCATAATGTTTATTTCCGAGGTTCGATAATCGTCTCATCTACTACTCCCTATAGGATGCTGGGGAGCTAGGGCTCGAACCTAGACTTTTCTGCTTCAAAGGCAGACGTGTTACCAATTACACCACTCCCCAATTTGCTAAAAAAGGCTTATATATAAGCCTTTTTTGAGGTGAGCGGGATACGAGGATCGAACTCGCGCCTCCACCTTGGCAAGGTGATGTACTGCCACTATACTAATCCCGCGGATTTTAATCCCTTAACATATCCGTATATTTTATGAGTTAATTTTTTATCATGTATTCTGACTTGCAATGTGCCGTACGGCAACTGGCGCTTTTTTCTAATTTTTTTACTGCTTTTACTTAAGGAGTAACATGGTTTTTTAAATTGATCCTCAGGAACCTGAGTAATTTTAGCCCAATAATTTATAGCTTTTTTTTCTTCGATATTTTCATGCAAAATTAATTGCATGTAGAATTTTTCTTCCTTAACACAACATATTTTGCGGAAGAATTTCATTATTAAAGAAATCATTTCGGGGTCAGAGTTGCTAAATTGAAGTCCCCAGCGATTTTTCTTTCCCCCTTCGGCCCAATAAAGAGCGACTCCTACTAAAAACAGCTCTTTTTTAGAGATATTTTTAATTTCCTGAGCTGCTTTTTTTTGGGTTTGTTTTTCCTTTTTTAGCGTTCTCCCCTTTATTCTTTGAGCGTGTTTTTTATAGGCTTTTTTCCAATTTTTAATTCTAAAAACTTTGATTTTTTCTTGTTCTTTTTGGGACAGCTGTTTAAACCAATAATTAAGCGTACTTTTAGACACCTTGATCTTTTGCTTTACTTGGTTGTAGCTGTATCCTTTCCTGAGTAACTCAGCTCCTTTTTGTCGTTTTGAACTCACAGTTTATATTTATTTAACATAAAGTTTAAGTTCATGTCAATGTGCAAAGTTAAGTTGAGTGCCAGGACTCGGAATTGCACCGAGATCTCAACTTTTTCAGAGTCGCGCCGTGACTAACTTGGCTATCCTGGCTTTTCTCCCTCAGATCCGGGGTCAAAGCAAACTTTTTTGTTTGTAACTTCTCATACTAAATTATTCAAGGTAAACCTTGTATATTATAAGTTTACTCTGATTCCAATGCAAATTGGAGAAGAGTGGATCCGGAGGGTCTCGAACCCCCGACCTTTCGGATGTAAGCCGAACGCTCTGGCCATCTGAGCTACGGATCCAGATTTTTTTGAAAAAATGTTTCCATTGTGCGCGATTTTTACAAATTTTGCTTTCAAAAGCAAAATTTGTTTTTATTTTTAGTCGCCCGCAGGGCGACTTTATTTTAAGGTTATTGTATCAAAACTAACTTTTTTTGCAAAAATAAAAACCGTCTTTTATTTAAAAGGCGGTTTTTTCTATGACTGGTCCCTGGAGCTGACCAAAAAATATAGGACAACTTTTGGGCAGAAATGCCCAAAAGTTGTCAGAATGTCAGAAAGAGCATTGACAGTCGTGATTATACAAAGTAAGTTAGGTTTAAGAAATAGTTATTTCTTTTTTAAATTTTTCTTTAAAATTTTTGCGTTTTTCTTTTTATTCTTTTCTTAAGACCGCCGCCTGCAGGCGCGGCTTGATTTTCCTCATATGGCACTCGCCGAAATGGGCGGCTCGGCGAGTGCCATTCCGAATTCTGCTGCAATCTTCCAAATGGTGCTCCTACTAGGAATCGAACCTAGATCTACCGCTTAGAAGGCGGTTGCTCTATCCGTTGAACTATAGGAGCTTTCAAAAATCTACTGCTTGCCTGCCCGCAATTGCTAAAGCTCAAGCTTTTGCAGGCGGGGAAGACGGTTGCTCTATCCGTTGAACTATGGCGGCCTCTCGCTAGGCTCGAGGTAAGCCCTCTCGGGCTCGCTCGAAGCAAACTATTTTATATTATATCAATTTTTTGACCATATAGGTATCTTTTAGTTTATATCCCAGTTTTCGGTAATACTGCCGGCTGCCGATGCCGGCAATGACGGCTAATTCTTTAAAACCTTTCTTTTTGGCTATTTTTTCCGCTTTTTTTAAGAGTTTTTTTCCCAGGCCTTTATGCTGGCTGGCGGCTTTTTTGCATTTGCCAAGGCTAACCGCTTCTCCAAAAACGTGGAGTTCACGGACTCCTGCAAAGCAGGATTTTTTTTCAAGACGGAGTCTCAGAAGGCCGTAAAGCCTGTCTTTATCATCAACAAATTTCAAGAAATACTCTTTCCCTCCACTGGCGTGGTAGCAGTAAGTTTCAAGCTGCAAGCTACAAGTTTTCATTTGTTGGGTTTTAATCTCCCGGCAGCGGATGCATTGGCATTTAATATTTTTTCCCTCCATCTTTTTTTGCAAAATTTGGCGCATGTTTGAAAGTTTTGAACCGGCAGCGATGTTGCCGGCCGGTATGTCGCGGACTAAACGGTTTATGCGCACCCAAGGCGGCACTATTTTTTTAATTTTTATCAAAAGGTCAATTAGTTGTTTGTCAGAGTATGGCTTAAATTTGCCCTTTTTATACCACTGATATAGTTTTGACAGGGGGACAACCATAGTTGGGTAGACCTTAACCATATCAGGTTTAAACCTTCGGTCAGTAAAAAGCTTTTTAAATTGGGTTAGGTCTTTTTGAGGAGTTGAGCCGGGCAAATTTGGCATCATGTGAGCGCAAACCTTAAAACCAGCGTCTTTTAAAAGCTTGATAGCCTTGGCAGTTTGAACAACCGTGTGGCCGCGTTTGATTTTTTTCAGGATTTTGTCATCTAAAGACTGGACGCCAATTTCAACGCGGGTACAGCCTAGTTTTCTAAACCATCTGATCTCCTCTTGGTTTATAAAGTCTGGTCGTGTTTCTAGAGTCAAACCGATGATACGGTTCTCAGCCATTTCGTTCTCTCTCTGAATTTCCTTTAATTTTTTTATATTTAATTTGTATTTTTTATATTTAATTTTTGATTTTTGATTTTTGTTCGCTGCCTCAAAACAGCGTTTGATAAACCAAGACTGGTATCTTTTTGGCAGCGAACTGAACGTGCCGCCAATGATGATTAGCTCGATTTTATCGGTTTTATGGCCGTTTTTTTGAAGCTGCTCTATTCTGGCGGCAGTTTGTTTGAAAGGGTCAAAGCCAAACATCTTGGCCCGCAAAACGGCCGGCTCATCAGCCAGATAGCTTTTAGGAATACCTTTTTGAACCGGGCAATAAACGCATTTGCCAGGGCAAGGGTAGGCTTTGGTCAAAACTGCAACTGGCACAATGCCGGACTGGGAACGAACTTTTTTAAGTCTTAATAAGTCTTCCAGGCGAGAATTTGCCTTAATTTTGCCCTTTTTAACCAATAGCCTGTAAGTTTTTAAGATTTGGCTGTTTTTAATTAAATGGTTTGCCTTAGTGAGCTTAGCCCACTTTCTTTTAGCCCGAGAAAGCTCTTTTTTATTTCTTGGCGGGTTTTGAGCGAGTTTGATGGTAAAATGAGTGAGATTAGACGGCTTCATAGTTATAGAAAACGTCATTAGAAACTACACAAAGATACTATTGGTTCCGGCAAGGACCGTCCTGGGAATACTCCGGGCAGGCTCCGAGGACGGACCTTGCTATAGCCTTTCTAATTCCGTAGAATGGCAAAAATGCCTGAATTCTATCGGTTTTGTCTTTTGTCTATAGTTTAATGGTTCAAGAAGATTATATCTTACAATTTGAAAAGTTATTAAAAAAATCGTTTAGAAAGTTACACAGGCCCGGCCTGAAGAAGGCTGGCTTGCTTTTTTCTGGCGGGGTCGATAGCAGTCTGACAGCAAAATTAGCTAAAGATTGCAACTTCTCCCCCAGAGATGCCTCCCATGGTACGTCTCCCACCCTTTTGTCTCTGCGGACCGAGAAGGCAAAAGATGTAGAACATATTAAAAAAGCGGCTAATTTTTTGGATTTACCCTTAGTTTTTGTTGATGTTGACGAGAAATATATAAAAAAAGAGTTGCCAAAACTTAAAAAGATTTTAAAGGAATTTAAGATTGAACAAAATTTAATGCAGTTTTCTTTAGGGCTTTCAATGTATTTTCTGGCGAAAAGAGCTAAAAGCTTAAAGCTTAAAGCTTGTTTTTGCGGCCAGGGTTCAGATGAACTCTTTACCGGCTATCATAAGTATAAGAAGGTTGAAGGTAATAAGGTTCAAGGCAACAAGCTAAAAGAATTGATAAGGCAAGAATATGAAAGATTAAAAAGAGTTGATGAGGTAAGAGACATGGGGATTTTTAAAAAGTTTGGACTTGAACTTTTTTCTCCGTTTTTAGATAAGAAAGTAGTTAAATTTAGCTTGGGGTTGCCAACTGATTTGCTGAGGAATAAAAAGGAAAATAAAATTATTGTAAGGCGTCTGGCTCAAAAACTTGGCCTGCCTGCTTTTATCTATAAAAAGCCTAAAAAAGCCCTGCAATACTCAACAGGAATACAAAAACTGGTTAGAAAAGCATTAGATCAAGAAAAATGGTAAAATAATGCCAGTTAGCTCTCGTAGCTCAATGGACAGAGCGTCTGTCTTCGGAACAGAAGGTTGCGTGTTCAAGTCACGCCGAGAGCACAAAACTGTAGGATATAATAAAAGGGCTTGCCCTGAAGAATAAAATGACGAAGGGTCGCTAGCTCAATCGGCAGAGCAACTGCCTCTTAAGCAGTAGGTTCAGGGTTCGACTCCCTGGCGACTCACAAGCTTACAATTACCTTTACAAATAGGTTTACAATTGGTATAATAAGCAAAGTTTTCCAATTACTCTAACTATGTTCAAACCAAGCTACACTCTAACCCCAAAGCTTCTTAAAAATATTACTGAAACAGAGCGGCTGTATGGACAGATTGAGGCAATGCGGATTCCTAAGAAATTGGAGTTGAGCCTTCAGAGGAAAAACTTAATCCAATCCTCGTATGTTTCAAACAGCATTGAGGGTAATCCCCTATCTTTGCAAGAAGTAACCAACTTACTTTTAGGCGACCGCGTGCCGACAAATCGCGATGAAAAAGAGGTTAAAAACTATTTTTCTCTTCTTGAGAATTTGAAAAACCATGCAGATGAGGATATCTCTATTAGAATGACTAAAAACGTACACGAAAAGCTTTTAAAGGGGGTAAAAGACAGGATTGCCGGCAGAATCCGCAATAAAAGGGTTGTTGTCGGCAAGTATCTTGAAGAGGGAAAAGAAAACCTTTCTTTGGAGGTAAAGCACGAGCCGCCGTTTCATAAGAAAGAAAAGATCGAAAAAGTTTTAGAAAGACTTTTTTCGTGGGTTAAAGCGGATAAATCACCAGTTGTTTTAAAGGCCGGTGTTTTTCATCACCATTTTGTTTATATCCACCCCTTTATTGACGGCAATGGCCGGGTGTGCCGGCTTTTGACTGCCTTAGTTTTTCTGAAAAACGATTATTTAATAAACAAATACTTTGTCTTAGATGATTATTATGACATTGACCGCTTGCAATATTCAGACAAACTTCATACAGCAGATGAGGGCGATAAGACAGAGTGGCTTGAGTATTTTTCCGACGGGGTCAAGTATTCTTTACAGGGCGCTTTAGACCGTGTAAAACAAGGACTTTTGAGTCTTAAAGTGGAAGATAGGCCAAGCCCTAAAGAAAAAGAGGTTTTGGCTCTTATTCAGGAAAGAAAAGAAATCACTTCTCCGGAGGTTGCTGAAAACTTAAAGGTTTCCCGGCAGCAGGCCCACCGGCTTCTAAAGTCTTTGGTTGAAAAAGGCTTACTATCCAAAAAAGGCTCCACCAAAAAAAGCTATTACTTCTTAAAATAATTCGTATATTTGTATATTGTGTTTGATTCGCCCGCCTGCAACACATTGAGTGTAGCGATTTCGGTCAGGTATATTAGTGATTACTACCTTACAAAAACCTTTACAAAAACCTTTACAATTTTATGTGTAATTTTTGGTGGATCCACCTGACGGTTTTTGACATTAATTGTAATAGTTGAGCCCTAACAATTTCCTCTGTTAGGCAACAAGTGAGGCGGGCCAGTGTCGATACGCCAATTTAATTAATATAAGAGTCTTTTTATTGCACTGGGTGAAAAAAGCCCCCTTTATTATCCTTTTAGTAGTCGTTCCCTCAGTCGCTCCAACTTTAGCATTGGACAAGGTTGAACCCACTAACAAAAGCTCAACTTTTTATGGGGGTGTTAGCCTGTTGGCAACTTTTTCAATTTAACAATTTCTCAAGAAATGGTAAAATAGTAAAAGTATTGTTGATTGTTATTGGTTCTGGCAAGGACCGTCCCCGAAATACTCCGGGCAGGCTGGAATACTCCGAGGGCGGACCTTGCTATAACTTTTCTAATTTCGTAAAAAGTTTTAAATATGGTGATCGTAGCTCAGTGGTAGAGCGCCTGCCTGTGGAGCAGGAAGTCGGGGGTTCAAATCCCCTCGATCACCC
>Ga0180437_10007677_pt1 | contig 13958 bp, 9 predicted proteins | sample SS_ome_4_FD_132410 | JGI IMG/M metagenome (GOLD analysis project Ga0180437, IMG submission 132410) | Hypersaline lake sediment archaeal communities from the Salton Sea, California, USA - SS_3_D_1 metaG | ecosystem: Environmental > Aquatic > Non-marine Saline and Alkaline > Hypersaline > Sediment...
CAGAGCATTTTGTCGCGTTTCTCCGTTCCTTCTGCCTCGTAACCAGGCCCGCCCGTCGGCACCAGTCCCGGGATCTTCTCCAAATCCACTATAGTGCTTACCACGCCGGTAAAGGTCAAAACGTCATTGCTGAGAAGCTTGAAATCCGGCGATACGGGAGACAGCTGCTGCTCGCCACGCGTAACTTCTACAAGAAACAATCCCGGTAAATGACGAAGTCCCGCACCTTCTATTGTCTGACCGACCAGCCGGCACCCGGGCTTGACAAGCATATTGACAAGATACTCACGAGACGAAGATGTGACCTCTTTCATCGGCTCTGTCCGGCTCGGAAGCAGATGGCACCCGACAAAAAGCATATAGACAATACCTATAACTGCATAAGGAAGACCGACCCTGCCGAGCTCAAAAAAACCCAGCGGATGAAGTGATTCGGCCAATGCAGGATTCGACTGAGATGTCTCGGACATAAGACCGTTAACAACCAGATTCGTACTTGTACCTATTAACGTGCAGGTCCCGCCGAATATACAAAGATAAGAAAGCGGAAGCAGAAGGCGGGAAGGGGCAATCCGGTGTTTCTTACACCAGTCTGAAACCACAGGTATAAACATAGCAACAATCGGCGTGTTATTGAGAAAAGCAGACAGAGAAGGAAGCATCGCAGACATACGCAGTAAAAACATCTTTTCAGTTTTTACCCTCCCGAACAGCCGCCTTCCCAGTTCGTCCAGCGCCCCGGTCTCTCGCAAAGCCGCAGCAACTACATACAACGCTCCGACTGTAAGCACCGCAGGATTGGAAAAACCGGCCAATGCCTGCTCGGGATTAATAATGCCTGTCAGCGTAACAAGCGTCACACCGCCCAGCAGCAGCGCATCAGGAGAGATATTACGTATAAGACCGAAAATAATCAGGCCCAGCACTACCAGACAAAAATATGCTTCCCAGTCCATAACTTATCCCCTGACTTCGAACTTTTTAGCACTTGACATCATTAAAAAACATAATATGATAATCTTATCGAAAAGCAAGGACTACAAAAAACCGCCGGAAAATATATTGCTCATTATGTCGAATAGATAGTCACACTAACCCAATTGTTTTCTTTTTTGAAGGAGTATTCTGCTATGAAAACTAAACTCAAAAATCTGATGATTTGCTGTCTAATTGCTTCAATTGCCGTCATTTTCCCAGCCTGTGTAAAATCAGCGGCCAAAACACCTCCGTGGAAATCTCTTTTCGACGGCGAAACTCTCGACGGCTGGGTTGAAAGAAGCCGAGGAGGCCAAAAAACAAAAATCCGCGTGGAAGACCAGCAAATCGTCGGAACTATAACAATGAATGCACACGGCAGCTTTTTATGCACTGAAAAAGATTACGAAGATTTTATCCTGGAACTGGAATTTAAGATAGAGGAAAACCTGAACTCAGGTATCCAGATAAGAAGTAACACTATGCCCGGCTCAAGCAGAGTCCACGGCTATCAGGTCGAAATCGACCCAACGGACCGGGCCTGGACCGCAGGAATATATGACCAGTCAAGAAGGGGCTGGTTGCATCCGGTGGACGATGAAAATACTCAGGCAAAAGAAGCATTCAAACACGGCGAGTGGAACCAGTTAAGAATTGAAGTTATAGGCGATATCTTCAAAACCTGGCTCAATGGCGTTCCAGCCGCTCATTTTCAGGATGACAGAACAAAAAAAGGCTTCATCGCCCTGCAGTTTCATCCCATTAAGAAAAAAGAAAATTCCGGGAAAACCACAAGATTCAGAAACATTAAAATCATCACAAAAAATCTCGGAAAATACTCGAAACCATCACCTCTGCCGCTCAAAAATATGTACAACAAGCTCACGGCAAATGAAAAAAGAAGGGGCTGGAAATTGCTCTTCGACGGAAAAACCTCGAAAGGATGGAGAGGCTCAAAAATCGATAAGTTCCCGGAATTCGGCTGGCAGATTAAGGACGGAATGCTCACCGTACTCGAATCAGGCGGCGGAGAGGCGGCGCACGGCGGCGATATCGTAACAACCAGAAAATACAGAAACTTCGAGCTGTGGGTGGATTTCAAAATTACCCCAGGCGCAAACAGCGGAATCAAGTACTACGTCGATACCAAACTGAACAAAGGCCCAGGCTCATCTATCGGCCTGGAGTACCAGATACTCGATGATAAGCGTCACCCCGATGCTAAACGCGGCAATCACAAAGGAAGCAGAACGCTCGCCTCGCTATACGATTTGATAGAAGCTGAAAACAAACATCCCAATCCTATCGGCGAGTGGAACCACGCACGCATCATCTCGAACAAAGGACACGTCGAACACTGGCTCAACGGAAGAAAAGTCCTCGAATACGAAAGAGGCTCGAAGCAATACCGAAAGATAGTTGCAGAAAGCAAATACAAAAAATGGCCCAGCTTCGGCGAATTGCCGGAAGGCGAAATCCTCCTCCAGGACCACGGCAACAGGGTCTCGTTCAGAAATGTTATGATTAAAGAGCTGAATTAAAAATAAAAGCAAGCTGCCGCCGAGAACACTCGGCGGCAGCTTATTATTTTACCTGTCTGCACAAACTATGTCTCTGGAGATATAATACTTCTCCCTATTTCACTTCTTCGTCGAACACCACCGCTACCTTACCGCACTTGCCGCTGGCCATCAATGCGTATGCCTCATCCGCCTTATCGAGCTCGAACCGGTGTGTAATCAAATCTTCAGGATGAATCCCCCACCGGACCAGCCGTTCCACCAGCTCTTCCATCCGCCACAGATTAGTCACCCAGGAACCGTAGATTGTCTTCTGGTCGTGAATAATATCAGGCGAGGGCTCAAACTCACATGTGCCTCCCTCACCCAGAAATACTATCTTACCCCACTGGCGGGTCGCCTGGATGCACACCAGACGGGCCTTGTTATTCGCCGAGCAGTCAACCGACTTTTCAACTCCCTTGCCGCCGGTAAGTTTTTTTACCTGCTCAACGTTATCAGCACCCGCCTTTAATACCACATCGAACAGGCCGGTCTGTTTCGCTATTTTTATCCGCTCATCGATTACTTCAGTCCCTATAATTTTATCAGCCCCCATCGCCTTACAAAGCATAGCCGACGCAAGCCCGACCGGTCCGAGGCCGGTAACCAGCACCGCATCGTTACCGCAAATCCCAATTTTTTCCAGACCTTCATATACCGTCCCGAAACCGCAGGCAACCTGTGCGCCATCAGAATAGCTCAATTCATCCGGCAGAAAAACCAAATCTTTCTCCTCCGCCAGGATATATTCCGCCATCCCGCCGTCTCGCTGCCAGCCATAGGCTCGCCGATACTCGCTGGGACAGGAAATCATATAACCGCGTCTGCAGTCATTACAAACACCACACCCTGATATGTGATAAAGAATTACCCTGTCGCCTTCCTTGAAACGCCGACACCCTTCACCGCATTCTACTATCTGGCCGCAGGGCTCGTGGCCGGCTATCGTACCGGGCTGATATGCCTCAGGCCCTTTGCCGAGATGTTCACGATAGATACACCGTATATCGGAACCGCAAATCGTCGATGATTTCGTTTTGACAAGCGCCTCTCCATGACCGGGACTCGGCACGTCAAACTCTTTCAATTCAGCAGTACTGTTACCAGGAAGTATAGCTCCCTTCATCTTACTCATCTCAAATCTCCTAACCTTTCCCTGACCCTGTTATTTATTTACTCCGGCTATTCGACACTGCCTCCTGATGACAATGTCACCACCAATGAACCTTTTAAGGCGGCGTAATCTCACCGCTGACATCCCACAAATCTTCCCAACTCTGACCGTCTTTCCACAGAAAAACCTGCCCCTTGATTAAACGGCAGTTCTTATCAATGCCGGAAATCGCCTGCATCTCCTCATCCGTCAGCGGGTCCTTAATGGTACTTTCGATATTGCTCAGGTACTCATTGCGGTATATGGAAAATGGTATCGGTATCTGGCCTCGCTGTACCGCCCATTTGATGCATACAACCGCGGGATGAACACCAAGCCTGCGGGCCGCTTTTAATATCACAGCATCCTCGATGTCAACTGTGTCAGATTCAGTCTTATCACGGTCCGGGCGGGTGGGTGAGCCAATCGGACAAAAACCTATCGGTTGAATATCGTTATCAACGCAGAACCTGAACAATTCAGGCTGCTGAAAATGCGGATGCTGCTCCATCTCATTACAGGCAGGCTTGATTTTTGCATCACGCAGCACCAGCTTCAGCTTCGGAACTGTCATATTCGATGTTCCGATGTGCCGGGCCAGACCTTTATCAACCAGGCTCTCCATCTGGCGCCACGTCTTCATAAACTCCTCGTGAATATAAGGCTTGGCATCTGGCGCACGGCTGCTGACATCACACCCCGGCGGATGAAAATTCGGAAAAGGCCAATGCAAAAGATATAAATCCACATAATCAAGCTGCAAATCCTCCAGAGACTGCCTGCACGATTCAACCACCTTCCCGTGCATATCGTTCCAGACCTTCGAAGTTATCCACAATCCCTCACGCTTCACTTTTCCGCTTGCGATAATCTCTCTTAAAACCTTACCAATCATCTGCTCGTTACCGTAAACCGAAGCACAATCGATATGACGATAACCTACTGAGATTGCACCTTTTACCGCCTCGGCAATATCTTCATCACTGAACCGGTCCGAACCGAAAGTCCCCAATCCTATTGCAGGTATCTCGGCGCCGCTGTACAACCGCTTCTTGCGCACCAGATGGGGGGAAACTCCATCATTTGCTATTTCGAAGGCTTCTGACATAATCTACTCCTCATTATTTCTTTTAAAAATTAATCCTCCTCTTTTCTACTATAATTTCTACATCTAATCCGGCAATTGTCAAGCCAAATTTGACAGCACTCTGTTGTTACAACACGGACTTTTAAGTAAATATCTCTTTGACCTGTAGGACCAATACCGGTATAATATATTCCGCTCGCTAGGGGTGGCCCGGCATAAATCGGGCCTGAGACCATACCCTTAGAACCTGAACAGGAAACCGCCGAAAGCGGTAAAATACCTGCGTAGGAAAGCGATTTGCTCTGAAAAATAAAACAAATCGAGACAACAAATCGCTTCCTGAACGAAGCGATTTTTAACTTTTGGCAGGAGTATGAAAAATGCCGACTCAATTAAAGATTGCCCGTAATGGCGTTATCTCGGAGCAGATGAAATATATTGCACGGAAGGAAAACCTCAAGCCGGAAACCATCCGTGAAGAAACTGCACAGGGCAGACTCGTAATCCCCGCAAACAAACTGCACCTGAAACAAAACTTAAAATGCAGAGGCATCGGCAGAATCCTGACCACAAAGGTCAACGCAAATATCGGCACAAGCAGTGCAGGCTCTTCCATCCAACAGGAGATAGAAAAACTAAATATCGCAATAGACGCCGGCACCGATGCCGTTATGGACTTGAGCACAGGTGCAAATCTCGATGAGACAAGAGAAAAACTCCTCTCGCTTTGCAGCCTCCCTTTCGGAACCGTCCCAATCTATCAGGTCATACAGAACAGGACCGTCGAGCAGATAACCAGAAAAGCCATTCTCGATGTCATCGAAAAACAGGCTGAACAGGGCGTGGATTTTTTCACCATACACGCAGGCGTATTGAAGCAGTACCTACCGCTTCTGAAAGACCGAATCGGAGGAATCGTCAGCCGCGGCGGTGCACTGCTTGCGAACTGGATGCTGCATCATAATCAGCAGAATCCGCTTTATGAGATGTTCGACGACCTGTGCGATATAATGGCACAATACGACATCTGCTTTTCACTCGGTGACGGCCTGAGACCCGGAGCAATCGCCGACGCCACGGACGAGGCACAAATAGCTGAATTGAAAACACTCGGAGAATTGACCGAAAGGGCACAACAAAAAGGCTGTCAGGTTATGGTCGAAGGACCAGGTCACGTCCCATTCGACCAGATACAATATAATATGGAAATTCAGCAGCAGATTTGCAAGGGCGCACCATTTTACGTCCTCGGACCGGTTGTAACCGATATCGCACCGGGCTACGACCATATAACCTCAGCCATAGGCGGAACAGCCGCCGCTTACTACGGTGCATCCTTTTTATGCTATGTCACCCCAAAAGAGCACCTCGGACTGCCGAATCTCGATGACGTCAGAACAGGCGTCATTGCAGCAAAAATCGCCGCGCACGCCGCAGACGTCGCTCGCAAACTTAACACGCAATCCGAAAGAGACAGGCAAATAAGCAAGGCCAGAAGCAACCTCGACTGGAAACAGCACATTGCTCTGGCACTCGATTCAAAGACCGCAGAGAAAATGCACTTTTACCCGAAGCAAACCACACAAACATCCAAATACAAAACACCACCCGAAAATTCTTCGACCGACTACTGCTCTATGTGCGGACGACAGTGGTGCAGCCTTAGAATAAATAAACAAATTATGCCTGCCTTGAAATCCGGCGGAAAACCAACTCCTTAACACTGCCTTCGTATTGCCTCCTGACGTCGCTCAGGTCTTCATCGAATCGAGCTCGAATATCGCTATCGGTGCGAAGATAAAAACCGGCAGCCACGCCCAGAACTCCGGTATCACACGCTCGAAGAATACCTCCGTCGCCAGCATCTTACTTATGAAAGTCGTCAGAAAACAAGCGCCTGTAAGTAAGAAGCTCAGCATAATCGCCGACTTCATCGACTTCGGGTCACGACAGACGAGAAGCGGCAGACTTATCAGCAGCATCGTAAAATTGATTACAGGGTCGGTTATCCGGAAATGCTTCTGACTGTAAAGCTGGGCGAGGTCTTTGAGCTTGGTCCGACGTTTTGCCAGCTCCGCCAGTTGAGAAGAACTCAGCAAACCTTTGAATTCCGCCTTCAGCATCGCTGGTATATCACGGGGCCTTATATCGCTTTCATAAAAAGATTTCTTCTTGACACCCTCCAGACTCCCCCTCCTGATAACCCTGCCATCCACAAGCTCCCATATCTGCTCGGCCTCATTATAACGCGCTTTTTCAGCATATATCCAGCCGGCAAACTCCCAGTCTTGACTGCCGACAGACACTACTGATGAATCATTGCCCCTGCTGCGAAGCAAAATAGTCGGATTATGCAAAGTCGAACTGTCAACGTCGAATTTCCTTGAACAAATCAGTGAGCCTTTCTCATCGCCGATGAACCACACGTCGTAACTCACCTCACCGGGAAGGTCATCGTGGCTGCGAACCAGTTTCCCAGCTATTCGAGGGATTATAACCTCCTGGTCCAGCGCAAGCAAACCGGTCAAAAGCAGGGACAGTAATATGACTGGACTGATAATGCGCTTCAGGCTGACTCCGGACGCCATCACCGCAACCAGCTCATTGGATTTCACCATCCTGCCTATTGAAAATGCCGCCGCAAGAACTGTTATCATCCCGGCAAAGTCCCGAAAATACAACGTCACGTTCAAACCGTAATATGTAAAAATGTTTCTGAGAACTACAAACGTCCCTAAATCAGCATGCTCTGTGAACTCATCGAGGTTCACAAACAAATCTATAATTATCCGCAGACCGATAAGCACACAGAACGATATTACATAACCGGTAAGAAAATTCTTCGTTATGTATCTGTCAAGTATCTTCATATAATGTGCTCGAAATACTCTTTTATCGCACCCTCAATAATTTATGGTATATCAAAAACACAAGTACCGTCAGTATCCCGAAGCCCGCCCATATCAGGGTAATGCCGGGCAGCTCACCAGCTGCGGGATTCTTGGTCAGATTCTTACCCATCAGCATGCAGACCACCAGTACCACCGCCGGAACACAACTGGTGCCAAAAGCAGACAGCGGATGCCCACCCTTCTTGATAATCCCAAGCCCTATCCCTATCAATATCATCGGGATACAGCCAATCCCGAATACCAGACGCGTGTGAATCTCTGCCTTTATCTCGGCAATAGTGTCGTGTATCTCCTTGTCAAGCCGCGACATCAAACGATTTAAACGTCCGCTCACCTCCCCGTTAAGCTCCGTTTCCACCTCGCTTCGCTCTACCTCAGACAGCATATCAGCCTCCCTGAAGTGTTGCAAAACCGTATCTGGAACAAGCAATCCTCGCACTATTACTCTTTGTGCAAGCCCCTCACCGCCGTCAACCCGCTGCCACGAAGGATTGCGAAGCTCCACCGTAACCGTCAGCATTGGTGATTGTCCCTCGAGGCGTACAATTGCGCTGTCGCTGTGAAGCCGACGCAAAAGCCGTCTTTGCCTGCTTCCTCCTTCGATAGCCAAATCGAACTCTCTCACCCTCACGTCTCCCTGAAGCTCCAGTGTCTGTCCCTCGCTCTTATCCGGATAACACTGCCCGGCACTTAATTCCAGAAGCCTGTCACCGCTGTGGAGCACGTAAAAACCCTCCGCCTCGCTGCTCATCTGCCCTTTTATGTCCTGATACAAAAGCTCGGTAGTCAATTGCGCAAATACATCCTGGGCATTTTTCTCTATAGGATAAAAACGAATTGGCTCCTGACTAATCCGTTTCATCTCGCCTATCTTCTTGAACTTTATATCGTCGCCAAGAAGAGACGGAAATTGCTTACTCAGCAAAACCGACCGCGCCGAAAACCCAATCTCGTCAACCCTCCCGATTTGATACGTGTCGTATGCTTTGATGTGGACCTCGTTGAAATTCTCATGCTCTGTGAAATGAACCCTGGCTCGACGGGCGGTTACAATCCTCTTTATACCGGAACCTTCTACCTCCGCTATCACCACACCGAACAAACTGTCACTCTCCTCAACTGCTCGCTCTGCATATATCCTCGAGCCAGTTCCCGGCGGCTCGTAATAGCCTGTGCGCTCTATATTGCGAAAAAGTATCTGCTTGGCATCGGACTTCAAAGCGCTCTCCGCACGCTTGAAAAATGCCGGCATAACATGAAAGCTCAAAAGCAGACTTGCTATCGCTACTATGATTGAAAGAATTGCTCCGGGATATATAAGTGTCAAAAGACTTATCCCGCTTGCTCGACACGCATTCAATTCGTTATCACCCGCCAGCCTGCCGTAAACCAGACTCGTTGCAAAAAGGGCCGACATCGGGAGAATAAACGTCAATGTAACCGGAAGAAAGTAAATCATCAGGTGCATTACCTGACGAGGCCCTACACCGTATTCCTCGACCGGCCTCAGTACGCTGCCAAGACTCAATATCAGCGTCAGAGCAACCACCGTAAGTATGAATACCTTAAATACCTCACGAAAAATATATCGGTGAATCGTAAAAACCATAGCTTATCGCAATTTTTCTTTCAATATTATAACAACCTTTGACTCTTGCAATATTTCTTATTCCTCGATGAGTATCGCCGGATATTCCTCCAGTATCCTCGAACGTACCGCCGAATCCAGACAGCTCTCTGGTGCTTTACTTCGTAATTTATCAACAAACGAACTTGCTCGAGAAAGCACACCGGCTCTATCGGTATATGACTCGCGCTTGTCACGGTTAGCAAGACTCGGCGTAAAAAACTCATCACGCATATAACGAAGTGTGTGCTCCTCCGCCAGAAAATCCCTGCCGGGACCTTTCTTCAGCATTACCTCGATACCGAGTGTATCATCATTAACCTCGATACCTTGAAGCACTCGCTGACACATACCGAGTATCTCGTTATCTATAACCAGCTTCTCGTACGAAACCGTCAAATCAGATTCCATCAAACCAGCCGCATCGTGAATATAATTCGCCCCAGACATCGCCACCAGCAGGGCCGACATAGCACTCTCGTATGCCGACTGAACGTCAACAGCCTTGGCATCCGACGTGCCGCCCGTCGAATACAACGGTATCTGAAAATGTTGTGCCATCTGCGAAACAGCCGAGTTTATCATCGCCCGCTCAATCGGACCGCCAAGATGGTCCATCGTCCGCAGGTCCGTAATCGAACCTACACTGCCGCAGATACCAGGCGACCCCTTTCTTACACTCTGGACAAGGCAAATCCCCGCCAGCGTCTCCGCCACGTGCGTCAGAACGTTCCCCGCAAGTGTCACCGGCGACGTCGTCCCGCATATCGGCTCGGTCGGCACTACTATCGGTAGATTCTCACCCGCAAGATAACAGGCCATCTCGCCGTAATCCTTGTCTATCTTGAACGGACTTATAATCAGTGTTATAAACGACACAAAAGGCTTCGCACGCAGGACCTCCGGACCCCCTGCTATCATTTCTGCCATCCTGACCACCTGCCGACAGCCATCGAGCGAGTAAACGCCTCCCATCACATGCTTGCTCGTATTGTCGAACGAGTGAAAAAAACGGTTCACATCAATCTCATCTTTGACGGCTATTTCGTTCGGGAAAACATTTATCGTAAAAAGATGGATATTTGCCAGATGTTCTGCCATCCTGGCGTTAAGCTTGACATCCTCGATAGTTGAAGGCCTCCGCTCTCCGCTATCGGCGTCCAGAACATATATTGCCGTACCGCCCGTACCGTAATGAACCCTGCTGTCTTCAAGCACCGCATCCGACCGGCCGTCTCGCGAATAAAGCGTTATCGATGACGGATTCGAATCAATTGCATCTTCAACCATCCCCCTCGGCAGCTTAACGATGCCGGACTGCGAATCAACCTGCGCGCCCGCAGAAGCAAACACCTCTAAAGCTCTCGGCGAATGTACCTCCATCCCCGACTTTTCCAGTACATCGAACGATGCCTCTGCTGTCTTTTTCACAGCTTGCTCATCGAGCGGCTTATAAAAAGATGCAGGAATACCACAATCTGAATCTCTCGACATATCGAACTCCAAACTCATCTCGCTCACACTTACTGCAAACCGGCAGCCTTCTTCGCCGACGAAACCGTATTATACAAAAGCATCGTAATCGTCATAGGCCCTACCCCACCCGGAACTGGTGTTATCAGGCTCGCTTTTTCCTTCACCCCATCGAAATCTACATCACCAGCCAATCGATATCCCTTCTTCTTCGTGGAATCTTCGATACGGTTAACTCCGACGTCGATAACAACCACTCCCTCCTTGACCATATCGGCAGTGATAGTGTTGCACCTGCCCGCAGCCGCCACCAGTATATCAGCCCGACGTGTATGGCTTGCCAGGTCACGCGTCCGCGTATGACACACTGTCACTGTCGCATTGCCTCTGGCAGTTTTTTGAATCAGCATATTGGCAAGCGGCTTGCCTACTATATTGCTCCTGCCTACTATCACTACCTGCGAACCCTCGATGCGAACACCGCTGCGGACCAGAAGCTCAACTATACCCTGTGGTGTACAGGGCAAAAAACCCTCTCCGCCCGCCACCATCCGCCCTACATTGAACGGGTGAAAACCGTCCACGTCTTTACAGGGGCTGACCGCCTCAATCATCTCACTTTCATTTATATGGGCCGGCAGTGGCAGTTGAACCAGTATCCCGTGTATCCTGTCATCGGCGTTCATCTGCTCAATAACTTTCAGCAAATCTTCATCGCAGATGTCGGCAGACATTTTCCTGTTATCCGAATATATCCCGATTTTCTCACACGCACGTTCTTTACCACGAACGTAACTCTCTGATGCCGGGTCATCACCAACCAGTATCACCCCCAAACCAGGCCTTACCCCCTTTTGCTTTAACGCCGACACCTCCACGGCAAGTGCCGCACGAACCTCATTTGCAATTCCTCTACCGTCAATAATCCTGGCGGCCATAACAAAAATCCTCCCTGAACTTTACCCGCCGCGGCGGGCAGACTATTTATCTTCACGATATACCGATAATCCCGCCCTTGTCAACATCAATGTCAATCCGCCGGAAGGCCGGGTCGGAACCTGTTCCAGGCATCAATTCGACATTACTTGCGACAGGCACTACAAGCCGGGCGCCTCTGTATATCAGAAAGTCAGTAACCGGCAATCGCCAGTCCCTCGGCCGCCCCTTTATACCCGCATCGTGCGATAAACTCAAGTGCGTTTTTAATACGCACGTCCCATACCCCTTCAAATCCGATTCTGCCTCCAGCTCTTGCAGCTTTTCACCCGCCCGGCCGACATATTCCACACCATCAGCACCGTAAATCTCCGTCGCTATACGCCGAATCCGCTCACCAAGGGGGACCTTCACACCATAGAGAAAAGCAAACTTACTGTCGTCCTCCTCACAAGCCGCAACAACCGCCTCGGCCAGTTCCTGTGCACCGCCTCCCCCCTTGGCCCAATGCTCCGAATATGCTGCCAATGCCCCGTGTGCCTCTGCAAATTTGCGAACCGTCTCTACTTCTCTTTTTGTATCCGTCTCGAATGCGTTTATACAGACCACCGGCGTAACCCCGCTCTTTTTCACAATATCTATATGCGCTGCAAGGTTCTCACAGCCCTTTTCCACTAGCCCGATGTTTTCTTCGAGATACTCTCTGCTTAAATTCCTGCCCGGCCTGACGGCAGGGCCTCCGCCGTGCATCTTTAATGCACGTATCGTAGCGACTATAACCACCGCCGCTGGCCTCAATCCCGAAATCCGGCACTTCAGATTCCAGAATTTTTCATAACCGATATCAGACCCGAAACCACTCTCGGTTATATGATAGTCACCGAGCTGTGCTCCAAGCCTGTCTGCAATCACAGAGCTTTGCCCAATCCCAATATTGGCAAACGGACCGGCGTGCACAAAAACAGGCCGATTTTCCATCGTCTGCGCCAGGTTCGGTTTGATAGTATCTAACATCCAGGCACTCATTGCGCCGTCAACTTCCAGGTCAGACGTGGTTACTTCACCCCCGTTTTTGTCACAGGCAACCACTATTTTCCCAATCCTGTTACGAATGTCCCTCAAATCCGACGTCACCGCCAATATACTCATCAGCTCGCTCGATGCCGATATCGCAAAACCCGATTCCATCGGCACACCGCTCATTTTGCCGCCATTTCCTATCGTTATCTTCCTCAACGCCTGGGCGCAAAAATCCATTACCCACTTCATTTGCACCCGGCCGCTGTCTATATTGAGCCTTTTAAGCCCCCGGCCGGCCAGAACATCATCATCGTAGTTCCTCTCGTGCTGCATCCGGGCCGTCAACGCCACCATTGCAAGATTGTGGGCGTTTGTTATGCAGTCGATATCGCCGGTGAACCGTACGGAGAGTTCGCTCGATGGAACACATTGGGCCAGACCGCCGCCAACTCCAGAACCCTTGATATTAAAGGTCGGTCCCGAACTTGGCTGCCTTATCGCCGCAGTTGTCCTTTTGCCAAGTCGCCACAAACCATCCAGCAGGCCTATCACCGCCGTCGTCTTACCCTCACCGAACCGCGTCGGCGTTATCCCGGTAACGTCAATTATTTTGGCTCTGTTTTTTTTGCCGCCGCCCAGCCTCCCAAGCACTCTCTCGTAATCAACCTTGCCGACATACCTGCCGAACGGCACCATTTCATCACTGTTTATACCGAGCCGCCCGCCAATCACCTCTATCGGTTCCATAGACCCTGGTGCCGCACCACCTATCTGACCGCCATTTTTACCGCTCGCCTCAAGCATCATATCTCTCCAATTAGTGTCCGATAAGATAGATAATACCTGATTATACTACATCAAGCCTGCAAAAACCTTTATTCATCATCTACACCAACCCTCTTTTTATCGTCAAACGCACCCGGCAACAATACCCAAATTGGCCGGCCAAACCCTCCACGCACACACGAACAGGCAAAAAGCACCCCCTCAAACCTCCCCCAACACCATCTAATACCAATCTCGTTTAATAATTGCGCTTAATGCACCATAAGCGGCTTACTGATAATTAATTACAAAAACTAAACGCCCAACTTATTACCCTAAAGGGTATAATATCTCAACCCCCCTGCCTGCTGTTTTACTCTATACTTACTAATCTCCGGTTGTTATGACCTTTCGGCTGCGGCTATTACTCCATATGTAGTGAGCATCA
>Ga0180437_10007679_pt1 | contig 13956 bp, 9 predicted proteins | sample SS_ome_4_FD_132410 | JGI IMG/M metagenome (GOLD analysis project Ga0180437, IMG submission 132410) | Hypersaline lake sediment archaeal communities from the Salton Sea, California, USA - SS_3_D_1 metaG | ecosystem: Environmental > Aquatic > Non-marine Saline and Alkaline > Hypersaline > Sediment...
GATGTGGCGCATGTAGACATAGTCCCCATCGGACGACAGGACATCCGGCAATGCGCCCGGCATGGAAAGCCAATCGACCTTCGGCTGCCGGCCATCCGGGTCGAGCAGATCGAGACGCGTTTTTGAAAGCTGCTTCCCCGTTACCGGGTCCAGCCGGTACAGGGTGACCCCTCCCGTCAGGAATCCGGATTTCCCAGCGGCAAAGTAGAGTGCCTGGCCCGCAACCAGCACGCTTCCGGAGACCGGCCAAAGCGACTCCAACTGTCCGCACGATACCAGTTGACGGCCATTCACGGCGGCGAAGAACTTCCACACCAGTTCGCCCGTATCGGCGTCGAGACAATACACGCAGCCGTCCCGCGACCCGAAGATCGCCATTCCTCGGTAGAATGTGGGCGACGAATCAACGCGAGCCCCGGCGGTGAACGTCCAGAGGACGCGTCCGTCTGCGGCATCCAGTGCACTCACCGCATGCGCGTCAACCGAAGAAACGAACAGCTTGCCGTCCACCACCACCGGTTGGGTCAGCGTGCCACCAAGCTGCCTGCTCCAGCGCTTCTTCGGAACTGACGAAACCACCACAGGCGATGCCCCGGACCGCCTGTTGTCCCCGCGCAGAGTCGGCCATGAGCCGGGATCGTTGCTTGCGGCAGACAGATCAATTGCACCAAACGCGGGGCCCTTCTCCAGGCGATCCTCGTCAGCCATCTCACCTCCGCAGTCCCCTTCAGCCTTCGGGGCAAGCGCAAGATAACCGTTCAGTTTCGCCTCCGGGTAGCAGGCACATGGGTTTGGCGGAGCATAGACCAGCCCGTTGGCAGGCATCGAACCGAACAGGCACGCACCGCGGATCCAGTGGGTGGCGCGCATCTTCCCGGTCGTGGTATCGATGAACTCCACACCGGGCCACGACGTAACCAGGAAGCGATCCACCGCCTTCGGCATGGAGCAGCGGTGGTGGCAAACGCCCACGCTTTGCTCCGTATCAATTGGGATTTCCCGGGTCCGCTTCCCCGTTCTCAGATCGTATCCGACCAATAGGCCCTTCGCCCCGTTCCGACCACTGTTACGCACCCACGAATCACTTTCCGGAATCCATATCGTCCCGTCGATGACGCATACGCCGATCGGGGACCTGTAGACGCTCGCATCGCAATCAACGCTCCATAGCCTCTGCCCGTCTCCGGCCGAGAAGCCGGTCAAACGTTTGGCCTCGGCAAAGCAGAGCACGCCCTCCTGCACAAAGACGCCCGGGCTGGAATTCGTGGCCAGCTTCTGCTTCATCGGCATCGGTTGCTGCCACAACTTGTTCCCGCTCTTCAGGTCGAGGCAGTGGACCGCTTCATCGCTGTGGAAGAACACACGCGTTCCATCCGAAACGAGCGTCAACGGAGTGACCCCGCCGCACTCTCTTCTCCACCCGGTGCTGCCCGATTTGGTGCTTATCTCAACCACGCAGCGCGATTCCGCTTCGACAGCGACTGTAAAACCGGGCGTCCTCTGCTCCTTATGCTGATACGGAACGGGTTCCTTCTTGTTATTGGCTACCAAGAGCACCGTTCCGTTGCTGTGGACGATCTCCTCCGTGTATTCCGTGCCCTCGAACGTTCGCAAAACCTCGCCCGTCGCGGCATCCAGCTCGGAAACCGGAGCATGCAGCCCCAGCGTCACATAGACCCGGTCACCAACCGCGACCAGACGGCGCGGCAACTGGAACGGGCCGCTCTTCAGTTTGAACAGCTGCGTATGCCAGACCGGAATCGGCTTCCTCCAGAGTACGATTCCATTGAACGCATCTCGTGCAGTCAGCGACCATTTCGACGGCAGGTACACCGATGTCAGCGGTCCCTCGTCCATGATCGAAAAGACGCGCCCTCCGGAAGTGACCGCCACACTCACACTCGACATCTTTTCGTGGCTTCTGGTGCCGCGTGGCTCATCCTCCCACTGCAGTTGCCGGGGCGGGCCCGTTCGCTTGTCCTTGCCGACAGGATTGCCAGAGGCACTGTGCAGAAAATGGCTCCAGTCATCGATGTCGGACGGACGCGGTTTGACAGTTCTCTTCCAGCCATCTCCATCCCTGATGCAGACGACACCCTGCGGAGCGAGCACGCGCATGATCTCGTCCATAGAAACAAAATCCGGATTCTCGACCAGGATCAAGTTCACCAGATTGTCGGCATACGGAAGTCGCTTCCCGTCAAAACTGACGGCGGAGACCTGCCCGTACAGTCCCTCTGCCTGGATCGCCCCTCTTGCTTCATTGACTCGACTCTCTGTCGTTTCAAGGAACTGCACCACGTAAGGACCGTCAGCAGCCCGGAGCAGTTCTTCAAAGGTCGGCTGTCCAGATCGGGCGGATGGACAACCGATAACGACGACAAGTCCGCCTTTGATGCCCGAGGCAGGCAGGGCATCTTTGACCGCAGCGGCGTTGCTGCCGTCTGTGCCGGCGTAGAGGCAGCCAGCGGTGAGCGCAAGTAGTACAAGTGCTTGTTTCATCGAGCTTCCTTCCTGGGCTCCTCATGATTCCCCGTTCTTGGTGCCGTTCTGTATTTTAGCGTATCTAGCGACTTGAAGGTCAAGGGGGTCGTTGGATCGCCCAGCAGGGAGCATTGCAGTGTTATAGGGGCTATGCGACGCTTGCCAGCGGGGTAGCAAAGGCTTTGTTCGTCAGGACTTGCCAGTGCTTCGACTTGTAATACGTCCGCAACAAGAGCATCTGCTCGGCGTGATCCTCATGCCAGAAGATGCCCGCGCCCTTCAGTCGCAAGTTGACTACGCGGCGAATGGCGCTCTCCATCGTGCCGCTGCCGATCGGCATCTTCGCTCGACGGGACTTGGCGTAGTCCAGACGCCCCGCGCGGGCATTCCGCAGCAAGTAATCCCGTTCGCGAGCCCAACCCTTGCCCCGTTTTCCCCGACAGAGCCGCTCCACATCGTCGATAAACGCTTTCAGTTCGCCTCGCCACAACCGGCGCCGCTGCCGAGTGGCCCATTGTTTCCGATAGGATGCTCGCCAAGATGTGTTCAAGGCCGCCAGGGCGTAGACGTGCTCGACCACATGATAGAAATCGACCAGTTCCCGACAGCGGACTCCCACGAGCCCCAAGCGCTGCCACAGTTTCGTCACCCGCTGCCAAATCCATTTCGCCCCGTCGGCGATGAACAAGACTTCCGTGGCCCGCTGAATCTCCAACTGGCGGAGATAGAATTCCATCAGCCGAAACACTTCATCGGGCCCTTTGAGCGTGCCGTCCATCACCGGCGCGAATTCCTGAGCGAGCCGTCCTGTGCCCCTCACGGAGATCTTGCCGCGCCCCGGTGTTTAACGGGTGGAGTAACGAGCCTCCTCGTGGCACTGAGATAGCCGTGTCGCCTGAGCGCTCGGCTGATGGCAACAGCACGACCGACGGAGGCCTGGGCGGCGCCGCCAGGCGACGCCCTGGGGGCCGTGGCGGGGTGTTTCGCGGGGAGGGGAGTCGCGGGCCGTTCTGGGGCCCACCGGCGGAAATACCGGATCCGCGGGCCGCTACGGTAGTTTACGGTAGTGAACCCCGTTGTCTACCCCTAAGTAGGGGCAATCGTCGGAGGGGCCGGGAATGAAAAAACCCGTGTTTTACGGGGTTTTAAGCGTTTTTCGGGGGTCGCAGGAGGGAGGCGTTTTTCTTCGACAGTCCGGTACTCTAACCAATTGAGCTACGCCCCCGGGTGGACAGACGCGAGATTATACTCCCAATCTCTCCGCCCGCAAGGGCGTCGCAACCACCATTGCCTTCCCGGTGCCAGCCTGGGCTATTCACGCCGCAGGCCACTCGGCAGCAGGATGGCGAACGCGAAGCCGACGGGCAAGCGAGGCTAACTCTTTATAGGACAATCGCTTGCGCTTCGGGTTCGTGTCGACCCAGGAGTAATCCGGACTGGCGGTGGCGGCCGACCTGGTGAAGCATGGTACCAGCATCCGCCCACACGGGGGGTACGCCCGTCTCGGCGGCCCCATTGCAGCCTCGAACGTAACCTAGACTTTGATGAGAAACCGGGCAGGCAGGGAGGGGACCCGAAATCCCAGGAGCCATGTGATGGATGACCTCGTACGCCACGTGATGCGGGAGATGAACCGTTTGGATCCCCAAGAGTGGCTCTACGTGCTGGTTGCGGTCGTCTTCATGGGACTGTTCTGTCTGCGGGGGTTCGGGTCGCGTTCGGATTATTGAGTGGCCGAGCGGCAGGTGCGTGGTCGGTCTCCAGCACCGGCCTCCGCCGTGCTGAGGGTCGCCCGGCGTCGCACTGAGAAGATAGACGAGGGTGTGCCGTGGACTGGATTGGACTGCTGAGCAGCTTGGATCTGACGAGCTTTCGCATTCCGCTTCCGGTGGCGCTGGCCTTAGTGGCGACCATCGGGTACCTGGTGGGCCGTCGCAAGCGGGCGGAGCAGGACGGCACTTCGCCGCGTGCGAAGCGCGAGCTGCGCCGCGCGCGGTGCGTCGCCCGCGACCTCGAAAAGATCGCCCACACGGTCCGCAAGAACATTCGCCGGCACAACGCCAGCGTGAGCCGTTTCAAGCAGCGGGTGGACGCGTTGAGCGTGCAGGAGCAGGCAGCGGCGTGGAAGGAGCTTTGCCGCGAGGCCGAAGGGATGCTCGCTCCCACCCTCCAGTTGGCCAACCAGATCGCCAGTGCCTACGATCAGATCCGCCAGCAGAGCAACAACCTGATGGCCTTCACCGAGGTCCGCTCGGATCCGCTCACCGGGGTGGCCAACCGCCGCGGGTTAGAAGAGTCGCTCGATTCGCAGTTGGCCTTGATGAATCGCTACGGCAATGGGTTCTCCGTGGTGATCTTCGACATCGACCATTTCAGGCAGACCAACGACGAGCAGGGGCACCTGGAAGGAGACCGGGTGTTGCAGGGCGTCGCCCGCCTGCTCGACGAGTGCGTCCGCGATACCGACGTCCTTGCCCGCTACGGCGGCGAGGAGTTCGCGGTGGTGATGCCGCAGACGGATCTGGAAGGCGCGTGCATCTTTGCCGACCGCTGGCGGAGGAAGATGGCCGCCGAGATGCCGCTGACCGTCAGCGCCGGCGTGACCACGGCACTGGACGGCGACAACTGCGACTCGCTGTTGGCCCGGGCCGACGCCGCGCTCTACAACGCCAAGTCAGCCGGCCGTAACTGCGTGTTCTTTCACACCGGCGAGGCGGTCGAGTCGCTCTCTGAAGCAGCCGTTGTCTAGCGGTCCGCCAGACGGGGGTTGACACGTTGTGTGCCACTGCTGGCTTGTCCAGCAGTGCCCCAAAACACGGTTGGGCAAGCCAACCGTGGCACTCGTCAACTGGAACCTGGCGCACGACCAGGCTTCGGCAACGTCCCCCCGCTGCGATCAAAGGACCGGCCGGCCGCGACTGCGCTTGCGGCGGCTTTCCCGCCGGCTTCGCTTCCAGGCGGCCCGCCAGAGGCATTTCCAATCGACCTGGCCGGGCGGAAACTGCCGGCGGTAGGCGCGAAAGAAACGGGCGAGGAGCGTCCGCCCGATCCACGGATGGGCCTCGATGCCGGTCGCCAGGCGGGCGAGGTCGCGCGACTGCCGCCGCAAGCCGAGCCGCCTGAACGCTCGCACGTCGTCCGTGTCGATCACGTAGGCCACCGGCGCCGGTTCCTTTTCCACCACGAGCAGATTGGCGGCTTTGAGATCGCCGTGGGCAACGCCCCAGGCGTGCATCCGGCCGATCAGTGCGCCGAGCCTTTCAGCGGCAGCGGCAGCGCGGCGGAGGCGCCGGCTGGCCGGCAACTCCGCAAGTCGCCGGGCGTACTGGTGGAGGTTCTCGGCCCCCTCGATCCATTCGGTCGCCAGGTAGCCGTCTGCCACTGCCGCGGCGCTATGGCGCTGGCAGACGATCAGCGGCCGGGCGGTGGGGATCTTGCGCAGCCAGAGCGCGTGGCCGCCGCACCAGCTCCGCACGGCGCGGCTTCGCTGGAATCGGCCCCAAAAAGCCCTCCACGCATTGCGTGGCCGATAGCGCTTGTAAAGCACCGGCAGCGGCTGTCCCCCGAGTCGCAGCTCCGCTCGAACCGCGATACTGGTGTGGCCGAGCTTGACGGGGTGAGCGAGGTTCCGCCACAAGAGTTCCTCGGGGTCGTGGAGCAGCCGCGCCAGGTCGGCTTGGTCCAGGTCGGCCACCGCGTGGGCCTTCACGTCCAAGGCGCTGCGGGCCGTGAAGTCGCGGTTGGTTGCCAGAGAGCGGCGATCGCGGCGGCGGGCGATTCTGCGTGCATGCCGCCGCGTAGAGAGATCGATCTGCCGGAGAGCCGTCTGCTCGGCGGGAGTCTCCAGCTCCGGGCGATGCCGGAGATACGTTTGCCAGAATCGCAGCCGCTGGCTTCGGCTCGTTCGCTCCCACCAGCCCGAGTGGAGCATCGCGAGGCTCTCGCGGCTGGCGGCCCAGGCGAGCGGACCGTGCTTTTCAAAGCGCACGCCGGGGACGTCGATCAGGTATATTGCCCGGGCATCGTCCGCGCCGCCTTTGGCTGTGAGGTTGCCCGTGCCGAGCAGGACGTTGCCGGAGTGGAAGTCGGGGTGGGCCACGCCGGCGCGATGGATCGCCGCCGTGAATCGGGCCAGCTCCTCAATGACCTGGAGCCACACGTGTCGCCGGCTGGAAGGGGGCAACTCGTCAAGCCGCCGTTGGAAGAACTCCTCCAGCGAGCAGGAAGGCTCGATGGCCTCGGTCACCAGGAAGCTTTCCCAGACCAGTCCGAAGCAAGTCCGTTCCTGCCAGGCGACCGGCTTGACCGTCGCGATGCCGCGGCGGCTCAGCTCGGCGGCTTTGAGCCACTCGCGGCGGGCGTCGCTGGGGCGGAAGAGGTGGCTGACGACATCGGCCGGCCGCGCCGCACAGCGGTGCTTCACGTAGACTGTCCGGTCGGGCAGTCGCACGCGATAGACAGTGCGATGGCGGCCCTTCTTGAGGACTTCGAGGCATGCGGCGTCTTTCCACGCCCCCAGCCGCAGCCCGTTCGGGCCGAACAACAGCGGCTCCCAGTCGGGCAGGGCGTGCCAGCGGAGCCCGCCACCGGCGGCGGAGGTAGTCCGGATCATGGTTCGGCCACTGTAATGCGGCAGAAACGCCCCGGGCAAGGGCAATCCGCCCGCGCCCCGGCATCGGCCGCCGCTTCCCGCCGCGCGCTGGTCGCAGGTTTCCCACCGCCCGTCGGCCGGCGGCCGCTCCCCCACTCTTGGTGGGCTATGGACGGCGGGTTGCTCGGTCCGGTATGATTACAAGCCCAGTCTGAGTACCGCCTTGGCGTGCCGATGAGACGACCGGGCGGCCCCCCTTTGGCACTCTTGCACCGCTGTTACCACGTTCCAACGAGGAGATGACTGTGAATCCGAGCCGATCTTCCCGAGCGGCACTGCTGGCCGCAACCGCTGCGCTGGTTTTCTTGGGCGCCGACTGGGTGCGATTCCGCGGCCCGGACGCTACCGGCGTCTCCGACGAGACCGGAATTCCCGCGACTTGGAGCAGCCAGGAAAACGTCGTCTGGAAGACGGCCCTGCCCGGCGCCGGGGCCTCCAGCCCCATCGTCGTCGGCGACAAGATCTTTCTGAGCTGTTATGGCGGCTACGGGCTCGACATGGACGATCCGGGCGAGCAGTCGGACTTGCGGCTGCGAGTGGTGGCGGTCGATCGGGCGTCGGGCGAGATCCTCTGGGGCGAGGAGTTTAAGCCCCGGCTGCCGGAAACGGAATACCGCGGCTTCGTCACCCTGCACGGCTATGCCTCGAGCACACCGACCTCCGACGGCAAGGCCGTTTACTTCTTTTTCGGCAACTCGGGCGTAATAGCGCTCGGCGTCGAAGGCAAGTCGCTGTGGCGAGCGGACGTCGGCTCGGGCTTGCACGGCTGGGGCTCGGCCACTTCGCCCGTCCTCTACAACAACCTCGTGATCGTCAACGCCAGCGTGGAAAGCCAGTCGATCGTGGCCTTGGACAAGGCCACCGGCAGAGAGGTCTGGCGGGTGCCCGGCATTGACATGTCGTGGAGCACGCCCTTGATCCTCGAAGTGCCCGGCGGCGGAAGCGAGCTGGTGGTGAGCATGAAGGGCAAGGTCTTGGGGCTCGATCCGGCCACCGGCCGGCAGCTCTGGGAATGTGCAGGCGTGCAGGATTACGTCTGCCCGGCCGTGATCGCCCATCAATGCATCGTGTACGTCACCGGGGGGCGGAAGCCCTACACGATGGCGGTGCGGGCGGGCGGGCGGGGCGACGTGACCGCCACGCACGTGCTCTGGGAAGCGAAAGCAACCCCGAAGGTGGCCACCCCCCTTTGCTACGACGGCCATCTCTACTGGCTCGACCAGACCGGGGTCGCCGCCTGCCTCGATGCGGCCAGCGGCGAGACGGTGTACGAGGAGCGGCTGCAGATCGAAGGCGAGCGGGACAAGGTCTACGCCTCGATGGTCTACGCCGACGGCAAGATCTTCGCCGTCAGCCGCCAGGGCGGCGCGATCGTGCTGGCCGCCAGGCCGGAGTTCGACGAGCTCGCCCGAAACGATCTCGGCGACCCGAGCGTCTTCAACGCCACGCCGGTCCCGCACGACGGCCAGTTGCTGCTCCGCTCCGACCGCTTTCTCTACTGCATCGGCAAGTGAAAGGCCACCCAAGCGATGTCGCTTTTCGAGATTGAGACCGACTCCCACATCATCATCACGTGGGCCGACGACGAGGAGGCCGCCCGCGAAGTGGTCCGCCGGAGCTATCCCCTGGAGCCGCCGCTTCGCGTCACGCGGCGGCCCCGCAACACCTGGGTGATCTCCAAAGCGGCGCTGGGAATCAGCGGCGAGAGCGATCCCTGCGCCGTCGCCCGCGAATGCCTCTCCAAAGCCGCCGGCGACAAGATGCACGCCATCCGGCTCTACATGCAAGAGACGGGCGCCGATCTTGACGGCGCCCGTAAAGCAATCGAGTCGAACATCGTTATGGGGTGGTAGCCGCGCTTAGGGCACAAAGCTCTTGCGGAACTGGTACTCGGGATTGCGGTGGTCGAAATCCCAGTCGCTCAGGCCGACGTTGAGCTTCAGGTCGAGATAGGTGTATTCCTCGATCAAGGGCGGCTCGCCGCCTTCTTCATCGGGCCACTCGTAGGCGGCGTAGCGGATGGGAAGCTGGAGCTCGTCGTCGACGAAGATCCTGGCAACGTGGTAGGTGAAATAGTCGCGGCGCTCGGGGTGCGTGACCTCGATCGCCGTGCACTTGCGGCCGTTGACCTTGGCGTCGTTGTAATAGCGGACCTCGCACTGGCCGTACTGTATGTCCTCGTTGCCCACCTCGATCAGCCGCTTGACGAGGTTGCGGATGCCGATCTCCGTGACGGGGTAACGGTTCCGCTGCATGGCCAGGTCGCCGGCCGGATCGATCGCGGTGGTGATGTAGGCGAAGCGGGGGCCGCCGTTGCGGACGACGATCTGCCCGTCGTGCCGCCCCGCGACGTAAATCACCTCGCGGTCTCTGACCACCGCAGGCGCCGTGAAGCGCAGATACACGCCGAGCGGCGCAACCACCCGCCCGTCCTGCACTTGCTCGTGCCGGACCTTGACCTGCAGGTACTCGGGCTCAAGCAGCCGGCCGCGAACCCGCTCGTGCTTGACCAGGGTGCACGTGTAATCCTGGATCTCCCGGTCGAGCTGCTGATAGCGGGCGGAGGCATATCGCAACAGCGGCATGAGGGGATGCTCGCCGGCCGTCTCCTCGAGCGATTCTGCGCCCGTGGCACCGACCGCGATCAGAATCAGGCCGGCCAGACTTGCTGCAGAAGACATCCGCCATCTCTCCTTCGCCCGTTATCGGGACGTTTGCCCCATCTCTTTGGCCGGCAAAACTTTACGTTCCGAACGCCGTGCCCTGCGCGCGCACCATCGCTTAGCAAGCATTGCCCAAACCATGGTCAAAGTCAAAGAACTCCTCCGAACGGCTTGTTCGCTCCGGTCTAGTTTTCCCGCCACCCGCGCCGCGCGGCCGACGGCGTTGTCACGGCGGGAAGCACTCCACCCCCGCAAATCCGCTACGACCGGCACGGACCGGCATCCCCTACCCGCAGGCGAGCACGCCCCGAAGGGCGGCGGCTCCCCCATTGCATCTACCGATCGCCTCGAAGAATTGTTCGCCCGGTCGGCGAGTTTTCAAGGCCCCCCAGCCCTGCGGCCGTCCCCGCCGCGTTCTCCGCCCCCGGTACACTTTGGCCCGGCGGGAGTTGGAGCGAAGTGCTTGCAGAGGGGGGGTGCTCCGCCTAGGATGGCTCTTGTTTTCCGGGGGATCCGATCGGGGCAGTCCTTACCAAGCGAGGAGCACGTCATGAGCATCAGATCGGCACTCGTCTGCCTCCTGGCGGCGATCGTCTGCTTTCCCGGCCCGCTGATGGCCCAGCCGAAGGGCGCCAACTACGACGAATCGAAGGTGCCCCGCTACACGCTGCCCGACCCGCTGGTGGCCGTCGACGGCACGCGGATCACCGCCGCCGAGGCGTGGCGGAACGTGCGGCGGCCGGAGATCCTCGAGTTGTTCCGCAGGCACGTCTACGGCCGCAGCCCGCAGCGCCCCGACACCTTGCGATTCAAGGTCACCTCGCGCGACCCCGAAGCCCTCGACGGCAAAGCCACCCGCAAGGAAGTGAGAATCTTCTTCGGCGACCGGGACGAGCCGAAGATGGACCTGCTTGTCTATCTGCCCAACGGTGCCAGGCGGCCGTCGCCCGCCTTCCTCGGCTTGAACTTCCGCGGCAACCACTCGATCCACGCCGACCCGGGCATCACGCTCTCGACGCAGTGGATGCGGAACGATCCGGGGCGGGGCTACGTGGAGAATCGGGCGAGCGAACAAACCCGCGGAGCGGCCGCCAGCCGCTGGCCCGTGGAGACGATCCTGCAAAGAGGCTACGCTTTGGCCACCGTCTACTACGGCGACATCGATCCCGACTTCGACGACGGCTTCCAGAACGGCGTCCACCCGCTCTTCTACAAGCCAGGGCAGACCAGCCCGGAGCCTGACGAGTGGGGCAGCATCGCCGCCTGGGCATGGGGACTGAGCCGCGTGCTGGACTACTTCGAGAGCGACGACGACGTCGACCAGGCCCGGGTGGCTGTCTTGGGACATTCACGCCTCGGCAAGACCGCGCTCTGGGCGGGCGCCCAGGACGATCGCTTCGCCATCGTCATCTCCAACAACTCCGGCTGCGGCGGGGCCGCGCTGAGCCGCCGCGCGTTCGGCGAGACGGTCGAGCGGATCAACACCTCGTTCCCGCACTGGTTCTGCGACAACTTTAACCAGTACAATGGCCGCGAGAGCGAGCTGCCGGTCGATCAGCACATGCTCATCGCCCTGGTCGCACCACGGCCGGTCTATGTCGCCAGCGCCGAAGAAGACCGCTGGGCCGACCCCCGCGGCGAGTTCCTCTCCGTCAAAGGGGCCGAGCCGGTCTACCTGCTCCTCGGCACCGACGGCCTGGGAGCAAAGGAGATGCCGCCGGTCGATCAGCCGGCCGCCCGCACCATGGGCTACCACGTCCGCAGCGGCAAGCACGACGTGACGCTCTTCGACTGGCAGCAATACCTCGACTTCGCCGACAAGCACATGAAGTGACAGAAGCCGAGCGCTGCCCAGGTTTTCGCGCAGCAGGCGCGCAGGGAGACGTTAGGTCGCCAGTTTCGGCGGGGTCAGGACCCCCTCGCCGAACGCTGATCATAAAGGAAATGTCCCTCTCTGTTCGCCAAGTTCAGCGCTTGCTTCAACGCAGGGTGTCTTGCGGCTTCTTCGCTTGACTCGGCAACCAAATCGAATTTCTCGTGCGGACTCACTGCAACGAGAAGCGGCCCTTTGCCATCTCGCCTTACCTTGGCGCAGAAGTACAGATCATACTCGCCAGCGTTTCCAAGGTGCTCGCAATCCTCGCAATCGTTGTGGTGGGGATGCAGTCGTTCGGCCATCAGTCCATTCCTTTCAGAAGGCGGAAGGGCAAGCTCCCGGTGTCCAGGCTCCCGTTGCGATGCGGTGAGTTTTCGCGCTCACCGGGTATTCCTCCCTTCCTGTCCCGCACGCCACGATGAACAAAGAGCCTGGGTGCGCTCGGAAGCGCGGGACTAGAACCTAAGAAACGCTTCAAGACACACCTCCTGGGCAATAGCCCGATTGGGGTCTCTCGCCATTCTATCAGCTATTCGCTACCGGGCAACTGATCTTAGAAATCCCGGTGGCAAACGTCCAAGAGCCTGTGATGCCGTCCCAGTAGACGTGCAGAGGCAACGCGGCGAGCGTCCCGGCCGGGTGGCACTGGCTTGCCAGTGCTCGTTGGTGCCGGTCGTTGCAGCGGGGCGCCGTCGGAAACGTCTCTGCGAGAGTCGCTTTTGAAGCAGTTCCGTCCCGAAGGGGCCGCAGTTCGTGCAGCCCGGGGTGCCGCCCCTCGTTGTTACACACGAGTCCAGGAGAGATCACGCCGGTTGACGGGCGTTTCCGCCGCAGGCGGTATTAGGCCCGGCATTTATGCCGGGTTGGCGGAGGGAAAAGGATGAAACCTTGGTTGGACGCCCGTTCACGGGCGTTCTCGGTAAGCCGGCTTCAGCCACGGGAAGGCGATTAAAGCGTTGTGGAAGGCCCGTAAACGGGCCTTTAGAGAAGCAAAGCAGTTTGGGTCGCCTCGTGAACCCGGCGTAAACGCCGGGCCTGTACCGCCTGCGGCGGCCAAGGGCCGCAAGCGGCCCTGATATTCCAATCCTATCCACCGAAGATGTGTGTAACAACGACGGCGTTGCCCTGGGCTGGAAGAACGGCCGGGCCTTCGGCCCGGAAGCGGTTGGCAGACACGCACGTTCTACGGCGGCGCCGCGTCGTTTTTCCTCTCTTCCTTCGGCTCGCCGCCGGGGAGCTTGCCTTCTTGGATCAGCTCGCCGAAAGTGGGCGACTTGGGGTCGGCCGGATTCGACTTGATGTTGGACACGACTTCGACCGCTTTTCCAGGCTATTCCCCGCGGACATCGTAGCAGGTGAGGATGTCGCGGTGGCGGAGGTAGAGCTTGCCGTCGTGGATCACCGGGTGGGGCCAAGCCGGGCCGCCGCCCAGCTCGGGCGTGAAAGAGCCTTTGATCTTCATCGCCTCGGGCGTGGCCTCGATCAGGTAGACCGGGCCGCGGTCGTAGCGGAAGATCAAGTTGCCGTCGGCGTAGAGCACGGCCGCCGAGCCGGACGCGGGGGCCTCCTCTTTCCAGGCGATTTTGCCGCTGAGCAGCTCCAAACAGACCGGCGCCCCGGCGTTCTGCCCGTCGCCGCCGTAGACGTGGTCGCCCACCAGGATCACGCCCCCGTGGTGGTTCTCGAATTGGTCGGGGCCGTGGAAGTAGACCTCCTCGACGTTCATGCGGTCGCCGTCGCGGGTGAGCTTTAACAGCGCGCAGCCCGTCTTGTAGCTGGTGGTGACGAAGACGTGGTTGCCGCGGACGACGGGCGTGGTGATGTTGGCGGTTTTGTTGGCGATGCGGTTGTAACCCCAGAGGAAGCGGCCGGTTTCGGCTTCGACGCCCACGGCGCCGCGGCCGAAGATCTGGACGTATTGCCGCAGGCCGTCGATTTCGGCCGCGACCATCAAGCAATAGCCGGCCCCGTCCCTGCCCACCTCGCCGAGATTCGGCACGGCGCACTTCCAGATCACGTCGCCGGTGGCCTTCTCCAGCGCGACGATCGTAGCTTCAGGACCGCCGGGCGTGCAGAGGAGTCTCGGACCGTCGACCAGCGGCGACTCGCTGAACTCCCACATCGACATCATCTTGCCGCCGAAGTCGTCGGCAAAATTCTTCCGCCAGCGTATCTTGCCGGTGGCCGTCTCCGCGCAGATCAGATCGCCGCCCGTGCCGATCGCATAGAGCCGCTCACCGTCGACGGTCGGGGTACAGCGGGGGCCGTCTTGCCTGCGAGGC
>Ga0180437_10007681_pt1 | contig 13956 bp, 11 predicted proteins | sample SS_ome_4_FD_132410 | JGI IMG/M metagenome (GOLD analysis project Ga0180437, IMG submission 132410) | Hypersaline lake sediment archaeal communities from the Salton Sea, California, USA - SS_3_D_1 metaG | ecosystem: Environmental > Aquatic > Non-marine Saline and Alkaline > Hypersaline >...
CCGCTCGGAACGCAGAGGTCGTCTGTTCGGCTCGCCCCGGTCGATGGGCAAGTCGGGCAGCGATTCGATCGCCCCGGCCACGTCCAGAAGCGCCGGGTCGGTGTAGACGTTCATCGTCAGGTCGATGGTCGAGTGCCGCATCGCCTCCTGGGCCGTTCGCGGCCTCACCGCGGCGGCGGAAAGCAGCGTGCCGAACGTGTGCCGCAGCGCGTGGATATCAACCGTCCGGCCCCGGTCGTCTCGCTTCGGAATCCCCGCCGCCTTCAAGTCCCGGTCGAGGATTCTGAGCAGGCCGGTGGGGACATTGAACAACGGGGCGTCGGGGCGGGCCTCGTCCTCGGGCTTCTCGGCAATCCACGCTCGGAGGTCTTCGGCCAAATCCGACCGTAGGGGGATACTATTGCCCTCTCGGTTCTTCTCGTTCTTCGGATCGCGGACCAGGTGCGGCGGGTCGGCGTCGAGTTCCAGCCAGCCGATCAACAACGTCGTCAGTTCCTTCTTACGCAGGCCGGTCAGGGCCATCGTCTTGTAGATGAGGGGACGCTCCCGCCCGAGCCGCTCCAGCCGCTCACGGACCTCTGGCCGGAGTTTTTTGCCTTGAGTTGTCCTTTTTCCGGCCCGCGCCGTATCGTCATGGCGTTCTCGACCGGCCGGCGACGGGCCTGGTCAAGTAGTCGCCGAAGCTCGTCCTCGTTCAGGGCGCGTCGCTTGCGCCGGCAATCGGCCTTGGCATCCGCCTTGGGGATTTCGAGAAACGGGTTTGTCTTGATTCGCCTCTTCCTGACCAGCCAGTTGCCGAATCCGATAGCCGCCTCCCGATAGCCGTTTCGAGCACCGGCCCCCATTGGCTTTTCGGTCCGGTCATCATACTCCGCCTTGTCGAACAGCCATCGTTCGAGAGCATCCGTGGTCAGATCCGCCAGTCGGCGCATGTTGCATTCGGCAGCGATTCGCATGAGTCGGCTTCCCAGGTTTGCAGATAGGTGTATCCTTCCTCGTGCGTGGCGATGCGGCGGAGGATCGTCGGGTGCATCGATACGGCGTATTGCTCGCCGAGGATCAGGCCGTGGTCCACGTAGCAGTCGAAGGTGTCCGTTCCGCGGAGATTGAGTTCGCGCAAATCAGCTTCAAGAACTGCCGCCGACAATATCTGGCCAATTGAAAGCGATTCGGTACTTTCTGCGTGGAATAACACACGTGCGACTTCGTTATCGTGATACGGTAACCTTCGCCCCAAACGCTTCTGCTCCAGCACTTCCCACATACAACATCGGCAGATTGCGAGTTTGCGTCTACTATCATCAAACCCTGAATGCGGATCCACCGCCAAGCGGGCGAGCAAGACCGCTTGGGCCTGTGTTGCCGGCAGCGGAAGCCCGTTCGCAAATGCCGTGCCAAACGCACATTCAAGCATAGGTTCGAGCCAACTCGGCTGATCGCCAGCCGCAATCAATTCGACCAAGAATAGTCGTCACGAAACCGAGAAGAATCGGCCTTCTCTTCGGCGGTCGAATGGAATGGGACTTCGCTGTAGCCCACAACGCGCGACGTGAGTAACCAGCGACATCCCGGGTGCCGCCGCATGCCGTGCATGACTGCGTCTCGAAGATCGCGCCGCGCCGCGGGGTTGCTGATCTCATCGAGGCCGTCCAACATGATCATGGCTTGTCTTCCCAGATCTCCCTGCCGGATTCGCAGCGGAATCCCCGTGTGGATGTTGCTCGGCGCTGCTCTTCGGCTCAGTAACCCTTGGTGCGTCTTCCCGGTCTTTTGTATCAGTGCGCGTTGAGTCGGCATCTGGAGCCATCAGAGCGTAGGAGGGCAGAAATTGGACCTCGACGCCAGAAATCTCCGAATCGTCTTTCTTCACCACCTTCACGATGACATCGAAGTGTTTCTTCTCTGCCGTGCAGATCCGGAAACGGCTGGGCACCTTGGGAATTGCATAGGCGCACGGGTCCCAATCCCTGTCGTGTGGCGGGTCTTCGACGCCGCCGAACCACCAGGTTCCTTTCTTCGGGATCCGCAGTATTGTCGGCTGGGTCTCTTGATACTCTCCGCCCGACCACAACATTGCCTTGGCACCGCGCAGGCATACGATGGCCCCGTTGGGGGCGTCTTCCATCGCCCGCAACGAGAAGCACAGGTCACCGGCGCTGGCCGAGAGGTATCCGATACCGTTGTGACGGCCCGTGTCGTCGGCGTTCGTCCCGTCCGGCTTCTCGGGCTGGTGCGCCAGCATCTGCCCGCTGGCCAGGTCGAGGAAGGCCTTCACGTTGGAGTCGGAGTCTTGGTCTGGACGTTCCATACGGTCAACTGGCCAGGGGGTTCGTCCGGGGCCGCGCCCAGCCTGCCACCGCTGCTGATGAGGCGTTTTCCGTCGGGTGAGAAAGCGACCAAGCCCCTTGCCGTAGTTGGAACCCTGTCGGATCTCACGGCCCCGGATGATAACCGGATCGTTAAGCCAGCGCCGATCATTTCGGTCGATTCCGCCGACACGGAGGACATCCATTTGGCCCGCCGGAAAGTTGGGAAAGGCACGGTTGAAGTTCCCGGTCCCAATGACCATGACCGCGTCGTGCTCGATCGCATACGCAAATGCTTCTGCCAGTTGTGGCAACGTGGTAAAGCTGCAATTGATCACCTTGCAGCCCCGGTCGACGAGATAGTGAATCGCCTCTGCGTCCTACTTGACGATCAGGTTGTTCCACGTGTGTGGATTTTCCTTGAAAGACTCGTCGGTGCCGTGCGAGGCGACCAGGACCCTGCAGTCGGGCACAAGCCCGGCGATTCCCTTGCCGTTGTTCACTACGGCGGCCACCATTCCGACCACGCCCGTTCCATGGACGTGGTTGCGCCAAGTATCCGGGTGGTCCATTCCGGGAAGTTGGTATTCTTCAATACACCCATTTGGGAAGTCTTGGTGTTGAAGATCAATGCCGAACTCGATGAAACCAATCAGGCAGTTGGGCGATCCTCGACTGATCTCCCAAGCCGGCAAGACTTCCATTTTGGGAAAGCCTGGCTGCAGTTCGAAGAACGGATCGTTGGGGGCCGCTCGGGCAACACGGGATGGCTTCTGCTCTATAGCCTCTTGTCCTTCTGCGATGTCTGCACCGAGCAGGAACATGCATGTTGCCAGCATTGTCTTCATTTGGGGCTCCTCGCGGCTAGGGTATACCTTTGGCACCCGCGGTGCGGAGGTCGTCTATCGGTCAGGCAACGGCTCAGAATTGCCTGGGCATTGTCAAATGCGACCTCGCCGTCTCATCTTGTTTCAGGTCCGTGCCCACCTTCAATATGCGCGGTGTGCACGAGAGTGGAACTGCTTCGGGCGGAATCTCCAGCAGATTCGGTCGAGAATCGCTCACTCGTTAACAGGGTGTTTCGCAAGGGCGAGAACCTGGGTCTTCACAGGGTTGCTAACTACCGAGATGCGCTGTCCGTCTGACGAGAGTGAGATGGCAAGCCGTATCTTATGCCAGCCGGGCGTGGCCTTGATCTCTCCACCGTCTTTGGCTGGACCATCGGGAAAAGCAATGATGGGCCCCCAATGGACGGGGCGGTCGAAGAGAGTTTCTCCGGGGCGGATGGGCCAGGGCTCGACTTCTCCAAGGAATTCGTTGTGGAACCACGTTCCGTCCCACTCGACATTCAGACTTCCTACCGGCGACTCCACGTACCAGGTCCGTTTCGATCGGTTTCGCATATCGAGCTTCAGCTCGAAAGAACTGCTTGGCGACGACATAGCTTGTAGTTTGCGGATGAACTCCTCCAGCTTCACCCGAGACGCCTCATCCAAATCCTCCTGCTGCTGCAAATCCTGGACGGCCTTCTTGAGTTGCTCCCGAGTCCGCTCGTCTTCTTGAGTCTCGCCTGATCGATTGAGTTCGCTGACTTGCCAAGTGGCCTCAACGGGCCTCAGGCGACACTGAATGCCTTCGACGGCCGGCCCCCAGGCGGTTTCGCCGTCATGGGCCAATTCACCCGGCGTGATTTTGACCTCAAACGGATTGCTCTCGGCGCGGACGGAATACGGTTCTTTGCTCTTGGGATCGTAGGCCAGGACAGCCACACGGACGGTATGCTTGCCGGGAGACCATTCCAGGGGTGTCTGCTTGTCATCGGTACGTACCCAAACGGGTCGGTCTTGCAGGCGGGTCTCGAAGTTCAGTTGGAGATTAGCGAGTTTTCCACCGGCTGCCAGCACGTGAGGCAGCAGAGTGTTCCACATGCTGAGATGATACCATTGGCCGTCAACCTGGATCTCCCACCCGTTGACGGGGATCGGCCACATGTGCAGGTCACGGCTGCCCCGGTTGCGCATGTCGGCGCGGAAGGCAGGGACTTCACTTTCGCGAAACGACAGGGGTACGTCGCGTAGGCGGACCTGCACGCCGTCCACGGCCTCACCCCACGGCACGTCCCGTACGACACCTTTCTCCGCAACTCCGCGAAGCACAAGAAACTCCATCGAATCGTTCTTGACGATCACCAGGAACTGCGTTCCTGCAGGTCCAAGCGAAACGAGGTAGCCGTACTCCTTCGAAGTCTCGCCGACCCGAGTCGTCTCCACAAAGAGAGTGGCGAGATCGGCTGTCGCTTGGGACGGAGTCAACAAGATCGTTACGAGCGCCGAGGCGCAACACAGTGCATGAAGGGATGTGTTCATGGCGTTTGTAGCCCTATACCATGTTCCGTCGATTTCGAACTCCCAGCCTGCGTGTTGCAGCTCGACGCTCAGTCTGAGCGTGCCTCGGTTGCGGAAATCGGCGAGCAACTTGGGCAGCGTTCCTTGCGGCCAGCTCGACCTGTCGGCGTGCAGGCGGAGCTGTACGCCCTCGACAGCCCAGCCCCAATCCTTGGCCACTGGCGGCGGCGAGTCCTTGGCGCGGCGGTCCAGGGCGTCGACCATCGCCACGTGCCGATTGATGATGTGACGCGCCTTGTCTGGAAAGCCCGACGACGCATCCTCGTCCGCGTACACGCGAGTCCAGCCGACCAGCCCTAGGTTGTTCCACGTGTGATCTGGTTCGCGAACGGCGTACCGGTTCAGATCGCCCTGCTCGGAGAGCGAATAGACTTCGAACCGGAGGTGGACTGGATGCGGGCCGGTGTCCTCGTGCCCCCGCTTGCCGTAGTACGTGCAATCATGGATGTATCGCAGCCCGTAGAATATTCCGGTCCGTGCAATGCGGACGGCGTCGGCGTCTGGAAGTTGGGGGCATGTGGAGCTGATGTCCGCGAACTCTGTTCTCAGCGAGGCCATGACACGTTCGATGTCGGTCCATCCCCCGGAGAATTCCGCGGGCGCCACCGGCTCGGCGGCGACAACTTCGACCTCGATCGGATTGCTGACAACCCGAATGAGAGGCTTCGCAGCCGGGACACCAAAGCCGGGAAGCGTGCAGGCCACACGAATCGTGTGTTTGCCGAGTGGAAGCTCCTGCACTGCTTTCTTCATGTTTTCCCATAGCCAGTCCCAGACCTCGACGTTGCGTTGCGTCTGTCCTGCCGACAATGGTAGAGAACGCCGAAGACCTGACTGTCCTCCGCTTGGCGAATGCCACTTGCCGTCAATCTCGATTTCCCAGCTTTCATGTTCGATGGCGATGCTTAGATCACGTTTGCCTTGATTCTGCAAATCGACGAACAGCTTCGGCGTCGTGCCCTGCGGCCATGACGCATTTTCCGCGCGAAGCCGGTACCGCACGCCCTCTGTCGCGGGCCCCCAGTCGACTTCTTCGGTTTCGGCTGCCTCCCTCTTGCTTGCCTGTCGTTCTGCGGCCTTCGTCGTTTCTGTGAGTTCTGCAACAGCCTTCGCACGCTCCAGCTCGATCTCTTGCCGGGCCGCCTGGTCATCACTTCCTGCCAACCTTGCCAGCGCGACGTCCTGTTTGGCGATGTTCATTTTCGCTCTCAACCGACGCAGTTGCATTTCAGGCACGGCGCCGGGAGACCTGTCGCCCCTCTCTTTCGCCGAACAGTACCTTGCTTCTGCAAGGTCAGCTAGGGTGACGGCGCGCTCCAGCTCAATCTCCCGCCGAGCCGCTTCATCATCACTTCCCGCCAGTTTCGCCCGTTCGACGTTGAGCTTTGCGAGCCCCACCTTCGCTCCCAACCGCCGCAGGTGGATCCTGGAGACAGTACCGGGAGACCTCTCGTTGTTTTCCTTTGCCGAACGATACTCGGCCTCAGCAAGCTCCGCTACAGCGACGGCACGCTCCAGGTCGTTCTCGGAAGACGCGTCCGACCGAGTTGTTTCTGCGCCGACTTGCGCCTGGGTCGCCGGGTTGGCAAGCACGCTGCGGAAAGACCCCGAGGCAACCAGGAGGAGCCCGATCATCAAGAGTCCGGCCAAGAAGGTTCGTTTACGTTCAATAAGGCGAACACGCATGGGTATTCTCCCGTTCGCTTGGAACGTCAGGTCTGGACGGCTCAGTTTGTCACCCACCGACGCGACGCCTGGCGTTCAGTGAGGGTGGTTGTCGCTTGGCGAAACGTACTCAGTCAGGTGCGGGTTGGGCCGGGAGGATCTCGATCTCGACCGGGTTGCTCACGACTCTTGGCCACTTGCCTTCCTGCTTCGGGGCGGGCCGAAGCGCTACTCGAAGAACGTGTTTTCCTGGTTTGAATGCGAGTGGTTCCTTTCCGTCCTTGGCATGCCACTTCCATCTTTCTGCCAGCGGCAGCGGGAAGTTGCGAAGTGTCTCTGACGGTGACGGATCCAGTATCTCGCAGTCTCCACTGAACATCACGCCGTTGCGATACCACGTGCCATCGCATTCCAATTCCCAGAAGTCCGGCGCATCTCCCAAGGTCAGCTCGCGTTCTCCCTGGTTTTTCACATCCACCAACAGACGCGGCCACTGGCCGGCGTTTAACTCCCTCTTCTCGATATGCAGCCGGCATTGCAGTCCGTCGACCGCCGCGCCCCACGAGGTAACTTCACTCCTGGCTGCTCCCTTCCTCAATTGCTTTTCCACCGGTTCTGACGAAGCTGCAGACGAATCCGCGGCTTCTGGTTCCGGCTGCTTCGATTTATCCTCTGGCAGACGGTAAGACGGCCTCGGCCCCATTCGGGATACGCCCCCAAGTACGACAGTGCCATCCGCCATCACCCACATGACGTGGGACGTTGGTGGTGGCGGATCTTCTTTGAATGTGAATCCGACAATCCATATTGGGCCGCCTCCAAAACTCCGGTTGTCCGTGTTGAAAGTCGCGGTGGGCGGCCGATGGCCCACATGTTCCGGATGATGCCTCAACAGAAAGCCCTTTGCGATCCGGATGGCCTTGGCCTCTTCGTCCCGGCCGAGTAGGACGGGCGGATCGGTCGGAGGCAACTTTCCCTGACAGTTTCCGCTGTAGGAGCCGTCCTCTTCGACCCAGACCATCCGATACAAGATGGCCTGCTCGCCTTCCCCATTGCCGGTTTCCGCACCCTTTCGCTCGGCCTCGGGAAACGCGACCAACCACAGCGAATTGCCGTTGTGGGCCTTCGACTTGTGGTAGTAGCGAGCCACTGCCGACTTGGCGTTGAGCTTCAGACGCGTGTTGGGTTCGGCGTCGCGGATGCACTTCACGGCCAAGTGAATCGCCTTGGACTTCGGAAGACGCGTTTCGGACCATCCCTTTCCGTCATCGCCGTTCAGCCCGTCCGCTCGCCCGTCCGGACTTCCCGCGGTCCCAACGGCTGGTAGACCGAACGGCTCCCGTCCGTCGCGCCGCTCTGGGTGCGTATTCGGAATCGGCACACGTGTCTCTCGCGCTTGGCCGTCAGTAGTGTCGGGCGAAGGGGTGAGGCGCACCGCTCCGGGAGCGGCGCCGGGTTGCGTACTGACCACATCTCCCAGGTGTCGGTCAACTGAGTCGTTCTCCACATCGCCAGCGAGCGGCGGATCCACTGAAGCCGCCTCATGGAAGTGTTCCTGACCACTACCCTCGTCCTGCGTCTGTTCCAACGGTATTACGTCCGCAGAGCGAGGAAGTTGCCTGTCCGTCGAATTGGCCGAATGGAGTGCCACGGTGTCTCGGTCCCGGCCGCCGGCTACAATCCAAGCGGCGACCGTCACGCCGACGATCCCCAAGATAGTCGCCGCGCAGGCAACCATCGCCGGACTGCGAACCCATTGCCGTCGACGCACCGGGATCGGCCTCTCTTCGATGTGCCGCATCACGTCGTCGGCAACCGACGGCGCGGACGAAACCGCGGCCTCAAACTTCTGCCACTTGTCTTCAAACGTCTTATCGCTTGGCATCGTCAGGCCTCCCGTGTCAAGGACTGTCGCAATCGGGCCATCGCTCGGGAGAGGCGGCTGCTCACGGTGCCCTCGGGCGAGCCCGTGGCGTCCGCGATCTCTCTAACCGAAAGCCCGTCACAGAACCGCAAGAGGACAACCCGCCGGTCCCGCTCCGGCAATTGGCCGATGGCCTCGAACACCTCGTCAACCGTATCGTCGAGGCGTCCGTCGTCGTTCGCGGGGCTGCAATTCAGCGACGCCGCCTGCTGCGGTGCGCGAGACCGCTTTCGCCACATGCCGATCGCGCGACGACGGGCGATCCCAAGAACTCATCCCCTAAAGCGGGGGGCGTCGCGCAGCGTCCCGAGCTGCTCGTAGGCGGCGACGAACGACTCTTGCACCGCATCCTGGGCCGCATGGAAATCCCGCAAGATTCCCAAAGCAACCCCCAGAACGGCTCGCTCATGGCGCCGCACGAGTACCTCAAAGGATGCTCGATCCCCACCGAGCACCGCTTCCACTAAGTCAGCATCGGATTGCACGTTCGGTTTGAAATCTGGTTGACGACGTCGTCTTCCTGATTGCTCCTCTGTTAGTATGACGACTGGGAGTCAAGAAACACTGCATGCCTTGCAGCGTTTTCCGTATTTCCTTGACATTCGGCCGAGACGGGGGCCCGCGACCGGCGAGCTGGCCGGATTCTCATTCGGCAACAGCCGTGGTTTGCAGTGCCATCCCGCCACCGTGCAATATGCGCGTGCAGCGCAAATGTGGAACCGGAATCCGTGAGCAGCGCATGGACCAGTTTTGCCGGGCAACCTGTAGAAGAAATCGCTACGAACCTGTTCCCCCTCTTCTGATGCGTCACGGCTATGCACTGCCACGTGTTCTAGGGTTGGATTGACGTACGTGGCGAAGAACCACGCATGATCCAGTATCGCAGTTTGTGGATCGGCGCTTGGATCTTGACCTTGTTCGGGATCCCAAGGTACTGGAATTGCCCGGTGCCGACGAAGTGGTAATTCAACTTCAGGCACTGCTTCCCGTCGTGCGGTTGATCAGCCGCGTTCGCGCGAGCGCCTTAGCATAATCAAGGCGTGATCGTACTGCAAGAACGAGCAGATGCTCGCGTCGCGACGGAGGATCTGAGAATTGGCAGGGCTTTCATGGGCGTCCCGCAGGAGAAGTTTCACGCGATCGCTCGGGCAATGGGCCGAGAGGGAAAAGACCATTCCGTGCCGGCCGTTTCGATCCGGGAAAGGAGCTTGTTTCGTCCCTTGCGAAAACGGACGCGGCGATCCTTGTCAGTCGCGGATTCGCCGCCCGCAGACAGGCGGAGAGTTGTATCAGGATCGCAACCGGATCATAATGCCTATCGCTCAGCATCTACCGCTTAAATGAATCACGTGAGTTGTGTGATATGAAGAAGACTGTCACCGCGACACTGGCAATCGCTACGATGATGCTGATGTGTGCGCATGGCGTCGTCGCCAAGGTCGCTACTGCCGTCGCTGCCGAGGCTGGGAAACCGGCCGACGCGATCGTCTTTGTCGACGAGGGGCAGTCGACAACCGGGCGACCGGGCGACGCCTCACCCTGGCCCGAAAACCCGTTTGTCCGCAAACAGGTGGAGGACTTTTTGCCGAGAACATCATCGACTGGGATGGTGCGGCGTATGCTCGAAACGGTACCCGTGGGGCTTCGTACGCCGCTTTAGGATTGCTATGGCGCGACAGACAACACGATGGGGCGATGGCGACTGCGGTCCTTCGGGAGCTTGTGAAACTACAGTACGACGATGAACCGGGTGAGCAAAAACACGGCGTTTGGAGAACCAGGCTAGCGGAGACGAAGGTCGACTACAATTGGCGCGAGTTTGTTGGCTGCTCGCTCATCTTGATCCTCGAGGAATTCGGCGACCGCCTGCCTTCGGATCTGGTGCGGGAGATTCGGACAGCATTGCTTCGAGCGGCACAAGGAGCCAAACAACGGAACGTAGGAGCCGGCTACACGAATATCGCCCTCATGAGTGCCTTCCTGATGGACTACGTCGGCCATCAGGAGCAGCGAGACGACTTGCAGGCCCTGGGGCGCAAGAAGGCCGAGGAAAACTTCGAACTCTACTACAAGCATAAGACCTTCGACGAATACAACTCGCCGACCTATTACGGCACGGATTTGATGGCGCTTGGCATGTGGCGCAAGCATGCGCGCTGGGACCGGATGCGCGCCATGGGCGCACAGATGGAAACGGACCTTTGGCGCGATCTGAGTAAATTCTATCACCCGGATATGAAGAACATGTGTGGACCGTTCATTCGAGCCTATGGCATGGACATGACAGAGTACGTGGCCATCACGGGCATTTGGATCGGCATGGCACTGGGAGATGAGAAACTTGCGCCGTTGCCAACAGGGCCCGGACGGAAGAGCGCCGAACGGAGCTACTCACCCGTCATCGCGGTCCTGAAACCGGTCGTCGCCAGTGAAGTCCTTTCCAGGTTGGCGCAGTTCCGCGGCGGGCCGCGAGTGCTGCAGCGAGTCAGTAGTCACGGAACGGTTACGGCACGAATTGACAAAGATCTGATGATGGGAGCCGTGCAACTGAAACGTCGCTGGGAGCAACATTTTCCCGCGACCATCCATTGGAAGATCGGTTCCGGGCTCGGCTGGATCATGCTGCACGGGACGACGGAACATGTGGCGCCCACGGTCGTTGGCGAAGAACTCCGGATCAGGCGGACACAGCAGTCGAAGGATCCAATTCTGCTCTACGTCGCCGCTGGGGAGATCGACGCGAACCGGGTCTCGAGCGAAACGTGGAATCTACCGGGATTGACGCTTCGGGTAGTCTTCGGTAAAGGCGTTGCGCTGCAAAGCGTCGAGAAGGTCAATCATCCGTGGTTTGGACAATGCCTGGAAGTGAAAATCCGGGCACCGGCAACATCCACACTCATCCTACGGCCCAAGGTGCTCGATGACCGGGACGCCCAATGATCAAGTATTCTCGTCGTTTGTTCATTGTTCGGTCTCTTGTGCTTCCAGGATCACGGTGCCGAACTGTGGTACCTTGTCGTTTCTGGCCGTACCCTGCCAGACGACCTGGCTGTCGCGGCCGTTGCCGTCGTCATCGTCGTTGATGGCGATATCCAGGCCGATGACGGCGGGGAAATTCCTGTTCCGGAAATCAAGAGCCCAGAAGTTCAGCCAGAACTCGGCCGTATAGCCGTCCTCGGTTTCGACGCATTTTCCGGTATGCCCGAAAGAACCGGTCGGCGATAGGCAGATCATTCGGTACCAGTCTTTCGTAGGTGCAATCCCGATGCGCCGGTCGTCGTAGTTGTAAACAGCCTCGCGGTTGTTCAGTACGTCGACGAAAAGTTCGATCGAGTCGCCATTGGGTAGATTCTCCTCCGGCGGATCGGCGAGCTTCAGATGCCGGTCCGGATCGATCACCTTGACCGCCACGTAGATGTCGCCGTCGGTGTAGACGATGTCGAAGCTGGCCTTGATGTTGGTGTGATCACCGACAACGAGCTTCCGGATCGGCTCGCTCAAGTTCCAGCATGCCTCATCGAGCACACCGTCGGCATTGATCTTCTCGCTCACATGACGGGCGCGAAACACGCCTGCTCCGGGTGCAGTTACTTTGATGCTAAACTTGCCAACGGCAGTTTCCGCCTTGCCGGTGTCGGCGTCGGTCACCTTCAGTTCAAATTCGTGAAGCCCTTCCTGCCCCGGCGAGCCGGAGAGAGTGCCGTCCGGATGGAGCATCACCCCCGGCGGCAGACCGCCCTGGCGCCGGACCGGCTCCCACTGCATGGCGCCGTTGCCCTCTTGGGTTTCGAGTTTCAGGGTGAAATACTCGCCCAGTTTGCGGGTCGGAAGTTCCGCGGAAGTGGTTATCACGGGCGCGGAGTCGGGTTCGACGGTCAGCGTGAGTTCCCGTTTCGCGATAACGCCGCCCGTGTCTTTGACGGCAAGGATCAGCATCGTATTGCCCAGCTCTGCGACAACGGTGCCGGAAATCAGGCCGTGCTTGTCGAGGTCCAGTCCCTCGGGCAGCTTTCCATCGGCGACGCTCCAGGTGCACGGCCCCTTGCCGAAGGCTTCGGAGAGTTGGAACCGGTACGGTTCGCCCTGTATGGCAGGTTCCAGCGACGCGGTGGCGACCTTGACGTTCTCGTTACTTCCGACGCCGGTCAACGGGTGCGTGGCCACGACTTCCCAGACCGTCTGTTGAATGATTGTGGCCAACTCCTCGGAAATCGGAGTGGAAGAACCATGAAAATGGGGCCCAGCCTGATACTCGCCGACAGGCAGCCCCACCGGACTGGTTTCGAAGATCGTGGCGTAGAAGGTGCAGGCGACGATGTAGCATCCGACATTGTCCAGATGAATGCCGTCGGCATAGGTTTCGTAAGGCGAATCGTGGCCCGGCACCAGCCCGGCCCGCATCTTACTGTAAAGCAGTTCCATCACGTGACCAACGGGAATCAGCTTGGCCGGGTTCTTCATCGGCACGCGAGCGTTCAATCCCTGGACGGTCAGTTCGTATTGGTTCTTCAAGCTGCGTTCGATTTTGGCCGCCATGCCGGCCTTTTGCGCGGTGGCGGCGACATTTTCGAGCCAGAATTGTGGGTCGGTCTTGTCCTTGTAGCCCCGTCGCCAATCTTGCGGATCGACTTCGCTCAGAACGTTAAAATCGGCCAGCCAGTTGCCCGTTCGGCGCGCCTGCCACTGGGCATAGATGTAGAGTTGCGCGTCCGGCTGCTTTTCCCGGAGAAACTTCGCGAACTCCTCGGACGGCGGATACTCGACCTCGAAATACCCGAACGGCTGCAGGGTGACCACATTCCAGTGCTCCTCGGTCAGCTTCTTCTCCCATCTCGGTTTCTGACTCCAATGCCAAACGACCGGCACACCCGGCGCCATCTCCCGCTTCCACTCGAGCGGGTACCCCGCTTCGGTAGCAAGTTTCTTGAAATAGTCGTATTTGAGTTGGTCGGTCAGGCTATTGCCGAAGTAATGCGCGCGGATCGGCTTGTCGTCCGCTTCAGCAGGGATCCATGTGAAGAGCATCGGCACCAGCGTGCCGATGATGAGGGTCGTCGTTCGATTACACATGTTCTCCTCGCTTCTGGTGAGTGGACTGTGCGAAGACCAGCCGATGCCACTCATCCCAGGCAGGTATGGTCCGTCTTGTGTTATTCATAAGACCCTACTCTTTGCGACCTTCTCGAAACTGCTTTCGTGCTCGTCCGGCTGCCTTGGTCCTCTATGATCTTCCCACATCATAACATGGTAATGACTTCAAGAGAAAGGGTCCTGTCAGGCCCCATCCTCGAATCGATGTCTGCGCTGCACGTTCTTCACGATCCTTCTGTGTATCGTGGAGCGAATGTATCTGCTTGACGCGGTGGATCGTAACGTCTACTGTAATAAACGCGCGATGCGCGCGATGGAATGTGAGACCCGAATGCGGTAGTGGCTATCCCGGTCCGCCGCCTCTCGAGTCAGATCACGCTTTCCCCGACCGATCTACGGATTTCGCCGTATCCTGTCTACTTGCGGGACTTATCGACGTCGAAGCCCTTGCAGGAATTACACAGGTAACTCGAGCGAATAGAGGCGGCCAGACGATATTATCTTTGTCATACATCAGCCGAAACGCTTTCGGCACGATTGGGCTCCCTGTGATTACTTAACGTGC
>Ga0180437_10007682_pt1 | contig 13956 bp, 9 predicted proteins | sample SS_ome_4_FD_132410 | JGI IMG/M metagenome (GOLD analysis project Ga0180437, IMG submission 132410) | Hypersaline lake sediment archaeal communities from the Salton Sea, California, USA - SS_3_D_1 metaG | ecosystem: Environmental > Aquatic > Non-marine Saline and Alkaline > Hypersaline > Sediment...
AACATGGACGGCCTTTCCGCTGGCATGGCCGCGATAGCCTCAGCAGTACTCTTTACCGCCGCAGCCCTGTCCGGGCAATTGTTCGTCGGCGCACTTTCGCTTATCTTAATCGGTGCCCTGCTTGGGTTTCTCGTATTTAATTTCCCCCCGGCAAAAATTTTCATGGGCGACTGCGGTTCGATGGTTGTAGGATTTTTTGTCGCACTGATTACGCTTAGGACCACCTATTACCACGAAACCGGCAGCGGTGAAGTTTTTGCCGTTTTCATGCCCCTGATAGTTATGGCCGTACCTCTTTATGATTTTATCAGTGTAACTATTCTAAGAATCAGCCAGGGCAAAAGCCCCTTTATCGGCGACACCCAGCACTTTTCACACAGAATGAAACGCCGCGGCCTGACAGACACCCAGACAGCCCTTACTCTCTACCTTGCGACAATATGCACGGGAATCGGGGCGATATTTCTGCTGCAGGTAAACCTTGCAGGGGCAATACTGGTATTTATTCAAACCTTGATGATACTGGTAATTATTGCTATCATGGAGATGACTTCAAAGAATAACTAAGGTGGCCGATGCCTGAAACCCTTTTAAAACAACAAACTGCAAAAAACAGATTACAGCAAACCTTTGAGTTTGCGCTTCTTACGGTCTGCATGTTTGTCATCGCTCTTCGTGCTATGTATGCCGAAAGCCCCAACACCACCTCAATTTTCCAGCAGTCCCTCAGCAACCAGTCAATAAGCCTGATTATCTCTTCTCTTTTGATAGTTACTTTTGCTGCATGGCTGATATTTTCCTTTATAACCGGCAAATTTTCCTATCGTTTTAACTGGATAGAAGTAGGAGCAGTTCTGTTCATTATCGCAGGCATCATAGGTTTTTTTGCAGCCTCATCAAAACGTATTGCCATAACAGACTGTGTAACGGTCGTCGCACCGATGCTGATGGCGGTCCTTCTCGTTCAGCTCTTAGACAGCGACGTGAAGATCAGGCTGGTACTGATGGTTATTGTAGCCTGCGGTGTCACATCAACATACAAGTGCTTCGACCAGAACTCATCCAGCAACCAGATAATGATCGACCAATACGAGGAAGACCCCGCCCAGCAGCTTTCAAGCTTAAACATCAGGCCCAATTCCTTCCAGCACTTTTTATACGAGCACCGACTGTATTCCAGGGACGTTCCGGGATTTTTTACAACCGGAAACTCGGCAGGTTCATTTTTACTGATAGCGATATTCGCAGCGATCGCCCTTTTCTGGGGCAAGTTGAAAGACAATCCGGTTTCCTCACTAATAGTTGCTGCACTGACCTCAGCACTGCTCTTCGGTCTTTATTTAACCCACAGCAAAGGAGCGACAGCGGCGATCATATTGTCTTTTTTATTGCTTGCCTGTTACCTTGCACTTGGCAAATACCTAAAGCGTTTTAAGATACCGATAATTGTCATCTGCGTTCTGGCTGTAGTACTTGCAGCTTTGGCAATAATGAGATACGAACTACCGGGCGGTAATTCCATGCTGGTAAGATTTCAGTACTGGGTTGGGGCAATGAAAATATACGCACTTAAGCCTTTCACTGGAGTAGGCGGCGGCAACTTCGCTACATATTATACATTATTTAAAGAACCCGGAGCTTTAGAATCGGTAAAGGATCCGCATAACTTTCTGCTTAGCATTCTGACAAGCTATGGCCCACTGGGACTAACAGGCATATTATGCGCCTTTCTAATACCAATGTTTAGAACCGTTTTCCGCAATAACAGCTATATAAATTTACCTGATCAGCAAGCCATCAACCACAAAAAATACATCGCTTCAGGAATAATAATTGCTCTTGGCTTGTTAATTGCAAGACCAAAACTGCTCAGTGAAAACATGGGCAGCAACACCGCCGAATTTATATATCTTGCCGTTTACCTTTATATAATGCCCCTGATAGTTTTTACTATCGCATGGCTTCTTATGTCAGTACGCGAGATAAAATACTCTAGCGACACTGCTCTTAGCAGTAAAACATCTGCGATTATTTTTTGCGGCATCGCAGGCGCAGCCTGTCATAATATAATAGATTTCGCATTCTTTGAGCCTGGAGTTTCGATGGTATTCTGGACGTTGGTTGCATGTATGACTGCATGGAATCTTAATAACAGAAAACACCAGAAGCCCCCAATTGATCTCAACAAACCGATGAGAATTGCAGGGCTTTGCATTTCGATTATTTTGTTATCGGCGTATTTCAAATTTGCCGTTTCCCCGCCTGTATACGCAAGCATACTACAAGCCAGGGCCTTAAGAAACTATGCTTTCGCGCACGAAAAACTGGACCGCGCATCAGCAGCCGACCCGATAGACGCAAAAAACGAATACTTCCTTGGCAGATTCTACCTGAAACAATTCGATGAAACCGGCAAGAAGTACCTTTACATTCTTGACAATGCGATAGATTGTTTTCAGCAGGCCGCAAAACTTAACAAAGCAAATTTCAAAAACTATGAAAAGATCGGCCAAACCTACAATCTGCTGGCGGACAATTTAAAGGGTAACCCTGCCGCAGAGGCAAGACAAAAAGCCCTTCATGCATTTGAAAACGCAATAGAACGATATCCAAACTCTGACAGGCTGAACTTCTCTGCAGCCCAAACCGCTGACAAACTCAATGATAAAGATACCGCTCTTAAATATTACAGTAGAGCTATAGAGATCGAAAATGCCTATAGAAAAATGTTTGAAATGATGTATCCAGAAAGAGAACTGTTCAGCCGCTTAGGCCAGGATAATTATCAGCAAGCCCTAAAACGAAAAGAGCAGTTAAGCAAATAAAAAAGGGACGAATCAATCATCGTCCCTTTAAACAATTTAAATTTTTCAGCATGAAATAATCATTATTCATTTTCAAACTGACCTATATGTCAGCCTGAAAGCATCATCCCTCGATCTGATTTAAAATATCATCAGAAATATCGAAGTTTGCATAGACATTCTGCACATCATCATGATCTTCGAATTCTTCTATCAGTGCGAGGATCTTTTTAGCAGTCTCGACATCTTCTACAGGAACGCTGTTTTGAGGAACCATCGAAACCTCCGCGCTCTCGGTAGGAATACCCTTTTCATCGATAGCATCTTTCAGTTCCTGAAAAGCACTAGCCTGGCAGGTTATCTCGTAAACCTCTCCTAGATTTTCCATGTCATCGGCACCGGCGTTAAGTACAATTTCCATAAGCTCGTCTTCACCTATGGCGTCTGCCTTTACTACGAACAATCCTTTTTTGTCAAACATCCAGTTCACACAACCGCTGGCCCCAAGTGAACCGCCGCGTCTTTCGAAAATCTTTTTGATCTCAGGAGCAGTTCTGTTTCTGTTGTCTGTAAGCCCGTCGATCATTATCGCGATACCGCCAGGTGCATAACCTTCATAAAGAACATCTTCATAAGATACACCGCCAAGGTCGCCGGTACCTTTCTTGATAGCCTTCTCAATAGTGTCCTTAGGCATATTTGCCTGTTTACCCTTATCAATGGCATAACGCAAGGTAAGATTCTGTGCCGGATCGCCCCCGCCTGCTTTTGCTGCCACGATGATCATTCGAGCAATCTTGCTCCACATTTTACCGCGCTTAGCATCGTTAGCCGCTTTTTTATGTTTTATACCTGCCCAATGTGAATGACCTGCCATAATAACACCTGAAAAAATAAGTTAAAAAAACAGTTTCGTTTTAGTGGATAACCTTATTCAACGGATAGGTTATAATCCCGGAAGCTCCAGCCCGCTTTAGTTCCGGGATCAACTGCCTGTCAACCTTGTCTTCAACGATTATCTCTATAGCAGCAAAATCGCTGTCAACAAGATTTGAAACAGTCGGGCTTTTTTCAGAAGGAAGAACCTTCAACACCGCATCCAGATCGCTTTTGCAAACGTTCATTTTCATGCCGACAAGCGTCTTGGCATCTATCGCAGCGTTTAGAAGGATAGAAATATTCTCAATTTTCTTACGCTTAAAATCGTCCTTCCACGAGTCTTTATTACAGATAAATCTGGTGGTCGAAGTAAGGATCGTATCAAGAACTTTCAGGTTGTTAGCTCTAAGCGATGAACCAGTTTCAGTAAGCTCAACGATACCGTTTACCAGCCTTGCCTTTACTTCCGTAGCACCCCAGCTAAATTCAACCTTCACGTTGACATTCTTTTCTGCGAAATATTTCTCTGTCGCGTTAACAAGTTCTGTTGCTATTATTCCGCCTTCGAGATCTTCGGGTTTATCGATGTCTGATTCGTTCGGAACCGCAAGCACCCAGCGGGCAGGCTTGCTTGTCGCCTTGCTGTAAAGCAATTCGCAGACTTCATGAACATCCGAACCATTTTCCATAACCCAGTCATGACCTGTAAACCCGGCATCAAGAACACCGTCTTCGACGTAACGGCTCATCTCCTGTGCACGGAGAAGGATCAGTTGAATTTCATCATCGTCGATACGTGGAAAATAACTTCTTTCATAACCAGAAATATTAAACCCGGCTCTTTCAAAAAGATCAAACGTTGCTGTCTGGAGGCTTCCTTTGGGAATTCCAAGCTTTAGAACTTTATCTGACAAACCACTACCTTTCAAATTATTTTTTTGCTTTCTTTTTTACAGCCTTCTTTGCCGCTTTTTTTGCGGTCTTTTTAACTGCCTTTTTTGCTGTTTTCTTGACTGCTTTCTTCACTGTCTTTTTCGCCGCCGTTTTCTTAGCTGTCTTTTTCGCTGCTTTTTTAACCGCTTTTTTCGCCGCCTTCTTTACAGTTTTTTTCGCCGCTTTCTTCGCTGTCTTTTTAGCAGTCTTTTTAGCAGTCTTTTTGGCAGTTTTCTTCACGGCTTTTTTCTTCACGGCTTTTTTCTTTGCAGCTTTTTCAGCGGCCTTCTTTTCCGCCGCTTCTGCAGCTTTCTTCTTAGCTGCCTCTTTAGCCTCTTTCTCTGCAGCTATTCTGGCGGCTTCTTTTTCCAGTACCTTCGTCGTCTTCTTCTTACATGAATCGGTTTGATTTTTCAATAGGACAAAAAACTCATAACCGTTATCCGAGTTTATCTGCCTTTCAAGGAACCCTTCGATATCACCTTCGTCAGCCTTTGGATGAACATATTCTTCCACCCTCAGATAATCGGCAATATCTTTAGAAACCGGTATAGCATGACCGTCAAGTGAGGTCAAAAAACAATAACTCACCGCAAAGGGGCTGATCCCTTTAAGCTCTTCAAGGTCTTTTCTTGCCTGGCGTTTACCCGTTTCTTTCAGTTCAGCAAGGCTGACCGTGTCATACTTCTGGAATATAGCGTTCAAAGCTGACGAAAGTCCTTCGGCAATTTTGCCTATTTGCTCACTGTCACCGCCCAGAACTTCAACAAGTTCTTCCGCTCTTGAAACTCTCAGATCATTTAGATCAACAAAATGCTTATTGATCTTACGAAGCGCAGTTCTCGCCCCTGCCAGCGGCAGTTGTTCGCAGACCACCCCAAAAACCACAGAATCAACTGGGTTATCATAAGTAACCGGCTTTACCTTCGCCTGATCTTTTTTCATAGCTTTATAAAGTTTTGTAATTTTTGCAGCGTATTTTTTACTGTCTTTCATAAGCCTGTCATTCCAAACTATTGATCTGAAATTTCCTCTTGACCGTTAACATCTTCATCTTCAAGAGTATCTTTTTCTCTGAACTCGCTTGCAGCCTCTTCGATAACTCTCAGGGTCTCAAGCGTCTTTTTCATCTTTTCATCTTTAATAAAACGCAGGATCGGTGTAAATCTAGTCGTCATCCTCTCGGCAAGCATCGACTGAATATGGGTGCTTGCATGCTTAATAGCAAGGAAAGTCTTTTTCTCTGTCGCTTCATCAGCAGCCATAATACTAATCGAGATATCTGCGTTTCTGATATCCGAAGAAACATCGATTTCCGTAACCGTCACGAACCCTTCTATTCTCGGATCGTTAAGACGATTCTGTATGATATCGCTTACAGCTTCTTTAATTATTCTTTTTATCTTTTCCTGTCTTCTCGACGGAGGTTTAGAGGACATAACACACCACTCAATAAAAAACTATCTGGCATCACTAAAAGATTAAAGCTTCTTTTCCAGCTCGACAACTTCGAACGCCTCGAAAACATCACCAACTTTGATATCATCGAAACCTGCGATCTTGATACCGCATTCCAGGCCAGCCTTAACTTCCCGGACATCTTCCTTGAAATGTTTAAGCGATTCGATCTTGCACTTTTCGCGAATAATAATATTATCCCTGATAAGCCGCAGATTAGAATCCCTTGCTATTACCCCGTCATTAACAAAGCACCCTGCGATTGTTCCGACCCGCGAATGCCTGAAAGTATCCCTGACGGTAAGCTTTCCGATTTGATTTTCTTCATATTTCGCATCAAGCATACCGAGCATCGCATCTTTAACATCCTCTGTGATCCGGTAGATAATGCTATAGAGTCTGATAGCTACGCCGCTGGCTTCTGCGATACCTTTAACCTGGTCGTCTGGAACGACGTTGAAACCGATAATGATAGCACCGGATGCTTCTGCAAGCACTACATCGCCTTCTGTAATTCCGCCCACTGCCGCATGGAGAACCTTAACCTTAACCTCATCGGTACTAAGGTCGGTCAGATATTTTATAAGAACATCGACAGAACCCTGAACGTCTGCCTTAATGATCAGGTTCAATTCTTTGACGTTACCAGCTTCGATCTGGCTGAACAGATTTTCAAGGGTTATCTGAGATTTTCTTGCAAGCGACTTTTCACGGGTCTGCATCTTGTTTTCTTCTGCAACCGCCTTCGCTCTGTTTACATCCTTCATGCAGAAGAACCTGTCACCAGCCTGCGGAACTTCACTCAAGCCGGATATCTCAACGGCCATAGAACTCGTCGCCTTCTTGATCGATCTGCCTCTGGGATCTTTCATTGTACGAACACGCCCAAAGCCGTTGCCCGCAAGAACCGTATCACCCTTGTTTAGCTGACCTTCTTTAAGAAGAAGCGTCGCAACAGGCCCCTGAGTCGCCGACATCTTAGCCTCAACAATCCAACCCGTAGCTGGAATCGTCGAATCAGCTTTAAAGTCCTTTAGCTCTGCAATATAGTCAAGATGCTCGATAAGATCTTCGATACCCTGCCCGGTAATAGCACTGGTCTTTACGATTTCTGTATTACCGCTCCATTCGGAAGGAGTAAGCTCATGCTCTGCAAGCTGCCCATAGATACGGTTAATATCAACACCCGGAAGATCGATCTTGTTTAGAGCAACGATCATTTCAACGCCAGCCGCCTTGGCATGATGAATTGCCTCGACTGTCTGCGGCATAAGCCCGTCGTCTGCTGCAACAACAAGAACGACAACATCGGTCATATTAGCACCCCGAGCACGCATGGCAGTAAACGCTTCATGACCCGGCGTATCAAGGAATGTGATCTTATGTCCTTTCCATTCAACCTGATGTGCACCGATATGCTGGGTAATACCACCTGCTTCACCTTCTGCAACACTGGTAGAACGTATCCTGTCAAGCAGGCTCGTTTTACCGTGGTCAACGTGACCGAGCATCGTAATAACAGGAGGACGTCTGTCAAGATGTGTCTTTTCGCGGTTATCAAATTCTTCTTCGAGTATCTGCTGAAGTGACTGCTTAAGCTCAACGATAAGTTCTGTCCCAAACTCAAGTGCAACCATCTCGGCAACATCGGCATCGATAACCTGGTTGGCAGTCGCCATAACACCCATACCCATAAGCTTTCCGATTATCTCGCCAGACTTAGCTGCGATCGCAGACGACAGATCTTTTACTGTGATAGGTTCTGCAACTGTAGCTTTTTCAGGATGAACCGCCCGGCTAACCTCCGCATGAGCTTTCTTCGATTCGATCCGCCTGGAAGGCCTTCCCCTGAAACCTGTACCCCTGGCAGCGGCAAGACGAGCCTGCCTGTCCTCGAAATCCCTTGCACGCATTCTGGATTTTGCGGCCTTAGGCTTAGCCTGAGCGTCTTCTTTTTCATCCGGACCGCCCTTGCGTTTACCTCTCTTGCCTCTTTTGCCTCCGCCTTTACCGGCACCGGCAACATCTGGCATAAGCGGCTCTGTAACAGGAGCGTCATAACGGGGCCTTTGCTGTCGCGGCCTACGTGGCCTTTGAGTCTCTTCCGGTTCGATCTCTTCGACCTTGATAACCCTCGGCCCCGAAAGTTTAGCAGGTTTTGGCTTGGTAAGCATAGGACCGGCAGGAATAACAGGTTCCGGCTCCGGAGGCTTAACCGCAACTGGACCCTCAGGCTCAGGCTCGCCAGCTGCTTCTTCAACTTCTTCCTCTGCTGCTTCTTTGGCCTCCTCAGCCTCTGCCTCGACAACATCTTCGGCTGCCACTGGCTGCTCCTGAACAACACCAACCGCAGCTTCTTCTTGGGGCTCCGGCTCAACCTGAACTTCTTCAACCTCTTCGGCTTCTGCCTGCTTAGCCTCTGCCTCAACCGGCATATCGATAGCTACAGCATCAATTTTTTTCGTTCGCTTTGGTTTAGCGACTTTCTTTACAGCTGTTTTCTTAACAGCCTTTTCTTCAGCTTCAACAGCCTTCGGAGCTTTCTTCTTCTTGATCCTGACTTTGTCAAGATCGACACGCTTGGCAGTTTCTACCGTCGTAGCATGTTCCCCTTCGCTGAACCATTCGCGAATCGTCGCCGCCAGACCCAGCGAGATCGTAGCCATATGATTCTTAACGTCCAGCCCTTCGGCCTGACACTTCTCAACTATGGCCTTGCTCTTTACGCCCAGCTCTTTAGCCAGAATATGCACTCTTGTTGTGGTACTTTTTGCCAAACTATAATCTCCGGTTAACTTTTATCGTACTTTCGCGACAACCCGGCGCCGCGATTATTGGTCTTTATCTATCTATTCCAATTCTTCATCTTCGGATGTATCCCCGCCTGTTTCCATCAAAGCTTCGCCCTGCTTTTTATGCTTATCAGCGGCTATATTTTTCGCCATCTCAGTAGCCGTTGAAATAATTGATTCAGCAAGAGAAGCTTCAACGCCAAGCTCTTCTATAAGCGGTTCGCTGCCGACCTCTTCGAGGTCAAGAACAGAAACGATCCCAAGAGCAAGAAGGTTGTCAACAAAGCTGTCAGACACTCCTTCGATCTGCCCGAGACAATCGGCAAGCTGATCAACCCCGGCGTTATATTCCTTGGGAGTTAAAATATCGATGTCCCAGCCCGTCAGTCTCGCAGCAAGGCGAACATTCTGACCATGCTTGCCTATCGCAAGCGAAAGCTGATCTTCTGTCACAACAACGGTTGCCCGCCCAAGCTCAAAGGAAATTGCGATTTCGCTGACCTCGGCAGGTTTTAAAGCATTGGCAATGAGTGTCTGGGATGAATCGCTCCAGCGAACGATATCTATCTTTTCGCCGCTTAGCTCATCAACAATATTACGAATACGACTGCCCCTGACACCAACACAGGCACCAACGGCGTCAATCTTATCATCATTCGAATAAACTGCTATTTTTGTTCGGTACCCAGCCTCACGCGAAAGAGATTTTATTTCAATTATACCCTCAGCTACCTCGGGAACCTCAAGTTCAAAGAGTCTGCGGATAAAATCAGGGTGCGTCCGTGACAGAACGATCTTAACCTGGTTGGAAGATTCCCGAACATCGAGTATTATACACCGGATACGTTCACCCGGATGGTGTGTCTCACCAGATATCTGCTCAGATTTCGGCATCACACCTTCGACCCTGCCGCTGATATTGACAACAAGAGCCCCGCCTTCGTACCTGCCTGCGACACCGTTAATATTTTCACCTTTGCGTTTTACGTATTCTGAATAAACGCTGTCACGCTCGTCAGCCTTGATCTTCTGGATCATCACCTGCTTGGCAGTCTGTGCCGGGATCCTGCCCAGTTTACGGATATCGATTTGAACATCGTCCTTAAAAGCGGTAATTTCGCCGGTCGCACGATCTATGCTTACATCTATATCGCTTTCTTCCTGGGTGCCGAAATATTTCTTCGCAGCAGAGATCATAGCCTCTTCGAGATCCTGGAAGATAGACTCACGGTCGATATTCTTATCTCTGGCTATGTTATCTACTATCCTGACCAATTCCTGATTCATCGTATATATTCCCATTTTATATAATAAAAAAAAGCGGAAACTATATGGTTCCCACTTCATCAAATACACCGGCTATAAACGGTCAAAAGCAAAAAAACTTTCGACCGATGTATTTTATCGCGTGTCAGGGCATATTCAATGCCCCCCTGCGATAAGATACCCGGGCGCGAGGAACCTTAAGTTCACTAAAACCGCCGAAATAATACTTCCGGCGCAATACTTCAGCCGCAACGCTATTGCAACTATACCAATGCACGGCTGTTAAATCCTACAAATGTCATCTCTATACCTCTGTCTGTCAAATTTACAAAATTACTTAAGTCGAACATTATATCGTACATCTATACCATGTCAACAACAATAATTACGACGATTTTCAAAAAATATATAAAACTTTAAGGGTCTGGTTAGACTCGTCAGCGACCCATCTGTCATCCTCACCGAATCCGAGAGCAAATCATAACAAGCGCGGCAGCGCAAGGTGCATGAAAAAACAAACCAGTCAGCCCATACAAAAGTTGCAAGCCGAATATAAATACCCAGAAGTAATATTAAATAATCCGCGTAATCAGCGAAATCCGCGGTTAATTACTCAATTTTCCCTTCATGTCCTTCAAGGTCTTCATGGTTGAACTATTTCACACTAAGGCGAAACCACCCCTAATGCCTGTTATTATCCTGTTTTTCAGGCTCAAAAACAAGCACAAGCTCCCCCTCAGAGATATTTGACTCTATTAGCCGTATTTCCCTGTCGTAAATTGTCGGAAAAACCGGCTCAAACGGCTTATTTTCACAGATCGCCCCTTCAATATCCTTAAGCCAGTAATTATCCTGATCCTCAAGCTCATCTGCGATAAATTTTTCAGCTAACCCCTTTGCTAATAGGGAGATATCCAAAGCACCAGCCCTGACATACTCAATATTGAGGCGCAAAAGACCTTCCTCGTCCAGAATAGGATTTGCGCATATCATTACAAGAATATCAAGCCCAAGAACCTCGACTGTCCCCATCAGATATATCGCATTCGGCATAAAATAGGCTGACGGCGTAGAAAACGAAGCAATCGACAGCTCAACCGGCCACTCCAGCCCAAACAGATTATCTTCAGCGATGATCTCATTAATACCATCTTGCGGGACGATGACCCTGAAAGGGACATCAAACTGAATATTGTTATGGACATGCGGAGCCAGATAGTGGGTCAGATATTCGCTGACCTGCTGATTTTCGGTTACTTTCTCTGCATATTGATAGCCCTTAGGCTTGTGAAGTGCCAAAGCAACCAGCACTGCCGCCGCCGTCAAAACCAAAAAAGCAGCAAGACCAAACCCCCAAAGTAAATTCTTTAAAAAGAAATGTTTCTTTTTCTCATCCGTCAATGATAGTACCCGATTATATTTTTTATATTTGCCGCTTGCCCGCCTGACCGAATAAGATTATAGTGCCTTGCCGGTAATAGGAAAACAAATTTTTATTGATTTTAAATTAGCTTGTATTAGTATTAATTTAGTATCTAATGATTTTTTTGTTACTTCATGGTCTTCATGAACTTCATGGTTAAATAGTATTTTAATAAAATTATATTAGTCCCGATATACATCGGGATTCGTGTTAATTAGTGGTTCCAAAAATAAAGCGTGCCAGTAAACGATTGGCAGGGCAACAATAGTTTTGATAATTAGAATTTAATATTTTGAAATTGTTTCGGATTTCGATATTCGAATTTCGGATTTAATAAAAATTGAAGGGAGTTATAAGTGTCAAACAATTTTGGTGATAGACTTTTCGATGCGGTAAAAACAAAAAAGACACCACTGGTAGTCGGACTTGACCCTGTTTACAGCAGGCTTCCAGAGGCGATCCGAAACCACCCGCGTATGAACGATGAAAAAGACGTATCGGCAGCCATAGACGCTATCTTCGAGTTCAGCACCAAGGTTCTTAAGATCGTCGCCCCCATGGTCCCTGCTGTTAAGATCAACAGTGCCTACTTCGAGAAGTATTTATGGGAAGGCGTAGAGTCTTACTATACTCTTATCTCCGAGGCGGATGCTCTTAACCTTGAAGTCATTGGCGACGTAAAGCGCGGCGACATCGGCCACACAGCACAAGCTTACGCAACCGGCCACGTACAGAACCCCGAGTTCGTAGGCCTTGAAGACTTCCTCGCTCCCGATGCAATTACTGTCAACGGTTTCGCTGGCACTGACGGTATCGTTCCTTTCGCAGACACTGCTACCGAGCAGGGTAAAGGGATTTTCGTCTGGGTTCGCGCAAGCAATCCTTCTGCTGGCGTTTTGCAGGACTTCGCAGACGCTAATGGTGTTAAGATGTACGAGAAGATGGCAGAGGTAGTATCCGAGATCGCAAGCCAGGAAAACCGCATCGGCGAAAAGGGTTACAGCAACGTAGGCATGGTAGTAGGAGCAACCTCACCGGAAGAAACTTCAGAGCTAAGAAAGAAGTATCCGAACATGTGGCTTTTGATCCCCGGCTACGGCTCACAAGGCGCGACCGCTGAAGATTGCGTACGCTTCTGCAACGATGACGGAGCAGGCGCTATTGTTAACGCCTCAAGATCGATCATCTACGCATACGAAAAGGACAAATACAAAGTACAGTTCGGAGACAACTGGGAAAAATGCATAGAGCAGGCAGTGATAGACGCAAAGATAGAGCTGTCACAAGCAATGAACCAATAGCCCTAATCGCCGGGATAAAAACTAAACAGTAGCCCTAATCGCAAGCGCCGGGCCATAAGAAAAAACAAAAAAGCCGCATGGTTGATAGCCTAGCGGCTTTTTTATGGACATAAAAAAACAAAAGCCCTAAGCGCAAGCGCCGGGCTAAATCACACAACTATAAAATCAAACATAACCCGAAAATAGCGTATGCATTTTACTCTCTTCAACTTTGCAACAACCACTCCCAGTTCTTTCTTTCACTAGGGAAGAAGCGATTTAATTTCCTTAGCAACACTACTCGAATTCATTGCACATGCTATCATCTTAGGTCAAAAATATATCGTGTCAGCCTTTAATAAATACTATTTAGATATTTCTCCAGCATAGTATAACCATCAGCTGCAGCTTTATTCCTGTCAGAAGCATCATTGGGGTTAAGCCCCTTCTTAGTTTCCCAAACGTCGGGCATCCCGTCATGGTCCGAGTCGATAGGGGCTTTTGTGCTTTTCAGTTCCGGCCAGCCTCCAACATCTTTCTGTGAATCGATCATACCGCATTTTTTTGATTTATCACGCACGGTTTGTTTTTGCTTGTATGATGGGCCTTCATAAGTTGCATTGCCATTACGCACTTCTTCAACAATGCGAGCATCTACCGCATCGCGTTTAGGAAATGTCGCGCCTGCATTTTTAAGAACCCTGGCATAAGCTTCTTCGGCAGTTTGCTGGTTAATAGGCATAGATGGCCACGGTTGATCAAGTTTTAATACCGCATTTGACGGGTCTACGCCGCCATTCCAGTTATCAGCTGTAACCGCTGCATTGCCATAGACAAAATTATCGGCAATATACCACTTGCCATAATCAGCATCTCCATTGCGAGTTGAAGGACTGGCAATCTGATGCGATTTCTCGCCTGGTAAAGTTGCCGGACCTGGCTTATAATAATTGGCTGCCATATTAATAAGGGAAAAATTAAATTTCTCATTACCTTTTTGTTGTTTCTCACCCCCATAACAGCTGAAATAACCCCAGTTGTATAACACGTTATTTCTGTAATCGTTATTTCCGCAACCCGAAGCAAAACGGGGATTACGGCTGGAGTGATGAGCCAGCAGG
>Ga0180437_10007683_pt1 | contig 13951 bp, 8 predicted proteins | sample SS_ome_4_FD_132410 | JGI IMG/M metagenome (GOLD analysis project Ga0180437, IMG submission 132410) | Hypersaline lake sediment archaeal communities from the Salton Sea, California, USA - SS_3_D_1 metaG | ecosystem: Environmental > Aquatic > Non-marine Saline and Alkaline > Hypersaline > Sediment...
TAAGAATGTATACAAAGTCCGCCAGATCGTAAATCGCATTGACCCGAATGCTTTCATTACCGCCGAAGATATTCAACCGGTCAGGCGAGGTTTCTATCGCGCCTGAGGCTCGCTACCTCGATGCTCAATATCCTGCAATTTGCTCTGCTGATCTTCGCTTTACGGTTGGTGGACCTATCCCTTGCCAGCCTGCGTTTATTAATGATCACCAGGGGTCGAAAAGCCCTGGCCTGGATCTTTTCATTCGTTAAATCAGCGGTCTACCTGATTATCCTCCAAATGGTCCTGAAAAGTATTGACGATCCGCTGACGATCGTCGTATATGCGGCCGGTTTTGCTACCGGAATGGTATTGGGCATGTATCTCGAAGAACGCATTGCCCTGGGATATACCCATTTGCGAATCATCAGTCCTAAAAGAGGCGCAGAACTCACCGAACTGCTCCGGGAAGAAGGATATGCAGTTACTGAAATCGCATCTCAGGGCAAGGATGGCATGGTCACTTTGCTGGATTGTAATGTGCGCCGCAGAAAAACCGGTGAAGTCATCCGCTTCATATCCAAATTTGATCCCGAATCCTTCATAACCTCAAGCGCTGTCCGCACCGCCCAGCGCGGTTTCTTCCGCAAGTAATCCGGAACATCATTTGCTTTAAACCAACTTCATATTCCCGAACCATCTGAATTCTTTTATAGTGACAAATGTCACAATGAGGATATAATAAAGAATATTTGATCGGGATTTATAAAACAATTATTATTACGGGTATATCCTTAAGGAGGCTGATTATGGATCCGCTGCTGCTCTCCCGTCTACAATTCGGAATCACAACAGTCTATCACTTTTTCTTCGTCCCGCTGACCATCGGCTTGTCATTAATGGTGGCATTAATGGAGACGATTTACGTGCGTTCCGGCAACCCGCTTTATAAGCGCATGACAAAATTTTGGGGGAAACTTTTTATTATCAACTTCGCCATGGGAGTTGTAACCGGCATTGTCCAGGAGTTCCAGTTTGGGATGAACTGGTCGGAGTATTCACGCTTCGTGGGCGATATTTTCGGCGCGCCGTTGGCGATTGAAGCCCTGCTGGCTTTCTTCGTCGAATCGGTCTTCATCGGCATTTGGATCTTCGGATGGGATAAATTATCAAAAGGTCTGCATGCGGCTGCAATCTGGCTGGTCGCGATCGCTTCCACGATTTCAGCTTATTGGATCCTGGTCGCTAATTCGTTTATGCAGCAGCCTGTGGGCTATTCGATCGAGGCAGGGCGGGCTGTTATGACAGATTTCTTCGCCTTAATCCTTAATCCAAATGTATGGGTCCAGTTTCCGCATACGATTGCAGCCTCTTTTGTCACTTCCGCGTTCTTCGTATTAGGGATCAGCGCCTACCACCTGCTGCGAAAAAGTAATACCAAATTGTTCACGCGCTCCTTTCAGATCGCTGCCATCATTGGCAGTATTGCTGTCATATTATTGGGTCTCAATGGACACAGCCAGGCCCAGCACATGATCGAATCTCAGCCTATGAAAATGGCCGCTGCAGAGGCGCTTTTTAACACCGAATCGCCGGCTTCTTTTTCTCTCCTGACGATTGGCGATCTCGAGCAGCGCAGCGAGGTTTTCTCCATAAGGATTCCGCGCCTCCTATGTTTAATGTCATATAACAATTTAGACTGCGAAATCCTGGGTATTTACGATCTCCAGGCTCAATATGAGGCTACATTCGGTCCCGGAGACTACATCCCGCCGGTAGCCGTTGTATATTGGGCATTCCGTATAATGGTAGGCGCTGGAATGCTTATGATCGGCTTAGCGCTTTATGCGCTCTTTATGGTGATGGGTGAAACCCTGGAAAATCGGAGCCTGTCCCTCAAAATATACCTTTGGGCTATGGCGCTGCCTTTTATTGCCAACTCTTTCGGTTGGATCCTGGCAGAAATAGGCCGGATGCCGTGGATCGTATACTCGCTGATGACCGTGGATGAAGGCTTATCCTTTACCGTTCCTCCAGCTCAGATGTTGATCACCCTTTTGGGATTCACGCTGGTTTATGCCGCCCTTATCGTTGCCACAATCTACTTGATGGCAAAATACGCAAAGATTGTACCGCCCGAGCAGGAGAGTGGCATCTCCGATAGCGACGACGATGCGCCTGTGCTCGTCCCGGCTTCAGATTAGAGGAGAAGTAAAATGAACCTCAATATTATCTGGTTTGTACTGATCGCAGTTCTTTATATCGGCTTTTTTATCCTGGAAGGGTTTGATTTCGGCGTGGGTATTTTGATGCCTTTCCTGAGCAGGGGTGACGATCCCGACATGGTCGACAGGAAAAGGCGCTTGATGATAAATACCATCGGCCCGCATTGGGATGGGAATGAAGTCTGGCTGTTGACCGCCGGCGGGGCGACCTTCGCAGCATTCCCGGAGTGGTATGCTACCATGTTCAGCGGTTTCTACCTGGCGCTATTCCTGGTACTGCTGGCGCTCATATACCGCGGCGTATCTTTTGAATTTCGCAGCAAAGATAAAAACCCGAAATGGCGTAAAATCTGGGACCTGGGCATATTTCTCGGCAGCCTGCTGCCCCCGCTACTAATCGGTGTGGCATTCTCAAACTTAGTGCGCGGTGTGCCTATCGACGGGGATATGAACTATGTGGGCGGGTTCTTTAACCTGCTTAACCCATATGCCCTGCTCGGAGGTATTACTACAGTGGTTGTATGCGCTTTTTACGGCGCCATTTTCATGAGTTTGAAGGTTAAAGGAGGATTGGAGGAGACAGCCAGAGCGGCTGCCCAAAAGATTTGGTTTCTTGTCGTTATACTACTGCTTGCACTGCTGATCGCCACTTACATTTCCACGGATGTATTAGCCCATTTGGGTGTGAATCCCGGCATGGTTCCATTGGCTGGCATCGCTTCCATACTGCTGGCTGGTTACTTTGTGCGCAAAAAGATGAACGGTTGGGCGTTTATCACCAGCGCATTAACAATCACCTTCACTCTGGTCACGATGTTCCTGATCCTTTTCCCGCGCGTTATGATTTCCAGCCTCAACCCGGAATACAGCCTGACCATCTACAACGCCTCTTCCTCACAGTACACGCTCACCATTATGACCGTTGTAGCGCTGGTATTTGTACCTATCGTCTTACTTTACCAGGGTTGGAGCTACTGGGTTTTCCGCAAACGGCTTACAATGGATTCCCACCTGGAATATTAGGTACCCTCTTTTTGCCTTCGGAGGCTGCACACACGGCCGGCTTCCATCTACCCGCGATCGGATAGAACTACACCCGGTCGCGGTAATTTTTATCAATGAATCTCGACAAAAAACTGCTCGGTTTTCTGCGCGATCAGCGCATGCTTCTATTTGTATCTGTCGGCTTTGGTGTCCTGACTGCATTACTCATTGTCCTTCAAGCATGGCTCCTGAGCCAGGTAGTCAACCGGGTATTTTTAGATAACGCCTCCCTTACCAACGTTCAAAACCTGCTGGTTGCGCTGCTTTTTATATTCCTGCTGCGCGCGCTTTTTAATTCAGCCAGCAGCCTTTCCGCGAGTTCCCTGGGGATAAAAATAAAGACCAGGCTGCGAGCGGACCTGTTCGAACACATTATCAGGTTGGGTCCTATCTACACACGTGCGCAGCGCACAGGAGAATTGACCAGCCTTTTCGTAGAAGGCATAGAATCGGTTGAGGTTTATTTCAGCCAGTATTTACCCGGTCTGGTGTTGGCTGCATTGGTCCCGCTTACCTATCTGATCTTCATTTTCCCCCTGGATACTCTGACTGGGATAATCCTGCTGGTAACAGCGCCATTAATCCCTGTATTTATGCTTTTGATCGGGGGGCAGTCTCAAGCGCTCACCCAGCGGCAATGGCGATCGTTGAGCCGTATGAGCGCCTATTTCCTCGATGTAATCCAAGGATTAAAAACTTTGAAGGCATTGGGACGCAGCAAAGATCAATCCCATGTAATTGCACAGGTGAGCGACCGCTATCGCAAGACGACCATGAGCGTATTGCGCGTGACCTTCCTTTCCGCCCTGGTGCTCGAATTGGTAGCCACGATCAGCATTGCGATTATCGCCGTTGAAATTGGACTGCGCCTGCTGTATGGAGGATTTATATACCAGCATGCGCTCTTTCTGCTGCTGCTCGCTCCAGAATTTTATCTCCCGCTGCGCTCGCTGGGAGCCCGTTTCCATGCCGGAATGTCAGGCATCTCTGCATCCAGCCGCATATTCGAGGTTTTCGACACGCCAGCCAATTTTCAGACCAGCCGCGCTGCGCCGTCACCGGCTTCAGTCAACCCGGACACAGCCAGATTTAACCATGCTCTCGCTTCACCGCAGATCAAATTCAAAGATGTGGGTTTTGATTATCCAGGCGGGCGTCTCTCTCTGCATGAGGTTGGCTTTACGATATTACCTGGACAAATGGCGGCCCTGGTTGGGCGCAGCGGCTCGGGCAAGAGCACCATCGCCGATTTTCTGCTGCGTTTCAACGAACCGGGTAAAGGATCCATTACGGTCAACGGAAAATCTTTGCTCGATTTCCCGCGCGAGGAATGGCTCACGCATATCGCCTGGGTGCCCCAGAATCCCTATTTATTTAATGACAACATCTTTGAAAATATCCGCCTATCAGCGCCGCAAGCCAGTCCGGGGCAGGTTCAACAAGCTGCCCGGCAAGCCAATGCCCATGCTTTTATCCAGGAACTTCCTGAGGGTTATGACACGCTGGTAGGAGAGCAAGGGGCGAAATTAAGCAGGGGTCAAATACAGCGAATCGCCATGGCGCGTGCCTTCCTCAAAAATGCGCCTTTGTTAATCCTCGATGAACCGGCTGCAAATCTTGATCCGCACAATGAACATCTGTTGGCAGCATCTTTAAACCGGCTGGCGGGCAGCTGCACTACGTTTGTCATCGCGCACCGTCTATCCACAGTAGGCGCAGCCGACCAGGTGATTCACCTGGAGGATGGAAAAGTCCTCGAAACCGGAGCACACAGCCAACTGCTCGAATCTGGTGGAAGCTATTCAAGCATGATGCTGGCCGCCTCACAGCTCTCACCCCAGGATGCCGCTGGGATATCCGAACCCTCTCCTGATCACAAGTCAAAAGACAACCCTCCAACCCAGCTAGCCGGAACCTTCCAACCTGGTCCAGTATCGCCCCCAACCCAACCCGATCCGTTTTCCCTCCTTGGACAAATGGATCCCAAAAGCGCTCTCATAACCCTGGTGCGCTTAATCAGGCTGATGTCCCCGAATAAATGGAGCGTTGGTTTATCCATTCTGACCGGCTTTGCCACCATCGCCAGCGGGATTGGATTGATGGGAACTTCCGCTTATATCATCTCGGCTGCCGCGTTGGCTCCTTCCATCGCTGAATTACAGTTGGCGATCGTTGGCGTGCGTTTTTTTGGTATCTCCCGCAGCCTGTTACGTTACCTGGAACGCAATATCTCCCACCAGACCACTTTTAAGCTTTTGGCAAGGTTCAGGGTATGGTTCTACAATGCGCTTGAACCGCTCGTTCCAGCCCGGACGACCAGTTACACAAGCGGAGATCTGTTGGGCCGCCTACAAGGCGATATACAATCCCTGGAGAGCTTTTATGTAAGGGGCATCGCGCCGCCCATGGTGGCAGTCCTGGTGACGCTCCTGCTGGGATTCTTTATGTACCTGGTGGCTCCAGTTTTGGGGATTGTATTATCTTTATTTATGACGGCTGGCGGGCTTTTCCTGCCGGTTACTATTCGCTATCTGGGAAAAAATGCTGGCCGGAGAACGGTTAAAAAGCGTGCTTTACTGAACACATTGCTGGTCGACGGCATACAGGGATTACCTGATTTGTTAGTCTATCAGGCTGAAGGTAAGCATACTGCTGGGATCAAGAACGCCAGCGCAGACCTGGCTGCGGCTCAATTGGCACTGGCACGGCTTGAGGCATTGCAATCCTCCTCGGTACTCTTTCTTTCGAATCTATGTATGTGGTCCTTGTTGGTCCTGGCACTCCCGCTGGTTACCGGGGGAGCGCTTTCGGGCGTCTACCTGGCTGCCCTTATCCTGGCTGCGCTCAGCGCATTCGAGGCGGTTATCCCGATTCCACAGGCTGCCCAATACCTGGAAGCGAATATTATGGCTGCTCGCCGCTTGTTTGAAGTTGTCGATGCCCCTCCCGAGATTAGTCAATCACAGACAACGCTTTCTGTCCCATCTGAGTACAAAATTCGGATATCGAATTTGGGGTTCCGGTACCCGCTGGAAATCCCGCACGGATCACCTTTGTCGATTGATTCCATCCAGCACCATAAATCCCCTCAGGTTCTTGACCGGATCAATTTCATGGTCGACTTAGGGGCGCATATGGCGTTGGTGGGCGCCAGCGGCGGGGGTAAATCGACCGTCGCCAGCTTGTTGCTGCGTTTCTGGGAGTACGGGAATAACAGTACCATCCAACTAGATGGAGGCCAATTGCGCGCATACAACCCGGATGAACTGCGCCGCTCTTACGGCTGCCTGCTTCAAGATGACTACATTTTCAACGCCTCCATCCGCGAGAACCTGCTCATCGCCCGCCCTTCTGCATCTTGCTCAGAAATTGAAAAGGCTGCAGAGGATGCCCAGCTGCACAGGTTTATCGCTAAACTACCGGATGGATACGCAACGCTGGTCGGCGAACGCGGTTTGCTGCTCAGCGCGGGCGAAAGACAGCGTCTGTGCCTGGCGCGGGTTTTCTTGTCCGATGCGCCTTTTCTTTTATTAGACGAAGCCACCGCCCACCTGGATGGGATTACAGAACGAGCCGTGATGAGTGCCCTTAAGCGTTACACAGCCGGTAGATCTCTTTTGATGATCACCCACCGGTTAAATTGTCTGGAATGGATGGATGAAATCTTGGTACTGGAGCGCGGCAGGTTAGTTGAACGCGGTACATATGACCGGCTGCTGTCCAGGGATAGTCTATTCAGGCAAATGTGGGAGCTAGAACGCCAGGCGCTGTTCGAATAAAGCGCATACAGACGGGATTCCCCCAGGCTGCTTACAAATAATCCCCTATCCGTGCGATACTTCGTTCCAGGTCAGAACGAGTATTGTTCTCGAGGATCACGATCCCATCGAAACCAAGTTCCAACAATTTCTGCATAAAGTTGCGGTAGTCGATCTGGCCTTTGCCTAATGCCAGGTGGTCGACCACTCGCTGCTCGCCGCCAACGATTTCCACGCTGGCATCATGCAGGTGAATCTCACGGATATGCTCAGCGTTGCGGTCCAAAAAACTCACTTCGCCGCCGCCCTGCCAGGCCAGTTTGCCAATATCCAGGCATATGCTGGTTCCATGTTTCTCAATTAATGGCAGGATAAAGTCAAAATCCGGCGCTTCCAGCGTCTCAATGCAAATATTATAAGGGTTGATAAATTCTTTAATCTCATCCAGGCTCTTGTCAGCTTGTGCCAGGATGGTTTCCAAAAACATTTCTTTATGCAGTGAATCGTTCATCAGATTGCTGATCTGGATGGTTGTATTCCCCCACAGGTGCAGCACATATGTATCAATAAATAACGGCTTGACAAGACCTACAGCCTGGCGGATGGATTCAACGCTAGCCTGACGGACCGGTTCGTTAAAGCTGGCTGGGTCCAGCCACATAAATGGCAGATGAACTGTGCAGGCGAAATCAAGTTGTTTTTGCAAATCCGCCACGGATTGGTAAAAGTCCTTATCGAAGATTTTTGAATAAATCATCCCCAGGTCAAGAGAAAGCTCCACGACTTCAAGGTCGTATCCACTTACAATTCTCTCTACTGCTTCTAATCTTTTCTGGCGCATTCCCGACGGATCTCTAGGATCAACAACCCACCCTGCGATGGGAACCGTTGTCGTACCAAATTTCATAATGAAACCTCTTCCGCATATGTTATATATTTGATAACCTCGTCATTGTAACACGCGCGGAATTTCCGCGCTATAATCTAACCTAGAAGAATAAACCGGAAAAAAGTAGGCATTAACGCTTACAGGAATTTCCCAAAAAAGGAATCGATTTTTTTTCTTCTCTGCAGTTCAGGAAGGAAAGGGTCCCGACAAAATAAAATGAAACAAGTGATTCAGAATTTACGCAGCGGTGAGACGACGGTCATCGAAGTGCCTATCCCGTCACCGCAAAAGGGACAGGCATTAATCCGCACAGCCGCTTCACTCGTATCAGCCGGGACGGAACGTATGCTGGTGGAGTTCGCCAGAAAATCGCTGGTCGGTAAAGCGCGTTCGCGTCCCGACCTTCTCGAGCAGGTGCTGGACAAAGCCCGCCGGGAAGGATTTATTACCACCGTTGAAGCCGCCTTTAACCGTCTGGATCAACCGATGGCGATTGGCTACTCCTCTGCCGGCACCATTGTCGAACTTGGAGAAAATATGCATGGGTTTCAGGTTGGACAACGGGTAGCATGCGGCGGAGGCGGTTACGCAGTGCACGCCGAATATGCAGCCGTACCGCGCAACTTGTTGGCTGCGCTCCCCGAGGATGTGTCTTTCGAATCAGCCGCATTTACCACCCTGGGCGCCATTGCTCTGCACGGGTTCCGCCTCGCCCGTCTGCAGCTTGGCAGCCGGGTTGCGGTCATCGGGTTGGGATTGCTGGGCTTGCTTTCCGCACAGATCAGCAGAGCTGCTGGCTGCAGCGTGCTGGGCATCGATCTCGATCCAGGCAGGCTGGATTTAACCAGGCGGCTGGGAATTCAGGCGGTTTTACGCAAGAATGCCGAGGGGGCAACAGCAGGCCCAACAGACGGCCAGGGATTCGATGCAGTCCTCATCTGCGCCGACACGCCTTCAAACGATCCGGTAGAACTGGCGGGCATAATCGCTCGCGACAGGGCATTTGTGGTGGCTTCGGGCGCGGTTGGACTTGAAATTCCCCGCAAACTGTATTTTGAGAAAGAACTTACCTTTCTTAACTCTCGCTCGTACGGTCCTGGGCGTTATGACCCGGCTTACGAAGAAGGCGGACAGGACTACCCAATCGGTTATGTGCGCTGGACTGAGGGTCGTAACTTGAAAGCTTTTGTGGAATTGTTGAGTACCGGGGCGGTGGATCCAGCGCCTCTTATCACTCACCGCTACCCGGTGGACAACGCTGCTGAAGCATATCATCTAATCACCGGGAAAGATGCCGAACCCTTTTTAGGCGTTCTGATCACTTATAAGGGAACCCAAACCTCCGGGACCCCTTTGGAAACCACACGTAAAGCGCCCCGGTCTGCAAAGGTAGAACCTTCAGAAACAGCAGGAAGCTTGCCGCCAGAAAACGTGAGATTGGGTATACTCGGAGCCGGCAACTTCGCCTCGGCTGTGATGCTGCCGGCAGTCAAGAAGGCGCCTGGCATCGAATTAGTGGGTATTGCCTCCGCCTCAGGATTAAGCGCCCAGAATGCTGCCAACCGGTATGGGTTTAACTATGCTGACAGCCATGAAGATCGGGTCATTAACGACCCGCAGGTCAATACGGTCGCGATTTTAACTCGCCACCATATGCACGCCCAGCAGGTTTTGAAATCGCTGCAAGCCGGCAAAAACGTCTTCTGTGAAAAACCCCTGGCTATCAAAGAAGAGGAATTAGCAGAAATCGAACAATTTATGTTAGACGAAAATAAAGAATCCCTATCCCCCATCCAACATCCCCTGTTGCTGGTTGGATTCAACCGCCGCTTTGCTCCCTTAGCGCAAAAAATGAAAGCCTTTCTGGCTGAAAGGAACGAACCCCTGGCGGCTTACTACCGGGTTAACTCCGGTTATATCCCAGCGGATCACTGGACCCAGGATCCCGAACAGGGGGGCGGGCGTATCATAGGCGAAGGGTGCCATTTTATCGATTTCCTGACCTTCCTGACCGGTCAGATTCCTGTTTCCGTTGCCGCCAGCGCCCTCCCGGACGATGGGCGCTACAGGGAAGACAATGCAATCCTGAACTTCAAATATCCGGATGGATCAATCGGAACCGTCGCTTACCTGGCAAATGGCGACAAGACATTCCCCAAGGAGCATGTGGAAGTATTCTGCGGCGGTCGCATCGCCCAGTTAAACGATTTCCGTTCACTTGAATTGGTATACGCCGGCAAACGAACCTTGCAGCGTTCCCGATTCCGGCAGGATAAAGGTCACCAGGCTGAATGGGAAGCCTTCTCACACGCCGTCACCTCAGGCGGCCCGCCTCCAATCGTTTACGACCAGATTTTTGGTGTGACCCGCGCCTCCTTCGCTGCAGTACAGTCGCTGCGCAGTCAGGAGCGGATCGATCTCACCTGATTTCGGGGCAGCTGCCGGCGATCCTTAATGGGTTTGTTTATCAATTGGAAAAAACTCTTCCCCTTTTTGGCATATTTGTGATATAATGCCGCTGTCCCATTGATCGTCCCCCCCGGTTAATGGGTCAAGGGTCGTGAAGTGTTTACACTTACACGGCCTTTTCTTTTAACCAGAAACATTTCGTTTAATAGGATATACCTCCATCATTCCCCAAGTAATATTTTATATTTTTCCCGTTTACATATGGTCTCAAATTGCCCGACTTACAGGACGGCTCAGCGCGCGCGTTACCCACACTGTCAGCAGCAGCGCCAACAGACCCAGGCTGTCAAATATCACAAAGCGTAAAATCGAACCCTCCAGCATCGGGTGTCCCGAAGCCAGGCTCAGCAGCAGGATCGATTCCCCTGCCACCCCAATCAACTGCATGGTTAACGCTTCATACAATGAAATCCGATACCTGACCGGGTTGAGCAGCGCGACAAAATAAGGCACATTCCACATCAGGAACAATATGCCGATGCCCCGAATTGCCGCAGCCCCAACCACTCCATCCAGCTCAAATGCGGGCGCGAAACTGCCCGGCCGCCACAGGAATAACACAGCAGCCTGCACATTCATCAAAAAGACCGCCCCAATCAATACACGCCCAATCCATATTCTTCGATCCCTGCTTTTCATTTTTTCTGTCCTATCATTGGGTTTGTGATTTAACACGCTCGCAATAGCTTATCATAAAGCTTTAAGACTCCCAATTTACAAAACAAATGTTGATATTCAATCGTACCATTTATTTGACCGTCTAAATCCCGGGTGATATGATTAGGCGCGCAAAGGTTTCCGGATTGCCCAAACTTTGCTATGGGAAATATCAACAAATCAATCTTCTTTATGTCACGAGCATCAATAATATTCAAAGCCCTGCAAGAACTTGGTCCCAAACAGGTGGGTTTGTACGCCTGGTACCAGTTTGGGTTGCACAGCGGCTATCTCGGGTGGGCGGTAAATTTCGCGCTGCGTAAGGTCGAAGCTCATCCGGAGCACCTTCAGTTTAATCCGCTCTTAGAAATCCCCGGCCAGGACGACCTGATCACAGTGCTGGGCGAAACCGGCATGTCGCAGTTATTAAGCGAAGCTGATGAAATTGTTTCCGGAGAGGTGCGCTTGTTTGGCGCTGAAAAGGCGCCGCTTATACTCTCCATTTCAGAACCGCTCCACCCGTGGACAGCTTACGAAACCAGTCCCAAATATCTCTCACAATTGACGGGCGGCACGACGGATATCAAGCATATTTGGGAACCAGGCCGCTTTGGTTGGGTTTACACGCTCGCCCGGGCTTACTACCTGAGCGGCAATGAACGCTACCCGAGGACTTTCTGGGAACTGAGCGAAAATTTCTTTGAAAGCAATCCAGCATACAATGGTCCTTTCTGGGCATCCGCTCAGGAAGTCGCCCTGCGGTTAATCGCCCTTGTTTTTGCGCTCCAGGTATTCTGGGGAGCGCTCGAATCGACCCCCGAACGGGTGGGATGGCTCAAGGAGGCTGTATGCGAACACGCCGCCCGCATTCCTGCCACAGTTTCATATGCGCGCGCCCAGAATAATAACCACCTGCTCTGCGAAGCGGCCGGATTAATAACAGCCGGCAGTGCCCTTCCCAACCACCCGTATTCAGAGAAATGGCGGAACCTAGGCTGGAGTCTGTTTAATGAGGGACTTGAAGGGCAAATCGCCGACGATGGCACGTATATGCAGCACAGCTCAAATTACCATCGTTTGATGCTCCAGATTGCTATGTGGGTCCACACAATCTCAAAAGCCGGTTCCCTCGCCAATCCTGCAAACGGCCTTTCACATACCAGCCGGGTAAAATTAAGTGCAGCTGTCCGCTGGTTGTTTACCGTACTCGACCTGGAAAGCGGCCGCGTGCCCAACCTGGGACCCAATGACGGTGCCTACATCCTGCCTTTAACCATTTGTCCATACGGTGATTTTCGCCCCGTCGCCCAGGCAGCTGCATGTTCATTCCTGGGCCAGACGCCGCTCCCTCCAGGAACCTGGGATGAAATGAACCTATGGATCGGCGATACTTCCATCCCTTCCCCATCCGCCGAATCTGATATCCCGGATATCTCCGTACCATCCTCACAATCGCCATATGTGCTAAACATGCCCGCCAGGGATTCTTGGGGTTATATGCGTGTTGCGCGCTTCAATGACCGTCCCGGACATGCGGACCAACTACACGTGGATTTGTGGTGGCGGGGCTATAACATCGCTCAGGATGCGGGATCCTACCTGTACAATGCTGACCAGCCCTGGGATAACGCTCTGTCGCATACAGATGTACATAACACGATAACCGTAAACGACTGTGACCAGATGAACCGTGTCGGGCGTTTTTTATACCTTGATTGGGCGCAGTCCCACCTGCTTGAACATGAAAGGGATAAAGATGGGTCATGGGAGCGGGTTACCGCCCAGCACGTCGGTTACAATTGGCTGGGTATCACCCATAAACGTTCAATCACAGCGGTGTATGCTGGGGATTGGATCGTCGAAGATACCATTCTTCCTTCCGATCAAAAACTCGTCAAAAAGAATACACCTTATAAGGTGTGCCTGCAGTGGCTTCTCCCCGATTGGCCGTGGGAAATTGAAATTGCAGGTCTCACTTGGTCCTCAATATCTCCAATGTACGAGTTCGGCGCATCCGACGACCACCCGCCCGCTGACCACCTGCCGGTCAAGTTGACCTTCCAATCACTAAAAGGTTTGCTGGAACTTACCGTCTCTTCCAATCACGGCGGGAAGATTAACGGCACCCAAATCGTGCGCGCCGGGGAACTTGTATTCGGAGATGGCATGGCTTCACCCAACTGGGGATGGTCTTCCCCTACATACGGCTACAAAGTACCTGCCGTTTCAGTGCGCGTTTCGATCACCGCAAGTGAACTGCCGGTGGCCTTGACCAGTCTTTGGAATCTGCCTGAACCGGAAAGTTAAATGCATATTCTGCTCATCCACCAGGCCTTTGCTGCCCTCGACGAGCCTGGCGGTACACGCCATCACGAGTTGTCCCGTTACCTGGCTGCCCAAGGGAACCGGGTAACTATAATTGCCAGCCCGGTCAGCTACCTGACGGGTGACTCAAAAATCCACGAAACCAGGACGGATTTATTCGATGGCGGCGGTCGCGTCACTGTCCTGCGTGTATATACCTATACCGCGCTGCACCGCAGCTTCATACACCGCGTGTTCAGTTTTCTGAGTTTTATGGTCTCTTCGTTCATAAAAGGTCTCAAAGTAAAGCACGTTGACCTGGTGTGGGGCACTTCCCCACCCATATTCCAGGGTCTTTCAGCCTGGTTATTGGCTCGCATGAAGCGGGTTCCATTTCTATTCGAAGTACGCGACCTGTGGCCGTCATTCGCGGTTCAGGTTGGCGTGTTACGCCAACCGCTGCTCATTCGCCTTTCAGAATGGCTGGAAACCTTTTTGTACCGCCACGCAGATACCGTGATGGTCAATTCCCCGGGTTTTATACCTCATATCGAATCGCGCGGGGCAAATAAGGTAGTGCTTGTCCCTAACGGCACTGATCCTCGCATGTTTGACCCGAGTGCAGA
>Ga0180437_10007685_pt1 | contig 13949 bp, 12 predicted proteins | sample SS_ome_4_FD_132410 | JGI IMG/M metagenome (GOLD analysis project Ga0180437, IMG submission 132410) | Hypersaline lake sediment archaeal communities from the Salton Sea, California, USA - SS_3_D_1 metaG | ecosystem: Environmental > Aquatic > Non-marine Saline and Alkaline > Hypersaline >...
CCTGAGGTCGTGGCAAGATGCGCTGCTACCGGTAGCCCTCCCATCGAGGGACCGCCGGGGACCGTCGAGAGACGAACCCCAGACGGGTGTAAGGTCGAATTTCCTCCCCCCCTTCAATGACCTCCTACGGTAAGGGTTCCTGTTCGCGAACTTCGAATACCAGACTTGCCCTGTATTCTCCCGCGGGCAGCGGTTCTTCGGTCTGGAGGCGAACCGTGACCGGGATCTCCTCGGCGGCCGTCGCAATCGAGGTCGCCGGATCTCCCCGCGCAATCCAGACCGGGTCGGGCGCGAGGTCTACACACCCGACCCCCATGATGTCCGAGTTCATACCGAGAACTGACTGGGGCACGCAGACGGTGAAGGCGGGTTGTGGAAGTCCCGTCAGGCCGTCGTCGCTGATCAATTCGCCCGTACCCACGACGCGGAGCTCCCAGGCGGCGTTTCCCGAGATCAACAGGTACGTGGGTTCACTCTCCAGGATCCCTACGCCCGCCGTGCCGTCGTCGGCCAAGAGCTCGATGAGCGGGATGTTGTCCGAGAGATGAACCCAGCTCAGGACCTCGAATTGGAGGGTCACCGTCGTGCAGTCCGTCAGCGGTACGCCCTGGGAGTCGAGGAGCCGGATGAGAAAGACGGCCCGGTAGCTTCCGGGGGAGACGGCCGGATGCAGGATTCGGGCAATGGCCGTCTCGAGCTCCCGCCAGTTCAGGGTGAATGCCTGCCATTCCGCCGACCCCGGGCCTGATGTCACGACACATGGCCGCTCGGCGAGGATCTCGGCCACCAGCGGGATCCCGGGGTCGAGGTGGTCGAGCCTGACCAGCTCCTGGCCGTCGTCCAGCCGCCGGATGGGCTCGGGCATGGTGACCTCCAGCTGCCACGGGTCGGAAGAGAGCACGCGAAACACGGTCTCCCCAAAGCTGACTTCGGACTCCAGCGGGTCGACCAGCGAGAACCGCCCCATGTGCGTCACGGTGGGGTCGATCTCGAGAGCACCCGCCGGGGTCCCTGATCCCTGCGCGGTGCAGAGCCCGGGGGCGAACAGCCCCACGATCCCCACCGAGAAGACAGCGGCGTTCAGCAGTGCGGCCCGCGACCTCGTCCGAACTGGCTTCACCGTTGGTTCCTCTTCTGTCCTGGCCGGGGTCCCGACTCCGTGCCGTCGGAACCCGCTGCATATAGAAAACCCCTACTGGTCACTGCGCGTGAACGCCTCAGTGACCACGAGGGGCTTCTTGAGCCTCTAGCCCGGAAGACCGGGCGCAATTGTCGGCTGCACGCACACCCTGCACGAACCTAGAACGAGCTGCGGGCTATCTGCGTGCACCAGAGGGTGGCTTCTGGAGCCTCGACTTGTTCTGTACTACATGTCACAAACCGTGCCACATCTGCGGCACTGAATCCTGGCTCGACCCCACACGGTGAGCCAAAGCTCCTTCCATCGAACCTCGATGGCGGCGAAATCGACCCTCTTGCCCAAAAGGAGGCCGCAATTCTGGCACCGGATCTCGGAAGGGAAAAGATCGCGCTGGGGACTCGAATGAGGTACGTCCTCGATCCTGGTGGCCAGAGCCCACCTCCCGCGGCTTAGGGTCGCTCGAGTTCCTGGACAGAACATCGCTAGAATAGCACGGCTGTGTCCCGAAGTCAACAGGAAAAAGAAATCCGTCAGCTATCTTGGGTTCCAAGGGGGGCTAAATAACGAATTTTTAAGGCGCTACACCGATATGGCGTGCGGGGGTGGCTTGTCGGCCGAAGAAGAAACGTCAGCGAGAAACGGCGCATTGAGTCCTGAAAAGACTTTTTAGGTCATGCGGTTGCTCAGTCAGCATACTCTGTCAATCGAGTGAGGATCGGGGGTGTGGACCCTGGGGTGGGCGTGGTGAGGGGCGACCGCGTGAGGATCGCGCGCGCCCCTAGATCATTTGCTCGAGACGGGACAGCTGAGAGCGGGTTCCGAGCGCAATCAGCCGGTCCCCGGGGCTGATGACGGTGTCCGGGGCGGGGTTGAGGTCGCTGCCCCCCGACCGCCTGCGGATCCCGACGACCATGGCGCCGGACTTGGCCCGGATCTCCGCGCCCTGCAGCGTCAGGCCTGCGAGCGGGGAGCCCTCCCGAATGAGGAGGTCCTCGATCCTGAGCTCCTCCTGACCGCGCCGGATTACGGTGTCCAGGAAGCCGGTGGTCGCCGGGTGAAGCAACATGCTGGCGATCCGCGACCCGGCGATCCTCCTCGGGCAGAGGACGCCCTCGGCGCCGGCGCGCACCAACTTGCCTTCCGTGTCCGAGTCATTGGCCCGGGATACGATGCGGAGTTCGGGGTTGAGCGCCCGAGCGCTGATGGTAACGAACACGTTTTCGGCGTCGGTGTCCGTCACGGCGACCAACCCGGCCGCTCGATCTATACCCGCGGCAAGGAGAACGTCATCCGACGAGGCGTTGCCGATCACGTACAGGAACCCGCGTTCCACGAGCTCGGGTTCGATCCGGGGATCATCGTCGATGACGACGAAGGGGGCCTGTTCGTTCTGGAACTCGTTCACGACCCACCGACCCACCTGGCCGAACCCGCAGACGATGTAGTGGTCCTTGATCCGATCCAGCGTCTTCGACATTTTCCGTCTCCTTCTCTCGCCCACCAGCTCTCCCTCGACCGTGAACTCCACGATCCTGCGTACCAGGTACGCCGCCGTGGCAATCCCGAAGACGATCACGACCATGGTCAGCGCCCTGCCCGCGGGGGAGAGGGTCCGGACCTCCCGAAATCCCACCGTGCTCAGCGTGATGACGATCTGGTAGAGGGACTCGGTCAGGGACCAGTGCTCCAGGTACATGTAGCCTACGGTGCCCGCGAGCGTGATCGCGACGAGGATCAGAAGAGGCTTGAGCAATCCCTTCATGCCGAACCCCGCATCGTCCACCGGTGAAATGGGACAGCAGTTGCAGGCCATCTGTACCGCATCTTCGCAGGGCCGTCAAGCGGTCGGTTCGGGGCTAGCGCGATCGCCGGACGCCGTCCCTCAGGCATTCCTCGGCGATGGGGCACTGGCTGCATCGCGGAGAGGTCGGGTGACAGGTGTGCTGCCCGTGGCCGACGAGCAGCCGGTTGATCGCAATCCAGTGTTTCTCGGCAAGCCGGCGCCGGAGCGCGAGTTCGGTTTCCTCAGGAGTGTCGGTGGCGACGATCCCGAGGCGGTTGGAGATGCGGTGCACATGGGTGTCCACGCAGATGCTCGGGGTCCCGAAGGCTCGGCCCAAGACGAGGTTCGCCGTCTTGCGGCCGACGCCCGGCAGCGCCAGGAGATCCTCCATGCGCCCGGGGACCCTCCCGCGGTGGTCCCGGACCAGGATCTCGGCGATCCTCCGGATGGTGCGGCCCTTCTCGCGGTAGAAACCGGCCGGATAGATCCGCCGGGAGATTTCCGAGGCCGGGAAGGCCGCGATCTCGGCCGGCGTGGTCCGGCTGCGGAACAGGCGCCGGGCGGCCCGGTCGGTCACCTCGTCCTTGGTTCGGAGAGAGATCACGCACGTCACGAGCGTTCGGAAGGGATCCTCGGGTCCGGTTTGCGGGGGGACGGGGTAGGTCCGGGAGAGGATGCGGACGAGGCGGTTGAGGTCGGGCGGCCGGTGAAGGGCGAAGGGGTTGAAGTCGGGCTTGTCCTCGAAGTAGTACAGATGCGAGGGGCACCGGCAGTCGGAAGCGCCGAAGCCGGGCACCCGTGTTCCCACCGTCCCGACGGCCAGGAGGCGGCTCAGCCGGCATTCGAGCGTTCGGGAACGGGTCGGATAGAGGAAGACGCGGTGGAGGTGGGCGACCTCGGTCAGCGCGTCGATGTGCCAGTGCCTGCGTTTTCGGCGCGAGCGGTGCCGCCGGATGCGGGCCTCGAGGCCTCTCAGGGCGGATCCGACGTAGAGGTAGTAGCCGGTCTCGAGCCTTCGCCTGCGGTGGGCGATCCGGACCTCGAGACCTCTCGACAGCCTCAGCAGCAGGCAGTACACTCCCGAATCCTGCATCGTCCCGCTTCTCCAGGTCTCGGCCGCGTTCGAGGGTCTCCCCGAGCACCCGGGGCCCGGGGTTTCTCATCCTAGCAGGAACCGGGGAAGGTTCAAGCCATGGCTTGACGGCGGGCGCTCCGGCGGTAGAATAGGAAGACACGCGGTCAAGGCACTCTGGGAGGACACGGTGCTTCACTACACTCTGGGTCTTCTGGTTGTTGTGGGCGCGCTTGCGGGCACCGGGACCCAGGGGACAGCACAGTCGCCCTCGGACCTGATGCCCTCGCCGGACGTGTTCACGGGCTGGACCCCGGGTGAGGGGCGGCGGGTGTCCGACGCGGGAGGGCTCTACGACTACATGAACGGCGGCGCCGAGGTCTACATCGACTACGGCTTCGAGGATCTGGCCGTGGGCGAGTGGACGTCCCCCGAGGGCGACCCCCTCAAGGTCGAGGTGTACAGGCTCCGGGCGCCGAAGAGCGCCTACGGCCTCTACACGCAGGACACCTGGGGAGAGGAAATCGACGTCGGCCAGGGGGGGCGCGTGCAGGGAGGCACCCTGAGATTCTGGAAGGGCGAGTACTTCGTCCGGGTGTTCATGTGGCGCGGATACCAGGACCACGGGGCCGTGATCCTGGGCGCGGGCCGCTCGGTCGCCGAGAGAATCGGGACCCGGGGCGCCGTGCCTCGGATGGTCTCCTGCCTGCCCCAGAAGGGCCTCGCGGACGGAGGTCTCCATTTCTTCCACACGGCGCTTACGCTGGGGACGTTCTACTACCTCTCGGAGGGGAACCCTCTCGGACTCTCCGGGGAAACCGACGGCGTAATCGGGGAGTACGAGCTCGAGGACGGCAACCTGGCCTTCCTCGTGCTGGTGGCATACCCGGACCGGGAGCGGGCCGCACGGGCCTTCGACGACCTCGTGGGTCTCGAGAAGGCCAAGGGCCAGGTGACCGAGCCGCGCGCGGCCGATGTGGCTTTCGGGCAGGACGACGGCCTGTGGCGGATGATCTCTGTCTGGCCGCCCTTCGTGATCCTGGCCCTGGACGGTCCCACCCGGGAGGTCTGCCGGGAGTTCGTGGATCGCGTGAGGGCGAACCTGGAGGCCGGTTGCCGTATGGAAGCCAAGACGGACTCCTGCGGCCAAACGATGGACTAGTCCTTGCTCTCCGGTGATCCGCACGTGGGGCCGGGCTGAGATCCAAGGAGGTTGACGATGCGGGTGCGGGCGATTCTCCTCGTCGCGGTCCTACTCCTTGCGGGCTGTCGGTCGAGCAACCCGGACGAGACCGAGATGATCTTCAACCCCGCGCAGTTGACCTTCACGCGACTCACCACCAACACGGGCGCCGACACCGCGCCGTCCTGGAATCCAAGCGGCAGCACATTGGCGTTCCTCTCGCCGCGGTCCGGACATCTGGAAGTCCACTCGATCGTGGTCGCCAACGGCGAGGTGGACCAGATCACGGACGAATGGGGGGGGCAGGCGGTCTCGCGCCCCTCCTGGGCACCGGACGGCGATCGCATGGTGGTCGCGGCGGACTTCGTCGAGGGCAAGACTCCGTCCGCCTTCGGGGCTCTCTGGGTGATCTCCTACCTCTCGAGTTTTCCGATCTACGCCCATCTGACGGGGGAGGGCGGAACGCTCGACTGGCCCGCCTGGTCCCCCGGCGGGGAGTGGATCGCCTACTCCGGGGAGGGGCGGCTCTGGATGATCTCGCCGGTCCCGGGAAGCCGCGTGCAGGAGATCGACACCCGAGATCTCACCGACGCCGTCGAGCCCGCCTGGTCCCCCGACGGGGAGTGGATCGCCTACGCGGCCTCCAACGGGCACGACCACGACGTCTACTTCCAGACCGCCCAGGATGGAAGCCCCACCGCACTGGCGGCCAGCGGATCCGACGAGCGGAGCCCGACCTGGTCGCCGGACGGCAGGTTCATCGCCTACCAGTCGAACGGGAGTGGGAACTGGGACATCTGGATTGCCCGCGTGGGCGGCGGGTCGCCGCTCAACGTGACCTCCGACATCCGAACGAGCGACACCCAGCCGGCCTGGAACCCCGTGACGGGCAGCCTCGCCTTCTGCTCCAACCGGACCGGGAACATCGACATCTGGCTCTTGGAGGACCTCTCGTTCCTGGAGTGAGCCGTCCACTGCACCCCGAGGGGGGGCGAGCACGCTCGGGCTACCCCTGAGCCGGCCCGCGGGTGACGGGTGGGTTCCCGGATCGGATCTTCTCCGCCCCTCGGGTGTGCCAGGGGTGGAAGTGTCCCGGACGCGGGGTCGAATGGGTCGCCCGTCTCCTGCGGACCCGGCCCAGGGAGGGAGGTGCACGATGAGATCATTATGGAAGAACCTCCGCGGGGGTTCCGGACGGTGGACGCGGGTTCTGGGCCCTCTTCTTCTCGGAGTCCTGTCCTGCTCTACGACGGGGGCCCTGGCTTCCTCGGCGTCGGCCGGCCCCCCCGGCCCGGGTGTCGTCGCCCCGCCGCTTGTGGACGCGGCCACCGTCTCGGCCAACACGCGGTTCGCCCTACATCTTCTCTCGGAGCTCTGGCAGTCCCGGCCGGGGGACAATGCCTTCGTCTCTCCCGTGAGTATCGGTGTGGCGCTGGCCATGACCTTAAACGGCGCAGGGGGAGAGACCCGCGCCGCGATGGCCGATGCGCTGGAAATCGGGGATCTGACCCTGGAGCACGTAAACCGGGCCTATGCCGCCTTCCTGGCCTCTCGCTGGGAGGAGGCCGGAGTGGAGATCTCCATCGCCAACTCGCTCTGGGCGAGGGAGGGCGTCCGCTTCCGGAAGGAGTTCTTCAAGGCCAACGAGGACTTCTACGGCGCTCGGGTGACGGGGCTCGATTTCCGCGATCCGGGCGCGGTCGAGGCCATCAACGCATGGGTCCGCGAAGAAACTCGGGGCAAGATCACCAACATCGTCGACTCGATTCCCGCCGAGGTCTTTCTCTATCTCATCAATTCGATCTACTTCAAGGGGAGCTGGCGGCATCCGTTCGATGAGAAGAAGACCTCCGAGGGCGATTTCCACCTGCTGGACGGGACGGTGAAGAAGCACCCCATGATGAAGAACCGGGGTTCCTTCAAGTACCTCGAGTGGGAGGGGTTCCAGGCTGTGAGTCTGCCCTACGGGAGCGGGCGGGTGAGTATGTACGTCTTTCTGCCCGGTCGTGACGACCGCCTGGGGACGTTCCTCGAAGGGCTCTCGCCCGAGCGATGGGACGCGTGGATGGCGGAGTTCACCAGGCGGCCGGGCTGGATCACGATGCCCCGCTTCACGCTCGAGTGCACGTTCGATCTCAACGACGTTCTCACGGCCCTCGGGATGGGGATCGCCTTCGATCCGGACCGGGCGGATTTCTCCGGAATGGTGGCCGAACAGGCCTGGATCGACCGCGTCAAGCACAAGACCTACGTCGAGGTCGACGAGGAGGGAACCGAGGCGGCGGCGGTGACGTCGGTCGGGATGGCTCTCAGCGCCGCGGCCCCGGAACCCGAGCCCTTCCAGATGGTCGTCGACCGGCCCTTCCTCTGTGCCATCCGGGACAACGCCACGGGCCTCATCCTGTTCATGGGCGCGGTGGTCGATCCCGAGTAGGCGCTCGCGCGGGTTGTTCACGGGGTGAATTGAGGGACGCGGGAGACCCGCAGGCCGTTGCCTGTGACGGACCGACTCGATGCCCAGCTCTCTCCGATGCTGGGTGGATTGGACTGCGTCCGCAGGAGCGAGGCGGCCGCACGAGAAAGAACACATCCTGCCCTTTCATGAATCCGACGAAATCCGCGGGTGAGCGGTGGCTTTGGGTAGCGTGGGCTGAGGTCCCTGGGGGTCAAAAGTGCTTGCCGCGGGCCTGTCGATGTGCTATTCATAGTCGATTTCCCTCAGTCGCCCACGGACCGGTCGCATTTCCAACGGGAGGAAGACGATGTACGGTGCTTTGAAGGAAGGCCTGGCCAAGGAACTGGAGAGCATCCGCCAAGCGGGTCTCTTCAAGGACGAACGCATCATCCTGACCCCGCAGGGCGCGGACATCAGGGTCAAGGAAGGCGAAGTCATCAACTTCTGCGCCAACAACTACCTGGGGATCGCCAACGACCCGAAGCTGGTGGCGGCGGCCAAGGAAGGTCTGGACCGGTACGGCTACGGGATGTCCTCGGTCCGGTTCATCTGCGGCACCCAAGACATCCACAAGGAGCTGGAGCGCCAGATCTCGGCCTTCCTCGGGACCGACGACACCATCCTCTACTCCTCCTGCTTCGACGCAAACGGCGGGCTCTTCGAGACGCTGCTCGACAAGGACTGCGCGATCATCAGCGACGCGCTCAACCACGCCAGCATCATCGACGGCGTCCGTCTGTGCAAGGCCCAGCGATACCGCTTCGAGAACGCCGACATGGCGGACCTGGAGGCGAAGCTCAAGGAGACCCAGGGGGCCAAGCTTCGTCTGGTCGCCACCGACGGCGTCTTCAGCATGGACGGGAACATCGCGAACCTCAAGGGGATCACGGACCTTGCGGAGAAGTACGACGCCCTGGTGATGGTGGACGACTCGCACGCCACCGGCTTCGTCGGCAAGCACGGCAAGGGCACCCACGAGCACTGCGGCGTGATGGGCAAAGTGGACATCATCACGAGCACGTTGGGCAAGGCGCTGGGCGGCGCGTCCGGCGGCTTCACGAGCGGGCGGAAGGAGATCATCGCCATCCTGAGGCAGCGCTCGCGGCCCTACCTGTTCTCGAACACGCTCGCCCCCTCGATCGTCTACACGGCCATCCAGGTCTTCAAGAGGCTCCAGGAGACCACCGAGCTCCGTGACCGCCTCGAGGAGAACACGGCCTACTTCCGGAAGGAGATGACGGCCAAGGGATTCGAGATCAAGCCGGGCGTCCATCCCATCGTGCCCATCATGCTCTACGACGAGAAGCTGGCGCACGATTTCGCCCGCGACCTGTTGGCCGAGGGAATCTACGTGATCGGGTTCAGCTACCCGGTGGTTCCGAGGGGACAGGCCAGGATCCGGGTCCAGATTTCGGCGGGGCACACCCGGGAGATGCTGGACCGGGCCATCGCTGCCTTCGAGAAGATCGGGGACAAGTACAAGGTGCTCAAGAAGTAGCGAGCGGCCTCCGCCGCACGCAGGATCGCGCGAGTCCGAGCGGGTCCTGTCGCCGCCCACTCCCGTCTGTGCCGGGCACACCCGGGAGGCCCTCGGTCGGCGCGACCCGCTCGGACTCGTCGCTTGAGTGCCTGAGAAGCAGGCATTGGATACTCGACAGTCGACAGCGGATCTCGGGCGAAGGCATTGTGGGGAATCTGCGGGCTTCTCTGTTGTGGACCATGGTCGATGGTCCGTTGTCTCGGTGCCGCGTTGACGGCGGCCTGGCAGAGCGCTGCTACTCTCTTCGGCACTCGTGAATCATCCGGGCTAGGTCCCATGGAAGCCAGTCCTTTCACTGCAGGGTCGATCTTCGCGCTGTTCATCCTACCCGGGCTCATCATGGGCGCGGCCATCGTGCTGGCCGTCGTGCTCAAGGAGAAGGGGGAATAGGGTGGAAGGGAGCGCTCCGGTCGGCGCCTCGGCCCAGATCTACGCTGCGTTCGCCCTCTACTTCCTCCTCATCGTCGCCATCGGCGTGCTCGTGACCCGATTCTCGTCCGCGGGGATCGGCGAGTTCTTCCTGGCCAAGCGCCGCATGCATCCGGCGGTGGTGGCGCTCTCGGCCGTTACCTCGGGGCGGAGCTCGTGGCTCATCCTGGGGGTGACGGGCATGGCCTTCGCCCGCGGGGTGTCCGCGGTCTGGGCCGTGGTCGGCTACATCGTCGTGGAGTTGTTCCTGTTTCTGTTCGTGGGAAAGCGCCTCCGCCGGTACACGGAGATCTCCGACGACATCACGATCCCCGACTTTCTCGAGTCGCGGTTCAAGGACCGCACGCATCTGGTGCGCGTCCTCTCGGCCGTAATCATCATCGTCTTCATGGTGGCCTACGTGGCCGCGCAGTTCAACGCTGGCGGGAAGGCCTTCTGCGCGTCGTTCGGGATCTCCCAGTTCCAGGGGGTGCTCGTGACGGCGGGGATCGTGCTCCTCTACACGATCCTGGGAGGCTACATGGCGGTGGCGCTCACCGATTTCGTCCAGGGGATCTTCATGATCGTGGCGCTGGTCGTGGTTCCGGCGATTGCCATCGTGGATGTGGGGGGGCTGGGGACCGTCCTCGCCGACGTCCGGGCGCAGGATGGGGCGCTGATCGACCCATGGTCGCTGGGCGCGGGGGCGCTGGTCGGGTTTCTCGGGATCGGATTCGGCTCGCCGGGCAATCCCCACATCCTGGTCCGGTACATGTCGATCAAGGACCCAAGGCGGCTGAGGACGTCCGCCTGGATCGGGACGATCTCGAACGTCGTGATGGCGTGGGGCGCCGTGTTCATCGGGCTCGTCGGGCGCGCCCTCTATGAAACGAAGGAGGCTCTCCCGCAGGCCGACACCGAGTCGCTGTTTCCTTACCTGGCGGGCGCCTACCTCCATCCCTTCCTGTTCGGTCTCGTGCTGGCCGCGGTGTTCGCGGCCATCATGTCGACGGTGGACTCGCAGCTACTGGTGGCCGGCTCGGCCGTGGTCCGTGACCTGTTCCAGAAGGTGGCCAGAAGCGGCTCGGAGGTGTCCCAGCACGCGCTCGTGGCCGCAAGCCGCGTGGTGGTGGTCGTGTTGGGCGTGGCCGCCCTGGTGCTGGGTGCGGTGGCCAAGAAGCTGGTCTTCTGTCTCGTGCTGTTCGCCTGGGCGGGGCTGGGGGCCGCCTTCGGACCGCCCATCATCCTTGCGCTCTTCTGGAAGCGGACGACCAAGTGGGGCGCGGTCGCGGGTCTGATTTCCGGGACCGTGATCACGATCGTCTGGAACCAGACGCCGGCCCTGAAATCCCGGATGTACGAGCTCGTGCCGGCCTTCCTCATCTCGGCGGGGCTGACGGCTCTGGTCAGCCTTCTGACCGAACCTCCCCGTGAGGCCGGGGAGGAGCTGGAGAGGATCTCGGGGCACTACCGGCGCTAGCGGCGGCGTGGCCGTCGGCGGCGAGGGCCGGGCCCGACCTCCGGGCTGCGATCGGCGGGCGCTCCCCGCTCGGCCTCCACTGGGAATGAGTGTATGCCCCCAGGTTCTCCGGTTCCACACCGCACGCATGTCTCCCCAAGAATCAGTGTTGTGTGCCCGGCATTCGGCGGCAACGTCCCCAAAGCTGCACGCCGCAAGGTGCGGGGCTTTTCTGTGTTGTTGTTTGGGAACGGTCGAACGGGTACTGTGGTTCTGAAGCCGGAGGAATCGGAGTGAAGATCTGGATCGACGCCGACGCCTGTCCCAGAGTGATCCGGGAGATCGTCTTCCGGGCCTCGAAGCGGCTGAGGATTCCGGTCTGCCTGGTTGCCGACCGTGAGATGCCGACCCCCGGGACGAGCCTGGTCACGGCCGTCTCGGTCGGGCGGGGGGGCGACGAGGCGGACGACTACATTATCCACCAGGTGGCGACGGGGGATCTTGTCATCACCGCCGACATTCCGCTTGCCGCCCGGATCGTTGAGAAGGGCGCCACCGGCCTGGACCCTCGCGGCGATCTCTACACGAGTGACAACGTGGGGGAACGGCTCGCCACGCGTAATCTCCTCTACGAGCTCCGCTCGGGTGGGGAGATCCTCGGCGGACCGTCCCGGCTCGGCGCGGGCGACCGGAAGAAGTTCGTCGCGGCGCTGGACCGATGGCTGACGAAGAGGTTCAAGGGCCCGCAGCCATACGGGGAAGGACGATGAGCAGGATACCCTCGGCCGTGCTCGCTCTTCTACCGGTGGGAATGCTGGTCCTCGGCGCGGGGCAGGCGGTTCGGCAGACAGAAATCGATTCTCTCCGCGCTCATGAGGTGGAGCGCTGTCGAGATTACCCGTGGGTCGAACCGACCGACAGTTTCGATACGCTGGCCGAGAGATTCCCACCACCCCAAGGTTTCCGTCGAGTCGCCGTCGGACCGGGGGAGTTCGGCCCCTGGCTGCGGCATCTTCCGATGAAGCCCCGGGGGACTCCCGTGCATTCCTACGCCCGCGAAGTCGTGGTGGACTCGAGTGAACCGCACCTGGCAGGTGTGGTGGACCTGGACCTGATCGGAGGTGACGTCCAGCAGTGCGCGGACGTTATCATCCGGCTTCGGGCGGAGTACCTGTGGTCCACGGGGAACGTGGAGAAAATCTCGTTCCGCTTCACCAGCGGCGATCTCTGTCGATGGACGGATTGGGCGTCGGGGACGCGTCCGGTGGTCGAGGGCAACCGCGTGAGCTGGACCAAGAGTGCACGGGCGGACACATCGCGGGGGAGTTTCCTCCGGTACCTCGAACAAGTCTTCTACTACGCGGGCACGATTTCCCTCTCGTACGACTCCGTTCCTGTCCAAGCCGATTCCATTGCCATCGGTGATTTCTTCCTCGACTCCGGGAGCCCCGGCCATGCGGTGATTGTTCTCGATCTGGCGGTAGATGCCGACGGCGCGAAGAGAATGCTCCTCGGCCAGAGCTACATGCCGGCGCAGGATCTCCACGTGCTCCGCGCGCGCGTGGGGGACCCCTGGTTCGACGTGGATCTGTCACGAGAGGGGCTGGATACCCCCGCCTGGCGGACGCTTCCGTGGTCGTCCCTCAGGCGATTCAGATGATCGCCTGACGACGTCCCTCGAGTGCGCGTGTGTTCTCAGATAAACAATCTGTTAAGTCAGCAACGGGGCGGAGCCCCGCTGCCCCTCATCCTTCCAAAGCCTCCCTGATCCTCTCATCGCTTAGCGGTACTGGCACAATCTGAAGGGCGTACGCGCGTTCGTCCTCACGCGCCTGGAAGTACTTCACCTGAGTACGGCTGTAGTGAACCATGCGAACTATCTGTCGTCGGTCATGGGCAGGAATCCGCCAGCCAAACACCACTTCCACCAACGTTCCTCGGGGAAGCGGGTACCTCTGGTGCGCGGTTGCAGCTCGGACCACACGCCACTCCCTCTCGTAATCCCAGGCAGAAAACTTCGTCCCGACCAGACCACCGTTCACGTCTTCCCTGCTTGCCCGAAGCACATTCAGGACTGGGAGTGTGCTCTTGTACTCCACCTTCTCGGCGGCGCGGAGAAGACCCGAGTTCTCCGTGGAGAACCCCAAGCACAGACCTTTGTGGTGGTCCGCGTAATGCGACCACATCACGATGTTGTCGCGTACCTCCGACATGCACAAAACCTCCATGCCATTGCGGAGGTGCTCGCTCACTTGCCGCGAGAACTGCTCACTCCGGTACATCTGGGCACGATCGTCTGAAAAGAGGCGATCTAGGATTGACTCCACATTCTCCGGCGCGATCTTCATCGTTGTCATGACATGATCTCGAAGAAACCCGCGCAGTTCCTCATCTGTGCCGTCCAGGACAATCCGCCCGCGACAGTCGAAAGGGTCGTTGAATGTTGAGGGCCGAGGCAGGTAGAGCTCGTTGCCGAGAATGATGTCTTCATTGTACTTGTCACAGGGACGGTACTTGTACAGGATCTTGGGGGGTTCATTAGCTGCCATAGCCGATCCTATCCAACTGCTGTGTGTGTGGGCTGCTCATGTCAGCACAACCAACGTGTCTTCCCCGATACACCTGCGCAATGGGTACGTCTGCAACTTGAGGATGACATCCGATGACCTAGGTGCTCGCCGCCTCGTGGCAGTTCGGAAGAGACCTCTAACCGAGATTGCCGCGTTCCTTCCCGTCGGGGTTAGACACAGGAGTCTTGTCAGGGGTCGGTCAAAACCGGCCACCTGGGGTCGAATTAAAACCGGCCATCTAGGGGGACATGGGCTATACCCACTTCCTGAAGGAGGAGGTGGGTATGGCGAATGGACTCAAGATGGCTTTAGTGCATGCGATAGAAGAGCTTCTGAAG
>Ga0180437_10007686_pt1 | contig 13946 bp, 16 predicted proteins | sample SS_ome_4_FD_132410 | JGI IMG/M metagenome (GOLD analysis project Ga0180437, IMG submission 132410) | Hypersaline lake sediment archaeal communities from the Salton Sea, California, USA - SS_3_D_1 metaG | ecosystem: Environmental > Aquatic > Non-marine Saline and Alkaline > Hypersaline >...
CGTATGATCTTACTATTTTACTTGCTAATCGTTTGCTTGTAAAGTGCTATTGGAAAAGCCAATGCAGAAGCATAATTTATTTAAATTCTTGTAGTATTTCATCTTCACAGAACCGCGTTTTGATATTTTTTACAATGTCATATTCATCTGGGCCTTTGCCCAATATCGCTGTGATAGAAGATTTTTTAGATAGCTTGCATGCTGTTCTTATTGCCGTTGCTCTGTCTATTTCTTTGAGAACTTTTTTTTGGTTTTTTTGAATTATGCCAGCAAAAATATCATCGATTATTTTTTGAGGTTCTTCTGAGCGTGAATTGTCCGACGTTAAAATTACCATATCTGCAAATTGTGCAGCAATATTTCCCATGATAGGTCTTTTTTTAGGATCTCTATCTCCACCAGCGCCAAAAACAATGATAAAATGATCGGTCATATTGCGTAATGTTGGAATAACGGCCTCAAAGGAAGAAGGGTTATGCGCATAATCCAAAAAGCATCGAGCACCATTTGCTAATGTGTGAAGCTCTAGTCTTCCTGGCACGCCAGCAAATGTTTTTAAATATTCTGCTGATTTTTCTAATGGGACGCCCAATGTTTGAGCCACGCCTGTCGCAGCTAGAACATTGTACGCGTTAAATGTGCCAATTACAGAAGGGCAGTTAAACGCTACTTTTGTATCTTTTGCTTGCATGACAAAATGGAGGTGATTTTGGGAATTGTTTGTCGTTGTTGCATATATATCAGATTTTTTATCGAATCCAAAAGAAATAAATGAAGAGTTCTGTTGTAATATTTTTTGTCCCCATTGATCATCATAATTTATAAATGCTGTTCCTGTAGGTTTTAGCTGTTTAAATAGTTGTTGTTTTGCATCAAAATAATCATCTAATGTTTGATAAAATTCCCCGTGTTCTTGAGAGAAGTTGGTGAATATTCCGGCTTCAAAGGTGAGTTCTTCAGCTCGATGTAGCGAAATCGCTTGCGCAGCTGTTTCCATGACAACGTATTCAATATTATGCTTTACGCATTGGCTAAAAAAAACATGCAAATAGTCTGGATGTTCTGTGGTTAAATGAGCTTCAAACTGTTGATCTAATATTTTGTTATGGACAGAGCTTATCAGTGCCGCCTTGTAGCCTGCAGATTTCAAAATATGATGTAAAATAAATGCGGTTGACGTTTTTCCCTTTGTTCCTGTAATCGCTATTATTTTCAATTGTTTATGTGCGTGGTTAGATTTTTGGGCGCTTAATGTTGCCAGTTCTTTGCGTGTATTTTCAACCTTTGTAACGGTTGCATTGTATTTTTTTATCAGCAATGTTGTATCGCTTGGAACTATTGCATCTTGTTGGATGACTATTTTTTTCGCACCCTGTTTTAATGCTTGTGGAATATAGTCTACGCCATTTTCTTTTTGGCCTTTTACCGCAACAAAAATGGTGTTTGGGCCAATATGTTTTGTGTGGCAGGTGACAGGAAATTGTTTCAGAAGTTTTATTGTTTGTTTCATATGGTTTTAAAAGCTAGCTTTTTTTCATATACTCTACGAGATGCTTTCTGATCAGTGGTAATAGGTACAAAATACCAAAGAGATTTATCACCAACATACTTGCGTTTAAAAAATCTCCCGATTTCCATACGATATCCACATGAGTGAGTGCGCCAAAAAAGGCGACAGCACAAAAGAGAATGTCAAATACACGGCCAAATCTATTGTTGGTCAAAAAGAGCCAACATTCTTTAGAGATATAAACAAAGCCGACAACAACACCGACACCAAATGTGACTGAGAGTAGTGTTACAATCCATCCTGCCAATTGTCCAAATACTGTTTTGTATGCGGCTATGGTCAGCGGTGTGCTGGTAAGTCCGCTATCCCATACGCCACTTGCCACAATACACAAACAAATCATGAAGCAGGCGGTTGTGCTGATAAATGTTATGAGCATAGACATGATACCTGATTCAACCGGTTTTTTGCTTCCTGTAGTACCAAAGAAAATTGCCGCAGTTCCAATTCCAGATTCACTTGCATTTATTCCGCGCAACAGACCAATGCTTAAAGCTTTTTGAACGGTAAAACCAATTGCGGCTCCAGCAATAGCAGTTGGTGTAAACGCACTTTTTATAATTAATTGTAGTGCTGGTAATATGTTTTTATATTGATATATCAAAACGGCCAATGCAGAGGTGAAAAATAAACCGACTTTCAGCGGAACAATTTTGTTTGACATTTTAACAACGCGTGGCGCTCCACCCATCACAACATATATGATAAACAATAGTAGAACGATTGCTATATAAATGGGTTTAAAGCCCCATGTTTCGGCAGCGCTTAAGGTAACAGAATTTGTTTGCATTGCACAGCCAACAATCAATCCAAAAATGAGACAGGTGAGCGCATACGCATAAGAAAGATATTTTCCGCCTGCCACACTTTTTAGGTAAAGCATAGGGCCGCCAATTGCAGATTTTTCTGTTGTTTGTGTTCTAAAGTAGGTACTTAAGAAAATTTCTGAAAAACGAATTGCCATGGTGATAAAGCCGACAACAACCAGCCAAAATGCAGCACCTGGACCGCCGGAGTACATCGCTGTTGCCATGCCAGCAATCGTACCATTGCCTAAACTAGTACTTAATGCATTGACAAACGCTTGAAAGGGGGTCATGTCAACTTTTTCTTGCGAATCTTGTTTTGGTTTTTCTGGAAATAACGTTAGTTTCCATGCTCTAAAAAAATATCTGAATTGCACAAAAGATAGTGTGATCGTACAGACAACAGCTATGGAGACAACATAGAAAATAATAGGCCATCCCAACAAACTATCTAAAAAGCTGAATATATTCATAGCTCCCCTGAAAATAAAAAATATTGTTTGTAAAAAACCTTGATTTATTATACCGTATTTTTGAATGACTTGCGAAATTTAAAATTATTTCAGGATAAAAAAATGAAGATTCTTGCGCTCGATTTGGGGGATAAATGGGTGGGCACGGCTATATCTGATCCTTTGGGTATGTTTGCGCGGCCGTATCGTACCGTAGAATTGAAAGAGCTGGATGCCTTTTTGGCTGAGGTGATAAAGCTTGAAAATATCAAAAAAATTATTATTGGGTATCCTAAAACAATGAAGGGTACCAAAAGTGAGCAGACCAAAAAAGTGGAGCATACAAAAGGTGAGCTGGAAAAAAAATTTGACATGGTACCCTGGGAATTGTGGGATGAACGATTAAGCAGCAAACGGGCAGAAGTTGTAAAAAAAACAAAAACGAAAGAAGACAAAAAATTTTCCCATTCTATTGCTGCTGCGTTTATTTTAGATTCATATCTGACCTATCTACAGGCCCATAAAAGCATATAAATCTATATTTCTATTAAAAATTTGTTGACAAGTGCATCAAAGATCGAATAAGGTATTAAAAAAGGGGAAAGGGTACTGCTTCTAGGACGTGCTTGCATTTGTAAGCAAAAGAAAAAGGACGTAGTAACCATTTTTAAAAGAGGTGTAGTATGAAGTGTAGAAAATGTGGAGGCCTTATGGTCCTTCAGTCTTTTTTTGACCATTTTTTAAACTTTGACGGATGGAAATGTTTAAACTGTGGCAAGATTGTTTTAAAAAAGGAGAAAACATTAGAGTTTGATGCATTTAGTGTTTTTTATCAACAACAAAAGTGTAAAAATCGCAATTGAGGAATATGACAAAATTCTTAGCTTTACAACATACCTACGGTGGTATAGAGGTAGCACTTTTTAGTGACAATATCTTAGTAGAAAAAATTTTCGAAGATAAAAAAAGGGCAAGCAAATATCTTATTGCCGTGATGGATAGTCTATTGAAGCGACATGATTGCAGACTAGATGACTTGTCCTTTATTGCTGCAAATCAGGGGCCAGGGCCATTTACAACACTACGGGTTGTTATTGCAACAGTTAACGGTATCGCGTTTGCCACCAAAAAACCAATAATTGGTGTCGACGGCCTGGAGGCTATTTTGCAGGAATACGGGGATTCTCATTGTCTAATGACGATTGCTCTTTTGGATGCATTTAGTAAGGACGTTTATTTTTGTATTCAACATGTGAATAATCTGTATGTGGAAAAAGGGTATCAAAATATTTCTGTTTTTCTTTCTCAAATAAAAGAATTGGTAGGAAATAATAAAGTACAATTTATTGGTAACGGGTCAGAAAAATATAAAGACCTTATACTTGAAGCATATAAGGATCAAGTTGTTTTTCCCGATCCCGTTCCTCTAAGTTGTACCATTGAGCGTATTGGATTGATGGCGTTTGAAAAATGGAAAAAGACTGAAGGGTTTACCGATCAGCTTTTGCCATTATATTTAAAAACCATGGAAATTAAAAAAAAATCACCATCTACGTTTTAATCTCTTGCGCCTTTTTCTCTCAAAAATCTTTCGATGTCTAATCTTTCTATTTCTCTTGCAATTTGTAAGGGATAGCCAATGTTTTTGTTTTCAGATGGTTTTTCTACATCTGCGCCATGTGTGACGAGTTGTTTTACAGCTTTGAGGTTTTTATTTTTGATCGCTTGTATTAATGGTGTCATTTTTGTTTTTGGGTCCGTATAGTCCAAGTCAGCGCCGAGTGCTTTGAGAAATGCTACAGATGTTGTTTCCCCATTGCTTTTTACGAGAGTCCAAAGAAGTTCGGATGCATCTTTTTTTGTTATTGGTATGCTCTGTGTTTTGAGTGATTGCAGCGCTTTAAGGTCGTCATTTTTTGCCGCATAAAGTAAAGCTTCCTTTTCTAAATCTAATTGTTTTTTTTCTTCTTTTGTTTGGTTCCAATTTATGAGATGAGGAATCAACGTATCTAATTTTTTATTTATTGAGAGTATTAAGATGGGTACTTCATCTTGTAATAGAGATCTGTCTTTTGTCATTTCTTCGAGCAGTTGCAGTTTTATATCAGCCTTATCTTTGTGATGAAGGGCGAGCGCAAGTAGTATGTGTAACTTGTCTTTTTTTTTCAGTTCTGGTTTTTGAATTATTTTTTTTACAATATCTACTACCATTTCTTGGGGACACGCTTGTTTGAGGAATGCTATTAAGTTGTTTATTGCGTTGAATATAATCATTTTTTGAATGTTACTATTTATTTCATCAAAGGTAAGTTTTTCTTCTTTTGGTGGCAGTACAACTTCTTTTTTGTCTTTTTCTTCTGACGGCGCTGGTGGTATTTCTTTGATCTCTATTATTGTTGATGTTGTTTCTTTTTTTTTAGCATTATTGCCTTTTTTTGAGTATAGCCATCCGATGCTAAAACTAAAGATGAGTAAAAAAGATAAAAGAATGATAATATCGTAGTTTTCTATTTTCATATTGTGCTCCTTTTTATAAAAATGATCTTAAAATGCCCATACTAACATTTACTGCCTGTATTGCTCTCAAAATAGTAGGGGTAAGTTTATAAAAAACAAAACCGTGTTTTTTCAATAGATCTTTCTCATCTGTTACAAGGTCTCCTTCTGGTCCTATCATTACTATTATATTTTCATATTTATTTTTTTTAATAGTTTCAATTATTTGAAAGGCGGGTTCGCCGCTTGCGTCAAAATATATCAAACATTTATTGTTTGTGGCGCTACTTTCTAGGTAGTGCTCTAGTTTTACTGGCTGCATAAGTTGTGGAAAAGCAAAATTTTTAGATTGTTCTGCTGCCCGTGTTATTATGTTTAAAAAACGACGGTATGCATTTCTTTGCTTCCATGTTTTTAGGGATTTCTGTGTGATTATGGGTTGAATTGTTTGAGCGCCCAATTCAACAAGGGAGTATAATGCTTTTTCAAAGTTATCTTTTTTTAACAACGGAAGGAGAAAATGTACGACTGGCTTTAAAATGATGTTTTCTTTTTTTTCTAGTATGGTGCCTGAAAAATCACCCGATTTACTTATGTTTTCAAGTTTCACTTTAAGGTTGGAACTGCGATCAAATACTATTAAAGAATCTCCTTTTTTTAACCTGAGAACGTTTTTTATTCTATAACAAAATTCTTCATAGGCAATACCGATGGCGTCACCTTTTTGTAGGTGTCGTGTATTTTGGGAGATGTCCTCTAAGTAAAAAGCGAATTCATGTTTAGAGCTGTTATTGTTTTTGCCCATCGACCTTATTTTCTGTTTTTTTACGATCTTTTTTCTTCCACGTCTTTTTTATGTACTGACGCATCCACTTTTTTACCGCTTGGTATCGGGTTGCTAAAAACATATAAGGGGCAAGAAAAAGCGTAACGCCTATTTTTCTAATAAGTTGCTGAAATTTTGAAACTTTTGGGAATTCAATTTCTTTTTTAAGAATAGAGCTTTCTATCGCTGTTTCTACAAGCGCGTCAAATTCATCGAATTGACAGGTTGTTTCTTGCGTTTGGTTGTCTTTTGGATTTGGCTTGTCAGATGGAATAATTGCTTTCGATGATAACAGTAATAGTGCGATGATAGCGTGTATCAAAGTTTTTTTCATATATTTTTTCCTTTCAAGTATGTTATTTAACACTATCAATAAAATACACTCTTTTTTGGTTTTTTGGAATAAAAAAAGAGGCTCTGTTGTAAAGAGCCTCTTTTTTAGCCTATGTTGCCTGTTATTTTTGACTACTTTCTATTAAAAAGTGATCCAATATGCTTTTTAACTAATAGTAATTTTGCAAACATGCCCGTAAACCTGTTTTTGATTTTTGATACAACAGATGCGAAAAAGGTTTTTTGCTCTTTAGAGAGTAATCCACCTTTTAAAACTTCTTTTTTGGTTAAGTTTCCAGAAATATTGATCAAGCCTTCTAAATGATCACTTTCCATGAAGAATCCGCAGGCAGATTTTACCCTTTTGTCCAAAATGAATGTTATGTCTGCATCGTCAATTTTTATAGGAAATACAATCTTAATGTGGGCTTCACATCCGTTTTCTTTATCTGATTCTGCTTTTTTATTTGCAACTTCACAGTCAAAACAGACGGCGACAATGTCATCTTCAACCTTTTTAAACAATGCTTCTAGTTGCATCTTGTAGTTTGCTTTAGATTTTTTACCTGCAGAGATATTCATTTGACCTGGAATATCATTGCTCCAGCTGATTGAACGAGGTGTTAAGCTGCGTTCTGAAAGATCGATGCTCATAATTAAGTTTTTATCGCACATTTCACTGCTTATTGCATTGGTATTTTTATTTATTTCATCGGTGTCATATTTTTCCATTCTCAAGGTGTTGCCAACCAATGTGAATAAGACGAGTGATATGTTTTTTTCTTCTATTGCTTCTGCTTCATGTTCAGCTATTTTTATCGCTTTTTTTTCTGCTCTATCTTTTGCGACTTCTTCTAGTTCCTCATCAAATATTGTTTTGGTTTTTGTTGCGGTTTTGTCTTCTTCAGCTGTTTGGTCTTCTTGATAAACTTCTACAACCTTTGTTTTCTCTAGAGGATCTTTTGTTGTTTCACTTTCGTCGTCAAATATTGTTTTGGTTTTTGTTGCGGTTTTGTTTTCTTCAGCTGTTTGGTCTTCTTGATAAGCTTCTACAACCTTTGTTTTTTGTAATGGATTTTCTGTTTGAGGGGTTTCCTCTGCATAGGTGCTACTTATGGTTCCAATACACAACAATGACAAAAGTAATTTTTTGATCATATCTGATCTCCTTGTTTGGTAAATGTTTGGTAATTCCTATTTAATCAACAGAAACAGAATAAAATTATTGAAAGAAAATTACAACCTGTTTTGTGATTTATTTATTTATAATATTTTTGGTATTATAAAACAAAGGATTGATTTTCGTTTTTTTAAAAAAGGGTGAGGGGTAAAAAATGGATCAAGTAAAAAAAATACCAACCGTTTTGGTTATTATGGATGGTTTTGGGTATAATCCAGATTCTTTTTATAATGCAATTTATCATGCGTATACTCCCAATATAGATAAATGGATGCGCACATATCCCAATACAAAATTATGTGCGTCAGGAGCATGTGTTGGGTTATTAAATGGGTATATAGGGAATTCAGAAGTAGGACATATGACCATTGGGTGTGGCAGAATAGTTAAACAACCGGTTACCATTATTCATGATGCAATAAAAGATGAGACCTTTTCTTCTAATGATGTTCTTTTAGAAAGCTTGCAGCGGGTAAAAAAAACCAGTAATCGTCTGCATATAATGGGGTTGTTTTCTGATGCCGGTGTTCATAGCCATATTGATCATCTATTTGCTTTTTTAACGGAAGCGAAACAAGCGGGAATAAAAGAAGTTTATGTGCATGCGTTTTTGGACGGTCGGGATGTTCCTCCCAAGACGGCGGCGAAATATTTGGATGCATTTACTTCATTTTCTTTGCGAGAGAACGTAGGAGTTTTGGGTTCGTTACATGGCAGATTTTATGCAATGGATCGGGATAGAAATTGGGAGCGAACAGCGAGCTCTTATAATGTTTTGACAGGACAAGATCTAAGTGGCAGAGATTTTATTTGTGCTGAGCATAAAATAGGGTGTGAGTGTTGGAAAGATATAGTTGAAATGAATTATGAAGGTGATATTTCTGATGAATTTGTTGTTCCTGTTTTGATTGATTCTAATAGTGCCATAAAAAATGGTGATGGTGTTATTTTCTTTAATTTCAGGCCTGATAGAGCTCGGCAACTGACCGCAAGTTTTGTGGACCCTCATTTTGATTCTTTTGAGACAGAAAAAAGAGCGCTTTCATCTTTTATTACCCCTGTTATCTATGCTGCCAATTTAAAAACCGATGCAATGTTTAAAAAAGAGCCGATTATAAATACGCTGAAAGATGTGTTGTATAAAAACAACAAAACAACATTTACCATAGCAGAAACAGAAAAATATGCCCATGTGACCTATTTTTTTAATGGGGGCAGGGAAGGGGTATTGGAAAATGAAATTCGTGTTTTAATTCCTTCAATTAGCGTAAAAGATTATGTTGCCCATCCAAAAATGTCTGCAGAAAAAATAACACAGGTGGTTGTTACATCGTTGACGGAAGATCCTCAAGATTTTTACATAATAAATTATGCTAATGCCGATATGGTGGCTCATTCTGGGAATCTTGAGGCTGCAATAAAGGCGATTGAATGTTTGGATGTACAGCTCAAAAAGTTGTATGAGGCTGTTGTTGAAAAAATGGGAGGTGTTTTGTATGTTACGGCTGATCATGGAAATGCTGAAAACATGTTTGATGTTGGTACTGGTCAGCCAAATACGGCCCACACTACCAATCCTGTCCCATTTATTATGATACAAAAGGGTTTGGAAAACAGCGCTGTAGATTTGTCTATAAGTCAACTTTCCGACATTGCGCCACTTATTTTAAAAAACATTGGGATTATAGTTCCTGTGGAAATGAAAAACAAGGAAGCTGCCAGGAGCTAGCTTTTCCTGGCAGCTTCGTTTATTTCGTATTTTCTATTTTACTTATCCAAAGTGTTTTAGCAGCGTTCTTTCTAATTCTTCGGGTGTTTCATTTTTTAATGTTTTGTGTTTTTTCCCTTGTATTGCTACTAAATCCATGCCTTTTCCTTTTGCTTTTTTATATTTGTTCCCGACGTCAGGATACTTCTCTGTGTTTACTTTGCAAAATCTTATGTGTTTGAACTCTTCTTTATCCGATGCTTTTTTCAAGAGCCTCAGATATTTGTTGCTCATCTTATTTCCTGGTGTATGGAATTTAATAACAAGGTTGGGATACTTGTTAAGGATTCGCTTTAACCCCGTTGGTGTTGTTGCTTCTCCCATTTTTGCCGCTGCATATGGTGCTACAAGTGTTGGTATAAGTAAAAAAATCGATAGCTTCTTCATAATAACCTCCCTTTGGTAAAATGGTTAAAAAAACTACCTGTTTTCTCATCATAACAGTTCATTATAAGGATTTTCAACAAAAATATATATTTTTTTTACATATGACCTTCCAGAAGGGCTATCGACCGATTTTTTTAGGCGAAAAAAGCTTTGCTTTAGGCTTTTTTTCGTGTTTTCGGGCCTTTTTTGGGTTGAAAATAGCATCCAAAACTACCCTGTTTTTGCGTAAAAATAAAGAAAAATGGGATTTATCCCGCAAAATAGCTTTTAAACCATTCGAAATATTCTCGGAAAAACTTTTTAGCACCTTCAAACATGCACGTTTTTCCCTCTTTTTCATCCTCTTGGTCAGTTGTAGGTGCTAGTAATAATTTGTTTTTTATCTTGGCACTAAAATATTGGTCAAATAAAGAAAGGCTTTGAATTCCTTTTTCAGTATGCACCTCTTTTCCGCCCTTTATGAATTTGAATCTAGGAATTGAGCTGATGCCATATTTTTTTGCTATTTCAGCATTGCTATCCACATCAATTATTGCAAAGTGTATTTGGGCAAATTCATTTTTTGTCGCCAATTTTTCAAATGGTTCTTTTGCCAGTTTGCAAGCAGAACACCAGCCTGCTGTAAATTTTAGTATGACAAATTCTTTTTTGAGTAGGTCATCCAATTGATTTTGATTTGTTATGTTGACTATTTTTCCAATAGCCGTTGACGAAAACAGCATACATGATAACAATAATGCCATATATAGCATTTTTTTCATTTTAGAACTCCCTTTTTTGACCCCATATTATTTATACCTAACTTCATCCTAACAAGGGCGCCTCTTTACAATCAAGATTTTTCAATAACAAAAGAGTTTTTTATATTTAAAGTTTGAAAATCGTCCTTGCGCGAAAGTTGTGCGGTGTTATTTTTTTCAAAATCTTATTATGTTGTTTTGTCGCGACAATTTAAATAAAAATAGCACGTTGTATTGATTTTTGAAGTTGCAAAAATATAAGATCGTTTTAGGTTATTATGGTTGAATTTTAGAGGGGGAATTATGAGAAATGGGATTCTTTTATCTATTTTTGCTGTTATTTTTTTACAATGTATGTGTCTTGATGCAATGGACGATGGTTGTCAGCGAAAAGCTTTAGAGAAAGAAAAGCAGCAGAATGGGCGAACTGCTTTCTCTGTAATAGCTGATCTCAATAAAAAGAGTGAACTAAAAAAAACGACTTCTGTAAGCGATGATTTAACTGAATTTGAAGATGAAATTTTTTCTTCAGATTTTGTTATATACATGGAATCCATTGATCATTCAGAAAAACTTTTTGAGTTGCTCAAAAAGAACAACTGTCAGGCGGGGTATGATGACAAAGGGCTGAAAAAGTTGTGTAGAAAAATATTGCGAGATGATGAAAAAAATATAGAAGATGATTTAAAGGACCTTTCAACTATTACTACAAAAAAAAGGGGCTTTTTAGATGAGCTTCTAAAAGAAAAAGTAGATTTAGAAGAAAAAGCAAAAGAAGCCTTGATTATTCAAAAGCTTTTATCCTCTTTAATGATAGAACATAAGGGCGAAAAAGAAAGGGGAGACAGCTGGAGAAAGAAATTTTGGGGGACTTTAGCAAGTCATCTTGGTTGGCCCTTGGTTGTTGCGATTGTTTTATGTGGGCAAAAGGGGCTAAAGTACGTAATTGAACAATACAGTAACGGCACCTCATGGCTTTAAGTAACGTGAATTCGAGAATTCGAAAAGCTTGCAATATCCCTTTAATAAGGCAATACCCTCTCCGCTCACCCTGAGCTTGTCGAAGGGTTGTACTTCCTTTTAAAAAATTTTTGTTTTGGTTTTTATTGCTTATGTTCTTAAGCCCGAAAAGCCCTCCATATGCGCTGAAAAAGAGTTATCATTGAGATAATTGATTTGTTTTCTGAAACATTTCGGTTTAAAAAGGAAGAACAACCCTTCGACAAGCTCAGGGTGAGCGGAGAGGGGGAATTGCCCTATTGGAAGTATTTTATTACCGAGTTCGTGAGTAAATAACAAAAAAGGCAAGGAGAATTGAGATCCCTGCCTTGAACTTTAGATGATAAACGCTTATATTGCGCTTTTTATCCATTTTTTAAATTCTGCTGGTGACATGAGTCCAGATTTTTTTGCTATAATTTTTCCATCTTTTAGGATATATAAAGCTGGAATTCCCCTAACTTTATATTTTTTATCTTCTGCAATTTTTGAATGCTTATCAACATCTATTTTTATGAATTTTATATCTGGAAATTCTGCAGCTACTTTTGCAAAAGTTGGAGCAAATCGTTTACATGGTCCACACCAGGTAGCAAAAAAGTCTAAAACAACGATGCCCTCTGAAATTTGGGTTTTAAAGTTTTTTGATGGGGTTTCAACTTTTCCTGAAAATAGATATGGTGTTGCTAAGAAAAGTGACGCTAACATTACTAAGTTTATTACTTTTTTCGTTTTCATTAAAAAAATCTCCTCTGGTTAAAAAAATTGATCCCCGGCTTTTTATAAAAACCGGGGATATTGTTTTGCTCTAGTTTACGATACTAAAAGCTTCTTTTTTTCTATTGTTTCGATAGATGTTTCTGTTTCACCTAATTCTTCTGTTTCAGTAGTTTCAGGTAGTGTTTCATTTGTTACTACCATGTTAACTAGTTCTGCTGGTTGCTCTTCCACCTCTGCAACTTCTGTTGTTTGCGCAGCTTTTATTGCTTCTGCTTTTTTCTTTCTGTTCTCAAAGAAGTTATTTCCCACTTCTGCAGTACGTTGGTTCATTCGAATCATTCTTCGCAATAGTCCTTCTAAGCCATCATCTGGTCGATCTACAGTTACTACTGGAAGAGGTCCTGTTTTGACCACTGGTTGAGCTGGAGGTAAAATAGGTTCATCCGTTTCAACTGGGATAACGTCAATTCTTGTTGTTCTTTTTTCTAGTTCTTCATCTATTTTGACCACGAATTGTCTGTTGTATGTTATCATTTTGTTGTAGTGGTTTTCTGATGCTGTTACATCTCTCAAAGCCGCCTCGCGCCTATCTCTTTCACGTCTTGCCTCATCAATCTGACGTTGCAATGCTTGTGTTCTTTCAGCTTGTGTTCTTTCAGCTTCGCTTAACTCATTTGCTACTTCGTTCAATCGAGCTTGTGCGTTGTCTCTTGCTATTGCTTCAGCTTCTTGTCGAGTTCTCAATGTTGTAAGATTTTCGGTGCCTTCTATTCCTTCCAATTGACCTTCAAGTTCTCTAAGAGCTCTGCTGCTTCGATCAAACTCGCCCTGAGCTGCTTCTCTTTCTGTTGTGTAGGTGCCACGGCGACCTTCCATTTCTTCGATATGGGCTGCAGTTCTTGCTCTTTTGCGTTCAAGTCTTGGTCTTGACATTTGGCTGATATTCATGAAGAATATTCTTCTTAGGTTTCTGCATATGCATCTTTTGATCCCTGAAAAACCTGATCTTACATTTGTTGCAAATTTTGAGATGTAACTTTGCTCTGCAATAACTTCTTCTGTGAGTTCGTCTTCTGTTTCACCGTTAACTTCTTCATCCTGAGCCTGACTAAGGACGACTGTTTCGCCTTCTGTTTCAGCTTCGGTTTCACCGTCAACTTCTTGATCAGCTGTTTGTGTTTCAAGTTCTACTGATGACACAACTGGCGCTGCGTGTTCGTCTCTTTCTGGAGTTGCTGGTGGATTGTCGCCTCCGCCATTTCCTCCGTTACCTCTGTTGCGCATAAATCTGAAGAGGATCGCAGCTAATGCCAAAGCTCCTGCTGCTGCAACTGTAATTTTGGTTCCTTTGGAGGTACCTTTAGCTGCTGTAAGAGCATTTTGTCCAGCAAATTTTGTTTTGGCATAGCCAGTTTTTGCTGCTGACACTAAGGATGAACCTACTTTTTTAAACTTAGACCATAAGTTAATTGAGTAGATAGGTGAAGAAGCCAACGTTGTAAGCGACAACGCTAAACAAATTGACTTATAATTACTGGTTCTCATATGGAACTCCTCCATGGTAAATGGATTAAATTAAATAAACACTAACTTCAATATAAATGTAATTTCAAACTTTTCTTTTTTCAAATAAAATATGCACTACTCCAAAATAAAATAAATAATTAAA
>Ga0180437_10007687_pt1 | contig 13946 bp, 14 predicted proteins | sample SS_ome_4_FD_132410 | JGI IMG/M metagenome (GOLD analysis project Ga0180437, IMG submission 132410) | Hypersaline lake sediment archaeal communities from the Salton Sea, California, USA - SS_3_D_1 metaG | ecosystem: Environmental > Aquatic > Non-marine Saline and Alkaline > Hypersaline >...
CCAGCATCTCGACCAGCGTGCCGCTGGTGAGAAAGCCTAGTCCCGCTTCTTCTGACGGGATCAGTTCGCCCGAGCCGTCGGCGGTGATGACCAGGTCGCCCCGGCGCACCGTCGACGTCTGTACCTGCGGCTCCTCAGTGGTCTCGGCAGTCGAGACGAAATAGTTGGCGTAGGCAGCATAGCCGCCTCCGGCTGCCAACAGCAGCGCCACGATCAGAATGAGCCACATTTTGCGTTTCCTCATCGGACTTCCTCCATCACGATTTGTGATTTGCATGATTTGCGATTTACCTGTTGCTTCATCAAAAGATCAGTCTCGACAACACGACCAGGACAAAGACAGCCAGCAAAGGATAGAGCAGACAGCCCATGCCCCACCAGCCAAACGGCTTCCAGGGCCGCCGTGGGCGAAAGAACGGTCGCCTGTAGGCCCTAAACCCTCGTCTCCTCATGCCTCTCATCCCCTCCACCTCCCCTCTTTCCAAACCAGCGAGCGATCTCGGGTCAATTTTCTTACAGTTGCATCATACCGCAAGAGTGTGGAAAACCGATGGAGAAGTGATGGACGTCTTGTGGGATTGGGGCGGCATTTCGCTTTCTCCATCAACTGGCCCTCTGCTGAGTGCTATTTCAGGAATAAGAATCGTCTTTTTGACCGCAGTTGCCATGCACCCAGGGGAGCAACGTGAGGCATAAAAGTGCTCCCGGCGGACCACAGTCCGGCGGGCGACGTGGCGTGGACTGGTCTGCACCGAGATTGACGTCCCTTTGCCTCTGTGCTACAATACCGGGCATGACGTATCAAGCTATGGGGGAAACAAAACTAGACACCACCGAACAGAAGGACATCGCCCAAGAATTGGCCGCTCTGCTGGGACAGCACCGGGACGAGATCGCGGCTGCCTGGGCCGAGAAGGTCCACCAGTTGCCAGACTCCCAATACCGCGAATTGCCCCTGGAGGACTTGCTCGTTTCGACAAGGCGCGGGCTCGGGGCGATGCTCGAGGCCCTGGACACAGGTGACTACGCCGCTCTGGAGACGTACCTCGCCGACGTTTGCGTTACCCGCCTGCTGATGGGTTTCGACGCCGCCGAGGTAACCGAGGCCTTGCTGCTGTGCAAGGATGCGGCTTTGCCTGTCATCCGGCGTGCCTATCCCTCGGACTCTATCGCGGCATGGGCGTCAAATTCTGAACTGGATGCCTGTCAGCGCCGGATGATTGGCCATTTCAGCCAGTTGTACGTCGCAGAGACGAGCCGGCTGCTAGAGGAACAGCAGGCGCGAACGGCGTTGATGCTGGACATGGCCCAAACGGCCGGCTCCACCTTGGACTTGGATGAGGTATTGCGGCGCGCGGCCGAGGGCATCGCCACGGCTGCCGGCGTAGGCCACTGCGGCTTCTATCTGTACGACGAAGAACGGGGTCTGCTCCTTCCTCAACTAGGGACGAACAGACTTCCCACTCCGACAGCTGTGCGGGCTTTTTTGAATCGGCCTATTGACCCGAAAACAAACGCTTTCTACCGCAAAGTATTAGAACGCAAAGAGCCGTTAACCTGTTGTGACGCGCAAACCGATCCCCGCGTGGACAAGGAAGCAGCAAGATCGCTGGGCGTCAAGTCCAGGCTGGCCGTGCCCTTGATGGTCAAGGGGCGAGTGCACGCTGTTGCGGTGGTCGGCACCTTTGACGATTATCACACCTTCACCGAGGAGCAGATCGAGCTGGCCTGGGGAGTTGCCAATTCGGCCGCGCTGGCCATCGAGAACGCCCGGCTGCATCAACAGGTGCGTCACCTGGCGGCGTTGGAAGAGCGGGACCGGCTGGCGCGGGAGATGCACGATGGCCTGGCGCAGGCGATAGGCGCCCTGAACCTGAAGGTCTCGCTTGCCGAGGCACTGCTGTCCAGCGGCCAGCTTACCCAGGCCAACCTGCTCGAGCTGAAGCAAGTTGCCAGGGAGGCTTATACCGACGTGCGCGAGAAGATTTTCAGCCTGCGCATACCGGCATCGTCGGGGCTGGAATTCTTTCCCATGCTGCAGGAGTACCTGACCGAGTACCGGACGCACTATGGCGTGGACGCCCGGCTGGTGATAGCCCATGACTCCTTGCCCGAGTTTCCGGCGGATGTGAGGGTCCAGATCATCCGCATCATCCAGGAAGCGCTGACCAACGTGCGCAAGCACGCCGGGGCAGCCAGGGCCTGGGTTCGCTTCGAGCGGGACGGCGACCGGGTTCGCATCAGCGTGGAGGATGATGGCCGGGGGTTCGATCCGGCCCAGGTTGAGGGAGAAGGCCGACGGTCCTTTGGCCTGGAGATCATGCGCGAGCGAGCGGAGAGCGTGGGAGGAGACCTGGCACTCGATTCCCGGCCCGGCCAGGGCACGCGGGTTGTGATTCCGCTGCCTCTGGCGCGTGAAGGGTGAGGGGCACGATGGAGCCGTTGCGTATCTTGTTGGTCGACGACCACGTCCTGTTCCGCAAAGGGGTGGGCGCCTTGCTGGCCGCCCGCCAGGACATGGAAGTGGTGGGCGAAGCGGGGGATGGGCTCGAAGCGATAGCCAGGGCGCGGGAGACGGTGCCTGACGCCATCCTGATGGACATCCACATGCCCGAATGTGACGGCCTGGAGGCGGTCAGGGTCATCAAGCAGGAGATGCCTCACGTGCAGATTATCATGTTGACCGTGTCTGACGATGACCGAGACCTGTTCGCGGCCATCAAGAATGGGGCGGCGGGGTACCTGCTGAAGAATCTGGAACCCGACCAGTTGTTTGACATGCTGGAGGGGATCCGCCGTGGTGAGGCGCCCATCTCTGGGGTGCTGGCGGCCAAGATCCTGCAGGAGTTCAGGCAGCCGGGTCAGAACATCATAGCGCAGGAGCCGGAGGAAGGAACCGCACTGACGCCAAGGGAGATCGAGGTCCTGGAGCGGGTGGTAGAGGGCGCTACCAACAAGGAAATTGCCAAAGCGCTGTTTATTGCACAGAGCACGGTCAAGAATCACCTGAGAAACATCCTGGACAAGCTGCACCTGCAGAATCGCATCCAGGCGGCGGTGTACGCCGTGCGCCAGGGGCTGGTGAGGGATCCCCCGCAGGCGCAATGACCCACCCAGAGCTCTCCCATTTTCAACGGGCACCGGTCGAGTAGGCTCAAGGCGTAGTTGGGAGCCATATCGAGACCAAGCGCTGTGGGGTAGGCTGCTCACTCGTGCTTCGATACACTCCCGTGGAGTTGATCCTGAGCCTGTCGAAGGGCGGTAGGGCACTCAGCCGGCGTTCGCTCCGGTTGGGCAAGTCCTAATAGCCCACCTGGGTGACACGCTGTCTGAAACGTATAGTCCGTTTGGGGGATATGGCCTCCCCAATTGTGACTCAAAGAACTATCGAAAGATAGTTCTTTTTGTTTGCCTTGAATGAGCCGGTTGGGTCTACCGACCAGGGAGTCGCCATGGTATACTGACCCCATGAGCAACAGGCAGAGCGGTGGGCCAAAGGTGCGGGTCTTGATACTGTCTGACCAGTCGTTGTTTAGGCTGGGCGTTGAAAATCTGCTGCGCCGCGAGACGGCGCTAGAGGTTGTGGGCTGTGAGACCGACATCGATCAGGCCCTCGCGTGCATGAAAGAGCTTGTGCCCGACGTGGTGCTCGTGAACGACGCGGACCCGTCCTATGATTCCACGTCGGTGGTGATGCGCCTTTTGGAAGAGGGAGCAGGCACCAAGATCATCCGGTTGAATCTGCAGAACAATACCATCTATATCTATCGCGGGGAGCAGCGGGTGATCAAGGAAGTGAAGGACCTGGTGGAAGCCATCAAGCAGCCCCCCGTCACCTGAACCATGGGGCTGTGCAGGGCGGGCCGGGTCGCAGAGTGGAAGGAAAGGGGATAAGCATGACATGACCGAAGATGAGAAGCCTGAAGGCTTGAACCGAGAACATTCACTCAATTTATCAAAGGAAGGAGAAACAACCATGAGTTCCGTCGAGAAAGAGCAGAAAAGAATATCACGAAGGGAGTTCGTCAAGGGAGCAGCGGCAGTAGCAGGTGCTGGCGTTTTGGCCGGTTGCACGAAAGAAACTCCTGCTCCAACCACTGCTCCGACCGCAGCTCCGGTGGCAGCTTCAACCGGAGCGCAGGAGTGCCCGTCACCTTGGCTTCCCGAGAAGTGGGACTATGAGGTTGATGTGGTGGTTGTGGGAGCCGGTTTTGCAGCTCAGGCTTCAGCCATCGAAGCCCACGACGCTGGGGCCTCGGTGCTCATGCTGGAGAAGGCTCCTGAGGAATATCAAGGAGGCAACAGCAGAGTATGTGGCCAAGGTTTCCTTTGCCCATCACCAGCCATCTGGGACGACTATTTTGAATACTTGAAGGCGGCGACGGCTGGTCTGGGGTTCCCCGTCTCTGAAGAACATCTCAGATTCTACATAGAAGAAGGTGCCAAAAACATTGAATGGTTCGAGGGTATGGGTGCCGAAGTAGTCACCTCTGTCGACCTTGGAAGGCCCCTTGGAGTGTGGATTCCATTCTATCCCCATTTTCCAGGAGCGGATGCCCTTGCCACGGAACCAGGCTACTACAAGGTAGGAGGTGAATACCTAGGAGCAAGTAGTAACTGGCGTTTCCTTGAAGATCAGATTTCTCAAAGAGAGGGTATCAGGAAAGTGTTCGAGACCCCAGCGAAGAGGCTGGTCCAGGACCCTGTTACAAGGGAAATCCTGGGCGTGGTAGCAGAAAGTGGTGGTAAAGAGGTATATGCAAAGGCCAAGAGGGCTGTATGCGTCTGTGCTGGAGGCTGGGAATATAACCAGGAAATGGTAAGAGACTTCCAGGGCATTCCCGTCAATTATTCGCTGGGTAGCCCGTACAACACGGGAGAGACCATAAAGATGTGTTGGGAAGCGGGAGCAGATTTACGGAACATGAGTGTCATTGCTGCTCCTACCGGTTTGGCCGCCGGCATTTTCCCTGAATACCAAGGTACGATAGGGGTTAGTGAGACGCCTAAAGAAGGCGGTATCATCACGGTGGGTGCAAACAACAAGAGATGGCGGGACGAATATAGAGTCATCCCCCGGGGCATAGAAAATAAAGAGAAAGCTGGAGTAGAAGGGTCCCACACGGGTACTGGCCAGATAGTAGAAAATGGCGTATATGTCAGGGATAAGCATCCCATGCCTATGCACATCATATTCAACGAGGCAACCAGATTGAGCGGCCCTCTATTCGGATGGGTTAAAACGATGGGCTGGGCCTGCGTGGTAGAAGGTTATGACCCTAGTGCTGACAACAGCGCCGAGCTAGAGATGGGTTGGTATGTCAAAGCGGATACAGTCCGTGAGTTAGCTACAAAGATTGGGCGAGACCCCGATGCGCTGGAAGAAACTGTAAACAGGTGGAATGAGTCCTGTGCGGCCGGCGAAGACCTGGAGTGGGGCAGAACAACCAACTTGACACCTATCGAAGGTGGCCCAGTCTATGCAGTACAGTGTTTCCCTATGTGTCTCAATACACAGGGAGGCATGAAGCGCAACACAAAGTCTCAGGTGCTGGATAGATGGGGCAAACCTATTCCAAGACTGTACTCTGCCGGCGAAAACGGCGACATCTGGACGTGGGTGTACCAATGTATGTCCAACGTAGGTGGTGGGTGCTATGGGTATGGCCGCGTCGCTGGCCAGAACGCTGCTGCGGAGGAGCCCTGGGCATAAGACGAATTTAGTCACTAGAAGAGCAGAGTAATAAAGAGACAGAGGGGGCCGGGGTAACCCTGACCCCCTCTGGTGACAATAGAGGTCATCGACAGAGACACCAAGACCCCGATGAAGAATGCTCATGTTCTTGTCCGCTCACATGTATCATGTATATAGGGGCTGCGCATATAGGAACCGCACCGACGAGGGTGGAGTGGCAAGGGTAAGCGTACCCACAGGCGACTACCAACTCTATGTCTCGGGAGATGATTAAGGAGGCCTTCCAGCCGGCTGTCAAAGTTGCCAGTGACGTAACCATCAAAGCAGAGCTGGCCGCAAAGAGGCCCTGGTGGGGATAAGCTTGTAGCCTGCTGAGAAGTAAGCTGCAACCGTATGTAAGTGAGAGCTCGGATCTCTCCGGGCTCTCATCCCTTGTGACGTGACGAACCAATGTACTCATGGAGGCAGATTTGCAAAAGAGGCAAAATCCAAACAAGAGACGCAACAGGTGGGTGATTGTAGGGGGAGCGGCAGCGGTCATCATCATCGCAAGCGTTGCCGGGTGGACCTACCACGAACAGCCCCAGTTCTGTGCCACGTGTCACATCATGCAACCTTACCTGGCGTCGTGGAACGGGTCTGATTTCCTGGCACAGGCGCACGCCGAGGCGGACATTGCCTGCCTGGATTGCCACGAGCCGACCATCCAGCAACAGGTCGATGAAGCGATCAAGTTTGTCAAGAAGGACTACGAAGACCCTTTGAAAGGGCGCGAGTTCCCCGATGAATGGTGTTTGCGGTGCCACGAACACGGGAGCTATGAAGAGCTCATTCAACGCACGCAAGATTACACCGTTGATGGCAAGAAGGTGAACCCCCACGACCCACACGCGGGCCTGGAGGGAGTGGACCAAGCCCAAATTGAATGCCGTCGCTGCCACAAGATACATAAAGAATCGCGGGGCATCGACTATTGCTACGGATGCCATCACTCATGCACTTTTGAAAGCTGCAGTAGCATAGGATGCCATGGGGAGTAGTTTGGGGAGAAGCGCGGGTAGACAAGCGAGCTACTTTGATGCTGATCTTTGTCATTCCCTGATCGCGTCGTCGAGCCGCGCTGATTGCCGGGAATAGGCCTGAGTCTCGGCAAAATCTAAGGCAAATGTCACGGGTCCACCGCGCGGGTGGCACAAGAGATGCACACCCCCGCCAAAGAGAACGGGACTGGAGAAATCGCAGATCGAAGCGTTTCCGAGAAAGCCGTCCATGGAGACCAGAGTTGATGGCTGAAGAGAAGAAAAACATGCACATAGATTTCAGATCTATGGCACCTGAACGCGACGTCGTCTTGACCATCGGCGTCTTTGATGGTGTTCACCTGGGGCATCGCCGTCTGGCACGACGCGTGATGCGCCGCGCCCGGGAACTACACTGCCTCAGCGGGGTCATCACCTTTCATCCGCACCCGCGGGCCGTGCTGAGGCCGGGGAACGGCCCTCATTATCTGGTCACACTGGACGAGCGTCTGGCCTTGCTACGGGAGCTGGGGCTGGACGTGGTAGCTGCTCTGCCGTTCACCCTGGACCTGGCCCGGCTGTCGGCCCTGGAGTTCATGGGGCTGGTTTGCCAGCACTTGCGCGTGCGGGAGCTGTGGGTGGGGTGGGATTTTGCCCTGGGCCACCGGCGCGAGGGCACCGTGGCTCGCCTGACCGAGATTGGCCAGGGGATGGGCTATCAGGTACACGCGGTGCCGCCGCTCGTCCTCAACGGCCAGATTGTGTCCAGCACCCTGATCCGCCACCTCGTCGGGCAGGGCGAGGTAGAGACGGCAGCCCGCCTGCTGGGGAGATGGCATCACGTCGGTGGTACGGTAGTGCGCGGCGACCCACGAGGCCACCACTTGAGCTCGCCTGCCGTGGACGTGGCCGTTGGCGCCGGCCTGGCCCTGCCGGAGGAAGGTGTCTATGCCGCCTATGCCCGGCTGGAGGACAGGCAGTGGCCGGCCGGGGCCTACGTGGGCCCCGGCTTTGCCGGCACCGGGCGGCGGCTGGAGGTGCACCTGCCGGCTCTGGTCGACGGCCTGTACGGGCAATCGCTTCGCGTGGCGTTCACTCGCCGCCTGCCGTCCGACCTGCGCCTGGCCTCGGCCAAAGCCCTGACCACGCCAATGGAGAAGAACCTGGCCCAGATGCGGCCAGTCCTGAGCCCCGTCTGAGTCACCGTCCTGGAGTGTCACATCTGCCACGACATGCACTGGGCTTCAGCGCTATATTGACTAATTGACTATCTTAACAGGAGGGAAACGTGCCAAATCTAGGAACTACTGAACTGCTCATCATTCTGGGCATCGTCGTGCTCGTCTTTGGCGTGGGCAAGCTGCCGCAGTTGGGCAGAGGACTGGGCCAGAGCATCCGCGAGTTCCGCACCAGCGTGCGAGAGGGCGAGGAGCAACGGGAAGAGGTCTAGACAGCGGCAAAGAGGAGGCTTGGGGGCAGAATCCTCTTTGGCCAACATATCGTCCCTCAACCAAGAAGCCCGGCCATCCCGGCCGGGCTCTTGTGTTTTTTCTACGACCGTACATCAGGTTGATCAGCGCCCCCTGGATCTGCGTCCCGGTACGCGTGTCTGCAGAGATTGTTTAGATGCCGCCCGTTCCCTTAACATGGATGTTGAAAAACTGAAGTGAGCGCTCCATCGCCGTGTTGAAGTTCAGGGAGATATTGTGGTTGTCACCTTCATAGGTAAACAGCTCAACCGGCTTACCCACCGCTTCAATTTGAGTCTGCAAAGTTTCAGAAAACTCCACGGGGACCGAGGTGTCGGCAGTTCCGTGGTGGAGCTGGACGGGCCCTGATAAATCGCTCACGTAAGCGTTGGGAGAGATGGCAGCCCAGAACGCTGGGTTTTCTTCAGGAGAGCCGTAGGTTTCCAGCAATTCTTGTCGCCAGCGCCCTCTCCGGCTGTTAGGATCGGGTGTTGAGGTAGGATTGTCGCCATTATCACCTGGACGACGCCATCGCTCGAACAGCTCAGGATATGAGGCCACCGTCCCGGCCCAGATCACTCCGGCTTTGATGTCAAAGGTGGTGACCATGGCGCGCAGCGTAATCTGGCCGCCCATCGAATGGCCCCACATGCCGATCCGGTCAGGGTCAGCGTCGGGAAAGCCTTTGATCGCCGCGACGGCATTCAGGACGTCGATCGTATAGGCCGGCGAGCTATAGCTGCTGGTTGCCTCGCCCTCAGAGTTGCCGTGCCCACGGTAATCAGAGCGAAAAACGATGTAACCGTTGCGGGCAAAGGCGTCGACGTAAGCGACGTAGCGCTCGGTGGTGCGGTACTGGTCGGGGGGAATGTAGCCATGATTAAAGATGACAACCGGCCAGCCGCTTTCCGGCTTCTCGCCTCGCGGTATGGTCAACAGGGCATAGATTTTTAGGTTATCGGACAAGTAGGAGGCGATGTAGCGGTCGTAGTTACTACCGGGTTCAAGTGTTTCTTCGATCGTGATCTCGCTGCCCGGGTACGTTTGCTGGCGCATGTATTCAATCGCCAGAGGGTGCTGTGGCGTGGGGGTCGGCGTAGGAGGTGGTGTATTCGTTGGGATCGGAGTCGGCGTAGGGGGAGGGGTATTCGTCGGGATCGGAGTCGGTGTCAGGGTTGGCCAGGGCGTGGGAGAAGGGGACGGCGTAGACGTTGGGGTTCCGGTTGGCCGGGTCGTTGGAGAGGCGATTGGGGTAATGGTTTGATCGACTTGGGCCAGTGCAGGTGCATGGGTGGCCTCGCCCGTTATTACTTCTGATGACGTCAACTCGACTGCTTGGTTAACACCACAGGCTGACAAACTGACAAGCCCAAATATTAAGAGTATCCATTTAACTGTGTACTGCTGTCTTATCGCTCTAACAACAATTCTGCGCATCCAGTGATCCTTTTTTCCGTCGATTGGTAGCTTAATTTGAGGGTCAAACACCCAACTCAGATCACTCTGCCGCCCGTTGGGTCAGCAGTTCGATCAGCGGCTCGGTCAGGACCGCGGATTGTCCCGGCCCGCCAGCGCCCCGGCGCCCGCCGAAGGTCATACCACTGGTCTCAGCGGTGGCGCGCCTGGCAGCCCGCTCCTCTTCGCTCAAGTTGCCTCTGTCGCCAAAGGGCATGCCGCCCGCTTCCATGGTGGCACGCATGGCGGCCCGTTCCTCTTCGCTCAAGTTTCCAGGCGGGCCAAAACCCCCTTGCCCCCCTCCTTCGGCCTGGCGCGTGGCCAGCGCCTCGGGTGACAGGCCCAGGCCCATCCCCTGCTCCTGCGCCCACGCCCCCAGGTCTTCCATGGTAAGCTGCATGGCGGCGATGGCCGTCAACTGCTCCGATGTCATTTTTCCTTCGATCTGCTTCAGGACGGCGTTGATCTCCGCATTGTTCTGCAGCGATCCAGTCTGGATCGCCTGCCAGAGCGGTAACAGGGCTTGGGCCTGCTCGGGCGTGACCGCGTCCGCCGTCCCCTCCAACTGCAGGGTGCCCAGCGTCAGCTGGCTGCTGGCGGGAAGCGCGCCTTCATACGAGGTGTTCAGAACGGCGCTCACGTAAGCGCCGCTCTCATCTGTATTAACGTTGACGGCTACAGCCTCTTCTTCTGCCCTGGGCGCGGGCACCTCACCGCCGCACCCGGCCAGAACTATCATTGCGATGATCAAAACCAGTGTCACATGCCGAGTTTTCATCCATCTTCTCCTCTTGTGTATTTGTCGGTGGCCATTCATCTCTTCTCATCCTTAAGGCTGTCCGGCCAGCGTCACAAGGACCACAAGTTCTTACTTGTCGCAGACAATGGTCAGTTCCACCGTGTCGCCGATGGCCATCTCAATCTTCAGATAGACCATCAGAGTCTGCAGGTCCGTGGATGTCTCCTTCATGTTCCCCATCCTCTCAGGCTGCTCTATCAACAAGCCGTTTGATCCCCATGAAAATGACCATCCACCCTGCCAGCAGAACGAGCAAGTTCAGCGCCAGCCATTGAACTATAGACCGGCCTGATGAATTCTGGCTCAGCCTATCACGCTCAAAGAATAGCATATTTATAGCATTGGCGGCTGGATGCGAGCAGATATACAGGCCGAGGGCCAACCCGATACTGCCATCCAGCATATTGACACCCGTCAGCGTGTGCAGGTAGCGGAGCAAACTGATGTACGCAACCGCAAGTAGGATCAACCCCCATAGGACTTTGGTGTTGCGCTTGTGCCGGAGCTGTCCCATGTCAAGAGGGTGAATCTCCTCCCCTCTCTTCAATGTGTTTTGAACAAAGAACGAGATCGTTAGTAGCAAACCCCCTACCAGCAAGAAGCCGATAACAGCGGCCCAAATCTCCAAATCGTAGCTCCTCAACAGCTGTCCTCGACGGTCGCCTAGACAGTAGATTTGCAGATTGGCGCTTCTCTCACTCGCGCCGCAGTGCCTCGATGGGATCCAACTGCGCCGCCTTGGTGGCCGGGTAGTAGCCGAAAAAGATGCCCACCGCCGCCGCGGCGGCAAAGGCCAGCGGGATAGACGCGGACACCAGTTCGGTGCGCATCGTCCCCAGCTCGTTAAAGAGGTACGAACCACCCACGCCGACCAGGACGCCCACCAACCCGCCGATCAGACTGAGGACAACCGCCTCCAACAGGAACTGGCGTCGCACGTCGCGGGGGCGCGCCCCCAACGCCTGCCGCAGGCCGATCTCCCGCGTCCGCTCGGTGACGCTGACCAGCATGATGTTCATGATGCCGATGCCACCCACAACCAGCGAGATCGCTGCCACCCAGGCCAGCAGGTTGCGGAAAGCCTCGGTGGTGGATGCCCGGGCGTCGATGATGCTATCCTGGGTCATTAGGCTGAAATCAGGCATGGAGGGATCCACATCGTGCCGCTGGACCAGGAGCTTGGTGACCTGCGACATCACTCCCTCCATCGAATCCTTACTTTCGGCCGAGACATAGATGGTGCGCACGCTGTCGCCGCCAAAGCGGGCGCGGGTGAACTTATTAAAGACCACGGTGAGGGGAATGTAAACCTGCCCGTCGTAGTCGGTGTTGCCTACCACTCCCTTTTCTTCCATCACGCCCACGACGGTAAAACCGGTCGAGCCGATCTTGGCCTTCTGGCCCAAGGCACTGCCTGGGTCACCAAAGAGCTCCCCGGCGATGTCGTAGCCCAATACAGCCACCTTGTTGACCCGGTCATTGTCCTCGTCGGTCAGGAACCGTCCCAGGGCCACGTGGTAATCGCGCACTTGAGGAAAGCCGGTGGTCGTGCCGATGATAGAAACGTCTTCCAGCGCGCCGCTTCCCTTTACGGTCTGGACAGTGTTCTGCTCTGCCGAGACGCCGTTGATGCCGGTCACGTTTTCAGCGATGGCGGCGATGTCGTCGTACGACAAACCAGGCATGCGCCCTGCGCCAGGGCCGAAGCCGCCCCGCTGAAACGAGGGCATGACCATGATCAGGTTGGCTCCCAGCGCGTTGATCTGGTCGGCGATCTCGGCCTCCGCACCGGCGCTGACGGCCAGCATCACAATCACCGCCGCCACGCCAATGATGACGCCCAGCATCGTCAGGAAGGATCGCACTTTATTGAGCGTCAGGCCCTCCCAGGCCACTTTGAAGGTTCGCCACAGGCTCATTACTACTCCCTCCTCATCCCATTTTGTTCGTCAGAGGCAATCTGCCCATCGAGAAGATAGATAATTCGCTCCGCGTGCTTGGCCAGGTCGGGGTCATGGGTTACCATGACGACCGTCGTGCCCCCGTCGTGTAGTTGGTGCAACAGCTCCGTGATCTCCTCGCCGGACTGCGTGTCCAGGTTGCCAGTCGGCTCGTCGGCCAGGATGATCGAGGGGTCGTTGACCAGCGCTCGGGCGATGGCCACCCGCTGCTGCTGCCCACCCGACAGCTCGTTGGGCCGGTGATGAGCCCGGTCACCCAGCCCTACCGCCTCGAGAACGGCGACAGCACGCGCCTGACAGGCTTCGTCCGACAGGCCCTGGTGGCCGTTGTACAACAGTGGCAGCATCACGTTCTTGACCGCCGTCAGCCGGGGCAGCAGGTTGTACGACTGGAAGACAAAGCCAATCTGGCGGTTGCGCACCCTGGCCAGCCTGTCCTTGCTCAAGCGACTGACATCCTCGCCATCCAGCACGTAGCTGCCACCGGTGGGTCGGTCCAGGCAGCCCAGGATGTTCATCAGTGTCGACTTGCCGGAGCCGGAGGGCCCCATGACCGCCACGAACTCGCCACGCTTCACTGCCAGGTTCACCCCTCGCAGCGCGTGGACGGCCACGTCGCCAGCGCCGTAGATTTTGGTCAGGTCCGTGATTTCAATGAGATTTTCAGGCACGGCATCCTCCTCGTGCCGCATGAAGCGTAAAACGTGAACGCACGCATCACGTGTCACGCCTAGGGTCCACCAAAAAACATCATGCCGCCGGGCCCGGGCGGTTGCTCGCCGCTTGGGGCATCGGTCGAAGTGTCAGCGCTTTCCGCCATCCCAGCGCTGACGACCTCGCCCTCCCTCAGTCCGGACAGGATGGCGGCGTTGACAAAGTCCTGAAGGCTCACTTCAACCGGGCGTAGCTCTAGCTCGCCGTTAGGCTGCACCACGAAAACGGCGTATTGGTCTGCCCCAAGCTCTCGCAGCGCCTGCACTGGCACGAGCAGCGCGTTGCGGGCTTCCCCAGCCACGATCTCTACCTCGGCGTTCATGCCAGACAGAAGCCTGACCGGGTGGGCCGAGAGATCGATGCTGGCCCGGGCCTGGATGGCCGGTGTGTTGCCCACTGTCACCAGCGCCGGGTCTACACTCAGAATCTCGCCGGGAAAGGTATAGTCCGGCAGGGCTTCAAAGACAATGTTCACCGCGTTGCCCGGCGCGACGCTTGCCAAGTCCGTCTCCTCCACCCAAAAGAGCACCTGCGGCGCCTCCAGATCGGCCAGTGTCACCACGGCCGTGCTGGGCGAGATCGAATCGCCCTCCGACGCCTCCACCGAGATCACTGTGCCGGTGAATGGCGCGACCAGCGTCACCGCCTCCAATTCGGCCTGGGCCTCCTCGAGGTTGGCCTGGGCGCTGATCAGATCGGCCTCGGCCACCTCGATGTCGTCAGGATCGGGTCCGGCTTCGATCTCGACCAGGGTTTCTTGGGCCTGAGTGAGGTTATATTCGGCCTGGGCCACTTGTGCTTCGGCCCGACTCACCTCCGAAGGATCGGATCCAG